>Ga0187827_10003918_pt1 | contig 18718 bp, 15 predicted proteins | sample ETNtaG_39_FD_167969 | JGI IMG/M metagenome (GOLD analysis project Ga0187827, IMG submission 167969) | Marine microbial and viral communities from oxygen minimum zone, Eastern Pacific Ocean - ETNP2014_SV_150_PacBio MetaG (Illumina Assembly) | ecosystem: Environmental > Aquatic > Marine > Hypoxic... | reverse complement strand
TGGGATGACCATACGCTAAAACTTTTACTCCGTATTTTTCTCTGACATGATCAACACTTAAAAAAAGATTTTTCCAAGTTTCATAACCTTTTGTTATTTCTGCATTTATAATTAATTTCATAATTCTTCCTTCCTAAAAAAATTGATTGATTTTATTATCTCGTTTATCCTATCACGTTAATACAAAAACTTTAAATATTTTGATCACACTTACGTTAAGAAGAATTCCTATTAACAAGGATTTTATTATGATAAATCATAGGAAATATAAGAAGGAGAGATGTGAGAGCGGTTTAATCAGCACGCTTGGAAAGCGTGTATAGTAGCAATACTATCGAGGGTTCGAATCCCTCTCTCTCCGCCATAAATTAAGATTTTTCTTTTACGATATTTTACTAAAATCAGCTTTGGGCACACTTGGTATGTTGTTTATAGTATTATTGTATTCTTTGTTTTTTGATAATTTAAGAAAATAAATAAGCTAGATTAAAATCTAAAAAATGAATTATATTAAATTAATTATTTTGTAGAAGATTTTACCGCTAAGTTAATCAAATAGCGTTTCAAATTTATCCAAATATAGATTAGAAGGAGAGTTGTGATAAAAAAATTAGTTATTCTTGCCGGAGGCAGAGGAACAAGATTTCTTGAAGAAACTCACCTCACTCCGAAACCAATGATAAACATAGGTAACTTTCCAATAATTCTTCATATAATGAAATACTATAGTTCATTTGGAGTGAAAGAATTTATAGTTTGTGGAGGCTATAAGGTTGAAAACATAAAGCAATTTTTTTTAAATCTTAATTATTTTCTAAATGATATTGAAATTGATTATAACAATTCTGAAGTTAAACTTTTAACAAAAAAAGAAATTGAATGGAATGTCAAAATTGTTGATACTGGTATCAATACAATGACAGGAGGTAGATTAAAAAAGGTTGCAAAATATCTAGAGAAAGATGAAAATTTTTTTTTAACCTATGGAGATGGGTTATCAAATGTTAATTTAAACAAACTTTCAAAATTTCATCGACAATCAAAAAATATTGGAACATTAACTGTAGTTGTACCACCTGGAAGATTTGGTGCAGTTGTAACAAAGGGCAATAAAGTAACAGAATTTTTAGAGAAACCAAAAGATAAAAATAAGTTTATTAATGGCGGGTTTTTTGTTTTTAATAAAAAAATTTTTAATTATATTAAAGGGGATAAGACCATATTAGAAGACGATGTTTTAACGAAATTAACTAATATGGGTAAACTTCAGGCTTATAAACATACTGGATTCTGGCAAACAATGGATAGTTTAAGAGATAAAATATATTTAGATGAAATGTGGAATAAAAATCCCTTTTGGAAAAAATCACTAAAAAAAAATAAATTATAAGAATGAGTTTAAAGGTAAACTACGGTCAGTCAGTTCATGGGAAAGAAGAGATTCGAGCAGTAACAAAAGTTTTGAAAAATTCTACCCAAATGGGAAGAAATACTAGAAAATTTGAAAAAAAAATTTCTAAATTATTTGCTAAAAAATTTGGTTTAATGGTTAATTCTGGTACATCAGCACTATTACTTGCTTATCAAACATTACCACTACCACAAGGAAGCAATATTATTACCCCAGTTTTAACTTTTGCAACAACAGTTTCAACGATGATTAAATCCGGATTTATTCCAAATTTTGTTGATATAAAAGATAGAACTTTTTGCATTGATGAAGGAAAAATTGAAAAAGCAATTAATAATCAAACTAAAGCAATTGCTATTCCAAATTTATTAGGTAATTTACCAAATTGGAAAAAAATTAGGCTTATTGCGCGTAAACATAAATTAATCATTATTGAAGATTCAGCAGATTCATTAGGATCAACCATTAATGGTTTATCATCAGGATTATATACAGATATATCCATTACCAGTTTTTATGGTTCGCATGTAATTAATTGCGCAGGAAATGGAGGTATGGTTTGTTTTAATAATAAAAAAACATACAATGATGCAAAAGTTTTAAGATCATGGGGCCGAAGCTCTTCAATATTTGATGAAAAATCAGAGAAAATTGAGAATAGATTTAATATAAAAGTTGATGGCATAACCTATGATAAAAAATTTGTTTTTGAAAAATTAGGTTATAACTTTGAACCATCAGAAATAGGAGCGGCTTTTGGATTAGTTCAGTTAAAAAAACTAAAACTCAACCTTCTTAAAAGAAGTAAAATTTTTAATCTACACAATGATTTTTTTTCTAATTTTCCTGATTTTTTTGAGATACCCAAACAAGACCAGAAAGTAAAAACGGGCTGGCTTGCATATCCAATAACAGTAAAACCAAATCAATACTTTGATAGGAATGATTTACAAATTTTTTTAGAAAAACATAATATTCAAACAAGAGTTGTTTTTACTGGCAATATATTACGACAACCAGGATTTAATAAAATAAAGTGTTATAAAGAAAAAAATTTTACTTATGCTGATAAAATTATGGCTAACTCATTATTAATAGGTTGTCACCACGGTCTTGATAGTAAACATATAAGATATATATATTCAACAATAAAAAAATTATTTCAATATAAAAAAATTAAAGTTTAATTTAAATAATCATTTATTTGCTGCAGTGTAATTTCACTCATGTCGGACTTTACAAAGGAGTTAAGATACCATTCATTTGTTTTAACTAGATCTATATTTATATTACTTCTTGGGTATTTAAATTTCTTTTTTGATTTTAAGATATTTAATTTAAGATTTTCAGATTCCCTAAGTTTTGTATTCTTAAGATATTTTACTTTAACCTCTTTATCTCGATTTATGGTATTAAGCTTATCAATAACAAATTTTACATTATAGTTTTTGTTATTTGGGCCTATATTAAATGTATCAAAAAAACTTAATTTACTTTTATTGATTATTTGATGAATAATTGAAATGGGATTAATTACATGTTGCCAAGGCCTAATATTTAATGGTTGTCTTATTATTAAATTTTTTCTCTTTAAAAAAGCGGAATAATAATCAGGGATCAACCTGTAATTAGACCAATCACCGCCACCAATTATATTACCACTTCTAATAGTTGATATTTTCATTTTATGATTATCATAATGTTTTAAATTTAAGCATTGTCCGATTAGATCAGAACAACTTTTGCTAAGGCTATAAGGATCGTAGCCCTTAAGTGTGTCGGATTCTTTGTATGCTATATTTTTCCCACTGTTTTCATAAACTTTATCGGATGTAAAATTAATTACTTTACCAGATCCATATTTTTTAGTTAAAGCAAAAACGTTTAATGTTCCTTGAACATTTGCGAAAAGAGTATCAAAGGGTTTATGATAGCTTGTAAATACTAAAGGTTGAGCAGCAAGATGCACGACGAAATCAGGTTTGATTTTAATAAAAATCTTATGCAAACCTGCATAGTTTTTTATATCACATAAATAAGATTTAGAAATTTTTGATATTTTACATTTATTGTAAATATGTAATGGATTTTTATTGGATAGAGAAATTCCATAAACTTTATATCCTTTAGAATAAAGCAACATAGCAAGCCAAGAGCCTACAAAACCTGTAAGGCCAGTAATTAGTATTTTTTTCATAATTTTTTATTGTTTTTTATATTTGATTCGATTTTTTTATAAACAAAACCAAATATAATTAATAATAATAATGATAAGATAAATTTAGGATCTTTCCAATTAATAATAATATCATTGTAGTTAATTATGGTGTCACGAATGCTAATTACAAACATAGAATATAAAAAAACATTAACAAAAGTACCCATAGTTGTAAGAAATAAATATTTTTTTAATGGTATTTTAATAAGTGACATTAAAACACTTACTAAAAAAAAAGGTAAAGTTGCTCTAGCAAACAGTAAAACGAAAGTATTATTGTAAAATTTAAATTTTAAATTTATTTTTTTTTTAAAAAAAAAATTATTCAATTTTGATTTTTCTATTATAAAATAAAACTTTTTTATAAGTAAATATGTTATTAATGATCCCGGAGGTATAGCAATTACTACTAGAAAAAAACCCATCCATCCAAAAACATATGCATTACTAATAATTACAAATGTATAAGGAATTGGTAATGCAATACATATCAAAGACAATATATAAAATAATAAAATATATTTATATGTGAAATCATTATTAGCTAAAAACAACAAGATCTCGTTAAATGGCATAACTATAATATTGCTCTATTCGAAATTGATTCTTTCTTTTTCTATTACCAAAGGCAAACTTTGGGAATAAGACAGTATCAATAAAATATATTCTCCTATCAGGCCGATTAGCAGTATTGTTATGGAAAAAAAGACAAACATTCCAATTACTATTGGTCCAATTCCAATTTCAAAAGAATCCCAATAGATTATTTTATAAAAAAAATAAATTATTGCCGAAATAAAGGATAATAAACTAAAAATAAAACCGATAAAAATAATAAATCTTAAAGGCATAGAAGAATGCTTTGTAATGGCTAGCATAGCAATATCATATAATGTAAAAAAATTATTTTTTGTTTTTCCAGCTTTTCTTTTTGGTTGTGTAAATTTTATTAATTTAATTTCATCTTCCATTTCTGCAGCAAGACCTCGAATATAAGGATAAGGATCTTTAATTTTTTTGAAAAATTCAATTACTTTTCTATCGTAAATACCGGAACCAGTAGTGTAAATTGGCATTTTAACTTTTGATATAGAATATAAAAATTTGTGATAAATTTTTCTCAAGTATTTAATTAAAAAAGACTCATTTGTTTTTGTTTTTTGCCCCATAGTAATTTTATTACCTGATTCCCAACTTTTGATATATTTAGGAATCATTTCAATTGGATCTTGAAAATCTGAATTCATTAAAATTACTGCATCTCCTCTGGTTTGGATCATGCCATAAAAAACTGATCTTATTTGACCAAAATTTCTACTGTTAATAATAATTTTCAAATTATTATTTCTATTTGCAATATTTTTTAATATTTTAATTGTGTTATCAGTTGATTTATTATCAATAATAATATGTTCATAGTCATATTTAGATTTGAAGGAAAACATTATTTTTCCTATTTCATGAATCAATTTTTCAATATTAAGTTCTTCATTGTATGTCGGAGTAACTATAGAAATAATTTTTTTCATCTGTAAATATATATATACTTTTTAAAAGTTATAATGGCAAACTAGATCAAATTCTATATATTATAGTTAATTTAGAACTTACTAATGATTAAAAAAATACCAAAGTATTTGTTTACTTTAGAAATGGCTAATAATCACATGGGTGATTTGAAGCATGGCATTAATTTAATCCAAATTTTTGGTGAAGTTTGTAAAAAATATCCTTTTAGTTTTGCATTAAAACTTCAATATCGATCACTAGAAACCTTTATTCATCCTGAAATGAAAAATCGTTTTGATATAAAGTATATAAAACGTTTTTCTGAAACTAAGTTGTCTAAATTGAATTTTGATAAATTGATTAAAGAAGTTCGTAATCAAGGTTTTTTAACTATATCAACACCATTTGATGAGGAATCTGTAGGTTTGGTTGAATCTCAAAATCTAGATATAATTAAAATTGCGAGCTGCTCTTTTACTGATTGGCCATTACTTGAAAGAGTTGTTAAAAATGATAAACCAATTATTGCATCTACAGCAGGTGCTTCAATTGAAGAAATTGATCGAGTAGTAAGTTTTTTTACTCATAGGAAAAAAGAATTTGCACTTATGCATTGTGTTGCTCAGTATCCAACTCCAGATGAAAATATAAATCTTTCACAAATTAATTACTTACAAAAACGTTATCCAAATATTCGTATTGGTTTTTCAACACACGAAAATCCTGCGTATACAAAATTTATATCTATGGCTATTGCTATGGGTGCAAATATTTTTGAAAGACATATTGGAATTCCAACAGAAAAATATAAAATTAATAATTATTCATCTACACCTGAACAAATAGATGCGTGGTTAAGCGAGGCATTTAATTCAATAAAAATATGTGGCACAGATAACGAAAGATCAACTGTAAATACTAATGAAAAAGAAAATTTAAGATCTTTACAACGCGGTGTTTATGTAAATCGATCAGTTAATAAAGGAGAAATAATTAAAAACGAAGACGTGTATTTCGCATTCCCGCCTCAGGAGAATCAATGTACAGCAAATAATTGGTCAAAATATTTAAAATGTGAAGCTATTAAAAAAATAAAAAAAAATGGCGCTATAAAAACAGATAATATCAAGTATTTAGATACTAGGGCAAAAGTATGGGAAATTGTGAAAAAAGTTAGAGGTTTTTTGAGAGAAACACAAACTGTTATTCCTAGTGGATCTGAATTAGAAATTTCTCATCACTATGGTTTAGAAAATTTTGATAAATTTGGCTTGATTATGTCTACAATTGTGAATCGTGATTACTGCAAGAAACTTCTTTTGTTGTTTCCTGATCAAGTACATCCAGAACAATATCATAATAAAAAAGAAGAAACATTCCATGTATTATACGGAAAGATAAAACTTGAACTTAATGGAAAAGCTCGTATTTGTACGCCAGGCGATGTGGTGACAATACTACCTAAAATTAGACACACTTTTAGCAGTGAATATGGAGCTGTAATTGAAGAAATTTCTTCATCACACTATCAAGAAGATTCATACTATACTGATCCTAAAATTATGAAAAATAAAAACCGCAAAACTCTTTTAAGTTATTGGATGGAGTAAAAATTTTTGACTAAAATATATCGTGTTGCTGATTATATAGCTGATTTTTTATCTAAAGAAAATAAAACAAGACATGTTTTTTTATTGCCAGGAGGAGGTAATATGCATCTTGTTGATGCAATAGGGAGTTGCAATTCTATAGAGGTTGTAGCATGTCTTCATGAGCAAGCTGTAAGTATTTCGGCAGAAGCTTATTCTCGTATTAGTAAAAATCCAGGAGTTGCGCTTGTAACAAGTGGACCTGGATCAACAAATGCTATTACTGGAGTAGCAGGTGCGTGGATAGAATCCGTTCCTCTTATAGTTATTTCAGGTCAGGTTAAATTAGCAGATATGATGGACGACCTACCAATCAGACAAAGCGGAGTACAGGAAGTTGATATTATTAGTATGGTAAAAAAAATTACTAAATACGCAGTTACTATTAAAAAGCCAGAAGAAATAAAATTAATAATGGAAAAAGCATTATACCATGCAAAATCTGGAAGACCTGGACCAGTGTGGATAGATGTACCTTTAGATGTTCAGGGGGCTCCAATTGATCCAAAATTATTAGAAGTACGGACAGAAATTCCTAAGCATACTAATAATACTATTAATGACGAAATAATAGATAATCTTACTAATCTAATATCTAAAGCTAACAGACCAATTTTTTTAGCAGGTCATGGGATACGATTATCTGGAAGTGAAAAAATTTTTAGAAGTGCTATTGATAAATTTGGGATACCAACAGTCATGACTTGGAATGCTATGGATTTATTACCATATGATCACCATCTAAATATAGGACGACCAGGTGTTGTTGCTTTACGTGCACCTAATTTTGCAGTTCAAAATAGTGATTTGTTGATTAGTATTGGTTGCCGTTTAGATAATGTTATTACGGCATTCAATCCTCAAAGATTTGCCCGATGTGCAAAAAAAATTATTGTTGATATTGATCAAAATGAGATTGACAAACTGAATATGGAAATTGCGATGTCAATTAATTGTGACGCTAAAACTTTTTTAGAAGCATTAATGAATGATGTGCACTTAGAAAAAACTGATTTAATAGATTGGCAAAACAAGTGTCTAACTTGGAAAAAAAAGTATTCTATAAATGAAGGAAAATCTTTTCCTAATGATGGTGAGATCAGTCACTATCACTTCACTGAAATATTGTCCGAAACTCTCCCTCCAAATATAATTATAAGTACTGGAAGCTCAGGTTTGGGTATTGAAGCATTTTATACAGTATTTCGAAATAAAGAAGGGCAACGTATATATTTAACTTCCGGTCTTGGCTCTATGGGATACGGTTTGCCTTCAGCAATAGGAGCTTGTTTTGCAAATAATAAAAAACCAATGGTTCTTGTTGAGGGTGATGGTTCTCTACAATTAAATATTCAAGAAATGGCAACTCTTTCAGCCTTTAATTTACCAATTTGTTTGATTATAATGAATAATCAAGGTTACGCATCAATTAGAACTACTCAACGAAATTATTTTAAAGGCCGGTATGTTGGAACAGGTCCTGAGGCGGGTTTAAAGTTGCCTGATTTGAAAAAAGTAGCAGCAACTTATCAAATGCCATATATCCAAATTTTGAATGCTTGTGAATTAAAACAAAAATTACGTGAAGCTATGAAATTAACATGGCCAATAATAATAGATGTAAGCCTAGCTTCAAACGAAGTACTTACTCCAAAAGTTGCCGCTATACCCCAACCGGATGGTTCAATGTTATCGATGCCTTTAGAGGATATGTCTCCTCTGTTATCAATTGAGACAATGCAAAAAGAAATGATAGTTGGTTTATCAGAAGCTTCGTTACAAGCAAGAGAACGGAAGTAATATCAATAATGAAAAATATAGCTTCCAATAAAAATATAAAGTCCACAAACTCCTGCAAGGTCTGTGGAAATTATTTTTTTACAAAACCATTGTTGCGCTATAAGAATATGCCAAGAGCCGCGCAATACTTGCCTGATTCTAAATCGCTAACGAATGAACAGGGAGTTGATATGGAAGTATATCAATGTTCCGGGTGTGGCTTAGTACAATTAAACAATCAGCCTGTCCCCTATTACAGAGAAGTAATAAGATCAGCTGCAGTTTCAGAGGAAATGACCAAATTTAGAAAAAATCAATTTTTAAATTTTATTGAAAAATTTAAACTTAAAAACAAAAAAATTTTAGAAGTTGGATGTGGACATGGAGAGTTTCTCTCTATTATGCAAAAATTAGAAGTAAAAACTTATGGACTGGAGCAATCTAAAAGTGCTGTTAAACATTGTATTTCACAGGGGTTGAATGTGTCACAAGGATACATTGAAAATAGCAAATATGACATTGATAACGCACCATTTGATGGATTTTTAATACTAAGTTTTCTTGAACATTTACCAAATATAAATTCAGTTCTCAGAGGTATTTATAACAATTTAATAAATGGCGGAATAGGATTGGTTGAAGTTCCAAATTTTGACATGATATTGCAAAAAAATCTATTTTCAGAATTTATCAGTGATCATCTTTTTTATTTTACTAAAGATACATTAAAAACAACATTAAAAATTAATGGTTTTGAAGTGATTGATTGTTCCGTTGTTTGGTATGGTTATATTATTTCCGCCGTAGTAAAAAAGATAGAAAAAATGAAAATTGAGAATTTCTATCAACAACAAGATCAAATAATGGGCGAAATCAACAAATACATTAATTGTTATAAAGAAAAGAAGGTGGCAATCTGGGGCGCTGGACATCAAGCACTTGCAATAATTTCTCTGGCAAACCTATCGAACAAAATATGCTATGTGATTGATTCTGCAGTTTTTAAACAAAATAAATATACTCCTGCGACTCATATTCCAATTGTGTCACCCAAGAATTTAGTTTCTGAACCACCTGATGCTGTGATTATTATAGCGGCTAGTTATTCTGATGAAGTTGCAAAAAACCTGATGGAAAGTTTTGACACTAATTTAAGTATCTCTATCTTAAGAGACAATGGATTGGAAATAATAAGAAAGTGAAACTTTGTTTTTATCTTTTTAACTGCTAAGGAATTCACTCAATTGAAATAAGATATCATTTTGAAATATGGACATCAATAAATGCATTACAATCATTGAAAATTCAATAAAAGATCCAACAAAAGGCCTACCTGAGGATATATTTCTTTTTCTAACTAGATTGAGTCCATTGATAAATGTGGATTTACTAATTAAAAATACTCAAAATCAGACATTATTAACTTGGAGACAAGCTGGACAATCTTACGGTCCAGGTTGGCACGTTCCAGGAGGTATTGTGAGATATAAAGAAAAAATATCTAATAGAATACATGCTGTTGCAGAATCTGAACTAAAGACCAAAGTTATATTTGATAAGAGCCCACTAGCAGTAAACGAAATAATGTTGAGACAAATAAATAGAGGACATTTTATATCACTGTTATATTCTTGTAAGTTAATTCAAGATCCAGATATAAACTTAAAGCACTTAAGAGGAACACCCAAAATAGGTGAATGGGCTTGGCATGACTCTTGTCCTGATACATTGATTTTTCCACATAAAATGGTTTATAAAAATTTTATTTAAAAAATATTTTTTAATGATAGTGATATTTTTATGACTCATAGTTAAGTAATGAGTTCTTTATAAATATAGTTTGTTAAATACTAAGATTATAAAGTGATTTATTCTCTTTAATATGTAACATAGTTCTTTCAATAGCTAATTTAAGATCAATATTTTGTTTAATACTAAGATTTGTTCGCGCTTTCTTCGTAGAAGGTACGTAAATATCATTAGAAATCCTGGTCTTACTTGATTGATTCACGATTACGTCTATTTCTTTATCAGATGTCTTGGCAATAAGTTTTGCCAATTCATAAATTGTTATACTTTCTTCAGAACCTACATTATATAAATCACAACTTTGTCCTCTAAACAAAATAGTCCATAACCATATAGTTAAATCTGATGTATATAAATAGGAGCGGAGAGCAGTTCCATCTCCAAGAACCTTAATAGGACCACCATTCAATGCATCTCTAATAAAATTTCCCATTGCATAATGAATATTTAGTGGCAGATATGGTCCTACAAAGGAGTAACACCGAGCTATTTTTGTTTCAATGCCGTATTTATCAGAATAAATTGTCGTGAGAAGTTCAGATGTTCTTTTAGCTTCGCCCAAAACAGAATGGTCAAAGTTTTTATCTGTTGTATAAGGTGCTCCGTTAAAATCTTCTGAAATATGGGATATCTCTAATGGTTGTTTTCCGTATGCTGAAGCAGAACTTGTTAATAGAAATTTTTCACAGTTGCAATAAACAGCAAATTCCAATGTATGTCTTGTGCCTTCTGCTATTGTATCATACTTGATGAGTGGATCTTGTTTATTGAATGTTTCAGTAGCAGATGTTGTAGCACCATGAATAATATGGGAAAAAGTACCTTTAGGAAATTCATAATTTCTTACATCTCCAACATGAAAGCGAATTGCTCGATTGGAACAAATATGTGGTGATTGTTTTTGAAATGCATCTAGATTCCTTGTAAGCACGACTACCTTTGCATTAAGATCTAGTTTTTTATTTGCCTCTATAAAACTTTCAAGTAGCCAAGTACCAAAAAATCCAGTAGCTCCTGTCAAAAATAATTGTTTATCTCGGAGTTCGTTCCACATAGATGCTGTACTATTGAAAATATGGTCCAGATCTTCTGATATTATATTATTAGATACATTCATTTTTTTAATAATAAGATAAAGTAACAAGTAAATTAATTACATCTATTAATAAATTATAGAATTTTATTTATCCAAGTATCACGACTGCGTGAGCCCAATATTCTGCCACATGGTTTAAATGTGCTCGCCTATTAAATGTTAAATTATAACCATATGCCTCAATATGATAACCTACATCTTCTCTTTCACCCTTTAAAGCAGTCATCCAAAGAAGAGGCGGATAACCTTTTGTTTTTAATAATAAGTTAGGCGAACCAATGAAAGCCGCACAAGTATCAAATCCCCCTGCAAGCAGAAATTGACTAGGTAGACTATTTATACGCTCAATTGCCGCGGGTGTTGAGTATTCCATCATACAGGGATAATAGTACCCAACAACTACATCTTCTTGCATTAAATCTAATAGCTTTCCATGTCTTGAATTTGGAATAGTTGTAAGTTGGTTAGATAGTTCTTCTTTGCAATGATTAACAAAATCATATTTTGGATTTGTTTCATGGAAGGATTTCTCTAATGCTTTTAAATAATGATTCACTAGTTCATTGCCAATATCAGAATGGCTCTTATTAGGAAGAAAAAACGGAACTCCTATCCCCTTTGTAATATTTTCAGTTAGAGGTTCTTTCTGTAAATTTTTTAAAATTTTTTTAGATCTAGTTTCAAACTCTTCAAAGGAAAGCTTTGTTTTTGGATCTAGATGATTTTTAATCCGATTATATATATCGTTGTAATTTATTTCTCTTGATTCAAAAATAAAATATCTGCGTGTTTCTATGTTAACTGGTGAATTAATATTAAAAGGCAAACAGCGGCCATGTTCATCGAATAGTTTAGTTTCTTGATGAATTTCTTCAGCATTCATTTTTTTGCCTATGATTGATTATTAATTAGTAATTAAAAATTATCTCAATTACTATTCTTAACCACTGGTGCCGTCAATGAGTCTTCATCTGAAAAACCTTTGCCCCAAGGTAGAGGAAGATGTGTAGCTCCTTTTGTTTTTTCAGTATGTAATTCAATAAATTTAGGATCTTCTCCAATAAGACAATCAGGACGATGTGGGCCAAGCCATGGATTTCTCATACCACGATCCAATATCTCTTTAAGACCAGTTTCTCTTAAATTTCCAATAGAGAAATCTATATAAGGGCAAGGTGTAACTTCATTTGTTGAAGTGATTGTTATGATTCCTTTTACGGTAATACAACCTTTAAAAGATCCATACGAAGGTGTCATATGTGAAAAGACATTATAATTTTTCTCCAACTCGCGCAAAATATCAGCATCTTCCTTATCAATAACAAATTCTGGGTGATCAGTACAACTACCTACAGGTTTAGCATATGAAACATATAGTCCAAAACCTCTATCAGTAACAAATTTGCACATATCTTCAAACTCTTTAGTTTTTGCTCTACCGTTGACAAGAACAGTTGAAAGTATCAGATTAAGATCAGCATTCAATGTGGCATCAACTGCCCTCATTACTTTTTGATATGAATATTTTTTATTTCTAAAATTATCGTGATCTTCTTCAATAAAACTATCCAAAGACATTTGTACTTTTTCTACTCCAATTGACTTAATGTGCTTAGCCCTCTTTTCATCTAAAAACCAACCATTTGTATCTGTGATTACATAGTGTTTATTAGGATCAATGGCTTCAACAACAGCATCAAAGTCTCTCATCACAAGTGGTTCGCCCCCTGTTATTACAAATCGCGCTAATCCGATTTCATCTGCTTGTCGAGATATATCCCGTATGTCATCAAGGGTCATTAGTTTTCTGTCTTCTTTAACTCCTAACACTTTTTCTAAATGACGATCCATATAGTATTCTGCAGAACAATGGGTACATTGAAAATTACAAAGATAACTTTTTTCTATTCGGATAATTGGACTAATCTCGCCTCTTTCTTCCATGGCAGAAATATTTCTTAATTTTTCAGCTATTCTAGGTTTTCTCGCAGCTAAACCTTCTCTCTTTGTCTTTTCACTTTCCGAAAGATTACTTTCTGCTAATAAAGCAATATGCTCAGTTGAATTCATCGATTTTTTCCAGATTAAGTATGTTTAACTTTGATATAAATAGAAGTTATACTAGTTTAAAAAAATGTTGTCAAACTGCAAAAAACATAATCAACTAGATTTTTTCAGGGTATACTATTCTATAAAACTAATTTTGTTTTAAAAAAAGAGAACCTATTAATTGTTATTAAATGATATTTTTTATTATTTATTTTACTAGCGTTATCATTGTTACTTTAGGTTTTGGTCTTTTATTAAAAAATTTTTTAATAAAAGAAGGCTTGATATATTCCATGGGTGTGGGAGATACGGGCCTTTTAGGTTTTTATTTTATTTTATTATTATCTTTTTTATTACATTTTTTTTTACCCATAAATTATTATATTAATGGATTAATCTTTTTAATCGGAATTATATTATTTTTTTATTTTAAAAATATATTCAATGTTTATTTACCTAAAAAATATATTCTTTTAATTTTTGTTTTAATTTTTCCTGGCTTATTCTCTATAAAAGGTCATCCAGATTTAGAATGGTATCATTTACCTTATCTTAATTATTTAAAAGATTTTAAAATAATATTCGGTATTGCCAATGTTAATGATTTTTTAGCAATGCAATCCTGGAATGATATAGCAGGAGCATTAAGGCTACCTGTTATAGATGCAAAAGGAATAAATGTAATTCCCGCAGTTTTTGCTATTTATTTTATAGTCAGTTTGATAGAATTGTTAGCAAGAAGCAACAATACATCTTTTAAAATATTTATTTATCTAATCCTTGTATTTTCTATATCTAAATATCATAAAATTCATGAATATGGCGGGCATGTACCACCTTTATTATTGGGTTTTTTAATAAATATATATTTTTATAATTTGATTTTAAAATCAAACAATAAGTCCAAAGAAATTATCTCTAAAATTTTAATTTTTTCATCATTTGTTCTATTATTGCGCATTAATTATGTTTTTATCTTTCCAATTATTATATTCATTTTTGTAAAATATAAAAATATTCTATTTGATTTTATTTTAAATAAAAAAATACTTATTTTGATAATTATAATCCCCTTTCTTCACTTCACGAAAAATTTTATTCATACCGGTTGTTTTGTTTATCCGGTAGATCATACATGTTTTTCAAAGGAAAAAATAATTTGGTCTGTTGGAAAAGATTATGCAAAATTGAGATATGAAGGAATGCAAGCCGGTGCAAGAGGGTGGGTAGAACATGTTCTAATAGATGGGAAAATAGATGACAGAGTTGATTATTTAGTGCCTTTAAAAAATAATTTAATTATGTCTCATAAAGATTATATGAATCAAGAAAAGTTCTTTTGGGTCAAGTACTGGATACGTTCAGGAGATGCGGTTAAAATTTTAAATAATTTTATCATAATCTTTTTTTGTTTTTTAGTTATATTTTTTATAGGAGGATTTAAAAAGAATTTAAGAAATAGAAAAAATATATTTCATGATTTTTTACCTTCTTTTTACGTTTTTTTTGGACAGCTAATTTTATGGTTTATTTTAACCCCTCAAACTATTTACGGAGGAGATGTAGCAACAGTAATTTTTGGCGCCTTTTTGTCTTCATTTTTTCTAAAAAATTTAATTATAAATAACTTTAGAACTAAATTAGTTCTTTTTTCCCTATTTTTCTTGTCATTATTTTATTTTGAAATTAAAAATATTCAAAGTGTATATAAAGACTATTTTCAACATAGTGATAAATTAAAAATTTTTCCTTGGGTTGATATTGAAAATAGTGAATTAGGCACTGATTATTATAAAATATTAATTGATGATTTTACTTTAAATGTTCAAAAAAAGAATAAAGATAGAAAAGTAGGTTCAGCTGACCCTTGCGGTGATACTCCGATGATATGTATTCCAGAAGACAGGATTCCATGTGTAGAAAGTATCGAAAAAAAATATAGTTATTTATTGATAAAAGGCAATGAACAATTATGTGTTGATCATTTAAAAGAAAGAGCATTTTATTGATTTGCAAATTAAGTTTTTAATGTTATTTTTGTATAGTTATTATTTTTTAATAAATTAAATTTATTATTTTGAATTGCATTATGAAAAAATTGACTTTTATTATTCTCCCTCATCTTAAGTTTAAAGATTATGTTGATCCACCTATAGAACATAAAGAAGTTAAGAAAAAAGATGGAAAGAGATATGGTAATTTGATTACAGATATGCCTCTAGGTCCTTTAGCACTGAGTTCATTTTTAAAAAAAAATTTAGATATCCAAGTAAAATTATTAGACTTTAATGTGGAATTAAATCGTTTAGATACATTTCTTTATAATAGTTATTACGATTACTTTTTAGAATATTTTAAAAAACACCACGAATATAAAGAGAGTGATGTTTTCGGACTTTCTTGTCTATATTCTCCTTCTTACGAATCTATGATCGATATTTCAACAGTCCTCAAAAAAATATTTAGGGATTCTATTATTATGGCTGGTGGAAACATACCATCCACTATGTATAAGTCAATTTATGAAAAGGATAATTCTATAGATCTTATATGTTACGGTGAAGCAGAAACTGCCATGCTGAATTATTTTAATTCTGAAAATCCAGAAAAATATGTTGAACAATCGAATTCTTGGATAACAAAAGAAAAATTAAAAAATAAAAATTTTAAACCAGAACATGATTTTATTCAGGACCTAGATGCAATACCAATTTATGATTATGATTTGTGTGAAGATAAGTATTTTGAAAATCCAGCTTTTACTGCTTATGGCAAACATCAGGATACAAAAGCTAATTACCACATTCTAACATCTCGTGGATGTCCTTTTTTTTGTATTTTTTGTGCTTCACATAAAGTGCATGGCAGAAAAATGCGTTATTATAGTCTTGATAGAGTTAAAGAAGATTTATTACATCTAAAGGAAATACATGGAGTAAAAACATTAATAATTCAAGATGATCATTTTATGGGTGACAAAAAAAGAGCTCTTGAAATTGTAAAATTTATTGGAACATTAGGAGTAAAAATAATATTTCAAAACTCCCTTGCATTATATGCATTAAGTAGAGAATTTCTAGAGGCTTGTTATGATGCTGGAATGGATCAGTTAGTTCTTTCTGTTGAATCAGGAAGTGAAAGAGTTCTTAAAGAAGTAATGAAGAAACCATTAAAACTGAAAATTGTTGAGCAAGTAATCCGTGATTGTCGCGATATAGGCATTTATACATATTGCAATATAGTAATGGGCTTACCTGGAGAAACAAAATATGATATAGAAGATACTAGAAAATTCTTGAAAACAACCTATGCAAATTGGTTTGGTATATTTTGTGCCAATCCTTTGGTTGGTAGTGAAATGTTTGATATTTGTGTTGAAAATGACTACCTAAAAGATAATTGGATTGGTAGCGATTATAAACAAGCTGTGGTATCAACCGAACATTGGTCCTCAGATTATATACAACAAAAAGCCTATGAACTAAATCTTGAATTAAATCTGGTTTTTAATTCTGATTATCGATTGGGCAATTATGAGTTAGCCCTAGATGGATTTGAGCGTGTATTAAGAGCTAAAAAAGATCATGCTATTGCATATTCTATGGCATCAAAGTGCTTGTACTATTTGAACAAAAAAGAAAAAGCAAAAAATTATCAGATGAAATCTCAAAAAATTTATACTTCAGATAAATATTGGATGAATTATATGAAACAATTCAATTTAGATCCATTTGCTTCTTTTGAGCCTATTTCTACGAAATTTTGATCGCATTAAGACTATTTTATTTAATAACAACAATTTAATAATTGAATTTTTTGTTGTATTTTTTAATTTTTAATTCAAGAAGACTTTGTATTTAGAAGATATTAATTATCTTAAAGTTAAATTAAGTGAGTTTTTTTAATAAAAAAATTAATGCGTGGATAACTGGGCATAATGGATTTATTGGAAAAGAATTAGTAAAAAATTTGAGTCAAGAATTTGAAATATTTAAGATTTCAAGAAATGATATTATTGAGTCAAATGCATTTATTGCTGAAAAAATTTCTATTAATTCAATAAAGAAAGATGAACTAAAAAATTTTAAAAATAATTTTTTGTTTCATTTAGCTACTTTTTATAATCCAAATCCTCAATCTACCAAAGAAATACATAAAACAATTGAAAGTAATTTGTTATTTGGATTAAGATTATTTCATAATCTAGGTTATGATTTTTTTACTAAAATTTTATTAACACAATCATATACACAAATTCATAAAAATATTTCTATGAATATCTATTCTCAAACAAAGTCTATTTTTGCTAGTGAATTAGAAAAATATATACCAGAAAAATTAATTAAAGTTTATATATACGATACGTTTGGACTTTCAGACAAAAGAAAGAAATTGATTAATATTTGGTTACAACAACTAGTATTAAACCAACCAGTTACAGTTTTTTCTGAAAAAACTAAAATTAATCTTAGTAGTAATAAATTTATATCTAAAATTATTTCAAAGATAAATTTTATTAATCCTGGAGAATATGAAGTCAGAAGCCAAGTTGAAATGACATTAATTGAACTATTTTATTTTTTAAAAGACCTTACTAATTCAAAGTCTAAACTAATTCTTAAAAACGATAATCCTATAGAAATTCCTATAAAATATCAAAGTTTATCAGAATTGGTTAAGATTAATTATTCTTTAAAAGAATTTGAAAAAGACATTACCGAAATTTTAAATAAAGAAATCAATATCTAAAAACTTATTTATCAAAACCAACAAGAATGTATTCACAATCAATACCTTTTATAAACAAATCCTTTTACAATATTAATAATATTTTTAATCTAAAGTTAAATTATCTATATTACTGCTTGTAACAATTCCTTGGTATAAGAGGATTGTGGATTGTTAAAAATTTTATTTGTTGCTCCTTCTTCAATTATTTGTCCTTTTTTTATGACAATCATATAATCTGACATTGCTTTTATTACTTTCATATCATGACTTACAAAAATATAACTTAGATTATATTTTTTTTGCAAATCATTTAATAGATCTAATATTTGTGTCTGAATACTAACATCAAGCGCAGAAGTAGGTTCATCTAGAATCATTAATTTTGGTTTTATAATCAAAGCCCTAGCAATAGAAATACGCTGTCTCTGACCACCTGAGAATTCATGAGGAAAACGCTGATGAATGTC
>Ga0187827_10003916_pt1 | contig 18723 bp, 16 predicted proteins | sample ETNtaG_39_FD_167969 | JGI IMG/M metagenome (GOLD analysis project Ga0187827, IMG submission 167969) | Marine microbial and viral communities from oxygen minimum zone, Eastern Pacific Ocean - ETNP2014_SV_150_PacBio MetaG (Illumina Assembly) | ecosystem: Environmental > Aquatic > Marine > Hypoxic... | reverse complement strand
TTTTCATTTCCATATTGATAATTTGATTGATCTAAAATTTTGTCAGACGCCATAACATTCTATCCTTTTATTTGTTTATATTATGTCTAAAGCTTTCCCTTTTTGTTCAAACACAGATAATGCTTTATCAAGATGTTGTTTAGTATGTGCTGCTGAAATTTGAACTCTAATGCGTGCTTCACCTCTTGGCACTACAGGAAAACTGAAACCAACAACGAATATACCCTCTTTATTAATTTCATCTGCGAGCTTTACAGTCTTAATTTCATCTCTGACCATTATCGGAACTATAGGATGAATACCATCTATCACATCAAAACCTAAACTATTGATTGAATTTCTAAAATACTCTGTGTTTGACCATAAAGTATGCCTTAAATTCGGATTATTAGTTAATATTTCAAATGCCTTTATAGCTCCCAAAACAATAGGTGGAGCTATTGTATTCGAAAATAAATATGGCCGCGACCGCTGCCTTAAATATTCAATTATTTCACTTTTGCCAGTAGTGAATCCTCCAGATGCTCCTCCCAAAGTCTTACCCAAGGTACTTGTAACAATATCCACTTTATCAACGACTCCGAAAACCTCAGCTGTCCCACGCCCAGATTCGCCAAGAAATCCTGTGGCATGAGAATCATCCACCATCACTAATGCATCATATTTTTCAGCTAAATCGCAGATCTGGTCCAATTTAGCTAAATCTCCTTGCATACTAAAAACCCCATCAGTAGCAATCAACCTGAATCGGTTTGACTGAGTATCTTTGAGTTGTTCCTCTAGTTGGTTCATATCACTGTGGGCATACACCTTTCTCTGTGCCTTACAGAGACGGATACCATCTATGATACTGGCATGATTTAAAGAATCGCTAATAACAGCGTCCTCTGGGCTGAGTATTGTTTCGAACAACCCTGCATTAGCATCAAAGCAAGAAGTATATAAAATAGTATCCTGGGTACCCATAAAAACGCTTATCACATCTTCTAAATCTTTATGTATATCCTGAGTCCCACATATAAACCTGACTGAAGCCATTCCAAAACCATATTCCTCCATGCCCTGGATAACAGATTTTTTTATCTCTTCATTATCAGCTAATCCTAGATAATTATTTGCACAAAAATTAATCATCTCCCCTTGAGATGTCTGAACATAAGATCCTTGAGAACCTTTGATTAATTTTTCATTTTTCCATAACCCACTCTTCTGAATGGTTTTTAATTCTTCTGACAACCAGTTTTGAATTCCACTATAAGCCATTTTATATACCTCTAATAACGTTTAAATAAAAATACTATTCATCAATGCAAATATTTTTTTGGAATCTCAGCTCCAACAGTATATTCTAAATTTCCCAATCTCACCATTTGATAAACATTAACTCTGAACTCTGGATTTAAGCACATATGCATATATGCATCCTTTTCCTCAACGCCGTATTCGGTTACTATCCACTCCATCAAATTAACAATAGCAAATTCTACTGCATTTTCCAGAGGTCTGTAGGAATACAAAGAAACTATCGACTCTTCTTTTTCTAAACGAACAAAAGGAATACGTTTATTCTTTATTATCTTACAACTTAATGTAACTTCAGACCTTGTCTCATCGGCAGTACCGTAAAATTCGGTATCACCTTGACTTGCATGTACGTCGCCAACATAAAGTAATCCACCTTTGTGATAACAATTCAAATAACATTTGGTTTTTTCCTTCATATCTCTGACATCTAGATTTCCACCCCATGGGCCTTGTCCCATGGCACTTGTTTCTACTTCTCTTTCGGGGGCTGTAGCTATTGTCCCTATCATAGGTTTCAAATCCCAAGAAATTTTATCGTTTAAAAAGCCTTTACCATCTCTAGTTGTGCCACTTGGGCCAATCTGGTGCTTTATAATATTTACGAAAGGACCTCTTACAGATTGCCATTTATATGAATCTCCTAATGGTCCAACTCCCGGCCTTATGTTTGTAAATCCCTGATCATCTACAATTATCTTTTCTATAGTCACCTCTAACAAATCTCCTGGCTCAACTCCTTCAATAAAAACAGGTCCACCAACAGGATTGCCTTTAGGAGGTGTAGATTTCCTAGTCGGAAAATTGTCTATATTTGGAGTATCATCAACCGACCTTACAAATCCTGACCCTGCATCTTCGGTTTCTATCACGAATGATTCCCCTTCTGACACATGTAATTTAGGCTCATGTCTAAAATCAAATTCATATTCAAGTGCATTTTCGCGAACAATACGTTTCATGATTGGTTTAACCTTATAAATATATTTAATGTAAAGCGGCAGCGGTCGCTGAAGCTTTTTCGTTAACTAATCTGCCTTCTTCAAACCGGGATAATCCGAATGGCTTTATCAATTCAGGCACTCTATTATTTGTTATTAATTCAGCGGTCGTTTTACCTGATATTGGAGCAGCTTTAAACCCCCAAGTTCCCCAACCACAATTTAAAACCAATCCTTCTACTCCTTCCACAAAACCCATTATCGGTGCATAATCTGGAGTCATATCGCATAAGCCAGTCCATTGTCTTAATATATTTACATCCCTTAAACATGGCAACAATTCAAGAACAAAAGTAGCCAATTCTTCTAACATAAACAACGTTGATTTTTGACTAAAAGTTGAATAAGGATCAACCGGCCCTCCTATTACTATCTCTCCTCTGTCAGTTTGATAAGCGTACGCATGTAATTTAGGAGAAGAAATGGTTGCGCTCAAAATAGGTTTAAGAGGTTCCGTCACCATAGCCTGTAAAGGATAAGTACTAATTGGCAAAGTAATACCCATTAACGACATTACAGAAGAGCTCCAAGCAGCTGTGGCACTTACTATACTGTCAGCTAGAATTTGTCCTTTGTTTGTTTTAACCCCCTTTACATTCTGCCCCGACAAAACGAATCCATTTACTTCAGTAAAAGGAAATATTTCTACTCCAAGTTTGCTAGCTTCGCGAGCGTAGCCCCAAACAACTGCATCGTGTCTTGCTGTACCAGCCGGCGGATGGTATAAAGCGGCTATAACAGGGTGAGACTTCCCTACTCTCAAATCCAATTTTGGTTCAATTTCGAGTATTTCTTCAGGTCCAATAATCTTACTTTCAACGCCTAAAGCTTGATTAAACTCTGACCTAAGATTCAAATTAAAAATATCTGAATCTGAATGGCCTAAATCAAGTCTCCCCATCTGATTAAACAAAATATTAAAACTTAACTCTTTTGAAAGATCTTCGTATAATTTTAAACTTTCCCTAAAAAACGGTATGCCTTCAATTGTCAAATAATTGGCTCTTATTATCGCAGTACTCCTTGCACTAGCTCCTCCTCCAACATATCCTTTATCCAAAACTGCTACTTTAGTAACACCATTTTTAGCTAAATAGTAAGCTGTCGATAATCCATGAACACCTGCACCTATAATGACCACGTCGTATTTATCTTTAAGTTCTGCAGAAGCCCACATATTTTTAATTTTGGGTGATATAAACCTCAAGACGTAACTCCATCTCTAATAATTTCATCCATTACCTGAGTTCCTATAGGAGCAATACCCATAGGATTTCCTAAAGTGATTATTTGATTCCAGACATATAAACCAATTTCACGCGCAACAAATATGTCATAGCATAATTGACCTTCGATATCTGTCCTAAATAAATAAGCATGCTGGTGCATCACAGAAATTTGCGCCACTGACAAATCAGGAAACATCTTGTCTCTGATATCAAACGAACTTATAGCATTAATAGTGTCCCGAGATTTTGGGCCAATCAACCTTATACCAGTTAACCCAGATGTAATGTCTACGTAAGAAATATCTTTTTGGCAAATTTTAGTTACCACATTTTTAAACTGTTGCTCTGTTAGAATTAAATGTTGATTTTTAGTTAGCTTGGCTAAGATAAATTCAAATCCATATTTGAATGACCTCATAAACATAACTTTACGATCCAATTCAGATATTACTTCAAAGTTTTCAGATAAAATTTGAAAAACATCATCCCCATTAAGCATTATCTTAACTTTAGAACTTATGTCGTGAATGCCAACAAAGTTTTCAACAATTTCTAATTCATCTCTAATCCCCACATATCTTTTTGGCATCATCCATCCATTGATTAAAGTCAATACCGCATTATTTTTTTCGTGGAATTGATGAATTGCGCTTATAGCTATTGGATTCATATCTTCAATCTCTCACCAGCTGGATCATATATAGGACTTGTTACGATTCTAGCTGGGAGATCGTCATTACCAATCCTTACATTAATGATCGTATTTTCAACAGCAAATTTACTTGGAACCCAAACTAATCCAAAACCTTTGCCTATAACCGGACTTAACCTTGCACTAGTTACCTTGCCTCTTGGTTCTCCATCTATAATAACGGGATCCCCATCATCGGGTACAAAATCTGACTCCATTACAAACCCGACAAGCAAATTCTCAAATCCTCTATCTTTTTCAAAACTTAAAGCTTGTTTGCCTATGAAATCATCTTTGTCAAATTTTACGGCCCATGAAGCTCTTATGTTCAAAGGATTACTAAGAATATCAGTATCCTGATTTGGTATTATATGATGTTTTTCAAGTCTTAAAATCCTTTGTGCTTCAACTCCAAAAGGCCTTATTCCAAACTCTTTTCCCGCCTCAATCAAACTTTTCCATATGTACTCGCCATACTCAGAAGGAAAATGAACCTCCCACCCTGCTTCACCTACAAATCCAACACGTAACAAAATACTGTTAACCCCAGCCACCTCCGCTTTCTTAGAATTCATATAGGGAAATTGTTTCACGTCCAAATCTATGTCTGTTAACTTTAACAAAGTATCCTTAGCGTAGGGACCTGCAACGTTTATGGCAGCATAAGATGATGTGACATTCACTATATTCACTTTATTCCCAGTCCCAACCAACCACCACTTGAACCATTGTTCAATTGATTCCACTCCAGCAGTAGAAGTTGTAACAAAATAATGGTTTTCACCTAATTTGGTTACTGTACCATCATCCATTACAGTTCCATTATCAGCACATAATATACCATAACGAATTTTCCCTACTTTTAAATTAGAAAAACGATGAGTGTATAATCGGTCTAATAATTCTCCTGCACCATCTCCTTGAATATCTAATTTGCCCAGAGTGCTTACATCAATAACACCTACTTTATTCCTTACCGCTAAAGCTTCTCTGGATGACGAGCCATAATCTAATGGTCTTTGCCAAGCACCAACATCAACCATTTGAGCGCCACTTTTTCTATGCAGCCTGTCAATCGGTGTTAAATGTTGTACGATGGAATCTGGCCGAGCCAGAGAGACAAGTGGAATTGGTGCTAAAGGAGGCCTTTTGGTTGTTAATCCACCACCCTCAAAACCTACATTAGTGCCGCTTCCACAAACTTGAACAAAGGAATTCTGACACATTTCTCCTTGACATGGCCCCATTGTTACCGTTGTATATCTTTTCAAGGTCTGAATGTCAGTATAACCTTCATCAATCGCATTTTTAATATCACCAACCAAAACATCTTCGCAATAACAAATAAATGTTTTACCAGAAGATGAAACATCGTTAGCTTTTAGGGACAATTTTTCTGAAGTTTTCATTACGGCTTTTATAGAATCGTCAATATTTTTTATCTCATCGCCTAAATCATAAACATGAAAACCTGCATAAGATGCTGCCTGTAATCCCGCCTTCTTTCCTGATAATAAATCGAAGTTCAAATTGAGCGAACCAGAAACCCTACCCGCATAATAAACACTTTCAACTTCATTCCCTGGCAAAAATTGATTCATTTCAGAATTGTATTCAATCTCAAACCCTGATTGCTGCAACAATCCAAAATTAGTCTGGATACCATCGCTAACTGCCAAAAGGTCACAATCAATTTCTATAACATTTTTATCGTTATCAACAGCACTTACAACGCAACCAGTCACATGCTTACTGCCGTTAGATTTTACTATTGTGTAACCAAAATATATTTTTATCTCATTTTTCTGGATTTCTGTCAGTAACTCTGAATTGGGCACCTCCTTTCTTTCGTCTATTATTGCCATTACTTGAACATTTGAATCAACTAAATCTAAAGCTGTCTGATAAATTAAATCCGATGAACCAAACACAACGGCTTTGGTACCTGGCTTTACTCCATATAAACGTATCAATTTTTCAACTGCGGAACACAACATGACTCCTGGCAAATCATTATTTTGGAAAACAGGTGGTATTTCATGTCCACCAGTAGCAACTACCACTGATTTTGAGCGTAATTTAATAAAACATTCGTTTTGTTTAATCCCTAGAAGATTATCTTCGTATGCTCCGAAAACCAAACTGCTATTCAATAAACGTATCGATTTATTTGAGGTGATTTCAGCTATAAGTCTTGAACTTAAATCGGTTGTATTGTCCTCATCGATTCCTTTTATTTTATATGGCCTATTCCATCGCAAATGACCACCTAATTCACTATATTTATCAATCAAAGTGACGTCACAACCATACTTTGAAGCCTCTATAGCAGCTGACATCCCAGATGGACCTCCTCCAATAACAACAACGTCGCTATGCATATCGATGCTTTTATGATTAATATCACTAGTGGAGGTTTCGGAAATAGCGCCAAGACCACCTACTCTACGTATTATTTTTGCAGCTAGACTCCAAAACGGTTTGGGTGTATGAAAAAATTTGTAATAAAACCCTACAGGCATTAACCAGCCAAATTTATTTATGATACTCATAAAATCGATTGCCAAAGATGGCCAGGCGTTTTGAGATTTAACTACCATTCCTTCTTGTACAGATTTTTGACAACACCTTACATTCGGAATCCCATTTACTGTAACTAAACAATTAGGGCAATTACCTTCAACACACAGTAGTCCTCTTGGTCTATGATACTTAAAACTTCTACTGAATATCCTTGTCCCTGCGGCATACAAAGCAGAGGCAATGGTGTCCCCTTTATACCCATTTATCTTTTTGCCGTCGAATTCAAATACCGTCGTTGAGGATAAATCAACATCTAACCCTCTATTTCTTAACTTTGCGGGAGTCATCCCATTATTTTTGTCCGGTTTAGACATTTTATTTGAACTCATCCTCAACTAATCTTGGATTTGACACTTTATTTGTTACGGTATCTCTAGTCGCAATTAACCAATTCCTGCACCCAGTGGCATGGTACCACCACTCCTCTTGCTCACCCGCAACATTATTTTTAAAATAATAATACTTAGCCCACAATTTTCTATCTTTTGAATTCTCGGGCCTCGACGTGATTTCGCCACCTGACCTAAATTCATATACATCACGGATTCCGCAATTAGGGCAATCTATCAAAAAAGACATATTTCCAATCCATTAGAATATTGTTTAAAAGTGCAATTCAAATCAAATCCGATAAACTTTTTACCAACTTCAGATGATTATTTTTCGAAAAGAATTTTTTACGGATATTTTACCTTCTTCAAAAGTAAATATGTCACATCCTCTAACCTGACTCTCAATCCCTTCATTATCTATAGTAGTAAAGGTCCATTCGGAAACACCTCTATCTCCAGCAACAAAATGACTATCTTCAATCCATTTGCCGTCAGGAAATTTGTCTAACACAGCTTGAAATCCTTGTTTAACATTTTCAAAACCAGAATATTTCATACCATCAATATTCGGACCGGAGGACAATTGAAATATAGGGTTATCGGACATAAACGACATCAATAAATCAATGTCATGCGCAGTCCATGCGTCAGCGAATCCCTGCAAAAATTCTATAGTTACTTGTTTAGATGTAGATCCCATATTAATCTCCTAAATCAATTCTTCATTTTTCCTATCAAAACATCGTTAGATATCTATCAACTTCCCATTTAGAAACAGTTTTATGGTAGTCATCCCATTCTGCCTTTTTCAGTGAAATAAATTCATCATAAATAACACCTAATGAACTCGCTACGACAGAATCACTTTCGAGATTTTCGATCGCTTCATTAAGATTTTGCGGTAAAATTCCAATCCCTTTTGATTTTATCTCTTCCAAGCTTAAATCATACAGGTTTCCCCTAAAAGGATCTCCAGGATCTAGTGATCTCTTTACCCCATCCATTCCAGCAGTAACATATGATCCAAATACTAAATAAGGATTACTAGCAGCTGATACAGTTCTATCTTCTAAATGACCAGGTCCCGCGGTCCTTATCATTTGAGTTCTATTATTGTCCCCATATGAAATAAAAGCAGGCGTCCATGTAAAACCAGAAGTTGTACTTACCAATCCACTACCTATTTGAAGCCTTTTATAACAATTTACAGTAGGAGAATTTATTGCGCATAAAGCCTTTGCATGATCCAAAATTCCCCCTATAAAACTATAGGCCATAGCTGATAAGCCTAGACCCCTTTTATCATTTTCATCCAAAAACAAATTTTTCCCAGTTTTGGCGTCAGCTACATGGAAGTGAATATGCCCACCGCTTCCTGTTTTATCCGCAAAAGGTTTAGCCATGTGTGTGGCAATAGCTCCATGTTGTTTAGCATACTGACTCGTCATCATTTTAAAAAAAGTGTATCTATCTGCAGTAGTTAAAGCATCGCTATATGTAAAATTCACTTCATATTGTCCATTAGCATCTTCATGGTCTGATTGATAAGGATCCCAGCCCAAACTAGCCATTCCATTCATGAGTTGCCTCAAATAACTGCTGACATTTGCAATACCTTTAAAGTCGTAGCAAGGTTTATCCAGTGTGTCTAGATTATCAGGATCCCATACTTGTATATCACCATCGGGGGTTTTTTCGACCAAAAAATGTTCAGGTTCTATACCTACATAAAATTCTAACCCATCATCTCTTAATTGATTCAACGTATTTTTCAAATGTTGCCTAGGATCAAACATGTAAGGTTCTTCATCTACAAATAAATCCCCAGAAAATCTAGCTAATCCTTTATCCCATGGCACGAGGGTATACGTATCCAAATCGACTTTAGCCAACATGTCATGAGAATGGGGACCTTGGCCAAGACCCATCACTGCTGCGCCTGCAAATCCAGCCCCGTCATCTATTACATCATCAAAGTGATTGGCCGGAACCATTTTTACTTTAGGAGCTCCATTTATATCAATAAACTGAACTAAAATATATTCAACTCCATCATCTTTCATTCGCTTTTTTATTATTTCTCTTTGGTCCATAGCTAACACACCTTTCTATATTTTTTCATATTCTCAGAACGTTTAGTTATCTCCAAAAACTTTATTTGTACCTACTAATGGCACCCTTGCCATAACCGATGCTTCTATAGTTAATGCCGCTAAATCTTCTGGCTCAAGGCTATGCACGTTGCTCTTACCAATAGATCTAGCCAGCAAAGCCATTTCCATCGTCATCGCATTTATAAAATTCGCCACTCTTTCAGCCCCTTCATCGGGATCCAATCTACTAGTCAAATTTTCATCTTGTGTTGCAATTCCCACAGGACATTTACCTGTATGACATCGATTACATTCTCCAGCTGGCAGCCCTATCTCTTCTACAAAATTCGACCCAGGTATTTCTCTATTACAATTCAAAGCAATCAAAGCAGATATACCAATTGCTACGGCATCAGCTCCCAACGCTAAAGCCTTAGCAACATCACCTCCATTCCTTATGCCACCAGAAGCAATCAGAGTTACCTTTCCATCTAATTTGATTTCTCTTAAAGCCTCCCTAGCCAATACTATTGCCGGAACTGTCGGAATACCGGAGTGATCTAAAAGTATCTCCGATGACGCTCCGGTTCCAGCAACCATACTATCAATTACAATCGCATCTGCTCCCGCCTTAGCTGCTAACTTAACATCATCCGATACCCTGCACGCTCCCAATTTCACATGAATCGGCACCTTCCAATCAGTTGCTTCTCTTAGCTGTTCAATTTTCATAGCTAAATCATCAGGACCAAGCCAATCAGGATGTCGTGCAGGACTTCTTTGATCAATACCAGAAGGCAAATCTCGCATATCAGCTATATGGTCCATTACTTTAACGCCCATCAACATTCCACCAGTTCCTGGCTTAGCTCCTTGCCCAACAACTATTTCAATCGCTTGGGCCTGCTTAAGATGATGAGGATTAAACCCATACCTGCTCGGTAAAACTTGATAAATCAACTTATCCGATGCTTTTCTTTCAGCAGGGTGCATACCACCATCGCCAGTACAACTAGCCGTACCAACCATACTAGCAGCTTTACCCAAAGCTGTTTTAGCATTAGCAGACAAAGATCCGTAACTCATGCCTGTAATATAAATCGGCGTGTCTAATATCAGAGGATTTTCTGCATTTAATCCTCCTATAATAGTTCTGGTGTTACATTTCTCTTTGTAACCCTCCAAAGGATATCGCGTCAATCCAGTTGACAGAAATGTTAAATCATCAAAATGTGTTACTTTTTGAAAACTACTAAATCCACGAATTCTATATCGGCCTAAATCCGATTTAGCGTGAATATCTTCTACAACCCAAGGAGAAAAAATTTGACTTGTTCTATTAACCATAATTCATACCAACCTAAACAGATGATTTCTCTAGTCTTTCTAATTTATCAAAATGGTATAGTTTTTTACCTGATACAATCTTTTTAAATTCTGGTTGTTTATCAATACCATTTTCTTCCAATTTGTTCCAAACTGAAATAAGTTCTTTTTTTGTAATATCAACAATTACTGCATCATTACCTAAAGATGCTATGTCACCCCCAACATAAATCTCACCTTCATACATAGAATCTCCTACTGCGTCACCAACATCACCACAAACAATAATCTGTCCTTTTTGCATCATAAATCCAGTCAAAAACCCAGAATCTCCACCAATTACTAAAGACCCCCCTTTCATAGATATTCCTGCTCTAGCACCAGCATTTCTACCAACGCATATATTACCACCTCTCATACTGGCTCCAACGGAAGCTCCAGTGTCTTTACTTATGGCTATATTACCACTCATAAGATTTTCGCCTAAAGCCCAACCTGAATTACCTTCGACCACTATAGAAGGTCCATCTAATAAACTAGCACAATAATAACCTAAACTGCCTCTAACAGTAATGTTGCATTTATCCAAAATACCTACAATTATGTTATGTCTTGCTTTAGGATTAATTATTTCGATATCTTTTCGAGCTCCAATTAATTCGGTTAATCTGACATTAATTTGTCTAGTCGAAAGTTTAGAAGCATCTATACTAACCAAGTCATGCACTCCTTTTCCTGTGGTTCAAACCTATCAATTTCGTCTTGAAACACACTTAACAAGGCAGTTTCTTCTGATGCCACAGCCACTCTATCTGTAGTTTCCATTATCACTAAAGGTTTTGCAGACCAACTATCTTTTGCGTAACCAATCCCATCATTAGTAGAAACGAGATAAGTGAATGTCCCATCTAAAACTTCCAAAGATTCCTGGATAGCTTCATCTAAACTTAACCCCGATTCGATTCTTTCTGCCAAGAATACCGATATTATCTCCGAATCATTTCCAGTTTGAAATTTGTGTCCCATATCCTGATATTTTCTTCTTAGAGAATGATAATTTGTCAATTGACCGTTGTGAACCACAGAAATATCTGGAAAAGGATATGCCCAAAACGGATGAGAATGATTTACATCAATCTTACTTTCGGTAGCCATACGTACATGCCCAATTCCATGAGTCCCTTTTATTTCGCCGATTAAATGACGATTATTTAGTTGAGTAGCATCTCCAACATCTTTGACTATCTCTGAATTGGTGCCAATTGAATCTACTTCTACTCCATCTATATCTGCAATAGTATTAGCTAACTTACCTACATCTGCTTCATAATTGACACAAATCTTACCGAATCCATTTGCAAATCCTGAATATTCAATCACTGCTCCAATACTGGAGATTCCTTTAGACAACATTTCTAATGCATTAGAATTTTGACCTTCGATTCTAAATCTAACAATATAATCTGATTTGTTCTCCACTCCCCCTATAGTTATCCCTGTAGAATCACGACCTCTATGTTCCAAGGATTCTAGCATTTTGATTAAATCAGAACCAACTGAAGCTAATCCAGTTGCTTCGGTATTTTTATAAATTACTCCAATAACACCGCACACAAGGCTTTCCTCCCTATTATATTAAATCTCAAAAACCTTACTTAAAATTAAAAACTCATTACTATTTATCAAGTCTAATATTTTCATTCAACCATAAACCATCTTTTATCTTTTTCACAAACTTCTTTATCTTCATAAAAGGATTCAAGATAATAAGCTACATCAAATAATGTACTCTCATTATAATGGTTTGCAACAATTTGAATCCCTATAGGCAAACCATTATCGCTCATTGCAAAAGGAATTGAAATTGCAGGAGACCCAGTTATTCCAAATGTGCATGTAATTGCAGCCGCATGACTAGCTGGCATTTCTTGTCCTTCTATAACAATAGTTTGCGAATCATGTTCAGGAGCCAAATTAGGTGCTGTTGGACATATTAAAACATCATATTTAGCAAAATAATCAGTAAACCAGTCTCTATAGCTATCACAAATACTACTCGCTTTCAAAAACGCATCCAAATCAGGTCTTTCTATCGACAATAATCCTTTTATTGGCTCAGATAATTCAGATTCATTCCCTTGCACATATTTATTCAGATATTCAATACCCTCACCAGCCAATAACACGTAGGTAGCGTCTATGGGGGAAAGTCCATCAATTATCGGAACAGAAATTTTTTCTACTGTGCAGTGATTAAGTTCTAAGGCTTCAACTGCTGTTTGAACTGCATTTCTTATCTGAGAATCTACCGGATCATATGGTTCATTATCAAACCATCCAATTTTCAACCCTTTAAAATCCGATGTAGGTTTACTTTTTATGGGAACTGGCAAAGCATATTGGTCCAAACCATTATATCCACTTAATATATGATATGAACAAACTATATCTCTAACACTTCTAGCAATCGGCCCCGCATGGAAATATCTTGAGATCATTTCTGGCCAATGCCCTGTCAAAGGTATACGACCTTGCGTTGGCTTGAATCCTACAACTCCACAATAGTGGGCAGGTATCCTATTGGACCCTCCTAAATCACTTCCAACTCCCAATGGAGACAAGCCTGTTGATAAACTAATAGCTTCTCCACCAGAGGATCCTCCGCATGTATGTCCTTTCATCCATGGATTTTCCCCTTTATCAAAAATAGCTCCCGATGTTTCAGCAGCCAAAGCAAATTCGGGCAAATTAGTCTTGCCAATCAAAATACCACCAGCATTCTTCAATCTTTTTACTACTTCAGAATCATTTTTCGGTATTCTATCTGCAAACAATTTAGAACCTCTAGTAGTTCTTATACCAGCAGAATCAAACACATCCTTCATTGTGAATGGAACACCATGCAAAGGTCCTTTGATTAAACCGTCTTTAAATTCTTTGTCTGCATTTATAGCTTCTTCTAAAGCATTTTCTGCAAAGGTTACAATACCGTTTAATTTTGAATTGAACTTTTGGAATCTTTCCCTATGGAGGGAAACCAATTCAAAAGAATTTGTCTGGCCATTACGTATAGCCTCAGCCATAAAAGTAGCATCCTGATGAATTAAATCTTTACACATAAAAACAATCCAAACCAATTATTTGAATGGGAAGAATATCGTATCATTAATCTCCGTATATTTGAACCGGATAAACCGAATTGATTTACCTTGGTTAGTGTCGGATTAAAACAGAGAATTTAAACACAATTAATCCATGGCAAATTAAATCAACTTAGAATGATTTCTTAATCTTTGTTTAAATTATTAGTTCTCTTATGTTTTTGATACTTTGCACGACAGAATATTTGTCATTATATACAGCTGAACCAGCAACAATTATATCTGCTCCAGCTTCGACGACTAGTCTAACAGTATCTGTGTTCACACCACCATCTACTTCGAGTTCTGCTTCAGATGCCGAATCATCCAACATTCCCCTAACATTTTTGATTTTAGGTAACATTGACTTAATAAATTCTTGTCCTGAATATCCTGGGTTAACCGTCATAACTAAAACAAGGTCTATTTCATTCAACACTTCTTTTATTACATCAAAACAAGTTCCTGGACTTATTGCTATTCCTGCTTTGGCACCTGCATTTTTAATATCTAAAATAGTTTTATGTACATGTTTTGCAGATTCATAGTGGACAGTTAATAAATCTGCTCCTATATCAACTAATTCATTAACAAATCTATTCGGCTCTAATACCATCATATGAACATCTAAAGGCAAATCCGTCGCTTTTCTTACAGCATCTACTATTAAAGGTCCCATAGTCAAATTAGGTACAAATTGACCATCCATTAAATCAATATGTATATAATCAGCTCCACCTTCTTGAGCTTCAACAACTTGGTCTCTTAAAGCACCAAAGTCAGCCGACAAAATTGATGGTGATATTTTAATCATTGAACCCTTTTCGAGTTTCTTCCCTTAAATGTCCCTCAGCTATTTTTATAGAAGACTTGATGTTTTTTAAGGCAGTGCCGCCAAAAACATTTCGTGAATTGATTGAATTTTCAATTGTAATGCTAGTTACATCAGACTCAAACAATTCAGAAAATGATTTATATTTTTCTAATGGCAATTCATGAATGTTTTGTTTCGTTTCAAGAACATAATCTGTCAAATTTTTTACTATTCCATGAGCTTCTCTGAAAGGCATCCCTTTTCTAACTAGATAATCAGCAATATCAGTCGCTAAAACATTACTATTATCTATTGCTAATCGCATTTTATCTTCATTAAAGACAATCGTGTTCAACATAGAAGTTATTACCCTAACCGTTTTTGATATCGTGTCGAAAGTATCGAATAAGGGTTCTTTATCTTCCTGCAAATCTCTATTATATGTGAGTGGCAATCCTTTTAGTATCGTGAGCATTGCAACAAGGTTACCAAACACTCTTCCTGATTTTGCTCTACCAATTTCAGCAAAATCAGGATTCCTTTTCTGAGGCATCATGCTACTACCAGTAGTATAATCACCACCTAATTTTGCAAAATCAAATTCTTCTGATGTCCAAATAACGATTTCTTCACAAAGGCGAGAAATATGAACAGAACAGATAGCGGATGCTGAATGGAAATCTAGTAGAAAATCTCTGTCAGAAACTGCATCCATACTGTTTGTGGTCAGATTTTTAAATCCTAGTTTGTTAGCAACCCATTCCCTGTCTAGTGAATAAGTGGTGCCAGCTAACGCACCACTACCTAAGGGCATAACATCGGCGGATTCATACACTGCAACAAAACGAATACAATCTCTTTTAAACATCTCATAATATGCCAATAGATGATGTGCTAATGAAACTGGTTGTCCGCGTTGCAAATGAGTGTAGCCGGGGAGATATACTCCTATATTCTTATCAGCTTTAGCTAAAATTAATCGCCTAAGTTCCAACAATCCATCCCAAATTTCCTGGACAGATTCTTTAACGAACATTCTCAGGTCTAAAGCAATTTGGTCATTTCGTGATCTTCCGGTGTGTAATTTTCCCGCTAAGGAACCTATTTTTTCAAATAATGCTTTCTCTACATTCATATGTATATCTTCAAATTCTTGAGAAAATTGAAACACACCCTCCTGAATCTCAAGTCTTATCTGCTCTAACCCATCACATATCAACTTGGATTCTTCAACAGTCAATATTCCCTGATTCCCCAGCATCTCTGCATGGACTTTCGAACCTTTTATATCTTGTTTATATAAACGTTTATCAAATTTAATAGAGGAGGTATATAATTTATCTGATTGTCGTTCCATGAATCACTTCCCGGAGCTATTATTTTTCGGAGCCAAAAATTTTCTTCTAAGTGTTAAAACCTTTTGTTTCTTTTGATTAAAAGCGCGTGTTTCCATATACACAATGCCTCTATCAGTTTTAGTCTTAGAAAGTCTTACGTCAAGAATTTCACTTTCAGCATATATCGTATCGCCTTGAAAAACAGGTTCGTCATGCTTAATCGATTCATATTCCAAATTAGCTATAGCTTTACCTGAGGTGTCTTTTACACTCATCCCAACAACTAGACTAAAAACTAATGTGCCGACAACCAATATTTTACCGTGTTGATGGCTTTGCATATAATTTTCATCAGTATGCAACGGATTATCATTCATTGTCAAAAGGCAAAAGGTGTGATTATCTGATTCAGTTATAGTTTTACCTGGCCAATGCCTATATATATCTCCAACAGCAAATTCATCTAAATATTTTCCAAATCCATCCCTAGATTCTATAATCATGCCTCATTACACCCTTAAATATATTATTAATACTTAGAAGTACCATTCGACTGCGGTATTCCAAGAATTCTAAATGGAATATTTCTCCAAAAGCCTCCTAGCAATTATCAATTTTTGAATCTCATTGGTCCCTTCCCCTATAATCATAAGAGGGGCATCCCTATAATGCCTTTCGACATCAAAATCCTTTATATATCCGTACCCTCCATGAATCCTCATTGCCTCCATTGCAACTTCACCACAAACTTCTGACGCAAACAATTTGGCCATTCCTGCTTCTAGATCAACTCTATCTCCAGAATCCATCTTGGAAGCAACATCATATGTTAATAGACGGGCGGCCTGTATTTTAGTTGCCATGTCAGCTAATTTGATTTGAATTGATTGGTGGCTTGATATAGGCACTCCAAATGATTCCCTTTTTTGTGAATACTCTATAGCAGATTCAAAAGCAGCAGTAGCAACTCCCACAGCTCTCGCTGCTATATTAACCCTCCCTGCCTCTAAGGCTCCCAAAACTTGGCTGAACCCTCTTCCTTCTTTACCACCAATTAAATTATCAACAGGCACCTCACAATTATCAAAAACCAATTCACAAGTATCTACACCTCTATATCCAAGTTTGTCCAATTTTTGAGCAACTGAAAACCCTAGCGATCCTTTTTCAATAACCATACAACTAATACCTTTATATTTTGGATTTGCGTCTAAATCGGTCTTGACTGCAACAGCAAACGCGTTTCCATACAATCCATTAGTTATAAACATTTTTGAGCCATTTACAATATATTTATCGCCATCTTTAATTGCCGAGGCAGTTATATTTTGAACATCACTACCAGCTCCCGGTTCTGTTAAGGCTAAACCTCCGCGTATTTCTCCAGTCACCATTTTAGGCAGAAACCGTTGTTTCTGTTCATTACTGCCATGACTGCCTATGATATTTGCTAGTATATGATGCGTCCCTATCATGCCAGTCAGACTCATCCATCCCTTGCTTAATTCCTCGAATATTGTAGCAAAAGTAGTGTGGTCCAAACCAAGCCCACCATATTTTTCAGGAATTGTTATACCGAAAAGCCCTAATTCTTTCATGATATCAACTAGCTCATGCGGATATTCATCATCATTATCAAGTTTAGATGCAACAGGAGTCACTTCATTTTTTACAAAATCACGGACTAATGAAATAATTTGTTTTCTTACATCACCCGATGTGTCCAAATCACAACCTCTTTTTTTAACACATTTGTTTAAACGATATTTGAAATACTTTTAGATAATTATAATCAATTTCTTGGGTGTTTTTTACCATAATTTTTTGCAGATACTCCCAATATTTTCAAAAACCCTTCCGCATCAGAATGGTCATAATCACCTATATTTTCCATAGAAGAATCATCTGTATATAAAGAATATGGCATTGAACTTAATTGTTCTCCTACTTCACTAAACAAAACCGATCCTTTGTGCAGTTTCATCGTCACCGACCCTGTCACATATTGGCTTATATTATTTATTGACTTCATTGCTGACAGTGAACCTAAATCAAACCAGAATCCTTGATAAATTTGTTCACTTAAATATTTAGATAATGATTCAAAGAGATTCCTAGCCCTTCTGTCTAATATAAACTGCAATAAATATTCGTAGGATTTTCCAATAAGCTCAATCCCTGGAGATTCATAAATACCTCGCGATTTAATTCCAACGAAACGATTTTCTATAACGTGAGTACCAATTCCTACACCATGTCTACCAGCTATTTTATTTGCTTGTTTAAAAGCATCCACTAATCCAACCTTCGTTCCATTAATTTCTATTGGAATTCCTCGATCCCATTTTATCGTGACAAACTCAGAAACATCTGGAGAATCCCACGGCCAAACACCCATAACAGGTTCTACAAAAAATGGGGGTATGCTCACATCCTCTAAATCACCTGCCTCATGAGTTAATCCTAAAAAATTAGCATCGGTAGAATATCTTGCTTCAGATGATTCTTTAAGTGGCAAATTATTTTTGTTGCAATATTCAATCATTTCCTTTCTTCCAGGAAACTCATTTATAAAATCCGTATCTCTCCAAGGAGCATAAACCTCAATTTCAGGGTCAAGCATGTTACTTGCCAGTTGAAATCTTACTTGATCATTTCCTCTACCAGTGCAACCGTGAAAAAATACCGGGATTTCTGCTTCTTTTAAAAGAGGTAAAATACTTTCAACTGTTATTGGTCTGGCTATTGCAGTAGTATTCCAATATCCTCCTTCGTATCTTGCCTGAGCCTGTACAACTTTTAATCCCGCTTCAGCCAATGCTTCAGTCCCCGAAACTAAAACCGCTTCAACTGCTTTACATCCAATCATTCGTTT
>Ga0187827_10003911_pt1 | contig 18746 bp, 19 predicted proteins | sample ETNtaG_39_FD_167969 | JGI IMG/M metagenome (GOLD analysis project Ga0187827, IMG submission 167969) | Marine microbial and viral communities from oxygen minimum zone, Eastern Pacific Ocean - ETNP2014_SV_150_PacBio MetaG (Illumina Assembly) | ecosystem: Environmental > Aquatic > Marine > Hypoxic... | reverse complement strand
AGTTGATTCTTGGCGTGGTGCAGTTCCTGATGCTGAAAAAATACGCGAATACTTTAGTGGTGGGGTAAAGGAACAAAAGGATGAAGTTTAAAGGTTTTGCAGAAACAAGTTTTGTTGATTGGGATGGTAAAGTTAGTTCTGTTGTATTTACTCCTGGTTGTAATTTTCGATGCCCATTTTGTTTTAATAAAGATCTAGTGCTTAAACCAGAGACTCTTGAAGATGTTCCTGAAGAATTTATTTTTGATTTCTTAGAAAAGCAAAAAGATTTCATTGATGGTGTTAGTATCACGGGGGGGGAGCCAACAATGATGGTGGAGCTTCCTGGTTTTTGTGAGAAATTAAAAGAAAAAGGTTTTCTTGTAAAATTGGATACTAATGGTTCAAATTTTGAAATTTTAAAAGATTTAATTGAAAAGAAACTTATTGATTTTGTTGCAATGGATATTAAAGGTCCTTGGGATATTTATTCTAACTTTACTGGAGTTACAAAAGATGTGGAGTCCATTAAAAAAAGCGCCGAGTTTTTAATGAGTTCAGGAATTGATTATGAATTCCGAACAACTGTAATTCCTAGCTTACATTCTCTTGAAGTTTTTGAGAAAATGGTTACTCAAATTAAAGGCGCTAAGAAATATTGCATACAAAAATTCCGACCTGGTATGTGTATTGATCCTTCATTTAATAGCGAAAAAGCTCAAACTGATGAAGAAATACAACCATATGTGGAAATAGCGAAAAAGTATGTTGACAAAGTAAAATTTAGAGGAAAATAATTACGCGCGGTTTCTTATTACCATAAATAGTCCTAAAGAACCTAATCCACCTATTATTGAACTTATTGTTGTGGCGATTGCTGCGCCTTCTATTCCATAAAGTGGTATCAACCTGAAATTTAAGAATAAATTAACAGTTGCTGCAGTGATAATTACATACATTGGTATTGATGGCCAACCAATTCCTTGGAAAGACCCAGAAAGAACAATATGTATGCTAATGAAGAAAGCTCCTATAATTAAAATTCTAAATGCAAAAGTTCCTGCCACATATGCTGGTCCAAATAATGTTCCAAGTATCCAGGGTGCTGCAAAGTAAAGAACAGTCATCAATGGAACTGCTGCAAGAATATAATAGAATAAAGATTGGTATGTGTGGTGTTTTATTTTCTCTTCATTATTTTGTGCGCGTTTCTCTGCTACAATTGGAAGTATTGTTGCCGAAATCGCAACTCCAATCGCTATTGTTAATCTAGCTGTTGGAGATGCTGCTGCATAAATTCCAACTGCAGTTGTATCCATCAATTTTCCAATTAAGAAAATATCAGTAAATGCAAAAATAACTGTTGCTAAACCTGAGATTGAAGTTGGAATTGAGAATTTGAAAACTTCATAAAAAGTTTTGAATTTTGCTTTTGTATATTTAATATCTAATTTTCTAAATAATAAATATCCTACTAATACTCCAAAACCAAAAGCAAGCGTTGAACCTAGTATTGCTCCAATTACTTTATATCCTAACCAAACAAGAATCACTGCTAAAACTACTTTAAATAATTGGTGTGAAATTATTGTGTAGCTCATCCGATCCATTTTTTTGAATCCTTGGAAGAATCCTGTGAAAATAGATACAAAAACTCCCAATGGAATTCCAATTGCAGTTATTTTTATTATCAATGCAAGTTCTGCTATATTAAAAAAGGAATAAGCAAGCCAATCAGATGCAAAGAATACAATTACTCCTAACGCAGTTGCTCCAATCATGTAATAAAGCAGAGTTGATGAATACAGTTCTTCAAGTTTGTTTCTTTCACCACGACCAAGATGTCTTGCTGTAAAGCGTGCAATACTTGGTGCTATACCTATGGAGGTGAGCATAATTATTGTGAATTGAATTGGAAGCGCTAGATTAAGGATACCAAATTCTCCAATTGTCAGTGCGCGTCCCATAAGAACTCGATATAAATAATCTAAACCTCGCATTAACAAGTTACTTGCTAAAAGTATCAAACTCCCGCGCAAAAGAATATTCTTTGGTAATTTCATTAGAACTCAATTAAATTAAGGCTTTAAAAAGTGTTTGAAACTTCCTTACTCCTCTGTTGGTTCCTGAACAACTCGTATTTTGTCGATTCTTTTCTCTAAATCTTTAACAAATGGTGCATTTTCTGTATGTTCAAGCTGATTACTACATTTCATACATCTAAATCCCATATCAGATGCTTCTTCAAAAACTACTCGCGTGCATTTGCTTTTACACTGATAGAAATGGTTATTTTTTTCATATTCTAACATTTCCATTAATTCTTTGAGTTGTTTTTCTTTATCCTGATTTATTGCATTTGAAATTCTTTCTGGGTGTATTTTCCAATAATAAGTATACCAGCCTGTTTTTGATCTGTGTCTTCTGTAAGTTACAATCCCAGCTTCATACATTGCATACAAATGTTTACGGATGATGTTTGCTTTCAGTTCCATTTTCTCTGCAAGATCAACATCTGAGCGCTCTTTGCGAGAGATTTGATTCACAACTTGCATTCCTTCTTCTCCAAGAAGGTTTTCTAAATATCCTGATAATTGTTTATCTTCTAAGAATGATACTTTTTTTCGAGAAACTCTTTTGGTTTTCTTTGCTGTGACTTTCTTTCCTTTTGCTGTAATCTTTTTACCAGTTAATTTCTTTTTTACTACTTTGATTTTCTTTATAGCTTTTGGTTTAATCTTTGTAGATTTCTTTACTACTCTTTTCTTAGAAATAGTCTTTTTTGTAACTGTTTTTTTTGTCTTCCTACCCAAGATTTTCTTGAGTAATGGTAATCGCTTTTTTGTAACTTTCTTAGAACTCTTTACGATTTTGGCGGTTTTTTTCTTGTTAGTTTTTACTTTACCCCTCATGACTTTACCCGTGTGCACCTTCTATTATATACTTTACTGCTATCGGTTTTAATGTCATTACTCAGTGGTAAATTTATAAAATATATGGTCCAGCTAGATTAATTATTATCATTAAAAGAGAAATCGCACTCAAGCCTCTTACTAAAATTTTCGAAAGTGCTGGTGCTTTTCTTTTTGTTATTGCTTCAACCATCAACCCACCATCAAATGGTTTTAGTGGGAGTAAATTAAATAATCCAATTCCTAAATTCAAGATAACTATCCAATTGAATGCCCCTACTCCAAACCAAAATACGCTCTTTGGAACAAAAGAATGTGGTTTATAACAAAGTGGATTTACTAAAGTTTTTGAACAAATAACAGCTTGTATTCCTATGTATCCTCTGCCATTTTTTTCTCCTAATGTGATCGGGAAGGAACCTTGATCTGTATCTAGTGTTATTACCTGTCCTGGTTTCAAATCCTTTGTAACCTCTGTAAACCCTTCAAGAGATTCTACTGGAGTTCCTGAAAAAGTAGTTAGCACTGCTCCGTCTTGTAAACCAGCTATCTGCGCTGGTCCTCCGTCATCAACAGTTACAATATGTGCTCCTGGTATGAATGTTGTTAATGTTGGGACTAAAACAAAAATAAGTAAAAGGAAAGCAAGTATAGCGATTATGAAATTCATAAATGATCCTGCAACATACATCCGAAGTTGTGAAAGTGTTTTTGCGTTTTTTAGTTGTTTTTCATCAGGTTCAACAAAAGCACCAATTGGTAAGAATCCAAGTGAAGCAAGACCAACTGATTTTAATTTTATTTTTTCTGTTTGAGCGATTATGCCATGTGACATTTCATGGAAAACAAGAACTGTAATTAATCCAATTATTCCAACCCAGAATGGGATTGTAACTCCTGGAATAACAGGAACTGCGCCTGCTACTGCTCCTTTGGTTGTAAATATTAAGATAGTATTTTTTAAAAGCGCATAAAATATGTAAAACATTGCAATGAAACCAATTCCAATACCAAATGTTGAAAATCCTTTCCAAAAGCGTGGTGCTTTATTTGCAATTTTTTCTATTATTCTAATCCCCTGTTTTGTATGAAATAATGCTAAAGGTCCAGTGACTTTGAAATTTTTCTTTTTCCTAAGGACAAAAGTTCCGCTAATTACAAGCGCTAGTAATATTCCTATTACATAATATCCATTCATATCTCGTTTTAACAAATTGAACTATATAAAGTTGTCTTATAACACGAAAGCAGCAATAATAAAGGCAATATAACCTGTTAAAAGAATCGCTCCTTGCCACCTATGTATCTTTTTACGGTGCCATAAGAATACTAACATTAATGCAGTTACTCCAAGCATTATTGGCATATCAAATATAAACAGGCGTGGGATTGCTTTTATTGGACGAACAATTGCAGATAAACCAAGAACTGCTGAGATATTGAACATATTGCTTCCAATAATATTTCCAATTGCAATTTCCTGCATTCCTTTCTTTGCAGCAACAATTGATGTGACAAGTTCTGGTAATGAAGTTCCTATTGCTACAATTGTCATTCCAATTACAATTTGTGAAATCCCTAAAAATTCAGCTATTGTTGTTGCTGACCTTACTAACAATGTACTACCAATAATTACTCCAACTAACCCGATAATACAAAATATTATACTTCTATGTATTGGTTCTTTTGTTATATTTTTTACATCTCTTTTATCTTTACTTAGAAGATGTTTTAGGTAGACTATCAAACAAGCGAATAAAATTAATCCTTCAAATCGATTTATTCCACCCCACATCAAACCAAAACATAAAATCGAAACAAGAAACATTATCAAACCGTGTTTGAAATCTTCTCTTTTTATCTTTACTGTGAATAATAATCCGGTTACTCCTAAGACAAGTGCAATGTTTGCAATATTTGAACCCACAACGTTTCCTGCTGCAATTTCACTGGCTTTTAGGAAAGAAGCAACAACTGAAACAGCCATTTCTGGCAAAGAAGTTCCAAAAGCAACGAGTGTGAAACCAATTACAAATTTGCTTATTCCAAGTGTACTTGCTATTTTTGCTGAGCTTTCTACAAACCAATCAGCTCCTTTTAACAATAATGTAAATCCAACTAACAACAAAAGCACAGTTATCATCATACTCATTTAGCAAACCTTCTTTCAATAATCTGCTTAATAATTATCACTATATAAACTATTGCGGATACTCCAAGGATCCAAGGCCAAATTGACAATGGTAGTGCTACTGTATGGAACAATGTCTGCAGTACTGGCAAATAAATTATAGCAATCATTAGTCCAAGTGATAGTAAAATAGCAAGCCATACCCACTTATTTGAGTTCCATTTTACATTGTAGCGTCCACGAACTATTTGCACACTAACCATTTCAAGTACAATCAGTGCAGCTAAAGCAACTGTTCTTGCTTGTGCTTCTGGCATTCCCGTGTACAACACCCACTTGAATAAGCCAAGAGTTGCAATACACATGAGTACAGATGCAAACAGGATGCTTTGTATCATTGATTTTGATATTGTATTCTCTTTTGACTTTCGTGGATTCCTGTTCATTATTCCAATAGCAGGCGGATCCAAAGCTAATGCTACTGCTGGCAAGCCATCCGTAAGCAAATTCACCCACAATATTTGAACTGCAAGTAATGGGAGTGGCATTCCAATCAATGCTGCAATAAATATTATCAAAACTTCAGCTCCATTACTCATTAAAAGAAAATGCAAAAATTTCCGAATATTGTCATAAATTGAACGTCCTTCTTCAATTGCATGCACAATTGTTGCAAAATTATCATCCTCAAGAACCATGTCTGCTGCTCCTTTTGCAACATCTGTTCCTGTTATGCTCATTGACACTCCTATGTCCGAATTTTTCAATGCAGGTGCATCATTTACACCATCGCCGGTCATTGCAACTATGTGTCCTCTCCTTTGCAATGCTTTGAGTATTCTTACTTTGTGTTCTGGTGAAACTCTAGAGAAAATTGAAACTTTTTCTATTATTTTATTAAGTTTCTTTTCACTCATCCGACTTAATTCTTCTCCATCAATTGCAAGATCCCCTTCTTTGAACAATCCAATTTCTTTTCCAATTGCCACAGCGGTTTCATGATGGTCTCCAGTCACCATTATCGTTCGTATGCCAGCAGTTTTGCATGTTTCAAGTGCTTCTTTTACTTCTTCACGCGGAGGATCTATCATCCCAACTAGTCCAACAAAAGTAAGTTTGTTCTCGATTTCATCTGCCTTGAACTTTGATTTTTTTGGCAGTTCTTTGTAAGCAAATGCAAGAACTCTAAGTGCTCGGCCAGCCATATCATTAATATTTTTAAGTATCTCATCCTTTTTCTTTTTAGTCAGTCTTTTTTTCTTTCCCTCATCATAGTAAACGGAACATCTGCTCAAAATTATTTCAGGAGCACCTTTTGAAAATGCAACAAGTTTATCCTTATGCTGATGTATTGTCGTCATTCTTTTTCTTATTGAATTGAATTCAAATTCATGCATTCTCAAATATTCTTTATTAAGTTTTGACAAGTCAAATCCGCCTTTTACAGCAAGTGTAAGCAAGCAACCTTCAGTTGGGTCTCCATGCATTTCCCATTTTCCTTTAACTTCTTGCAAATATGAATCATTGCAAAGTGCACCGGTTTTCAAAAATAGTTTCAGATGCTCTTGTTCTTTCTTTGTTGTTTTTCCCAATAATTTTATTTTACCTGTTGGATTATATCCGGTTCCAGTAATCTCAACAGTTTTCCCATTCAAGTATGCTTCACGAACAGTCATCTGATTCTTTGTCAAGGTTCCTGTTTTGTCTGTGCAAATCACATTTGTTGAGCCTAGTGTTTCAACAGCTGGAAGCCGCTTTACAATCGCATTCCTGCGTGCCATTTTCTGCAAACCCATTGCCAGTGTTATTGTGACAACTGCAGGCAGTCCTTCTGGAACAGCAGCAACTGCCAAGCTTACTGCTATCATAAATACTGGAATTAGTGCTCCTCCTCTTAGCATCTCAACACCAAAAACCAGTGTACAAACAATTAAAGTTGCAATTCCAAGGAATTTTCCAATTTCTCTCAACTTTTTCTGTAATGGTGTTTCTTTTTCAGGTGCTTTCTGAATCATCTTTGCAATTGATCCGATTTGTGTTCTCATTCCAGTTTCAACAACAACTCCTATTGCGCGACCAGTTGCAATTGTTGTATTCATAAACACAATATTTGAAAGCTCAGCAATTGATGTAACATCTCTTGAAAGAATATGCGTATCTTTGTGCACAGGAACAGATTCTCCGGTTAGAGCTGATTCATCAACAGTAAGATTTGCGCTTTCAATTAATCGAATGTCTGCAGGAATACGATCTCCTGCTGCAAGAACAACAATATCTCCTGGCACTAAACTTCTTGAAGAAATTCTTCCACGCAAATTATTTCTTATTATAGTTGCTTTTGGAGCTGACATTTTTTTCAAAGCTTCCATTGCTTTTTCAGCTCGGTATTCCTGCACAAAACCAAGAACTGAATTGAGTAGAATGATTAGAACAATAACACTAGTGTCTATAATTCCTTCAGGATCTTTATTGTAAAAACCAACAGCTGCTGATACAATTGCTGCCACAATCAATATTGCAACCAATGCACTTTTGAATTGTCTAAAAAAAATCTTAAGTTTTGTATCTTTTTTCCCTTCTTTTAATTCATTTAATCCATATTTTCTAAGCCTGTTTGTAGCTTCAAAATTAGATAGGCCATCTTTTGTTGTTTCAAATTTTTTTAAAACTTCTTCTATTGTTTTTGAACTGTACATATTCTTCATTTGCTAAATTTTGTAATGACATATCTCAACATTATAGGTGCTATTATTACAGTTAGAATGATTGAAGATACAATTATTGTGTAAATATCTGCAGAAAATAATCCAAGTTTTCTAGCAGAAACAGCTATGATAAGCGCTACTTCACATCGTCCCATCATCCCGATTCCTATAATAGCTGAATCTTTTAATTTAGTTCCTGACATACTTGATCCTAAAAAGGATCCTACAAATTTTCCAGCACTTGCAACTAAAACAATTAATAAAACAAGATACCAGTTTGCGATAAGTGTTGCTGGTGTTAAGAAGCTACCTACATATACAAAAAAGATTGGAATAAATAACCCATAAGTCATACTGTAGATTTCGTGCTGAATTTTTTTAATATGTGTTTTATCAAAAATAACACCTGTTAAGAATGCGCCGATTATGATTGAAAGCCCAATTGAATGTGCTATAAATGTCATTACAAAAAGTGTTATCAAAAGCATAGACAAGTGCCCTTCTTTTATTCTAAAGTCCAACTTGTTTCCAAAATCCAAAGCAATTTTTGAAAGTTTTGGACCAATAATTAAAATTGCAGCAAAGAAAATAATAATTTCTAGTCCAATTATTCCAAAACTAACTAGTGATGGTGTTTCCATTCCAACTAATCCTAAAACAAGAGTAAGCATACCTACACCAAGAACATCATCAACAACTGCTGCGTCCATTAAAATATAACCTAATGGGGTGTGTAATCTTTTCATATCGTTCAAAACAGTTATAGTAACACTAACACTTGTTGCCATTAAAATTGTAGCAAAGATAAAACTCGCTGGTACTGGCCATTTGAAAATTGACGATGCTAGAATAAGTCCACCAAAAAATGGAACAAAAGCACCGAAAACCGCAGTCATAATTCCGCCTTTCATGAACTTTTCGAAAGCTTTTACGTCAAATTCTAAACCCATAAGGAACATCATTAAAACAATTCCAATATCAGCAAGGTGGTGTAAGAATTCTGTTGGGGCAATTAACGCAAGAACTCCTGGTCCAATAATCATTCCTACAATAACTTCGCCTACATCACTTATCTTCAAAAAACGCTTAGAGATATACCCGCCTACTTTTGCAAAGAATAACACAATTGCTAATGTTATGAATATGTTCATTCGTGGTAATGATATGTATTCGGGCTTTATAAAAGTAATTTTGTGTCTCAAGTGACTAAAAATTTATAAAGAAGTGGTTCTTAGTTGAACGCAGGGGAGATTTAATGACGCAATGTTTGAACACAGAAACTAATCTACAAAATTGTAATTGTACTTATTCTGGTTGTTCTCGGAAAGGTAAATGTTGTGAATGTTTGAAGTTTCATCTTGACAGAAAAGAGCTTCCTGCTTGCTGTTTTTCAACAGAAGCTGAGGCAACATATAACAGGTCTTTTGAAAAATTCATAGCAGATAATGGTGGAAATTAATGAAAGAATATCTTGACATGGTAAAATATGTGCTTGAAAATGGCACAAGAACTAAAAACAGAACTGGAGTGGACACTCTCAGTTGTTTTGGATACTTTTACAAAGTTGATTTGGCAAAAGGATATCCGTTACTAACTACAAAAAAAATGTTTTTTAATTCAATGCTTCGTGAGCTTTTTTGGTATTTGAGTGGTGAGGAGCACATTCGGAATTTGCGAAAGCACACAAAGATTTGGGATGCTTGGGCAGATGAAGAAGGAAGACTTGACACCGCCTACAGTCGGTTTTGGAGGCGCTATCCTGTTCCTGAGAAAAGTGTTGAAGGTGAGAAGTGGGGTACAAAATGGGTACATACTGATCCTTCTAATGGTCAAAAAGTTTTTGATCAAATCCAATATGTTATTGATACTCTTAATGAATTAAAACAAAATCCAATGTCTAGTAATCGGCGACGCATGGTTGTTTCAGCATGGCACCCTGCTAATGCTGCAGAGAGTCGGCTTCCTCCATGTCATTACACCTATGTTTTTTCTATAATTAATAACAAGTTGAACTGTCATTTGACTCAGCGTTCCTGTGATATTGCACTTGGAGTTCCATTCAATCTTGCTTGCTATTCGCTTCTTACAATGTTGATTGCTAAAGAAACTGATTTTGAAGTTGGAGAATTTGCACACACTTTGGTTGATGCACATATTTATGAAAATCATATTGAAGGTTTGAAAGAACAGCTCACGCGTGAGCCAAAACCACTTCCGCAATTAAAAATTGCAGACAAGCCTTTCAATAAATATTGTTTTGAGGATATTACTTTGGAGAATTACGATCCTTATCCTAATATTAAATTCGAGGTAGCTGTATGAGTGTGATAATAATCGCAGCACTCACGAAAAACCGCGTGCTTGGTAAGGATAATAAGTTGTTGTGGCACATTTCTGAAGATTTGCAAAATTTTAAAAGACTTACACAAGGCAATTCAGTTATTATGGGTTTGAAAACTTTTGAATCAATTGGGAGTAAACCTTTTCCTGACAGAAATAATATTGTACTAAGTTTTCAAAAGCTGGATATTCCAGGTGTTACAGTGTGTACTTCTATTCCTGAAGCATTGGACAAAGCACGAGAATTTGGCGAAGAGATTTTCATTGGTGGTGGTGCAAGTATTTACAAACAGTGCCTTCCGTTTGCTGATAAAATGTATTTGTCCTATGTTAAGAAAGAATATGAAGGGGATGTTTATTTCCCTGAATTCAGTGAATTAGAGTGGGAAGAAGTTAAGAGAGAGGATCATGAAGAGTTTGAATTTGTAGAGTATAAGAGAAAATCTACTGAACTATAAATTATACAACAGAAACTTCTCGCAAAGTTCTTTAACTTCTCCTCGTATCTCTTTTAATTTCTCTTCATCTTTGAAATTATCAATAACATTACTAATTAATTCAGCAACATGTTTGCATTCACTTTCTTTCAAACCGCGTGTTGTAATTGCTGGTGTTCCTAATCTAATTCCTGATGGATCAAATGGAGAACGTGGATCATAAGGTACTGCGTTTTTATTAACTGTAATTCCTGCTTTATCAAGTGCAGTTTCTGCTTCTGCTCCAGTTAAATTTTTGTTTGTTAAATCAATTAACATAAGGTGATTATCTGTTCCACCTGTTACAAGATTAAAATCTTTGTCAAGTAAAACTTCAGACATGACTTTAGCATTCTTTACCACTTGTGCTGCGTATTTCTTAAATTCTGGTTGTAATGCTTCTCCAAAAGCAACTGCCTTCGCTGCAATTTGATGTTCGTGTGGGCCACCTTGTAATCCTGGGAAAATTGCACGATCAATTCTTTGTGCAAGATTCCATTTATCTTCAGCGTGATATTTTTCTTTAAGACGATCTTCCTCTTTGCACATTATCATTCCACCGCGTGGTCCTCTTAGTGTTTTGTGCGTAGTAGTTGTAACAACATCTGTCATTGGGAACGGTCTTTGATGCACGCCTCCTATAATTAGTCCTGCAATATGTGCAATATCTGCCATTGAATATGCATTAACTTCTTCTGCAATTTCATGGAATTGTTTAAAATCAATTTCTCTTGGATAAGCAGTAGCTCCTGAAACAATAATTTTTGGTTTATGTTCTTTTGCAAGTTTTCTTATTTCATCATAATCAAATCTTCCAGTTTTTTTATTTAGTGTATATTGTGCTGGTTTGAAAAATTTACCTGAAAAACTAACTTTGTGACCATGCGTTAAATGCCCACCATGTGAAAGTGAGAGTCCCATTATTGTATCATTTGGTTCTAGTAATCCTAAATAAACAGCAGCATTTGCTGGGCTTCCTGAATAAGGTTGAACATTAACATGCTCACAGCCAAAAAGTTTTTTCGCGCGTTTTATTGCAAGTTCTTCAACACTATCAACAATTTCACAACCGCCATAATATCTCTTTTGTGGATAACCTTCTGCATACTTGTCATTCATTGGTGAAGCCATTGCTTCTCGTACAGCTTGACTTGAAAAGTTCTCAGATGGTATAAGCTCCAGTCCAAATTGCTGACGCTCTGCCTCAGCTTGTACTAGTTTATCAATTTCTGAATCTGAGTTTTGTAATGATTCTCGTATTAGATTTTCCATTTTACTAAATCAGCTTTCGCTAATCGATTTAAATAATTAGTGATAAACTCTTCTTCATCAAATGTTTTTTCTAAAAATATCGTTTTCCGAAACAATAATGTCTAATTGTTGATCATGTTCTTCCATTGGTATATCTTCAACCATTTGGATCTCAAAAGCTAAACCAAGTCGGTTTGCAGTTGTTTGTGAAAATAATGTATCAAAAAATCCCCATCCTTGTCCAAGACGTTTGCAATCTTCAGTAAACGCAGTTCCTGGTGCAACGATTAAATCAAGTTGAGATGGATTCACTTCTTCATTGTTTTCTGATATTGGTTCAGGTATTCCTGCTTTATTCTGTTTTAATCCAGCTGAACTTGTGATCTTAACAAGTTTTAATTTATTTTCCTTAAACAAAGTTATTGGCATAACAATCTTTTTCCCAAGTGCTAATGCTTCTTCAACCATTTCCATGGTTCTTACTTCTGATTTGAAAGATGAATAAAACATAATTGTTTCTGCGTCCTGAAATTCTTTTAATGCAAAAAGTTTTTCTTTAATAATAGCGCTTTTTTCCATAATATCATCTAAATCAAGTGAATTGCGCTTTGCAATTACCTGTTCTCTCAATATTTGTTTTTGTTGTTGAACCATTCTCCTCAAACCTTTGGAATCATTGGCACGCCTTTCTTTACAACTTCTCTCCAGCTTGCCTTAATCATTTTTTGCATTTTGCCCCACATACCATTCATTGCTTTCATGTAATCTTCTTGCATTACAAAAGCTTCTTTTGCCCGTTTTATTTCAAACCATTTTTCACAGTCTTTACAGAAAACATTTCCACCTAAATTAAAGCTTTCTTTTGGAAACATGAATGAGCTGTTACAGTCTGGACATTCAATCATATGTGCTATTGTGAAAATATTCTTTTCAACTAAACTCATAAACATTTTTCTTTCTGCAGTATTTTTTGGAATTATGACTGGTTCTTTTCTTGAAATCATTTGCAAGGTTGCAAGTTCAAAGTCTTTTGGTTGAACAACTTCTCTTGGCAAACTTTCTTGAACATGGGTTCTGATTTCACTAACTAGTTTTTTCCCATCTACTTTATTTCCAGTATGTTCTATAATAACATCTAATTTTGGGGATATTTCAAGAAATCTTATTTTTGTTTCTTTTGTTTTAAATCGTGCGTTAATTGTTACTGGATTGTCAAAATTTCGGGGATCAATAATTGGTCTGTATTTCTTTTTTGTTAGTTCCTCAACCAGTTTACAGAACCTTTCATTGTCCAGTGGTTTTCCGTCAATACTTAGTATCTCTCTCATTCTTTTTTCTCTTTTGCTAAATAATATCTAGCTGGTTTATTTCGTGCGATTTGTTGTTTTGTAATTATTCCTTCTTTAACAAGATCAGCAAGCCTGTGTCTTATCCATGGATTGCTTTTACCTGTACTTTTTACAATATCTCCAGCAAGAAGCCCTTCTTGTTTTTTCAATACTGCTAATATGGCGTCGTCTGCTGGTTTTGATCCTCTTATTTCTAATGGTCTTGTTACTTTTTGTTTTTTAATTTCAATTTCGTTTATTTTCTTTTCTCCTTTTGCTTCTGCAATATCAAGTGCTTTTCGAAGGTTATTGAACATGTCGCGGATGCTATTGGTATTTTCATATGTTTCTTTCAAAACTTTGTCTGTAAATTTATATTTTTCAAGTCCACTGATTTCAAGTCTTTTTTCAACAATGTCTATAATTTCTTTTATTGTTGGTTTTTTAAAATCGATTTCTATATCCATACGTTCATAGAAATCCAATCTATCTGCTTGTAAGAGTTTTAATTTATTTGGTGTGAATGTAAGTAAAACAAGAATGTTGTGATCGCCACGAACTGCTTGATCATAAAGTCCTCGTAAATAACCAAAGAAAACTTTTCGCTCGTTTCTATCTAGTGTTGCAGCTTCTTCAATATCATCAATCATTAGAATGAATTGATCTACTAAAACCGAAAGCGCGCAAATGAAATTAATAACATCAACTGAGGATGAAACTATTTTTCCAAATTGCAAATCTGGTCTAACGTCTTCTTTGCTTCGGAATAAATTATCTCTATAAAATAAATTGACAATCTTTTCTGGAATTCCTTTTGTTTCCATTGCAGTTCGGTTGTCTGAAGAATTATCAAGCTTGTCATATTTTCCCGACATTAACTCTGAGGCTATTTGTTCATAAACACCACGTAAAGTTTTTGTTGCAAAAGCTGAAGAATAAATTGCGAGTTTTGTAGATTCTGCAATATTAATATCATTTTTCAATCGTTCTAATGCGTGAGACTTTCCGTTACCATAATCACCAACTGCGAACATTAATTTTGAACGCTTGGTTTTGGTTTCTTTTTGCAATTGTTGCAACGGATTTGTATAAACTGTTGCTGCTATTGCAAAGTGAGTCGGAACAGTGTCCGCGAAAGGGTTTTCTTGCATATCTAATTCACCTTTTTGTATTGTCGTGAGACAAAAAATCTTGTCAAGAACCTTTTAAATAACTTGTTATTTTCAATAAATTTGCAATATTACGACAATACAGGTTTATTTTAATGACAAAAGTGCTACTCTTGATTCCTGTTTTGAATCTTTTAGTGTATATTCTGTATTGTTTTCTATTTCCGTGGCATATACCATTATTTCATTATGTTCAGGCATTTGCTCGCGTTTTACTCTATTCTTTGAACAGCCCACATGCATGTATGCTTTGCATTCTATGAAAGTTGGTTTGTACTTTTCAAGGAATTTTCCCATTTCAATTGGGTTCTTCATTGTGTCTCGCATCAGGGTAACTCTAGCAACAGTATTGCATCTGAAACTCTGAAGTAGACTCAAACTCTTATTCAAATCTTCCCAAGTCCCTTTTATCATTGGTCTATCAATTTTTAGGTAATCTGCTTTCACTGGAGAGTCTATTGAAATGTAAAGATTAGTTGGTTCTGGTATTTTTTCAAGCATTTCAGGTACAGTTCCATTAGTAACTAAGAATGTTGTGAAATTTCTCTTGTGAAACTCCTCAATTAAGCCAGGAAGTTTTGGATATAAAGCAGGTTCACCAGAAAGGGAAATTGCAGCTTGAGTTGGTTCCATAGCTTCTTCAAATAATTTCATATTAATCCCTTCACGGCCTTTGAAACCCATTAACAATGCTCTCTGTGCTTCAATGCAACCGTCAATAATATCTGCAGGTTCATCAAGTTCAACATTATCCATATTAACACCAATTGTTTTTTCAATTGGTCTCCAGCAATAAACACAAGATTGATTACACCAAGCAACAGTTGGGGTCATTTGCAAGCATCGATGCGTTTGAATCCCATAAAATTTTTGTTTGTAACAAAATCCTTTTTCACGAAGTGATTCTTTTGTCCAATGACAAATTTTAACAGCACTGTGATTGCCAACAATTCTATACTGTTGTTTTTCAAGAAGATCGCGTAGGTTTTGCGGAATCATTATATTTTCACTTCAAGGAAGTCAATAGCAATTTTTGTATTTTTAAAAACTTTTTTCGCTTGTTTCTCTAAGTTTGATGTTTCTTTATATCGTGGACTAATATGATTTAATACAAGTTGTTTTACTTTTGCTTTTTTTGCAACTTCAGCAGCTTGTACATTTGTACAATGCTTAACTTTTTTTGCCCATTCTCTCATTTCATCACCATAAGTTGCTTCATGAATAAGTAAATCTACTTTTCCTGAAAACTCAATTAAAGATTTGCTGTATCCAGTATCACCACTGAAAACAATTGCTTTTCCTGGACGTTCTGGACCAATGACTTGTTTCTGTTTTACTTTGATTTTTCCTATTTTCAATGTTTTTCCTTTTTGTAATTTTGAAAAATCTTTTTCTTGCACTCCAAGTTTCTTTGCTTTTTTCACATCAAATTTTCCTGGTTTTGGCATTTCTTCAAATTTGAAAGCAAGAGTTTGTATAGAATGGCTTGTTGGAAGGGCATAAACAGTGTATTTCCTTTCAGCGCATACCATTGATTTGCTTGTTACATCATGTGCAATAACATCAAAGTTTGATTTGAAATGACCGGTTTCCATTATTTTCTTTACAAATTTCTTTGTTTCTTTTGGACCGTAAATATGTAAGTCTCGTTTTCTTCTTTGCAATGACATGCTTTGAATAAGTCCTGGAAGTCCTGCAAAGTGATCAGCATGCCAATGGCTTATGAAAATCTTGTCAATCTTCATTGGCGAAAAAGTAGTGTACATGAATTGTCGTTGTGTATTTTCTCCACAATCAAAAAGTAAAACTTCACCTCCGTAACGTAAAGCAATTGCTGGGTGCGATCTTTCTTTTGTAGGCATTCCTCCAGTTGTCCCCAAGAAGATTAGTTCTATCATAAGTGAAACTGTGTAGTAATGGTTTATAAAAGTTAGTTATTTCTCAAGCACCAAAATTCTTTTACTCAAATCTTTATTAACATAAACAATGTGTTCTTCACGTATTTTAAAACCTTGGTTGCTTGCCATTTCTGCAAGATTTATTGTACTTGGACTACCAATGCAAATTATTTCAGTTGCAATTTTTTGCAATCTTTCTAAAATTAAATTGTAAAATTCTTCAATACTTTTGTTTGATAAACTAGTGCTTTTACCATATGGGGGATCTGTAACAATAATTCCTTTCTTTTTTGTTTTGAAAAAATCCCCAGGTGAAATATCAAAATTCTGCACATTGTAATGTTCTAAATTTTGTTTACAACCTTCAATCATTTTTTCATCAATATCAATTCCAATTGTTTTAAAACTCATTAATCCAGCTTCAATTAAAATTCCTCCAGTTCCACAAAAAGGATCGAAAATAATATCATCTTGTTTTGGTCTTGCTAAATTCACCATGCATCGCGCCAGTTTTGGATCAAGTGTTGTTGGATAAGAAAAGGGACGGTTTCTTGGATAACGCGAATCAAATCCTTGCTCTAATCCGTTATCATTTATTTCCATTGCATATGCAAGTCTTTGCTCAAGCAAATTTGTACTGTTAATTCCACTTAATTGTATTTCTTCATCCTGAATTTTAATTGTTATACTTTCATCTGGGTACGCAGTTTCTATTACTGCTTTTAATTCTGCTAAAGGCAGAGTAAGATGTTCTTTTGATAGTTTTATCGTATGCATCAGTACTGAGAACAACAATAAACTATTTATTCCTTAACATCCTACATTTTTAGTGAATCAATGGACTTTTCGTTTCTAAAATCGAACAATAAGAAAAAAGAATTAAAATATTATCTTAGTCAATATAAGGAAGCAGTGAAACGTCATAATCATTGGAAACATCATCCTTTGCAATCTGAGCAAATTGCAGGGTTAGTTAACAAATCAAGTGAAAGTGCAAAGATTCATCTCAATTCTGCGATTTTGAAATATCGTTCTCATCTTCATCAGAATGAACAATCTCCTAAAGTTAAAGATGAAAAGGTTCGTTCATTAGCCGAACAAATTATTACAAGTTTTGAAAAAAACGGACTTGGTCGGAAAACTATGGGGAATCGTGGAAAAATGATAACAGATCTTTTACATCTTGCAATGAAAGAAGGTGCGTTTTTAGATCTTCGTCATAATTTGCAAGAACAAAGAACACCTGAAGAAATGGAAATCGAACTTGAATACCGTAACACTGTGGCACAGTTATTCCAGCATGATGGAATTGCAAAAGATACAAGTAATGTAATTCTGAATGAATTTGATAAGATTGAAGAATAATTTTTTTTTTTATGTTTGTTTATTCTATGTATTAATGTGATTTTTAAAAGATAATGGCGCCGAGGGCAGGATTTGAACCTACATTCCCTTACGAGAACTCGCTCTCAAGGCGAGCGCGTTACCGGATTCTGCCACCTCGGCATAGTTATGACTCTAAATGAATAAAATTACTTAGATAAAAAGATTACTATTGGACAATTAGTTCTTAACTTCGATCTCAATATTGACACTGTCCGGGACTTGTAGTCGCATAACCTGTCTCATGACACGTTCATTTGGTTCAAGATCAATAACTCGTTTGTGGATTCGCATTTCCCAGCGTTCCCAACTTGCTTTTCCTTCTCCATCTGGACTTTTTCTTGTAGTAATTTTAAGAGTTTTTGTTGGAAGTGAAATAGGACCTGCATATCCAGCTTTGCTCTGCTCAGCAATATCTTTTATTTGTTTAGTAACTCCATTAACTAACCCTATCTCTGGGCCGCTGAGTCGTATTCTTGCTTTTGGTGCCATTTTATTTTAATGAATATAAAGGGAGAGAAGAGTGTCTTATGTTCTTCTCAAGATTCGGTTTATTTCTTTTTTGGAACAACGTCAATTACAATACCAGCGCCGACTGTAGCTCCCATATCTCGAATTGCAAATCTTCCGAGTGGTGGGAAATCAGCTGCCTTCTCGATAACGAGTGGGCGTGTTGGTTTTAACTTAACGATTGCTGCGTCACCAGTCTTCAACATGTCTGGGTTCTCTGCAATAACTTCACCGCTTGCTGGGTTAATTTTCTTTACAAGCTCTGTGAAAGTGCACGCAACTTGAGTTGTGTGGCAGTGGAACACAGGTGTGTAACCAACAGTGATTGCAGTTGGGTGCTGAAGCACAACGATTTGTGCTGTAAACTCTTCTGCAACAGTTGGTGGACTCTCAGGTGTACCGCAAACATCTCCGCGTTTTACATCGTTCTTTCCAAGACCTCGGACATTAAATCCGACATTGTCACCAGGTTCTGCTTTTTCAAGCTGTTCGTGGTGCATCTCAACAGATTTAACTTCTCCAGCGGATCCAGAAGGTTCGAAAACAACTTTCATGTTTGGTTTAAGAACTCCAGTTTCTACACGTCCAACAGGAACAGTACCAACACCAGTAATGGTGTAAGCATCCTGAATAGGGACACGAAGAGGTTTGTCTGTAAGTTTCT
>Ga0187827_10003908_pt1 | contig 18749 bp, 14 predicted proteins | sample ETNtaG_39_FD_167969 | JGI IMG/M metagenome (GOLD analysis project Ga0187827, IMG submission 167969) | Marine microbial and viral communities from oxygen minimum zone, Eastern Pacific Ocean - ETNP2014_SV_150_PacBio MetaG (Illumina Assembly) | ecosystem: Environmental > Aquatic > Marine > Hypoxic... | reverse complement strand
CTTCAAAAAAGAACATGGCGAGTGTTCATCTCACTCGTTTGCAAGATTCCTCGGACGCCATGATGGAACGACTTCTCAAACAAGCTCTCGCCAGCGGGAATTCGGATATGGTTCGTCAACTCCGGGGCGTGATGGGGCAGAAGTCGGTGCAGATCGCGGTTACCAGCGGAAAGGCCGGAGATACCGGAGTCGCTAAGGCGGCCTTCACCAGGAGAACGAAAGCTGCATCGAAGGAAAAGGAAAATGAGAAAAGAATGATGGCCAAACTCATGAAATTAAAGAAAATGAGGGATTCGGGGATACTCGGCGAAGAGCTGTTTCAGGAGAAAGTGAAGGAATTACTTGCAAGATACGGTTACTGATACCTGATAACGAAATAATTTAACCGGTCGGATTGTTACGGCATGTGGGTACCATGATACGCGTCAAGGTCTTTTTGTTCATCATTATCACATTACTTGTGGGGTCCACCTTTCACGGAGGCTCCGTGGCAGGTGATAGTTCCCCAACGAGAAATGATGAGGTTCGATGGTGGCTCACCTATTCCGACATGCCCACGGCACGATACGGTCTAACATGCTCTGTGGTGAACGGTTCCATATATGGGATCGGGGGGGATGGAGGGGGGGTCTCTCTCACTACCGTGGAACGCTTTGATCCGGCTACCGATACTTGGTCCGCGAAGAAGGATATGCCTACAAAAAGATCTCACCTTGGCAGCGCTGTGGTAGACGATAGGATATACGCAATTGGTGGAAAAAATAATGATGATGATACCGAATATCTTGGCATTACTGAATGTTTTGATCCTGAAACGGACAATTGGACTGCAAGAGCCGAAATGCCCACTGCCAGGGAAAGCCCTGTCTGCACTGTGGTGAACGATTCCATATATGCCATAGGGGGTTATTATTACGACCAAGCCCTTTCAGTGGTCGAATGCTATGACACCAAAACTGATTCGTGGACCGAAAAAGAACCAATTCCAACACTGGGTGGCGTTTTCGCATGTACTGTAATAAAGGGAATTGTATATGTGATAACGGAGAAAACGATCGAGGTCTACTCACCTTCAACAGATACATGGATACACTCCGTGAATAGGACAACTAATGATCGGGATATTTCCGCGTGCACTATCGACGATATGATCTTTTTTACAGGAGGTGTGGAGGCGGATATGACTAATTGGGTGGATTACACCGGTAGCTACGATCCAGATTCCAATTCATGGGAGACCCGGGAGAACATGCCAACAGCCCGAGCAGGTCTGGCAGTATCAGTGGTGGGAAGCCGATTATATGCAATAGGGGATAGGAACGATGATGGGGCACTTTCCACGGTGGAATGTTATACCGGTACGGATGACGACGACGATGACAGCGTCCCAAACGAAAATGATGCGTTTTCTTCTGATCCGGCGGCGAGTACGGACGTGGACGGGGATGGCTTTCCGGGGGCATGGAACCGTGGAATGAATGCGTCGGACTCCCTGCTGGGCCTGAGCTTGGATTCCTTTCCTAATGACCATGCCGCGAGCATGGATCGCGACGGTGACGGTTCGCCCGATGAATGGAACGAAGGACAGGTCCGGGAGAATTCCACCGGAAATCTCACGTTGGATTATTTTCCAAGGGATCTTGCAGCAAGTGTAGATAGCGACGGAGACGGTTACCCCGACCAGTGGAATGATGGATCCGGACCCGTGAAAAGCACAACGGGTCTCTCCCTTGACATCTTCCCATTCGATTCGTCCGAGTGGAACGATACCGATGGTGACGTTGTGGGCGATAACAAAGACGGATTTCCTTTGGATGCCGCTGCTTACTTGGATTCCGACAAGGATGGAGCACCAGACATTTGGAATCCTGGTATGTCCCAGAAGACCTCCACCACTGGACTGAGGCTAGATGCTTTCCCGGATGATCCGGACGAACAAAAAGATTCAGATTGGCCCTTCGGGGACCGCTCAGGCGATAACGCTGACTGGCTCCCCTTGTTGAACAACTATTTCGTGTATGCGTTCTTAATTATTCTCATCGCATTTATAGGGATAATATTTATTTTTTTGACCAAGCGGAAGAACGAGAAAAACCGGTGGTGAAAGAAAACTAAAGCAATGAAGCTTGAAAAGGAATTAAACCTGGATCCCGCAATTAAGATCTACCGGGAATTGGGTATGACCGTGGAGTTGAAACGTACTCTGGGTAAAAAAGCGAAAGTCCTTGAAGACGAAGGGAAGTACGAAAAAGCCCTCATGATATACGGGATTGCAGGAATGAAAAAGGAAAAAAAGCGTCTTGGGGATAAACTGAGAGCGCCGGTAGAGGACGAAACATGCCATGAATATCCTGAGATCGAGGAAGATGTTCAAGCAGATCCGGGGGAAAACCGGAGGTTTGATTCCTATCCGGGTGATGGTTGTGTCAGGCTCGCAAATAACTACAAAAGCAAACTTGCTGGGGTGAGAACAAAACCTATGACAACGAAAGTTGATAGTCTTCTCCCACGGTATACTTTCAGGGGAATGATCGGGTCAGGAGGGTTTGCCACAGTCTACAGGGTAGTGGACCCTGGCGACCGCGAGCTCGCTCTTAAAATTCCCAAATTCCTCGATGAAAGCATCGATTATTCGACGCTTGGAAAGTACAAGAAGGAAGGGAGCATATTAAGCACTCTCGAACACAAAAACATTGTAAAATTCTATCTCAGCGACACGGTATCCATTCCCATCCTGGCCAGTGAACTTCTGGAGGGAGGATCTCTCCGACATCTGATGAAGAATAGAATGTTGAGCGTGGGGGAAGCCACAAATATTATGCTACAGATCATGGACGGCCTGTCATATGCTCACAGAATGGGTATAATTCATCTGGATCTCAAACCTGCGAATATTCTATTTACGAAGGACGGCATCCCAAAGATAACGGACTGGGGCATAGGGAAATACATGGCCCTTCCTGCGGAAGGCCAGGATGCAGGAACAAAAGGAACAGTTTCCTACTGTGCGCCGGAACAGTTCGACAGAGAAAAATATCAGGATGCAGATTGGAGAACCGACATTTTCCAGGCCGGGATCGTATTCTACGAGATGTTGACCGGAAGGAATCCGTTCCATCACCCCGATAAGAAGAGGGTTATGAAAAAGATCATTAGTTCCGATCCGAACCCACCAAGTTCGAAGAATCCCGAAATACCCGAGGTACTTGACTTTATCGTGATGCGCGCACTGGAAAAACGAAAGACCGACCGGTGGAGAAGCGCGGACATAATGTACGATAAGTTGAGAGACATTACATCATAGGCACCTCGGTTAAAGAAAATTTCTAATAATACTGGATGAATCATAATCGAAAAACTTTGAAATATCTGTCTGTTCATACATATTACTAAGATAAAACACACTAAAAGCATCATATCCCACCGTCTTCCGGATATGATTCTCGGTACAGGTGGTGTTGATATCAAGAAGATCCGATTTACCATGCAGGACGGAAATTCACTCGAAATAATAGTGGATAATACTTTCTTCGGTCGATGCCGTGGGAAGTTTCAGTACATGAGCCAGGGGCAAAAGAAAATCTCCATATCCAGTGGAGATAAGGCAATCACACGGCTAAAGGGGGAGCGATGTCATTTCCGGATATTCGAGAACCAGGATAAATTGTATATCCAGGATATGGGCAGCAGCAACGGAACATTTGTGGATGGCAAGGTTCTTCCGGGTTTTACAGAGTTTAAGGGAAGCAGATCGCTTTCGCTCCCTGCGAGCTGCACACTCAAGGTGGGAGATACTGAAATGGCGGTGGAAATGCTGAGTTCCCGGGAAGAGGAAGAACGTGAGAAGATCAAGCGGCGAGCCGATGATTGCCTGGAATACGGATTTTACGCGAAAGCCAGTGAACTCTATCTCGAGATAGGTGAGTTCGTCCTGGCCAAAAAAGCACAGCATTCATCCGAAAAAGAGATGACTGACGATACGAGCCCTTTCCAGAAAAAAATCATTATTGAACGGGGCGGCCATTATACCGAGATAAGCGGGCATCATCACGTAGTAGGTGCAATAGATGAGAATTCGCGCAAGCTTGTGATCGATAAGGAGGAACTGAAATATCTGCGGGAAGCCTCAAAAACGGATATGGATGTGATAATGACCATGCTGGGCAACGACGGAGCTAATCGAAGGGGGATTGCCGAGAAAGCGGACGGCGGTGAGATCGAAAAATTCGTGCGTAAGATCCAGTATGAAAATCGAGGTCTTTCATCGGCTCAGATAATGGAAATGTTGGAGGGAGCCCGGAGCTGACTTAAACTATCCAGCCTGCATCATGTGCCTTCGGTAATCCCTGTACCATCCTTTCGCCCACGTGCTCTGGAAATAAACTTTCGTATCGGGATTTGCAATACTTCTATGATGCAGTAGAATAAAAAATAGAATTCTGAAATCCTCGTATGAAGGTATCTCGCTGTCCATGAACTTCAGTCTCCTATCACCTGCAATAATCTCCACTGATCTCTGAGAACCGGACGGGCCGACTCTTTTATGGTAACTCCCCAGTTCAATGTTCAGCAGGTGAGACAATTCCTTGAAGAAAATAATTGATTCCACGTCGCTCCAGGCCACCTTTTCCACTTTTTTCCCCCTTTTAATTCGTATCTCGCTCATATCTATTACAAGTCTGTCGGTGGAGAACCACAATTTTATCAATACCACCCCGATAATCGCTGTGGATATACCTATGGCAGAGACGGGTTTACCCACGTCGGTATTCCCTGTATTTAACTGGTAGAAGCCGATCACAGTAATAAGTAAACCGAAAATAACTATACCGAAGGCCAGTATTTCCTTGTAAGCGGGGTTCAGCTTCACTACGAACTCTGCGGGTACGTTCCTTACCAAAAGAACAGATTGACCGCGGAAATATATGTATAGGGCAATGAATGAAAGATAGCTGGTGAACAATGCAAAGAAACCATAAAACGTGGTGACTTGCTTGTAGTACATAATGGCAAAGGTAACGGCAATGGGGATCACCATAGTGAAAAGTATTAGGAGACTTATCCATTTCGTCATGATCATGTTGCGCTTGCTGATATCCCTGCGTACTAATGTGGCGGTGATGCCTCCGGCTATAAGAAAGACACCTGAGAGTATTATGGCAGCCATAAAATGGTCGATAGATTCGTTCGTCCCTTCATGGGATGTTGAGTTTCCGCCTGTAGCTGCGAGAACGCTGCCTGATAATGCAATCAGTGAGACGATGGAAACAATAATGACGAAAAGAATCTTTTTCGCAAGCATGCAACCCTTAAGAGTAAACGTTAGTTATTTCAGTTTTTTTATCTAAGCTGTTCATCCGTATAATTGCACAACGTTTATGAATTATTAATTCATTCAACCTTGCACTGGTTCTACAAGCTATTTTGGAAGATACGATGAAAACCGAAAAGGAGAGAAAAGGGCTCGTTCAATTATACACCGGCAACGGGAAAGGGAAGACCACCGCCGCGCTGGGTCTTTCGCTCCGAGCCAGCGGAAAGGGATTGTCGGTTTACATTATCCAGTTCATGAAAGGTCGCATCAACTATGGGGAGTTGGAGTCAGTAAAGAGATTGCCTCTGGTAAGCATAGAGCAGTTCGGCAGACCCGATTTCGTGGACAAAGCCAATCCAGCACCCATCGATATCGACCTGGCTGTACAGGGACTGGCGCGGGCCCGTGAGATCATTTCCGCTGGTGAACACGATATAGTTGTTCTTGACGAGATAAACGTTGCTCTCGATTTCCGACTTATACCAGTTACTGAAGTCGTAGATATGGTCAAAGACCGCCCGCAGCATGTGGAGATAGTGCTAACAGGGCGTGACGCCCCCCGGAGCCTTATCGACCTTGCGGATCTGGTGAGCGTGGTTGTCGAGGTTAAGCATCCGTACAGGGAAGGGGTCCAATGCAGGGAGGGTATCGAGTTCTGAACCAATTCAATTAACCTGTACCAAAAACCGGGGATTATCATGGAATCTACGAATAAATATGAAAAGGAGAAGGAACGGTGGAATGACACCTGCTACCGGAAGGCCCTTGATCGGTGGCCGGAAAGAAGAAGCAGTTTTATTAGCACCTCGAGCATGCCAATAGACGAACTCTACGGGCCCGGTGATATATCCGATTTCGATTTTTTTCGGGACTTGGGCTTTCCCGGGGAATATCCTTTTACACGAGGGGTCCAACCCACCATGTACCGGGGCCGGTTGTGGACAATGAGACAGTTTGCGGGCTTCGGTACCGCGGAAGAGACGAACGAGCGGTACAAATATCTTCTCGAACACGGGGAGACCGGCTTGTCGGTGGCCTTCGATTATCCAACACTCTACGGCTACGATACTGACCATCCGCTTGCAAGAGGCGAATTCGGAAAGTGCGGTGTTGCTATCTCTTCATTGAAAGACATGCAGATACTGTTCGACGGAATCCCCGTGGATGAGGTTACCACGTCAATGACCATTAACGGCCCCGCTTCCGCCGTGTGGGCCTTCTACATCGCAATGGCCGAGAGCCGCGGCATACCATCCACTGCCATCGGGGGCACGATCCAAAACGATATTCTAAAAGAGTATATCGCCCAGAAATCCTTTATTTTTCCACCGGAACCCTCAATGCGCCTCATTGTAGATACCTTCGAATACGGATCAAAACACGTGCCGCGATGGAACACTGTGTCAATATCGGGCTATCATATTAGGGAGGCGGGCTCTACAGCGGTCCAGGAACTGGCTTTCACTCTTGCTGACGGATTGGCGTATGTGAAAGCAGCCATGGAGCGTGGTCTTGATGTGGACGCCTTCGCCCCAAGATTATCTTTCTTTTTCAACGCACATAACGACCTGTTCGAGGAGATCGCCAAGTACAGGGCGGCAAGGAGAATATGGGCGAGGGAGATGCGGGACACATTTAAAGCGAAAAAACCGCGATCTTGGCTTATGAGATTTCATACGCAGACCGCAGGCTGCTCGTTAACGGCGGCCCAGCCCGAGGTCAATCTGGTGCGGGTTACGATACAGGCACTGGCGGCGGTGATGGGGGGGGCGCAATCGCTTCATACCAACTCCATGGACGAAGCATGGGCGCTTCCCTCGGAGAAAGCTGTTAGACTGGCCCTACGAACTCAGCAGGTGGTAGCACACGAGAGCGGCGTTCCAAATACTATCGATCCGCTGGGAGGCTCATATTTCGTAGAGTGGCTTACCGACGAGATGGAGAACCAGACCTACAAATATTTCGACCGTATCGAAAGTCTGGGGGGCGTGCTGAAAGCCATCGACAAGGGATTCTTTCAGCGTGAGATCGCCGATTCGGCCTATCGTTACCAGCGCGAGATCGATTCAAAGGAGCGCGTTATAGTCGGAGTGAATGATTTTGTCTTGGATGAGGACTTGGAGATACCGATACTGGCAATGGACGCGGAAGGGGAACAGACACAGGTGAACCGCCTGAACCGGATCCGGCGCGAGAGGGATGACGTGAGGTTCAACCGTGCACTGGACCGTTTAAGGAGGGTGGCGGAGGGTGATGAAAATACAATGCCGGCCATACTGGAGTGCGCAAAGGCACAGGCCACGCTGGGTGATATTACAGGTGTGTTACGTGAAGTCTTCGGTGAGTACGTGGAACCCAGCATCTTTTAATTATTTAAGGTTATGAAATGAGCGGGATGAACCAGTTAAAGGTTGCTATGTTGTTTGGCATGTTCATGGTACTGCTCGGAGGGGTGGGCGCGCTTGTGGGCCAGTTCCTTTTTGGCGGGAGCTGGATCGGAAGTTCCAGGCACCGTACTCAACCTATCCCATCTGATAATTTTAGAGATGTGATCAGTAAGAAGGCGATATTCAAATAGGCTTGGTTAAGTGACCATTCAAGGGATTTCATTATAGCAAATACCCTATGTAATAGTCCATCGTCCATTTACAGCATTTTATAAGAAAAATTCATTTGAAAACCGTCTCAAGTACGAACTCGATCTCCATCTCTCCCAGTACGCAGCCCGGAGCCGTAGCCGTAATTGTAGGCGTCAGTGTCTCCTCCACCGACCGGAGTGTTGTCTTTGCAACACCGTTCTTGCACTTCACTTCCCTGTCAAAAAGAACGCCTCCCGTTGTCTTGAAGGTCACCGGCTCCCGAAAATGGGTCAATATGCTTCCGTTGTGGTCCCGGACGCTGGCAGTGATGTTGCACTGCTGTTTCCCGTCAGCAACAATTTCCGGAATACCGTGCCCGTCCTTTTCGGGGGCGTCCGTCGACAATTGAATGTAGGGCAGGGGAGGTTTTCTCTCAACCGATTCCGCTTTCCCCCTCTTGTTGAATTTAAGCTTGTACGCCCATAGTTCGTTTGCGATTGTGGCGTCGTTTGGTGTGAAGAAATAAGCGATATCCGGTGGCGTATTTTTCGGATATGAACTTTTTAACGTGGGCTCCTTTAGTTTTGTGGAGGTGTCGTTCATGATCATTGAGACTCCCGTGATGTTTCTGGTCCTTTTGTTATAAAAAATAATCATTCGCTCACCACCTTCAAGATACTCCGAAAGCTATCCAATTTACGATTCCGTCCGCCCTGCCGTCTCTGGATTGTGCAAATACCCGGAAACCACTGGATGATATGTCGTGTGGATAACATATTAAATTCATATTGCCCTCAACCTCGTTCACTGTTCCGCTGGGTGATAGAATAACGTGGGGTTGGACCTCCCAGTTCAGTTCCACAAAAACATCATGCGACGCGATCCCCGAAGCTATCATGGTGGAGGATTTCCTGCCGATTACTTCTATTCCATTGACCAGATTCATGAGGTCATCCTTTATTTCATCCTGGATATCGTTCCATTCCTCGGCCTGTATGAGGTCTCCGGGACTCTTCAACCTCGGCTCGAAATCAGATCTGGCCAAGCCAGGTCCCTTATCTCCTTTCCTACGAGAGGTGATTACCTCTATCTTCTTATTCTCTTCGCCTTTCGCAATGACTATCTTAGGTCTTATCTTTGCACCCATAAACTCCCTCCTAAAACGATATTTTCCAGATTAATGAAAGTGTTAGTTTGTCAGTCTTGTTTATCTCAGGGAAAACGACCCGGTTATACATGGTACCTTCACGTGATGAATTGAATATACCCGCCTCGGAGATGGGGCCGTTGCATTCTTCATATCCGAAGGTGGCACCTAGGGTGACTATTGCGTCTTGGCCCTGTTCAAGGGAACTGCGTATCATATTAACCGGTGTCGAATTCACGATACTCTTGGCCCCCAGGAGCTGTGATTCAATATTAATTACCTTTTCGGCATTACGCTTGTCCTTCGGGTTCATAGACAGATCCTTGAACTCCTCTTCGACGAATTCCTCATCGGTCTCTCCATACACATAGAGCGAGAAATTATCCGAGCTTGATTTTTTAACTTCCACTGAAATGAAGTTCCCTCTCTCTCCACATATTCTTGAAATGAGTTTCAAAACGTCTTTTTTTGCCGCGTCCCTGAGCGGGAGGAATGCGCTCTTTTCGGGAGATAGAAAGTTTTTATCGAAAGCACTGCGCGGTGAAATCTCCTCCTCCAGCGCAACGTCGCCTGAGCCTGGTTTTGATCTTCCCGTACCCACTGCCATATGGCTTACCGCTTGCGATTCCTGGCCCCTGAATAGATTAGCAATGAACATCTTTCCGGATGAAACGATCAGATTTTTTACCTTTTCAGTTCGCACGATCTTGCCATCTCTATCTCTCAGTATTACGGTAACTTTTCCCTTCATCTCGTGTTTATCAGTGGGACTGATTATATCACCCCGTTTATTTACTCGAAATTTGAATGATTTTACGTAGCTGACTGCATTTGTGGAAGCCGCAACCAACCTGCAATGATAATTGTAAGTATGACCTTTAGGGTCTAAATCAGGATATGTATAAATATTTTACTCCTTTTGTATTAATAAGTATCACCCTGTAAATAAACCGTTCAGTGGATGATGGAAACTACACATAAAAGATAACAAAAAGTAGAAAAACCATTAAAGCGTGACGTAATCAGCCTGGAAAACAGTGATTATATGAGTGAAAATTGTAAATTCAGACTCTTTTTCTTCACAGTGTCGATAATTATTTTACATGCCCTCTTACCCTTTGCCGTAATTGCTGAACCTTCGGAAATCAGCGAGAGAGTAAATAAAAAATGGACCTTTATGGTCTATCTAGATGCCGATAATAATCTACAATCCTACGGTCAAAGTGATCTTGCAGAAATGAAAGCAGTAGGTTCCGATTCCAATATCAATATCGTAGTTCTTTGGGATGGTAGAAGCAACGGCGACGGTGAATTGTATTATGTCAATCGTGATGGTGTGACTACTTTCCCAACGTCTGATGCGGGTATACCTGCCGAGCCTGATATGACGGACCCGGATACGCTTGATTCCTTCCTAGAATGGGCCATTAGCAATTATCCGGCGGATCATTATGCTTTATCCATATGGGATCATGGTTCGGGTATTTTTCGACGCAGTGACAATGAAGATGGTGTCAAGGGTTTCTGCAACGATGAACATAACGGAGGTGGCGAGCTCGAGCTGTGGGAGCTGAACGATGTCCTGAACAATGCCAAAACCACGGCAGGAAAGAAACTTGACATTATCGGATTCGACGTTTGTTTTCTGGGATTTATCGAGACCCATTATCAACTTTTACCATATGCCGATTACGCAGTAGCCTCGGAAGCCACAGAACCCGGAGATGGATGGGATTACGAGACTCCTCTTGCGGCGCTTGCCAGCTCACCCGACATGTCACCCGCAGCCTTCGCCACTTCCATCGTTGATGCTTTTCTCGATGAATATTCTTCATCGATAACCCAGGCTGCCGTTGATCTTAGACGACTTAATAGTAGTTATATGCCGAGGCTCGAAGATTTTTCCGAGACACTCACGAATTACATGTACCACTACGAGGACAGTATAAAGGATGCCAGAGGAGACTCCCAGACCTGTGGAAACAGCAAATCAAGGGATCTCTACCATTTTGCAAAGAATATTCAGCAGGACGGTTCGCTTCCGTCCCCCCTGAGAAATGCCGCCACCGCTCTCATGAACGAGCATCAAAACACGGTCATAAAGGAAGGTCAGAAGGGTTATTCCGGAGCAAATGGACTCATGATCTATTTCCCCATAGACGGTCCATCCGGAACTTACACTTCGAAGATCGATATGTCCGAAACAAGTTGGGTGGATTTTTTGAGAGAATATGCAAATCCACAGCTTCGTTACGAGATGCTAATCGAAGTGAAGGACGATGACAGGGACGGGCACGATGATGATGTGGTGATCACAGTTAACGATTTCATCGGCGGTCACGGAGTTGGGGCCGAGATAAGAGTAGATGGGGTATTGGTGGGTACGACTGATGCAAACGGGGAATTATTTCATTTTGATTCGATAAAGGGTCCTCATCCGGTCCGAGGATTGATGGGGAATTTCGAGATGTTGGGTGAGTATGTTATATTGAACAGACCTCCCTCCGCATCCGCCTACATACCAGGCTCGATAACAGCTGGGGAAATGATCCATTTTGATAGTTCTCAGTCCAGTGACCCCGATGGGGATATGCTTTCTTACATGTGGAATTTCGGTGATGGCGGGGGCTCGGCAAAGGCCGATCCGGAGCATGTTTACGATAACGATGGCGTCTTTTCGGTAAATTTGACTGTAATCGATACGGATTCAGCCAAATCCGAACCTTTCGAGTTCAATGTTATTGTCCGGAACGTAAACCCTCTTGCTGAAGCCGGAGATAATTTATTTGGCGTGGAGGATGGACTGATCTTGTTCGATGGTTCCGGGAGCTGGGATACACCATGGGACCGGGAAAAACTATTGTACCAATGGGACTTTGGCGATGGAATTTTATCCGAATGGTCAAATCAGTCTTTCGTAAATCACATGTATACGAATGATGAACCAAGCAGCCTTTCGATTACCTATCACGTGGTTCTGACAGTTAAGGACGATGATGGAAACATGTCCTCTGATTCTCTGGAAATAAACATACAAAATGTAGTGCCGGAAGCTAATGCGGGGTGGGAGATATCCAGGTTTGAAGATGAATCCGTAACATTCGATGGAACCAACTCAACAGATACCCCATCGGATATCGATAAGCTCACGTATCACTGGGATTTTGATGAAGAGGATGGGATCAATTATACTGATTCAACCGGTAAGATAACAAATCACACATATACACGGCGGGGTTCCTATTTCACCACTCTAATGGTCACTGATGACAACAATGAATCTTCCGTTGACAGTGTCAAGGTCAATATAATGAACGTCTTGCCAACTGCTGTAATGGCTAATAGTAACCTGAGCCTTACCGAAGATGAGATTCATCTTCTTGATGGCTCCCTATGTAGTGATTCCGTTTCTGACATTGATACATTGTATTATGTCTGGAGTGTGGATGAAACGAGGGAGGTATACGGCAAGTACGCAAATATATCGTTTAAGGACCAGGGAATATACAATATCACTCTTACGTTAACCGACGATGATAATGATTTCGATACAACCGTTATTGGTGTTGAAGTGGAAAATGTCGCCCCTATTGCATTGCTTTCACATGTGAATGAAGGGGAAGAGGACGAGATCATTGTTCTGAACGCATCCGGAACCCGGGACACTACAGGCGATATGAGTGAACTGATCTATGAATGGGACCTCGATTATAACGGGCTGGAGTTCCACCAGGACGTGACTACCGATACTCCTATCTTGGAGCATATCTATATTAGTCACGGGGATAAACGGGTTATGCTGAGAGTGGTGGACGATAATGGTGCATATGATACCACAGTGGTAGGATTCAAAATTATTAACGTCCCTCCAGTATCAAATATAACTGCGGATGAGATCATTAACGGGAGGATCATTTTGGCTGGTACCGCGACAATTTTATTCAAGGGGTCCGAATCCAGCGATACAGCCAGTGACCGAGGGAATCTTCATTATGAGTGGAGTGTGAACGGTAGAGTGCTCGACCAGGAAAATTCATCTTTCAGCTATACTTTCCGGGATGTTGGTGAATACGAGCTCAGTCTCAAGGTAGTTGACGATGATGGGGATGTGGATGTAAGCAAGATCACAGTCGTGGTGGAGCCGCCACCCGGTATATTCTCAAATGCAGGAATGGCATTGTACATACCATTGGCTATAGTATTTCTCCTCATACCGTTGATAGTCTTTATTATCATCCGGAAGAAGAGGAACCGTGAGGGATCTGTTGATGCATCGGTCAAAACGGAACCGGATTCTTCGTTAATAGTTGGAATGAATGAGGATAAGGAGAAAGAATACGATAATTTATACGGGAATAACCAAGAAAATACTGTTGATGGCCTCTCCACTTACCCGGAGTTGTATGATGTTGACGAAATGGATAATCCGTTTATCGTAAACGAAACCCCGCAATATACCGAAGACAGCACAATTTCAGTATATGAAGGGAACGAAGAATACGAGTTAACTGAGACCAATGAACAACTTGAATATAATAATTTGAATTTATTTACAGAAAGGGAATCTGATATATCCATTGGTGAGGACCCAGACAAATCCGTCAATTTTTCCTCGAAAACAAAGAAATTAAAGGAAATGAGACGGAAAATAAAGAAAAGAAGTTTTTCCCGTAAAAAGATCGACAAGAAAAGTAATGGAAAGTTCGATAATTTAATTTCGTTACTGGACGAGGTGGCGATGGATAGAGAACCGCCATCTCTGATCGACGGGGAAATGGAAGAGACAGCCGAGGAAGAAGGAAAGGATTTGGCTCTTGATTGGGATGAGGACGAAAGCTCTCACAATGAACTTCCAATTATGGACAAACGGGATATCTGAAAATCAATTTTCTTAGATTAATCCAGCACCTGTATAATTCTATCCATGATAAAGTCAATATCTTCCTTTGATATCGTAAGCGGCGGTGCAAACCTGATGGTCTGGCCGTGAGTATCCTTAGCCAGTATTCCAAGCTCTTTCAGTTTCTCGCAGTATTCACGGGCTTTTCCGTATTCTTCCTTGATCTCAACGGCAATGAGAAGTCCCTTCCCTCGAATCTCCCCGATCTTTTCGTTTTTCATCCCTTCAAGCCGTTTCATGAAGTAATTGCCCATCTCGGAGGCCCGACTTGCTAGATCTTCTTCCTCGAGGACGTCGAGAGCTTCAATAGCCACGGCACAGGCCAGGGGATTACCTCCGAATGTGCTGCCGTGGTCACCCGGGGTGAAAACCTCCATTATATCCCAGGAAGATAGAACTGCTGAAACCGGGTAAACACCACCGCCAAGGGCTTTACCAACCAGGAGAATGTCGGGTTTTGCGCCTTCGTGCATATATGCGAACATCTTCCCGGTACGGCAGAACCCGGTCTGTATTTCGTCCAGTACCAGAAGAACGTTATTTTCGCTGCATATCTCCCTGATTTTTTTCAAATATCCCTCTTTCGGTACTACAACACCCGCTTCTCCCTGTATGGGTTCCACGAGAAATGCAACTGTGTTAGGGGTTATGGCTTGTTCAAGAGCCTCAGCGTCGTCATACGGAATAGTGATGAAACCCGGTGTAAAGGGGGAAAAACCGTTCTTCGTGCCCGCATCCGATGAAAAACCCACAATAGTTGTGGTTCTCCCATGAAAGTTGTTCTCGCACACTATTATCTCGGCTCTCCCTTCCTCGATCTTCTTGTGTAAATACCCCCATTTCCTGGCAAGTTTGATACCTGTCTCCACCGCCTCGGCACCAGTGTTCATGGGGAGGGCAGCTTCCATACCGGCTACTTCAGTGAGCTTTTTTAAAAAGAACGGAAGCCTATTGTTGTAGAATGCCCTGCTTGTGAGGGTAAGCCTATCAGCCTGTTCACGAAGGGCTCGTATGATACGTGGATGCCGATGACCGTGATTTATAGCGCTGTACGCTGAAAGGCAGTCAAGGTATTTTCTCCCTTCGGGGTCCCAGACCCAAATTCCCTCGGCCCGTTCGATCACCACAGGGATCGGCTCATAATTATGTGCTCCATACTTTTTCTCCATAGCTATGTACTCTTTGGACCCTAGCATTCAACCACCTAATGATTTTCTATGTTTTTGATCCGCTCTACGCCATTTATCCCGTCTATCACAGAAGCTGTTTCTTCCGGCACGGATCCTCTCCATTCATTTCCCTCTCGCATCTTACGCCTTATAAGCTCTCCTTTGTACTCATTTCGGGAATATTCTTTCGGTTTTTTTATATAATATCCCTTATCGGAGAACAGCAGGGCGGTGAGAGCCGAATTACCGACCACGAGGTCGAATGGAGGAGCGAGGTCCTCTACGTGAGACACCCACACGTTATACCTGTTAATATCGTCAATAGGTATTAATATACACTTCTCCCGCCAGGATGGTTTCAGTGAGTTCCTGATCATAGATATTCTTTCCCCACAGCTAAATGGATTTTTTTCGGTATAACTCGCTTTTGCAGACCCTATCCCGATGATAAGGTATTCCAGTTCATCGATTATCTCCCCTATCACCTTGTAATGACCCTTGTGAAAAGGTTGAAATCTGCCGATATATAGTCCTCGTCTCTTCTTATCCACTTTTTCAACTTCCCTTGATGTCGTTGAGTGAAATTTTCTCCCAGTTTTTCTGATTTTCTTTTTTTTGATGAATGTCAAATCCTGAATCAGCATATTGACTTTTTTCCCAGCCGGTGATTGGGGGGTATTGGGCCTGAGGACCGAATTGATCTTTCTGTTACGCAAATACGTACCTATCCCAAGTAGGATGATACATGATAACTGGAACCCAACGAGCCACCCCCCCTTTATTCTCGGTATCCATTCGGGTAGTGCCGCCGTTTTCCCGCCGGATAAAAGGTTCATTAGGCCGGTTCCCAGTGAGTCGATCATTGTGAAATTATCTTTCTTAAGCGCATTCATGAGAATCATATAAAGATATTTGAAACCTACACTGATAATAACGAATAGCGCCGTAAGGATCACAGGGAGATAAACATACTTGGTCAGCGCTTTTCCGTATTTGTTGAGTTTGTTCTCCTTTTTAATTCTCTTCATAATTTTTCTGTCATGTTTCAGCAACGCGATTCTCCGGCCAAGGGAATGACTGTACTTGAAGGCATTGATTACAGCCTTTACTGCCATCAACCACAGAACTATTACGAATATGTATATGACCGGCCAGGAATATGTGCCGTATTTCCTTTGGATGTCCAGAGGATCCGAGAGAGGAGGTATCAAAAAGAAGACGGACAGGAGGCCGGTAAGATAAAGTATGGTTCCAAAAATGTAGCTGAAATTTAGCCGACCCCAACGGCCTTCAAATTTTTTTTCGGGAGGATCCGTACCCAGACTGTACATTTTTCTACTCTTTCTGAATGAGAATATCATAAACAGGAGGTCTTCTATGCTCCACAGTATAAATAAAAATGCAAAGACCGAGATCCCGAAAGTCTTATTGGTTGCGGGTAAAAAAAGTGTCCATAACACCGTTACAAGCGCGGTTAATTTTATTAAACGGTGTGCGCCATTATTGAAACCCTTGATAAACTTATTACGTGCCCTGTTCTGTTTGAAATAGCTCACGTATTTTCCATTTTTAACATCATCCCAGGTCTTGCTAAGAGCTTGTGGAATATCTTCGGTGTCTATATTCTTGAAGCGGAAAATAATTTTGCGACGCTCTTCGTTGTCAAGGATATCCTTTGTTGCTATCTTTATAAAATTCCTTATCCTCACACCATATTTTCTGGCGGTCCACCCGAAAATTTCCTTTAATTTGAGCATTTATTCTCCTTTTTTCGCGATAATTTTATAGAAGCCATACAGAGACATTTGTGGATCGAGCCAAAAGGCCGTTTCTCATTCAATCACAAGATCGCCCTTAGTATTGCACATGGGACAAGATATGGTATACCTCTCGTTCAAAGGCCCCTCCTTTACGCTTATTGCGACCTCAAGGACCTCATCGCATTTGGGACAGGTAAAAAAGTTGGTGGTTTTTTCCCCTTCCAATTCGTCCTCCATGGCTGCCGCAGCTACCAGAGGGCTCTTTCTGGATCGGTTTATTGATCTCCTTTTTCGCCCTTTTCCTCTCTTTTTCTTCTGTTTCCGGGGTCTGACGCTGGTTCTCATGGGGAGGAACTTGATCATTTCATTCTCGGAGGCGATTCCTTCATCTCCACCAAAACCTTTCATGACATCGATCTTCTTGAATACCTGTTCGACCGAGATAGATTCTGTTCGATACTCCTCATCAAGCTCCTTTTCCTCTTTATCAGAACCTCTCGGGTCACGCTCTTTTTTCAGAAACTTGATCTTTTCTTTTTTCCCCGTTCTTTTATCCTGGCTATCATCTGAACTTCGTCTCTTTTTCATTACGATCATGGCAAGAGAAATGATTGACACGATTCCGCAGATGACGATGACAATTACGATAATGTCCCCTTTTCTTCCATCCGGCTCTTTTGGTTCTTCGATGCTATTTGATTCCAGAATTGTGATGTCCATCGAGTTCGTATCTTCCAAACCGGCTAGATCGGTCACGGTGAGAGTTACACGGTAATCCCCAGATGTATCATATGTATAAGTGGGATTTTCATCTGTGGAATCCTCCCTTCTATCCCCATCCAGGTCCCAGCTGTAGACCAGTTTATCATCAGAATCTGGATCGTTCGTTTCCCTGCAAGTGAAATAAACAACCTGATTGGTATAATAACTATCTATGAGAGTATCAATCTTTGCTATAGGCGACCTATTTGGCATTCTCATCATGAACTTCTGACAGTCAACCTGGGGATTAATGTTCCCTGCCATATCCACTGCTGATATTGAAATGTAGATCTCTTCTCCCGTTTCGAGATGAGTAAGTATAAAGGGCGGAAAATACATGGGATCTGTATAAAAGGGAATCTCTTCTACAGCATTGACGCATTTTTTTTCGGTAATATAAATATAATAACCCAAGGCGTCCGAAACTTCGTGGAAGTCGATTGTCACGATTCCTTCTTTCTCAACCTCGATGGATTTTATATTTACTATATCGGGTGGCACAAGATCGAGTTCACCGGTTATGGTGTAGGTATGGGTTTGGTTATAGGTGATATTTAGCTCAATGGACACGGTCTCTTTGTCTAGCTTGACTTCCGCACCATCCAGATTTTTTATTTTACCGTTCACTATCTCGGCAAAAGTGAAGGTCTCCGGGTGGAATGCAGCGCCCCTGTCACCGTAAAGGTAATCAAAACTATAGATGAGTGTGAGATTGGCGATCCCGGCTTTAGTGGATGATATATTGAAAAATATATCCAAAGTGTTGTTTTCCTCAGGAGATTCCCATGATATATTATAACTGATCCTTTCCACTGTTATCTCGTTACTATCTTCCGAGTCATATATCACTTCAAGGCCAAATGCGGTTTGGATCTGATGTTCCGATGCCCTTTTTTCCGAAGCAAATTCATCTACGGCCTTACTATTAGCAACAAATAACAATGTGTAGAATAAAAATGAAAGGCAAAAGGCGATAACAATTATTTTTTTTAACATGTTCTCACCCCTGCTGTGATACCTCAATTATTATTTCGGTAAGTTTCGCCGTATGGCTACCGTTTAAAATTCAAATCTGATCAGTCACGGTAGTAATCATCCTCGTCATCCTCGTCCTCATA
>Ga0187827_10003905_pt1 | contig 18751 bp, 16 predicted proteins | sample ETNtaG_39_FD_167969 | JGI IMG/M metagenome (GOLD analysis project Ga0187827, IMG submission 167969) | Marine microbial and viral communities from oxygen minimum zone, Eastern Pacific Ocean - ETNP2014_SV_150_PacBio MetaG (Illumina Assembly) | ecosystem: Environmental > Aquatic > Marine > Hypoxic... | reverse complement strand
GGAATGATACTATTTCTAATCCATAGCCTTGAATCATGTTTTTAAGCTTTTTTCTTTCATTTTTAGAACTTTCAACCGGTTCAGTCCAAAATAAAGATGGCGCAATTTCAATTCCATAACACCCTTTACTCGCAAGAATTTCAAGGTACGGTTCGGACGCAGAATTTCCCCATAATATATTAGATACCGCATGTTTCATGTTATCCACTGAACACACCGATTCATTCATTAGCTAATTTAATCTCTAGTTTTTTTATCTCTCTTTCACGGAAAGGACATCTACGACAAATATCCACCTCATGTGACCTGCCAGCAATATGTGATTGTCGCATTTTGTTGATAAAATCACCTGTCCAGATTTTGTGTATGGAAACGTCCTTAACATTTCCTAAAGGATTTTCCATCTTTAAATCCCTATCACAGGGAAGAACCGTACCATCACATAAGACACTAATACGCTGAAAAATAAATGGACATACCCAGGAAGATGCGACAATTTCTTCAATGCTATCTAAATCCTGATAATCTCTACAGCTTACCTCGTCAGCAATTGTCTCCCAAAAAGACTTGTATTTGTCTAATAGAGGAATTATTTCAGGCAATAAAACGGCTTGCACCCGTACTTGAGGTTTATTAGTTTCGAAATCTTTCTTCATTTTCTGCAGGGTCTTTACATTGTTAACCAGTGTGTCAAAGCTTGCGCCATCTCTATATTTCTTGTAAGATTCTTCATTATAACCTTCACAAGAAATTGTCAACCGATCCAAACCAGCTTCAATCAGTTGTAGTGACTTTTCCTCAGTAAGCAATAACCCATTAGTATTAAAAAAAACATCTACTAATCCGGATTGTTTAGCATCATACACTAATTTATGAAGTTCCGGATGAAGAAGCGGCTCTCCTCGAAGGTTAAATTTTACAGCAGACAATCCATGGGTAGACCCTTCCTCAAAGATTTTAGCGGCTGTTTCCCTTTTAAGAAAACCACCATCGTCTCGCATTGTTTCAGCCCAACAAAAGGAACAACGAAGGTTGCAAGCGCTTGTAGATTCTAAATCAATGTGAAGTGGAAATGCACCAGCATCTTGTCTTATTGGCCGGTCGGTCCATTCTTGTCTATACTTTTTATAAATAGGATCTTCTTTATCTGTTATACTCTTTCCAGCAAGGACTTGGAGAGTTTCATCAATTTTAAGATTTGATTTAGCCTTAATCTTCATAATTCTTAACCACGCAATTTCTAAGCTTCAGTACTTCCCGTATATTCTGTTTTTTTAGTATCAGTGAGCCCATGCTTTCTCAACCAATATTCAACCTGAGGCACCTGCCATTCATAATCAATATCACACCCTCCCCAGTTTTGAATAGGATAAATGTTCCGGCCCATCCACTTTTGTGGAAGCATGCCCTCCTCTATTCTTTCCAAGCAACGCGGCCTAACAATTGAAACACTCATATCAGCAAAAAGCGCACTCCCCTGAGATTCTCTGTCACAGTTCATAGTTTTAGGATCACCAAAGGTTTCAAACGGCACAAACGGCATTAACAAACCCTTTTTATCCAATCGTCTTGCCCTTAAAGGAGACCACATATTATACTCTGACACAGTAACCGCTGAGTCTAATTCCCGATTCTCCCTTAAGACTTCAATGCCTTCATCTATTAGTTCGGCAGATATAGTAGCAGCATTACAAAATAACAACACAACAACTTCAATCTTTTTATCAGGATTCATTTCCTTTATAACTCTATATCCATGCGCAAAAGCATCTTCTCCAAGGGCCTCCTTAGTGCACAAATAATCAGGCCTATGTATTATTTCACAACCGTTTCGACAACCTATTTCCTTAATCTCTTCGCTATCTGTTGATATATAAATATCATCAACATATTTCGAATCCTTTGCCGCAAACAGAGGCCATTCCATAAGAGGCTTACCACAAACATCCATAATATTCTTATTTGGTAAGCCACTACTTCCTTTCCTCCCAAGCATTAAAGCAACTATCATGATGTACCTATGATTCCTATTGTTTATTTATCCTCATAATGTATTGTTTTATATATCACAGCTTGTTGCTATTTTTTAACTAGCCAACATCTCACATTTATGGCCTTATGACATCATCCTCGCCAGCTAGAAAAATATTTTTACTCTAAAGTACTGTATACGCATTCTTCATAATCATCAAATACGCCCGGTACTTAAAGGTTTTCCATGTAAATATAAACCAACCATCTCCTTAATTCCCTCAGAAAGAGTTACTCTAGGTAACCAGTTAAATTTAGATGATATTTTGTTTATATCTGCCAATATCTTAAAACAATCTCCTGGCATCATTTGCTCTTCAATGATGGGGTAATCATTATATCCAGACACACTAATCATCTCATCAATAAGGCCACCAATTGTTACTGAAATTCCAGAAGCAAGGTTATAAATCGCTCCATTAAAAACATATTTAGCCTCTAATGCTCGAAAAAAAACATTTATCACATCAGAAAGATGTATTAGATCACGCACCCTATCAAAACTTCCCTTACTAACAATTGGCTCTTTTCTAAGCAATGCAGAAAACAAACTCGCAACTAAACCATGAGGGTGATTACCAACACCCCCCCCAGGACCATAAACATTAAAAAGCCTAAATATCACAGTATCAAGTTTGCCACCAGCATACAAGCGCACATAATGCTCGGCTGCATATTTAGACACACCGTAAAAGGAATCAGGGGCACAAAGCATTTCTTCATGAAGAGGCTTATCATGATCGCCATAAACACGCATAGTACTTGCATATACAAATTTTCTCACATTATTATCTTTACACCATTGCAACATATTAATAGTCCCTATGACATTACTCTTAAGATCCTTTAAAGGATCTTCAATAGATTTGCTACTCAAGGATTGACCTGCTAAATGTATAACGTTGTCTGATTTAATTGCATGTAATTTTCCATATTCATCTATGTCGCATAGATCCATATGAATAGTTTCTACCATAGAATTATAACTACAAGCATTTACCCACTTAGAACGACATATTACATAAACCTTGTAATCTGCATTTACCAGAGAACGGACAAGGTAAGAACCTATATAACCATTACCCCCAGTAACAATACACGACTTACCACCAGAATTATCCCTGTTATGTATTTCCATTTAATGATTACAGAATCAAGTCAATTTCGTTCTAATGAAAATATCCTCACTTAAACATTGCTATACCTATAGAACAAAATCACGAAAATTCATTATTATTTCCTGTATATTCGGCATCGGAATTTTTTCTTCATGTCTTTTGTGTATCCTTTTGACATCCTTATTATTTGAAATAAGCATTTCTGCTACTTGTTCTAACTTATCCATGTCTCTGTTTATAAAATAATCAACACAACCAGTATGTACAGTCTTACCTTTTAATGCAAGGTTACACCTTTCGTCATAATCTGCATATTCAACAGTTGTGCACCCGTTATAATATGCTTCCCAGACTAAAGTTGAGGGACTACATACAAAAGTAAATTTTGCAATTTTTATTAGCATCACAGGATACAAATAACTTATTACATAATTAGTATAATTAACAGTTTCAAGAATTTCATTAAATTCATTTACATCCGTTTTATGATGAGGCTTGAAGACTGTAAGAATTTCATTGTTATATTTTTTAAATACCTTTAAACATTTTACAAGTTTCTCTCTACCTGTTGGACACCTTTCTCCAGACATCCATACACCGGTAACCGCCAATGGGAAAAAAAAACATGGAATTGTGACTTCCCTTGAAACATATTTCTCCATATTCTTGTCGACAAAGCTTGTCCATTCTTTCATTACACGAGTGTATCCTACCTGAATAATTTTTGCATTTGTAATTAATTTAGCATCCAAACCCTGCTCATATTCTTCCGGGGAATGGGTATATAAGATAGCATCGTAACCTTTAGTTGTTTCATCTATACTCTCCTTTCTACCTACTACACTCCTAGTGTATTCCAGGAAACTAAAATTTAACTCATTAGGCCAGTTTCTTGTTTTAGATAATACCCTTTTGCCATTCCAGTATTTCTGATTAAATAATAAAGTTTTCGATATCAACCTTGAACCTTCTTGAATACCAATTTTAGCTTCAAATGTTAGTATTTTATTACAGAAATATTTTCTTAAAACAATTACGTTATAAAGCAAATTAATATATCGATTCTTGTATTTGTTCAAATATGTCAATTTTCCACCAACAGCGGTGATTCCATCACATAAAACTACATTCTGTTTTATATAATAAAACCATTTCTTCTTGGTTGTTATAAAGACTATTGAGGATATTAAATTTGCTTTCTTAAGCTCGAATATCAGTGGCAAAATATCATCTAAATAATTTGTGGATGGGAAAAATACAATACAGTTCATTATGCTTACCTATGTTGAACACTCAAATAAGGTTTGAGTTATAGCAAATAATTGCCACTTAAGAAGTGTAGGCCAAGGTGAAACACATAAGCAATGCCTAGATTGCTTAGTTGAAATATATCATGACCATATTAATTATATTTACTTGGAGGTGTTTATAAACTGCTAAGCGTTAAAAGGCGAATTCATGTAAGATTTTATAGTCTATGTTTTCAGGTGAAGACTTAACTGCATCAATAAGATCCTTTTCATCAAAGACGATTCTGTCGTCCCTGTAATCTGCATCCACAATACAACATCTTTTTTTCAACAATTCAAATGCTTTAGAGAACCAAGGAGCACCATTAACATTTAGAAGAACAATTGGCCTGTTCGTAAGCAATGCAAAGCCGAATGTTGTTGTCCTCGACACCTTATAAACAATACAATCTGCACCGAGAAATACATCCTCGAATCTCCCGGTTAATATCTCATCAACGTACCCATCAAAAAGCCCTTCTATCTCATTTATTGAATCTGGGTGAGCCTTGTATATAACATAATATCCAGCAGATTTCAGAACCTTGGCAAGTCTCAATTCAAGCTCGTAATTAACAAATGCATGGTGCCCACAGTAAAGTGGATAATAACTGTTTTTGAGAAGACTACCTATTATCATAATCCTCTTTACTCCCCTTACAGGGCTCGCTTTCTGCAAATCTTGAAAGAGTGGCCGGTAATAATTACTTTCAGAATACTCAACATTAGGCATCTTCATTCCATAAGAGTATCTACTAATCACCTCATTAAGCAATTTTCTCTGGCCTTGTGAAGCTGCAAAATAACGGTTTACAACTGACATACCATCCTTTATTACAGTAAAATTGTGATAACTGTTGCAATATGAATTACCATGAGCAAAACCTACAACATCGTTTCCTGAACTCATCCATGCAGCACAAAATAATCTGTTAACTTTATTACCAAGCCCAGTTGCGAGTAGGGTTTTGTGTTTAACCTTTCTGCATATATCTCTGCATCTACGATAAAAAAGATAACTGGCTTGAAAATTATCACTAATTTTCCTCTTTAGTATATTAGAAGAATTATTACCAATAAACGGATATTTCTTTACCACAACGTCTATAAACTTATCCGTAAAGTCCAATAGTTTATCAAGGTCTATATGGATTCTCTCTTTGTTCCCATACTTTTTAAATAACAGGGCTGGAGTTATATATATAGGAGCAACTCTGTATTCATTGCAGAAATGTGCAACTTCATATTGATTCTTATTGCCAATTAGAAAGTGTGGATTTGAAATATTAGCAAAAACCCTTGTGTCTATACAATTATTCTTAATGACCCTCAAGAAGTTCATACCCTTATTCCGTAAGTTAGAGCAAAAAGGACTGCTATCAATTGCTCCGTAACTATCAAGCCTGGTTAAATCAAAATCTGATACTTCGATGGATATTCTATTCTGTTCTCTGCCTATCATATACTTATATCCACACTCTTTTAAGCGGATAAACCTTAATAAGTAAAGTATATATACTGAAATAAACATCGGTATTTTCAGATTTGATACTAATATCCAGTAAACATCTTCATTGTCATATTCATTTAATCCTTTAATGTATGCTTGTAAGATACCTGCTTCTATCTTTTCGAATTCAGTGCCACTTACAGGCAAGTAATAATTGCTTAACCACTTCTCAATTCCTATTTTTTTGATCCCGAATATATCATATGGATATATATCCACATCCAAACTACTCATTATTTTGGCTCAACTTGAATCATTACAATATAACTTTCTACTGTTTCTCTTGTAAGCATTGTTGCACTATAAATCAAAGAGTTTTCTCTATCTTATACTTCTAACCAATTCAAGTGCTTCATCGTCAGCATGCACTGCTACTGGCAAGGCTATTTCCCTATTCAATTAAAATCGCTCCACTTAATGATATCGCCGGCCTTGTAATCTCTTGCAGCTTTAAGTTTGGATAATATGTCAACATATTTAACCTCAACAGCATTTTCGGCATTGCCAATGCGTTTAGTATCAAACATTTCCGGATTAAGCTTTGATCCTTTCCTGGCATCTGTTTTAAAAACGATAAACCTCCTTGCTTTATCTATCACTCCAATTTCAGAAGCGGCTGGACTCTTTTCATATTTACCCAAGGCCTTTTCTGTATTTCTGACATCCAGAATATACTTTCTAAGCCCTTCCGGATCTATTGAAAAAAAGTGATCTGGTCCCTCCATTTTTTTATCAAGGGTAAAATGTTTTTCCAATATTTCTGCACCGATGGCTACACTCGCAATTGCCGCTAGATTATTGATAGTGTGGTCGGAATAACCCACTTTTAAATTTCTAAAAATATTCTTCATGGTAACAATCATATTTAGATTGAGGTTTTCGTAATCTGCAGGATAATTGCTAGTACAGTGGAATACATTGAAGTTTTTATCATTGTTGTCGTATCGTAATGTATTCAACGCAAGTTCAATGTCTGAAAGGGTTCCCATCCCGGTTGAAATATATATCTCAAATTGACTCTTATACTTTCCTATCTCTTCAAGGAGTAGAACATTCGTCAGGTTTGAAGAACTGATCTTTATCTTTTTTATACCCAATTCCCTTGTCAAATAAAAAGTTTTGCAGCTTGTCACGGTCATCATAAAGTCAATCCCTACCGATTTTCCAGCAAACTCTTTAAGTTCTATAAACTGCCCCTGGCTCAGTTCAGCCTTTTTAAACAGTCCGTAATAGGGAGAGCTTTGATCCGCTATCTCACTGGCTATGATATACTGAAACTTAACGCAATCCGCACCACACTCCTTAGCAACCTCAACCATCTTTTTTGCAGTCTCAATGTCTCCATTATGATTTATTTCAGCTTCTGCTATTATGTATATTCTGCCCATTTAATAATTAACAGCTTATCTTGATTATAGAATTACTGTTGCATCTTCCAAGAATGATATAAATTAATCACTTCCTCATCCCACAACATATATTTACCATAAGTTTCTTGAACGTCTTTTTCTTTAAGCAATAAAGTGGCCTGCTTAAGGAACTTTTCCGTCTTATCCAGCTCTCCCTTCTTTTTATATATGTATGCCAAACTTAAATGAGCGATTAGATGCCTGGGGTGAAATCTGACCACATGTTCAACACGAGCAATCGCCGAATCAAGAATTCCTTTATCATCAAGTATATTAAAGTTTCTTAAAAAATTTAATTTAATATTAAAGTCATATGTCATTGTAGCTACCCATTCTCTATACCAATCCCCAGTATTGATAAACCCCTGGTTTCTCTGTGTAAACTTTGAAAGATCCAGCTTTTCATCTATGAAATAATTTTTATCTTTGCAGTACTCAAATATATCTGTGGAAGGATATGGCACCAGCATATTGAAAACATTCCAATCGGCTTTCGCTTTTTCAGCAAACGCAAAACTTGTTAGCATGTCCTCTTTTGTGTCGTAAGGCAAGCCAGTTATAAAAAGCAGGTAGCATTCAATTCCTATTTTTCTGCATTGTTGTACCAGCTCTAATGTTCTTTCAAGATTTACAGGCTTCTTTAGTTTCTTTAATGTCTCGGGTACTGCAGATTCGATGGCTATTGCAACTGATGTACATCCGCCCTCTTTCATAGCCTGCAGCATTTCATCATCGGTTGTAAAAGACGATATATGGTTAATTTGCCAAGAAATACTTCTATCATTTAAACCTCTAGCTACAGTCATAAACCATTTCTTATCAACTGTCATATTATCATCTACGAAATCTACTTCTTTGATATTAAAGTTCTCTATAAGATAATCAATCTCATTTATGATATTTACTGCTGATCGTTTGCGAAACATTTTTCCCCAATACTTATGACTTCCGCAAAATGTACATCTATAAGGGCAGCCTCTTGATGAAACAATATGCAACTTTCTCTTCTTTTTGAATATCATGTGCTTTTCATAGTCAAGAAGATCCCATGCTGGAAATGGTAAACTGTCCAATTCATCAATATATGCCTTTTTTTGGTTTATGTTTACTTCATTATTAATTCTATAAGCAATTCCGCCTATCTTTGAAATGTCATTACCATCTCCCGAATTTAGATACTCAAGAAGATGTATAATGGATACTTCACCCTCCCCAATGATTAGATAATCGATGTTTTCATCTTTCATTACGTCATCAACAAGCATTGATGGATAACCACCGCCTATAACAACGGGAATTTCCTTGTTTTTGTTTTTTGCAACTTCAGCTATGAAATGTGCCCATTGGTATGTATATATATATGGAGAAGATATACCAATTAAGTCATAATTACTGCTACCTATTTTCTCGATTATCAGATTCTTTATAATTTTCACTAACTCCTCATTAGTAAATTCTTTATCCTCTTCATAGCTTTCCAAATGAGGTTCATAAATCTCCACACTACAACAATTCTCACGCAAGACAGCTCCAATATATGCTAAACCTAAAGGGAGTATAACTCTCACAATACTTTTTTCTTTCAGTGAAATCCCTTGCAGTGAATATTCTATTGATGGAGTAGCAACCAACAAAACATTATTAACTCTTCTTTCCATGCAATCTTCCCCTAAACCGATTTAAACAAAAAATTGAAGTCAAAGAGTACCATCGTCATTATTTTCAAATAAGTGCTGCCAATAGCGCCTAAACCTCAGTTGCCTTTCACAATCTTTGTAATCTTTGTAATCTTTAACACCATCTCTCATTCTACCGGTAACTGAATATGTAATCATCTCATGTAAAAAATTTAATCCCAAGCCTGTGGTTATAGGAATAGTTGCATCCAATCTGGTATTTATCTCTATCAGACGGGGATTGCCATTTATGTCACGACCAATTTCTATCTGTACAAAATAATCAAAACCTAAAAGCTCATTTATGCTTTCGGCATATTCTCTTATATCCTTATCAAACACGATATCAGCGATTTGAGTTGGAGGCAAAACCTTCGGCAAGCTGCCATTATTTCTAATCACCATCGATATTATCTTACCATCCGACATTAGGGCATCGGTGCTATATTTGTCTCCCGGGAGATACTCCATCATCAAATACTTTTGTATCTCTTCTACATGCTCCGAAAAAACCTCAATTAACTCCTCCAAGGTTAACTTAGAATAATCCCCTGTATAAAACGCAGCATATTTATCTTTTTTTGACGTAACAATTCTAAACCCCTTGCTTCCACGCCCAAATTTTGGTTTTATGATAAAATCATTTTCAGGATATCCTAACATCAATGCAACACTTCTCAAATCTTCTATTGTTTTAACTGAATATACTTCTGCCACAGGTATTCCATTGTCTTTGAGCTTTTCCATTAGCTCATATTTATCAGATGCCAACGAAACAACTTCATAAGATGAGCAGCACACATCACAACCAAGATTCTTTAATTCGTTCCTGTGCTTAGACAACTCAAGACACTCTTCATCGTTACCAGTGAAAATTAATCTAATGTCATTTTCTCTGATAATATTCTTTATTGCCGTAATATAGCCCTTATCACTACCCAAGGAAACTTGATAACATTGATCACAGAAACTTCTGCCAAGATTATCATTCAGTGATACAGCATCTACACCTATTACTTTAACATCATAATCAGGGTGCCCTCTAATTAACTGTATAATGGAAGGCGAAGCCTGAGAATTCACACAAGTAAGCATTATTTTTAAGACATCCTTATGCATAAAATTACAATTGAATGCTATAGAAATTACTAACTGATTCCTTGAAGAATTACCTCCTGTGATGCTCTGTAAAACCTTGTTCCGACCTGCGGAGCCACATAATCTTCAATTTCCTTTCCGGCAATTTCGCTTATCGACCAGAGGAGGTCTTTGAATCCAAGCAGATGACGAAACATCACAGTACTGGAAAATCTTGGATTGATTTCGAATATTACCGGACCTCTTTCAGTAAGTCTAAGCTGTGGATTGATACTACCACGTAAATCTAATAATTCGGCGAGTCTATTTAACATAACCTCAATTTCCATGTTTTTCCTAACCTCACCATAAACAGTAAGACTTCCGTCAAGTCTTCTTTTTAGAATTATTGTTCTAACTTCACCTGCCTTGCTTCTATATAGACCACAAGTGTATTCCTGGTCATCCGGGCTGAGATATTCCTGCCACAGATCATCAGGTCTCTTTGCAGAGTAATATTCCACCACTTCCTCTTCAACTATCATAATCTCTTTGCCCCCTGCCCCGTAACGTCCTTTTATAATACAAGGAAAGGTCTTAGGCCTTCCTTCACGTACTAAAATCGTCCAGGGATAAGAGAGGCCTGAAGATTTCAACAAAGCAGATGTAAGGGCCTTGTCAAAACCTATAGTTAATGCCTTTTCATTTACTATTAATACAGGGATACCATCTAAAGAACCGACAATATCCTCATTGAGAAATAAACGCAATTCCGGTTCAGAGGTTGGGATAATCAAGTCAACTGAATATTTTTTACATACATTTAACATATTTTCAATATAAGACTTAGAATCCGCCTTTTCCACTATCTCAAAAACATCAAAAAAAACTGAGCCTCCGTGCTCTTCATTAATATCACATCCGATTACACGATTAGACACATTAGAAGTTTTCAATATCCGGCCTATACTTATCCCTATATCTCCACCGCAGCCTGTTACAATTATATTTTCAAAAGACATATTCTTATAATACTTCGACAAATACGATTATACTTCTGCCGAGGCCGACTTCAGCGGAGGTTGTCATAAAATCAACATACTTATCAGTTCCATGATCCATTAAGTATCTCTCCATTACTACTCTTGCACTATGAGCCTCTGCCCCTTTACTCTTATCTACTACATAATTTGAATATTTATTTAATAAAAATACCTCTATTGGAAAATCCGCTAAAACCTTTACTATCCTAAAACCACAACTAGCCAAGACCTCTTTAAGAGATGTGAGAGTGAAGAAATTCAGATGTCCCGGAGGATTAAACCAGTATTCGGATGAAATCCTGTTGCTGTCTAATAGCATCTGCTGAAGAGTTGAAAATTCATTAGGTACTTTAATACGCAACATTGAATCACCTCCCATTATTTTTTTTACCCTCTCCAATAAGATTATGGGATCCCTTACATGTTCGAGTACGTTCGATAGATTAATAAAATCAAATCTATTATTATCTGTAATCTTTTTATCAAGCTCTTTAAGGATATTATTCTTAGTAAAAAATCTCAAAATATCCGGATTGTGCCTCTTAATAGCAAATGACGATAGGTCACAGCATTCTATTTCACAGCCATGATCGTAAAAGTACCTGGCAAAAAAACCCTCTCCGCAACCAATGTCGATTAATTTACCTACAGGTTTGTTTCTAGCTTGCTTCCATACGTAATCAGCCACAACAGGTTGAGTTAAAATAAATTGCATTTCATCTTCAGAATAATCATAGGAATAAGAATAACTCTTGCGGGCCTGAAAATACTCCTCCCCGTAAAAGTGGTCTAACTCCTCCTGCGACGGTACGGGATAGACCTGATAAAAGCCCATGGGATGTTTTTTCTTAGTGTAATTCATGGAAAATGCCAGATTATTTTGCCTTCAAACTGTATCTTTTCTAACTCCGGTCAAGACTTCATGCAGATACGGCAAATGAGGATCAATCTTTTTAACATCTTCAATTATCGAAGAACTGTCAAAAGGTGTATGCTGAAACACAAGGCTTCGATTCATCGTGTCAATTATAAGCCAGCTTCCTGCGGAACTTCTGTCTCTGGGTTGACCAACTGAACCTGAGTTAGCGATTGTAGTATTGTTGCAAAAAGAGACAAAGGGATAATGTGTATGTCCCATGAGCACAAAGTCAGATTCCGACAAAGTACACTGGCTAAGGATATCGTTATTGCAATCTGGATAGATGTAGCAATCACGGTCCCAGGGAGAACCGTGGCATAGATCAAATCGCAGATTGTCCTTGGTTACAGACTTAAACGCATGCAGGTCGTTTAACTTTTCCATCCATTCCACGCTCAATTTCTCTAAAGCGAAATTAATACCACTTCCAAATTCTTTTCTTACCCTATCTTTTTCTGTCTCTTTGCTCAAGACCATTTTGAGCATTTCTTCGTGATTGCCCTGTATTATCTCTTTAGGCCAATCCTCTAACAACTTCAACACTTCATCTGGATAATAGTAATATCCAACTAAATCACCGAGTATAAAAAGATACTCCACTCCACACCTCCGTGCCTCTTCTAAAACGGCCTTCAAGGCATAGTGATTACCATGAATGTCTGAGAGAACTCCTATCTTCATAAAACATCATCTTCAACATCTTTCTTTATGTCACATACTGCATCCTCAAAACTGCGACCCTTTGGAAGAGCTTGTGAATGCTCAATTATCTGATCCGAGCCAGAATCTCCGTCTCTTAACTCCGGCGCGTCACAGTCAAGCAATAAATCACAAATTGTATGCAACATCTCATACATAGTATTAGCATAAGAACCTGATACAAGATGAGTTCCATTAATACGATTTTCCAGGCAAAACAAAAAAATACTTGCGAGATCTTTTACATACAGATAATTTCTCTTTAGCATCCCATCTCCATACATTACGGGCCTCACTCCTCTTAATGCTCTATCTATAGATTTATTAAGAGATAGATGGCAAGGTCCGTTTACACCAAAAACACCGCCGATTCTCAGTATACAATAATTTGCATTTGACATTTTTATAATCTCTTCTGCAAGCCATTTGCTATAACCATAATTCGTATCCGGCTCCAGTTTTGTTTCTGCAGTTATACAACTCTTTTTTGTACCACAGACTATTACAGCTCCAGACGAAAACAACAAGTATGCCTCTCTTTTCAAAGCAAACTGTGCAATTGCAGCGGTTGAAAAGACATTTGGCTCAAACAAAAGTTCCATGCTAGGCTGGTCAAATCCAGGCATTGCTGCAAGATGTACAACCGCGTTTACTTCAGGTAATGAATTTAAATCATTAACAAACCCGGGATCACGAAAATCCATTATAACTTCGTTGTCATGGCTAATACTGTTACGAACAAAAGGAATCACATCCCAATCAGTTGAGGATAAAAGTTTTATTAATGCACTGCCTATAAAACCACTTGCTCCCGTAACGACAACTCTCTTCATATTCAAGATATATTTAGCTTAATTTGCAAAATCCCGTGATTACCCTATCAACGCCTTCTCCACCTACTAGGTCTTTAGGCTTATTAGAAAGATGAGTGATTGTTTCGGGGCTTTGAAGTATCTGTCGAATAGACACGAAAATGTTTTTCTCCGTAATATGCCTGCACTATACCTCATAAATACCAGGATACGATTAGCCCCACCATCCCTCTTCCTTAGATTTTTTCCTGCCTTTTGAGAATAAGGACGGTGTATTACACATTACATTACCTTTGCCAATATTGATTGACTCATCTGTACGAAAAACAATACTCATAGCAAAGCAAATGGGCTATAATGACAGGTTATGGTACGATCTTCTTTAGTAACCATAATAGCGGTAAAGAGGTAGAAAGCTGGTCGCATCTGTAATATTTTACCATCCTGATTTGTGCACTGCCATCCCTCATTGTAAGAGTTGGAAATAACTAGATAGGCAGGACCTTCAACACTGATATCAACTTCAAACTTATCGCTGTTTATTTTTCTATAGCTAGCTTGACCAGACAAACCATTATATGACGGAGGCTTAACAGGACCATCTGTACTTGAAAGAAAAACGACATCTCTGACTTCATTAAATGTAGCTTCTGATAGCGCAGAAAGCAATTCAGTGTCATTGTCAAAAATACGTACATCATGTGCCAAATAAGCTCGCGGCATTACATCCTTAAACTCGTAGAGGTATAAGTCATCACGACCTGAAAAGTTAGCTCTTATACGCTCCTTTAATGTGAGATTGCCTAGCTGAAGATTATCAGGACAATGTAACTCAATTAGATTATCACCATTTACGGGATACTGTGCTAACAGATAACGCACATTAGCCACTTTTAGCATAGTAGTACTAATGGCGGAGATGTCGATCTCCTCACCATCATCAAAAGGAGGAAGACCCAGTGCGTAATCAACTGGGTGTCGGAATGTCTTCAGGCACATAATGTTAGACCTATTCTCGCACTTTGTCATTGAATCCCAGTATCCAACTTGACGTTGCGTGGAAAGATGTGTAAATCCCGTAAAAGTTTCTAATCCATTAGTATGAATAGGGCCACCTCTTACCAGCGATCCATCATTCACACCTGACTCTGAACGCACTGCAGCAGTACGGAATGTTTCAGATTTTTCAGCTAAAATACTAAGCTTGTTATATACCTGTGCATCAAAGTTGTAAGCATAGGAACCAAACGTTTTCCATCTATAGGCAGTATCAAGTGCCTGTTTGCTCAGAAGGTAAATAGTGAAAGCAATTACCGCAATTGTAAATATACGTTTTGCAAGCTTGTTTACATTTGTTTTTGAAAACCCAATTGCGTCTACAGCTATACCAGCAGCAAAAGAAAATAAAAAAGGGGTCCATAAACACATCCGGCCAGTTCCTATACCCTTAAACCAACTCGAATATTCACCGACATAGTTTAAGACAATCGCCAGTATGCTGTAAAATGCGTGAAAAAAAATCAAATATGTAAAGACCTTAAAAGCCAAAGAATTGCGTGAACGTGTTGAATACAGTGATAATAACACTAGGGCAGTTTGAACATATGGACGATACCCATGTGAACCAGTTGTGGAAATAAAAAATAGTATTCTAAGTTGCTCATGTGACTGAGAACGCAAGGCTAAGGGAACTGTATCCTGGAGAGCAATAAAAGTAGGGATGGAGATTACTAACCATCCAATAATAAAAACGAAAATCTGTGGAATAATTCTCCATAATATATGACGTTTACTAACTAAAATGAACATAAAACCAAAAAACAGAGCAAATGGTTGCTCTATGACCATCGAAGAAGATGCATACAGTATCCCTAAGAAACCAGCCACTATATAAGTCAGAACATTTTTATGATGTTCATACATCCAAAAGGAAGCATCTATTATTACCAATAAAAGTGTCCATGACATTGTCCACGGCGGTGCCTCAGCGTAATTATATAACATAAAAAGTGCTCCGGCATACCCACCAAACCGACCAACACCAAAACGAAGTGTAAGTAGACGATACATAAAAAAAGCAGAGATAAAGTATGTCAACCAGACAAACAGTGCAGAGAGAAACCACATCGGCAATGCTGTATTAAGAACTTCCCATATAGAAAAAGACAGCTGTGACCTCTGATCAAGCCCCCCTAAACAAAAGACATTCCATAAAGCTCCAACTTGTGTGCTCCAATAAGAAGAATAAGCAGTTAGTATAGTATTCTGAACCAAGGAATATCTGCCCAAAATATAAAACGGCATAGCAAGAATAAGTGAAAATCCAGCAAACATTGCTAAATGAGGAATTTTATAATGAGCATCTCCTATCTTATTTAAAACCTCATTACTATATTGTTTTTTACTGAATAACATAATTATAATTCTTTATAGTCTTACGATTTAAATACAATATCGCCTGTTACAACATTGAGGCAGAACTAAGTGCACGAGGATGCGTTGGGAGTAGAACTGTCGTTATTAATTAATATCCGGTTCAGAGATTACTTATCGGTGTCAAGGGACGATGGAGACCGAAATATCGAATCCATGTTGTTCTCAAGGCTCTGCATATATTTTTCAAAATAGTGTTTCTCACACAGGTCCTGCAGATACTGACCAATCGAGACAACAACAACTTTGAAAATCCGGACCGGGTTATTGGTTCGGGTTCTTTTGTTGCCAATAAACCCGAGCTGCCTTCGAAGAAAGTAAAAATAGGAATTTTTAGCATAAGTGAATTCTGGCAAATCATAAAACCTATGCGCATCTTTAATCTTGCCACAGACATAAAGGTCATTGGGCGACAGACACGACCAATCCTCATTGTCTGCGAATACCTTATCTGTAGATAAATTCCGTCCATAGCGGGTACCCAGAAAAGTTTGCCCTCTACGACTTGGAGAATAATTGACAGATTCAGGATCTTCACCAAGGAATGCGAAAACACGATTAACAATTTCACGCGTGTTGTTCTGCAAATCTTCCATCCGCAGGATTTGGACGCGATAGTGATTCTTAAAAATCGAGGCCTGCCTGAACGAATTAAAGTTCTTTCTAAAAGCCTTGCCAAATTCCCAATAACCAGGATAGTTACCGGTAAAACTGCAGTCCACATCTCCGAAACGAAATAAATATCGTGAATTAAGTTGGGTAAGAGGGTTGCGAATCATATGAATGATGCGGCAACCTGGAAAAGCTTCCAGCAATCCTCCAATATTTTCATCACAAACATTGATAACAGCCGTTCCTTCTGCTTTCTCAAAAAGAGCTTCACAAATATGAGAAAGAAACACATTTGCAGAAAGATGGTTTATACCTGATTTACAGATCTCCTTAAAACGGATCTCCAAGCGAGATTTTATATGGGGATAATCATCATCATTTTTGTAAATATCAAGCAGCGATCCAAGCAGATAGGCCCCACTGTGCTCAAGATCAACATTGCTACCAAATCCGTTGGCATTTAAAACCATACCAAAGAAATTGTTATATTCGTTCGCAACAACATCAATTTTCGAGTGCTCATCAATCAGCCCAGAAATAACATTTGTCCCACATCGCCCAGCCCCAGTAATGAAAACAAAGTTATACACGGAATCTTATGATAAGAAAATGCTTTTTGTGGTTCTGTAGTATCACAAAAACTGTTAACAGAACTTGTAATTATTCAGCGTATTTTCAAATAGCAAAATGTCATTCTGCAAAACCGAGTAACATTCCTTGAAATAGCGAATCTAAAGACTGACCGTAATAAAATAAATATCGTAAATTAAATTGGGTAAGAGGTTGCGAATCATATGAATGATGCGGCAACCGGGGAAAGCTTAAATGCTTATATTCGCAAATTAATCCTTACTTTTCAACGTACTCTTTTCAATAAAATAAAGAGGCCGTTTTCTTGACTCTTCAAGATTCCTCCAAAGATATTCTCCTACTATTCCAAACATTATCATTTGCAACCCTCCCAGTAGAAGAATCACGACCATTGTTGATGACCATCCCTGAACTGGTTTTCCTATGAAGACAGCATTAATAATTAATAACACGGAATATGAGAAACCAGCGAAAGCCACAAAGAAACCAACAACTGTCATCAATTTTAAGGGAAAACCAGAAAAGGCAATAACCCAATCTTTTGCAAGGCGTAAACGGCTTCTGAAATTCCATTTAGATGAACCTGTTTTTCTTTTACGCCGTTCATACTCAACAAATCCTTGCTTGAAGCCGAGCCAGGCGATCAAGCCAAAAATAGAACTATTCCTCTCTTCACAGGAATTAATTGCTTTTACCACAACCCTGTCAAGCAGATAAAAATCTGCACGCGATAAATCTATTCCTGACAGATCTTTTCTAGCTGTCCAGAACAAAATCCAGTAAAATACTTGTGCAAATAAACGGGAGAAGTATGATTCATTATCACGGGTTTTACGGAGAGCCCAAACTATTTTATAGCCGCTATTCCACTTTGATATCATCTCGCCAAGGCAATTTGGATCGTCCTGACCATCTGCTGATATGCATAAAGCAATATCACCATCAGCTTCCATAAGACCAGCTCTCAAAGCTGTATGGCTCCCGCTTTGCCTACTCAACCTCAAGCATGAAACCTTTGAATCATTCATATTATTAACAACTTCGTATGTGTTATCAGAAGAATGGTCATCTATTACAATAACTTTAGTATTATCAATATTATGTCTTTTGCTTGTTATCGCTAATATTTCTTCTACGGTAGTTTCAATATTATCACTTTCGTTATACGCCGGAATTACAATTGACAATATCACAATATTACTCCCATTTATTTCTTAACTAATACCAAACAAGTTTCCCTGCTATATCTATCCCAGACATTTCCATAATTAATCCTCCTTATTATCCTCTTCAACCTCGTATCTAAGGATAACCTTCTTTCCCTTAAATTTAAAGAAAGCTGGAAAATTATTATTGTCACAAACTCTGATTTGATCCCACAGACTTAATAAAATTTCATTTGGATATAGCTCAGAATCATCTGGTGTTCGCTTTGCGCTAATAGAGTCTTGGCCAGTTTGTGTTCTAAGAACAATAAAACCTTGTTTTAATTCTTCCAATATTCCCTCAAAACATTTTTTTATTCCTATATT
>Ga0187827_10003899_pt1 | contig 18764 bp, 15 predicted proteins | sample ETNtaG_39_FD_167969 | JGI IMG/M metagenome (GOLD analysis project Ga0187827, IMG submission 167969) | Marine microbial and viral communities from oxygen minimum zone, Eastern Pacific Ocean - ETNP2014_SV_150_PacBio MetaG (Illumina Assembly) | ecosystem: Environmental > Aquatic > Marine > Hypoxic... | reverse complement strand
ATCATATAAAATTTCTTGTAAATCAGGCAAGGGATAGCGATAGGGGATATTTCCATCCCGAAATTGGTTTTAATTACAGGATGACTAATATAAGTGCTTCAATGGGGTTAGCACAGATGGAGAGATTAGACGGACTATTAGAAAGGAAAAAGCGTTTACATGCAGTATACAAAGAGGAACTGGGGGGAGTGGATCATATATCGTTTCAAAAAGAATATGATGGTGCAGAAAGTTCCTGGTGGTTTACGTGTGTTACTCTTAAAGAAAAGATAGATGTTGATGCCCTGCAGGCGAGGTTAAAAGAGAAAGGTATTCCCGTTAGAAGGGTTTTCATGCCTTTAGTTGAATTCCCGCCATATAAAAAATGCAGGCTTAGGGAATATGGAAATTCATATAAAATATACGAGAGGGGATTGTGCCTGCCAAGCTCCACTTTGAACACAACAGAAGATATTCGTAATGCTTGTCGCAGGATTATAGAATCTCTGAAAGAACAACAATGATGAAGGAGAAGATAGTCTTAACAGGAGGTGGCGGGCTTGCAGGGATTTTAATAGAATTAATCAAAAACTTTACAGAATACGAAATTGTAGGGATTTTAGATTCGCAACTTAAAGTGGGACAAATTATTCAAGGGGTTTCTGTATTAGGCAATGATGATTTACTTTCAAAGTTATACGCTGACGGTGTTAAGAATGCATGTATTTCCGTTGGAAGTATAAAAGCCGATACTAAAAGAAGAATGCAATATGAAAAGGTTAGGCGTATAGGATTTGCTATGCCGTCCATCGTACACCCACAGGCAATTATTTCAGAAAGTGCAGAGATCCATCAGGGTTCTCAAATAATGGCCGGCGCTATTATCCAGACTGGCAGTTCAATTGGTGAAAATGTACTTATTTACTCTGGCGCTATTGTAGAACATGACTGCCAGGTGAATAGTAATGTTCATATATGTCCTGGTGTAACACTATCTGGTGGATGTGTTATTGGTGAGAATTCTTATATAGGGGCGGGCGCAACAGTAATCCAGGGAATAGTGATTGGAAGTGATGTAACTGTAGGTGCAGGTTCGGTTGTGATCAGTGATGTGCCTGACGGTATTACTATAAAGGGAGTTCCTGCAAAATGAGAACATTTATAATAGCGGAAGCTGGTGTCAATCATAATGGAAATCTGGAGGTTGCAATGAAAATGGTTGATTCTGCAGTTAATGCAGGAGTAGATGCAGTCAAATTCCAGACATTTCATGCTGAAAATGTATCTACTGCAAATGCTCCCAAGGCAGAATATCAAATGACCATGAATAGTGGGAATGAATCTCAGTTGGAAATGCTAAAAGAACTGGAGTTAGATTTTGATTCACATAGGGAGCTTATGAATCATTGTAGAAGGAATAACATAATGTTTCTATCTTCGCCATTCGATATTGATAGTATTGATATGCTCAACGAACTGGGACTTGAGATATTCAAGATACCCTCAGGAGAGATTGTGAACCTTCCATATCTTAGGAAAATCGGTACCTTAAATAAAAAGGTGATACTTTCAACAGGTATGGCAGAAATGGAAGAGATAAAGGATGCACTTGATGTTATTGTCGATTCTGGAACCAGAAAAGAAAATATAACGGTTTTACATTGCAATACAGAATATCCTACACCTTATGAAGATGTGAATCTTCGAGCAATGCTGACTATTAAGGAAGCTTTCGATATTAGCGTAGGGTATTCAGACCACACTCCTGGCATTGATGTGGCTATAGCTGCGGTGGCTTTGGGTGCGGAGGTAATAGAAAAGCATTTCACCCTTGATAGGAATATGGAAGGACCGGATCATAAAGCATCCTTAGAAGCTGACGAACTCAAATCCATGGTGGTGGCAATAAGAAATATAGAAACAGCTTTTGGAAATGGTGTTAAGAAGCCCTCAGCTTCAGAGATTGAGAATAGAGCGGTTGTGCGTAAAAGCATAGTTGCATCGCGACCTATAAAGAAAGGCGAACTTTTTACAGAGGAAAGCATCACGGTTAAAAGACCAGGCATAGGCATAAGCCCTATGAAGTGGGACAATGTAATAGGTAGAACATCAAAAAAGAATTTTGAAAAAGATGGAATTATAGAGCTATGAAGAGAAGAAAAATATGTATTATAACCGGCAGCAGGGCTGAATGGGGATTATTTTATCCTCTTGCCAGGGAGATAAGAAAAAACAAGAAGGGGTTTCACTTACAAATAATAGTTACAGGCATGCACCTTTCCCCGGAATACGGGTCTACTTATAAAGAGATTGAAAGTGATGGATTTAAAATAACCAGAAAGGTAGACATGCTTGTTTCCGGTGATACGGAAGAATCTGTATCCAAGTCAATAGGGTTAGGAATAATAGGATTAACTGATGCCTTGCGTGAAGTCCAACCGGAACTGGTTATTCTTTTGGGAGACAGGTTTGAGACTTTCTCTGCCGCAATTGCTTCTTACATGTTGAAGATACCTATTGTACATATTCATGGTGGTGAGCTGACAGAGGCGGCAATGGATGATGCCTTGAGGCATTCTATTTCCAAGATGGCTAGCCTGCATTTTGTTTCAACCCTGGCATATAAAAAAAGGGTTGTGCAGATGGGAGAACTTCCAGGGCAGGTTTTTAACGTTGGCTCCCTGGGGCTTGACAGTATAAAGAATACGAAGTTACTAACGAAAGAAACTCTTGAAGAAAAGCTTAAATTTAAATTGGGGAGAAAAAACATACTGATTACTTTTCATCCGGTGACCCATGGGGACAGGGCATCTTCTGACAAGGAATTTAGAAATCTATTAAAATCTGTGGATGAGATAGAAAATGCAAGAGTGATACTTACCAAACCCAATTCTGATATGTATTCAAATACAATAATTAATATGATTGAATCCTATGTGTCCAGAAATGAAGATAAGGCTACCTGCTTTACTTCAATGGGAAGGCTGTTATATTTGAATGCAGTCCGGTTTGTGGATGTAGTTGCGGGTAATTCGTCTAGCGGAATTATCGAAGTCCCATCTTTCGGTGTTCCAACAGTAAATATAGGTGACAGGCAAAAGGGAAGAGTCCGGTCTCACTCGATAATAGACTGTAATGGTAGTATTAGATCAATAAATATTGCCTTTAAAAAGGCATTTTCAGAATCTTTTAGGAAATTGTGCAAGAAAACAAAGAATCCTTATGATAATGGTAATGCTTCAGAGAATATAGTCAGTGTTCTTAAAAAGGCAAAGTTCTTGAGAACACAAAAGAAATTTTACGATATAAACTTTAAGATGTGATGGGTGGGAAAGGTAATTACTATGAGATATTGTAATAGGTGTGTAATGCCTGATACCAGGCCTGGTATAAAGTTTGATCAGAATGGAATATGTTTTCCCTGTCTGAATTCCGAGAGGCGGAAATTTATCGACTGGGGTAAAAGATTGGGTGAACTTAAGTCATTATGTGATAAATATAGAGGATCAAATGGGAATTATTACGACTGTGTAATTGCTGTAAGTGGTGGAAAGGATAGCCACTATCAGGTCTATATGATGAAGGAAGTTATGAATATGAATCCTTTACTCGTAAGCGTGGATAATCTCAGTTGGACAAAGACCGGAAGAGATAACTTCTTTAATATTCGGGATGCATTTAGATGTGATTGTATTTCGCTGAATTTAAGCCCTGATACAGCGAGAAAGTTGTGCAGGAAATCATTTGAGAAATTTGGCAGTCCAAACTGGTATTGGGACAGGGCAGTCTATGTTTATCCAATTCGTATGGCAATAAATATGGGTATTCCACTTATTATTTATGGGGAAAACATCGATTATGAATATGGGGGTGGACAAACGGAGGAGACACCAAGTGCTTTGGAACAGATCAACAATAATGTTGCCAAGTCATATGACTGGAGTGTCTGGTTAGAGGATGGGGAGATTACAATGAAGGATTTGAATTCCTGTGTTTACCCTTCAGATGAGGAAATCATTAAGGCAAAACTCGAACCTGTTTATTTGAGCTATTTTGTTCATTGGGATGGATATAATAATTACGAAATTTCAAGAAAATACGGGTTTAAATCACTGAACGATACTGGCGAGTGGAATAGAGAAGGTTATATTGAGGATTATGACCAGATTGACGCAATTGGATACTTGGTTCATCCGTGGTTAAAATATCCAAAATATGGACATGCCAGGGCGACTGATGTTAGCTGTTACTGGTTGAGAAATGGAAGGATAACAAGGGAAGAAGCAGTAAAATTAGTTGCAGAACATGACAGCAAGCTTGACCGGAAAGTCTTGGAAGATTTTCTTTTCTTTACAGGATATACCGAAGATGAATTCTGGAAGATTGTTGAAAAATTCTATAATCCTGAGATTTTTAGAAAGGAAGAGGGCAAATGGGTTTTAAAAGAACCTGTCTACGAAGGTTTGGGGAAATTGAATGGATGATCTGATTAGCAAGATAAGAGTAAATCCGGAAACTCTTATTAAGAACAGTCTTAAGAAGATAGATGAGTCAGGGATCGGAAATCTATTTGTATGTGACGAAAATGGTTCTCTGGTCGGTTCGCTTACGGATGGTGATATAAGAAGAAGGATACTGCAGACAGGGAATCTGCAGGAGGAGATAGTTCATTGCTTTAACCGAAAGCCCGTATACGTCGTGGAAGCGAATTATACTCAAGAAGAAGTCAAGGAGCTTATGTTGAAAAGGACTATAGAGGCGATTCCGGTAATTAATAATGATGGAAAGATAGTTGATATTTTATTCTGGAAAGACATTTTCCAGGGGGAAACTTTTCTTTTTGAAAAGATAGAAATACCTGTTGTAATTATGGCGGGAGGTAAGGGTGAAAGACTGGACCCTTTTACCAAAATACTTCCTAAACCCCTTATACCTGTGGGTGAAAAACCAATTATAGAGGTAATAATAGACAAATTTATACAGTGTGGTGTTAATCAGTTCTATGTAACTTTGAATTATAAAGGAGAGATGGTAAAGATTTATTTTGACAGCATTGAGAAAGATTATAATTTGGAATATGTGTATGAGAAGAATTCCTTAGGTACAGCTGGAAGTCTTAAGTTATTGACACATTCTATTGAAGAAACTTTCATTGTTTCTAACTGTGACATAGTAGTAGAGGCTAATTATGCAGAGCTGTTAGCCTTTCACAGTAAAAACAGGAATCTTCTTACTGTTGTTGGTTCAATAAAACACCACAAGGTTCCATATGGTGTTATCAATTTTGGGAAGGAAGGTAAAGTCAGTAGTATTCAGGAAAAACCAGAGTTTGATTTTACGGTTAACACGGGTGTTTATGTACTGTCAAAGGAAGTTATAGATTTTATACCGGAGGAGAAACATCTAGATATGACTGACCTTATAAACAACCTTTTAAAGTCAGGAAAAAATGTAGGGGTATATCCAGTGTCCGAAAAATCTTATATGGATATTGGACAGTGGGAAGAGTATAAAAAACATTTTGAGACGTTGGTATTCTAGCTGGAAGATGTATAAAGATAAGAAAATATTAGCCGTAATACCTGCTAGGGGTGGGAGTAAAGGTTTACCAAGAAAAAATATAAAACTTTTTTTAGACAGGCCCTTAATCGCCTGGACTATAGAAGCAGCTAAAGCTAGCAAATATATTGATAAGACGATTGTCAGCACGGATGATCAGAATATAGCAAAGGTTTCAAGAAGATACGGAGCAGAGATTCCTTTCTTAAGACCTAAAAGACTTTCCAGAGATAGTTCTTCTTCTGAAGATGTGGCAATTCATTCCATAGAATATTTTAGAAACAAAGGTATTGATTTTGATATTCTTATTTTACTTCAACCCACTTCTCCACTCAGGAAACATGTTGATATAGATAATGCTATAAAAACTCTTTTTAGGAAAAAAGCTAAAGCTGTAGTTTCTGTTAATGAAGCCGTTCATACACCATTATGGACAAACACACTGCCTCTGGATGGTTGTATGAAAAGCTTTTTGTCGTCAAAAGTAATAAATAAAAACCGTCAAAGCCTTCCAAAATATTTCCAACTTAATGGTGCCATTTTTATTAGCTTTATAGATAATTTCATAAGAAAAAGATCATTCTATGTAAATAGAACATTTGCTTACATTATGCCCAAGGAAAGATCAGTAGATATTGACGATATTATAGATTTTAAACTAGCGGAGATACTATTGAGAGATTCACTGAAACGTTAGTATGGAAATGAGCGGGATTGTCATTGTAGACGATAACTAACAATAGGAGAAAGTGATATAGATACACAAAAAAATGTTTTAAATTCAACAGAGGGGGATCGAAAAATCGAGTTAAAAGATGACTTTGAACTTTTAGACACCATGCTCAATGATTCAAAGAGCCAGCCATCTCTCTATCACCCAGGTCCCTACTGGGCTACCAAATCTAAAAATGCAGCTAAAGAAATAAGAAGATGTGGCGTAGGAGATTTTAGAGGCCCGAAAAGCTCTGTCGGCATGAGCTTTGCCGACAACTTTTTTATAGATATTCGAAATGAATATAATCATGGCATTAAGAGGCGACTTGTACGGTGGGTGACGAAGACTTATCCTCTGAGCAAAATATACGAAGCCCAGATGCGATGGACTGAATTTTACGCAAGTAGGAGTACAATGTATGTTCAAGAAATTCTTAATTTAAAAGAGAAAACAAGAAATCTTCTGGAAAAATATAATATACCTTATTCACTCTTGGGTAAATGCTTAACAAAGGCCAAAATAGAGGGACAGGAGATTTCTGTTCATTATTTAGACCTTCTTGAGCAGCATGACAATATTGCATCGCGCATCAAATTTAATGATGCTAAATCGATATTTGAAATTGGTGGGGGGTTCGGAGCCAATATACATCTTTTGCTTGAAAATTATAGAAATATTAGAAAAGTTTTATATCTTGACATTCCTCCTAATCTTTATGTTGGGACGCAATATCTAAAGGCATTTTACGGCACCGCAGTTTTCGACTACAGAGCTCTAAAGCATCTGAATCCAATAAAATTTTCTGCAGACGACAATATTGAAATTTTTTGTATTGCTCCGTGGCAAATTGAGAAATTTGAGAGCGCAGTAGATGTATTTATAAACTCACATTCTTTTGTTGAGATGCCAAATAATGTAGTTAAAAATTACATTGATAATTTTAAAGCATTCCCTGAGTCTATAAATTCTGCAGTAGCATTGAGTACATATGACTGCTATGATTTACATACAACGTTTCATCCAAAGGAGTTGCCGAAACTTTTTGATGACAGAAAGTTTGATTATTTCGAGGCGGATACACTTCTCATTTCATCCAGAAAAAATCTCTTCTTTGTGTCGCCGGGTAAGTTGTCTTTCTAGTGAACCTAACTAGCCAAAAGAATTGCCATCATCTGCCTCGGCTATGTGGGCCTAGCACTCGCCGTGGAGTTTATGGCAAAAAGCGGATCGTTGCCGGCTTTGATTTTAAGACGGGTCGCATTGCGTAAGTGGCTATGACAATTTTGAGTAAGAAAGAATAATATTCTTAGACCATTTAGCCATTTAAAGAGACAAAGTAAAATTGATAAAGAGGGAAGATGACGTTAACTATTGTATCTGATCAAAAGCAATATGAGGAGCTGTTAAAGCACAGTCCTGATATTATTAATATAAAAATATTGTGTGATAATTTGTCGTTTAAGCATTTTCTAGATAAAAATAATGTTGATTATTTTCTTCTGGAAGAGAGTTTGTTAAGGGAAAACTGGAAGGATATTAATACGTGGTGTTGTGATAAGGCGTTAAACTGGAATGTCTTTTTTGAGGAAGATACATCTCTTTTTAGCGGAGTCAAGTTAAATGAAGCAATGTATGTTTTCTTTTCGTATTATTTGGTAGCATTTTTAAAAAATTATCTTTATGTGAAACTCATATGCCGTAAGTATAAACCTAGAGAAGTTATAGTTTTTAAAAATATAGCTTCAAGAGATTTCCCTTTTTTTAACTCGAATTACTTTTTAAATCTGCTATTTGGAAGATTAAGTAGAAAGTTTGGGTATAAAGTGCGTACTATTCATCTTAAAAGGGAAAAAATAAAAGGAAAAAGGAGGTCTGTTAAGGAGGAGGCAAGAAAACTCTTTCAGAAGGCCTATCCGAGATTTCAGCACATTGACAGGAAGAAAGATGTTTTTATGGCTTGCGGGGGCCTGAAACATCTGGCTCCCGTTCTGAGGGGATTAAAAAAGAAGGGTCATAATGTGATGTTTTACGATTTTGAATTTCATCTGGAAAATCTAAGATTTTGCTTTAAGGAAAAAATTGATTATTTTGTACCTGATTCTTTTCTGTCACGAAAGAATAATTACATATTTGACTATGAGAAGGATTTTATGAAATTGATTAACATGTTCAGAGACAAAAGATGGTTCAGCTTCTTTGGCGACGACTTGACGGATATGCTTTGTGATGAAATAAGAACATCAAGCAGGTTGTATCTTGAGAGTGTTGCGAGTAGCTCACAGATATATACGTGTGCCACAGAGCTTTTTAATATTACGGGTGTAATTGTCGATGAGGATTGGAGTCCTAGACTTGGATTCATGGCAGCTTTTTTAAAGTCTCGTGGAGTTAAAGTATTCTGCATATGCCACGGATACTATGCCCAGACATTTACTGTTGATAAACCAAAGAGGAACTTTTCTCTTTCTGAAACTTTTGTGAATTCAAAATTTGAAAAAAACTTGTTTGGGGCAATTGGCTGGAGAGAGGATCATATACATGTTACCGGGAGTCCAAAATATGACCGTCTGGTAGAGAAAAGAGATAAGGATTCTCTTTGTAGGCGTGATAAACCTACGATTTTGTATTGTGGGTCATCATTATGCGATTTTACTCTTACAGAGCCATCACCTATTGGTATCCTACAGTTTCAGAAAGGCGTTTACATGCGGGATTGCCTGAAGAACGTTCTCAGATCTATCGATGGTTTTGACCTCAAACTCATTGCACGTCCGCACCCTTGGGATATCGCTGAAGAAGGAGACAGGAAATTGCTCTGGGCTGAACTCTTAAAAGAGTATGCACGAGGGAGTGAGGTGATATTGAGCGATGTAAATATAGATTTTTATGACCTTTTGCGCAATTGTGATGCCATGATAATCAGTTACTGGACACCGGCGATTGTTGAGGCGATTATTATGAATGTTCCGACGTTTGTTTTGAATCCCGCTGGTGCAGAGGATGGGTTTCCTTTTGCCAAGGAGGGATTGTGCGAATCAGCCCAGGATGTTGAAAGCTTGCGAAGGTTCATCGGTCGGATCTGTGCTAGTTTTAATGACAGGAGAACCTGCCTTCCGCATATGATCGATCCTCAAAAAAGATGTTTTTATGCAGGCGAAGCTGATAAAAAGAATACTATGCGAGCTATGGACAAGATTCTTTCTTTAGTTAATCAAAAGAGTATATTTCAAAGAAGGTAAGAGAGATTGTATAATCTCATTAATACGTATAAAAGCTAGACAGGAATGTCAAGGTCTTGCCTGGTTTAAGTATCAGGGATTTTATTAGTGGATAAAGGTTATATCTTAGATCGTAAGAAAACAATTAGATAAGAATGGTATTTGCAGAGCATAAGAAAAGAATATTGAAAGACACTTCTCTCTATAGTCTTGCTAACTTTCTGGTACAGTTTGTAGGAATAGTTACTGCCATAGTCATTAGAAGGGCACTTGGTCCCACTTTGGTAGGTGTATGGGAACTTCTTAAGATAGTCTTGAGCTATAGTATGTATTCAGATATGGGAGTTTCTACCGTAGCTTATAGGGATATTCCTTTTCATGTTGGGCAACAAAACGAGCAGGAGGCTGTGAAGGCAAAAAACACCTGTTTTTTTTATACGATAACGGTTTCACTTTTAATGTCGGCTCTATTAATAGCAGGGAGTATGTTCAGATGTGATGGTTATCCGAGAGAGATAATTGTCGGGTTAAGGGTAATCGGGTTGATCTTGGTCATGACTAGTGTCTATAATTTTTACATTCTTTTGATGCGGGCATATAAAAATTTCGTAGTACTCAGTCAGACGATAGTGATAAATGCTGTTTTAGTACTGGTTTTTACCGTGATTCTCGTTCCAAGGTTCAAAATATATGGGATGTATATGGCCATTAGTGTGGCCTTGCTTATTTGCTGTATTTATATCTTTATAAGGACCAAGTATACTTTCAGGCTGACTTTTGATTTGGAAAAGTTAAAGTACATGATAAGAACAGGTGCTCCCATGCTTCTTTCTGGCATAGGTTTCGTTCTTCTTATTAGCGTAGACAAGTTAATGATAGCAAAATACCTGGGATTTGAGGAGGTGGGTTTTTATACCATAGCTAGTATGGCAACCATTACACTGATTACTGTACCAAAATCTTTCAGCATTGTTGTATTTCCCAGTATGCAGGAACATTACGGCAGAGTTGAAAATATAGCGGAAATAAAGAGTTATCTTTTTCAGCCGATAAAGCTGATTGTTTATTTTATGCCTTTCTTCATAGGTATTTCTTATTTTATTGTTCCGGTGTTAGTCTCATATGTTTTACCTGAGTATGTCCCTGGAATAATTGCATTTAAAATATTGATGGGGGGTGTTTTCTTTGTTTGTGTTGCTTATCCAAGCAGTATTTTTATGTTAACCATTAACAAGCAAGTGCGCCTGGCTGTTCTTGTATTTATATCAGTAGCTATTTCTGTTTTGATGGTTTATTTTTCGATACAGAGAGGACTGAGCTTACAGGGCGTTGCGTTATCAATGAGCATATCTTATTTTATTTATTTTATCTTAATAACAGTAGATTCACTACACAGGGTTTCAGGATTTAAGGAAAACTGCAAGGTGTTGTTAATAGTATTCGGTTCGTTCTTATACTTTCTGATTATTGTCTTATGTATAGAAAAGTTTATAGTTTTGGAAAGTTCAATATTAAACATGTTTATGCATATAGTTGTTTTTATTTTGGCAAATGGAGTGTTTCTGATTTTTGTAAGAAGGAAACAAGTTGGTGCATTGTTTTCAGAAGGCAGGATTTCAGAGCAATTAAAAAGTTAAGAAAAACCTAAGTCAGTACAGATGGGATTGTTGCCTTATACCAATAAAGCTTTTTGATGAGGGTAATGAGCTTATCTGTTTTGTTTAATTAGATAGAGGTTTGAGTATAATGAAAAATCAGGAACTAATTTCTGGGACTATTTGGATTACAGGAATAAGTGCATCAGGAAAAAGTACATTAGGGGAGAAACTTTTCAAAGGTTTGAAAGAAATTGGAGTAAATAATGTTAAGTTTCTGGATGGGGAATCTATTAGGAAAGAGCTAGGGGGTGCTTATGGATATAGGACTGATGATAGAAATGCAATACTGGAGAAAACGACACAGATGGCCCGCAAGTACAATGAAAATGGAACTATTGTCATCGTTTCTACAATATCCCATAAAAGAGCCATAAGGCAGAAGGCAAGAGATACAATAGCCAATTTTATGGAAGTTTTCCTGGATTGTCCTTTAGAAGTATGTATCGAAAGAGATTATAAGGGCCACTATAAGAAGGCATTAAACGGAGAGTACGAAAACTTTATAGGTATTACTGAACCTTATGAAACATCCGAATCACCAGAATTGGTAATAAACACGAAATCATTATCAATTGCGGAGAGTCAAGAAATTTTGTTAAAGAATGTTCTCCGTTTCTTGGGTAAAAGATCTATAAAAGCGATAATTGTCGCAGCCGGAATGGGAAATCGTATGAATCATTTTACACAAAAGAAGCCAAAATGCATGTTGGAAGTCAGTGGAAAAACAATTCTTGACAGATTAATTGATAATTTTCTAAATTGCGGCATTTCAAATATTAATGTGGTTGTTGGTTATAAAAAAGAGCATTTTAATGATGGCAGGTATCAATGTTACGTTAATCATGATTATGAAAATAACAATATTCTCCATTCCCTATTTTACGCTGAAGAGGCTATGGATTCAGGCTTTCTGTTTTCATACTCAGATATAATCTATGATGAAGTTGTTATTCGTCAAATGCTCGAATCAAACTCGGATATTGCAGTAGCTGTTGATTGTAACTGGCTTGAATATTACGAAGGTAGGGTTGATCATCCGATATCAGAAGCTGAACTGGTATTTTCTGAAAACAGGAAGACTGTAACGTTAATCAGTAAAGATGCAGATTTCAAAAATGCTTTTGGTGAATTCCTGGGAGTTGCATATTTCAGCAGGAGAGGAGCTAAAATCCTTAAAGATGTTTTTAGTGACTTACTGCAATATTATTCTAAGAATTCCCATCAAACCTTTCATACTGCTAAGTCCTTTGAAAAAGCGTATTTAACAGATATGCTGCAAGAGATAATAAATAGAGGATTTTCAGTGGACCTTGTTCAAATTAAGGGAAATTGGACTGAGATAGATATACCAAGAGATCTAGAAGTATCTGAACAGTTTTGGGGAAAAGAGGAGTACGGAACATCATGAAGATTGTTGTGAATTGGTTGCATTGTTTTATACATGCACTATAATTTATGGAAAATTATAACCCAATACGCGTTGTTTTTTCAGATCTTGATTTAAGCGAAATTTCATCATTTATAAGTTTACGTGAAAAAACAATATTAGTTATTTCTGAAACATTATTAAATTTAAGGCCTGAAATTCCTTCTTTTTTCCCAGAAGATACATTTCTTTACAGTGCATCAGGAAGTAATCCAGACTTGAAGGTAGTTGATAAAATAAGATTTCCAGAAGATTGTACGCAGGTAGTGGGAATTGGTGGTGGTAGCAAGTTGGATATATCAAAAGCTCTATTTGCAAAGTTAATTTCTAATAATTCGATTTCTCTGGAAGCACTTGTTGAGGATTCCAATTTGCTGAATACTTTCAAACCGGAGAGATCCAGGTATAAATTAGTTCTGGTTCCTACTACTTTTGGTTCGTCATCAGAAATTACGAAATGGGGAACCCTTTGGGACTTTGAGAAAAAGAAGAAATATTCTGTGGATAATGAGCTGCTGTATGCTGATACAGCATTGATTAGTCCGGGGCTAAGCCTCTCCGTTTCAAAAGAAATTACTACTTTTACGGGACTGGATGTATTGTCTCATTCTTTGGAGTCTATTTGGAATAAAAAAAGGAATTTCATAACTATAAACTATGCGCTGAATTCAATTCAACTTTGTGTTGACGCATTGCCCAAGCTTTTAAAAAAATTAGACTCCTTTGAGCATCGAGAAGCGATGTCTAAGGCATGCTTGTTTGCAGGATACGCTTTTTCTCAAACACGAACCGCTGCGGCTCACGCATTGTCGTATCCATTAACCTTATTTCACAATATTCCTCATGGTTTTGCATGCAGTATTACCTTGGGACCTATTTTTGGTTATAATATAACAGAAAACCAAGCAGGCTTAAGTGAAGTTTTAGATATCTTTCAAAACAGATATGGAAATAAAGATTCTAATTTTCAAGATTGTTATGAACTCTTCCTGGAGGATTGTGAAGTGTCTTCGAAATTAAGTGAATACGGAGTTAAACAGACTGATATACCACGGCTGGTAGATAATGCATTTCATCCGGATAGATTTAACAATATGCTATATAATTTGTCTTTAAAGGAAGTGGAAGATATCTATCGTGCAGTTTTATAAAACTTTCTTCATATTAATCGATATTTAGCAGCGATAAAATGAAAAATAAAGTTCCAATAACCGATACGTTAAGTGCGCTTCTAAATCCAGGATTAAATTCAGAAAAGAAACCTTTCACAAGGCCTTTGAAAAGCCCTGAGAAGGGGGATAAAGTGTATTCGTTAACCTCAGAGGAAATTAATAAGATTAGAGCTCTTAGGGGTAGTGTTGTAGATTTGCATCCTGGTATGGGCGGAGTTACTCCTGATAAGCTGTTAAGCATGATAAAACAGGGAATTAAAATTACGTCTCTGGATTATATGATTACAAGAGGATGCAATTTTGAATGTACATGGTGTTTTGCCTCCTCAGGACCTACCAAAGACGAATTTTTGCCTTATGACAAGTTAAAAGAAATTACTGAAGAAGCATTCGATTTAGGGGTTATGCTTTTTATACTAACTGGCGGAGAACCTTTAATATATAAAGATCCAGAATTAGGAAAACAAAAGAAAAGAGCGGAACATTTCTTTAAAGCTGTTAAGATGATATATGATATTTACAACAAAAAGGGTCAAAAAGCCAAGATAATGACATTTGATGATGTCGCCCTGATTACTCCTGATGTTGCAGAACAATTTGCTGAATATGAAGTTGCTTTATGTACTAAAGGAGACACATTAATTGAAGAACTCCAGGATTATAAGGCAAACCAGACCGGTGCTTTTAAAAAGATGCAGGATGGCTATCGGAACCTGATAAAAGTTGGTTATGGTAAGAATCCATCGTTGAGGCTAGTCGTAAACTCTGTTCTGGACCATACAACATTCGACGGAATGCTTGACCTTCATATGTGGGTTATGGAGAATGGATTTGATCATTCGATAGTACCGGTTCATTACTGTGGAGCTGCTGAAGGTGAAGATCAGGAAATTGGAATCACATCATTGCATGTTAAGGTGTTATACGACTTAATATCAGAGATTGACAAAGAAACATTTAATATCGATTGGACTCCATGGTCGGCATTTACATATAACAAGACATGTAATCGTAATAGATCTGGATTACATATAAGGGCGAATGGAGATGTTACTGCCTGTTCAGAGTCACCCGGAAAAGACGCTACAGATGAATATACATTTGGGAATATTTTTGAGAGTGATTTTTCTTTGAAGCGTTTGGCAAATAGCGAGAAACTAATTAATTACAGAACAGAATTTGCAAAAGGATATGGTACGTACGTGTGTTCTCCTGACGTTTGTGATTTATATAAGAATGATTTGTGCCAGGGTGGTTGTGCAACTAGATCCGCTTATTCGAAAGTAGATTATGATACCGGATTAATTGTAAAAAATGATGAATTGAACAACTATAGTGAACAAAGGGAGGACCCCTTATGTCCCGCATGGGCCAATTTGGCGATAAAACAGGGAATTTTACGCGAAGGGTTACTTGAGTCAATTCAGAAGCGGATAGCGAAACATAGCAAAAAGTTTGATGTCAGTAAATTACTCAATGATTTATAGAATAAGTTAAAATGACAAAAGGGTTTCGTGTGTTACTTGTTTATCCCGATCTTCCTATTTCGAATTTTTAGATTAAAAAATTAAAATAAAGAGAGTAGTATGAAGCTTATTATCCAAATTCCGTGCTATAACGAGGAAAAGACCTTGCCTGCTACTTTAAGGGATTTACCGAAAGAAATAGAGGGTATTGATGAAATTGAAATCCTCGTCATAAACGACGGATCTACAGATTCAACGGTCAAGGTGGCGGAGAAGAAAGGGGTTGATCACATTCTGGATCTTCCAGTAAGAAGCGGCCTTGCAAAGGCATTCTGTAAAGGAATAGAAAGATCCCTGGAGCTTGGAGCAGATATTGTAGTTAATACGGACGGAGACAATCAATATAGAGGAGCTGATATAGTAAAACTGGTCAAACCGATACTCGATAAGAAAGCTGAAATTGTTATCGGCTGTCGTGATATCCTGAATATCAAGCATTTTTCTTTAACTAAGAAAATACTTCAGAAGGTGGGCAGTTATGTTGTGAGAAGATTGTCGAACACTGATATCCCGGATACAACAAGTGGATTCAGGGCATATAGCAGGGATGCTGCATTAAGGCTTAATATTTTTTCGACCTACACGTATACCCTGGAGACAATAATTCAGGCAGGTAGAAAAGAAATACCCATCAGCTATGTTGAAATATCAACAAACCAAAAGTTGAGGGAATCGAGGCTTATAAAGAGTATTCCCTCATATGTTTTAAGGTCTACATCTACTCTGCTTCGTATCTATCTTATGTACGAACCGCTGAAGAGTTTCTTCAAAATAGGGCTTATTCCTATTTCATTCAGTATTATTCTCATTATCAGGTTTCTTATATCTCACTATACCAGGATGCATGGAGGTCATGTCCAGTCATTAATTATAGCAGCCATTGGTTTGATTGTAGGCATTTTGATTATTATGATAGGCCTCTTGGGGGATATTATGTCAGCAAACAGGAAGCTTAACGAAGAAATGCTCTACAGACTTAAAAAAGAATCTTTAGATAAATCCAAACCAAATTCTAAATAAATTTATATCACACCATAAATTCTACTCTTTTAGAAAAAGAATTCATGCATAATTTACCCTGCCAAAGGAGCAGATTAGTGCACTAAAGAAGCTCTGTGAACAGTTCAAGAAGGAAGACTTGAACCAGACATTGAGAAAGATGGTAGAGTATATGAGCGAAAGAGATCTCTTTTACAAGGTAGATTATGCATAAAATTGAAGATAGTGACATCGACAGTATTAATAGAGTCACAAAAGAGGCATGGGGTGAAAACTGGATAAATACTGATATCGAGACTATCATGGAAGTATTTAGCTATCCTCGGGTCAAAAAGTTTTTAGATATTCTTGTTGATTATCTTCCGAAAGGCGGACGTATATTAGAGGCCGGTTGTGGTCTTGGACCGTGGGTTATCAAGCTTAGCATGTTGGGGTATAAAATGGTTGGGATAGATTACCAACAGGAATGTATAGATAAGGTTAAGGCTTATGACGCTGCCCTGGAGGTATATACTGCTGATGTGAGAAGTATGCCTTTTGAAGCTAACTATTTCAGTACCTATTTATCCTGGGGAGTTATAGAACATTTTGCAGAGGGTCCTGACGGTGTGCTGAATGAGGCTTATAGAGTTTTAAAGTCTGAAGGGAAACTGATACTGACTGTTCCATACAAGAATATATTTTTGAAGATAAAAGAACCTTTAGATTATTTAAAACACAACTCGTTTATACGTAACATATTCAATAAACCTCCCAGGGTTTGCTATTACCAGAGATATTTTAAGGTGAAGGAATTGGAAGATGCAATATCAAAGAGTGGGTTTATTATAGAGAAGGTTATACCGGTGGATCACATATTCAGCCTTGTGGAATTTTGCAGTATTTTCAGGAATAAGGATAGTTACGATGGTGAAAATAAACTGGCCGTTTTTACAGGTAATTTATTGGAAAAAATTTTAAGATGGACAAGCGCAGGTTCAATACTGGTAATAGCTAATAAGCGTTAGTATATCAAAGGAGTGAAGGTGTCAGGTCGTAATGAAAAAGCTTCTTATTCTAACTAGTACTTTTCCTAAAAGCAAAGATGATGCTGTCTCTGCTCGATTTGTCTTCGACCTTGCAAAGGCGTTATGTCGCTTCTACGATGTACACGTACTGGTACCTCACTCTACCGGCTTGTTGCGTTACGAAGAGTCAGAAGGATTGAAAATACATAGATTTATATATTTTTTACCTTTAAGACTTCAGATTCTTGGGAGTGGTGAAGGGCTTTTAAGTGATTTAAAGAGTAACCTCCTGGCATACTTGCAAATTCCTTGTTTTTTAATGTTTCAATGTTTGGCCACAATCAATGTAGTAATAAAGCACAAGATAGATATAGTTAATACTCACTGGATTGTGCCTCAAGGTTTAGTTTGTGCATTAATTGGAAGCCTCTTAAAATTTAATCATGTCCTGACAGTTCATGCCGCAGATATCTTCACGCTCAAGAGATATGGTATTTTAGGCACATATATCTGCAGATTTATCTTAAAGAGAACAGACATAATGCTTCCTGTAAGTAATTACATTAAAGAGCAGGTTAGAGAAGTAAGTCATAAAGATATAACAAGCCATATTATACCTATGGGTGTGGATACAAATAAGTTTAAATATACTGAGGATAAAGATAGTTTAAGAGCCAAGTTTAAATTAAGCAATATTTTTACTTTTCTTTTTGTTGGTAAGTTTTCAGAGAAGAAGGGGATAGAGTTTTTAATCAAAGCTTCTGCCATATTACAAGAGAAGGGCTACAAATTTAAACTTATTCTTGTCGGCGGCGGGCCTTTATATAATCATATAGCAAAGCTGGTAGAAGCATATGGGGTCTCAGATAATGTGAGGTTTTTAGGATGGACTAAGAATGAACTCTTGCCTGAGATATATTCTTTAGGTGATGTTATAGTTGTGCCATCAGTTTTTGATAGAAAGGGTGAAACTGAAGGTATGCCGGTTGTAATACAGGAGTCTATGGCTTGTGGTATACCTGTGCTTGCAAGTGAGATAAGTGGCATACCTGATATCGTGAAAAATGGGGAAAACGGTTGGCTTATCAAGCCTGCCGATGAATTGTCGTTAGCAAATAAGATGGAAGAAGTTATGGATTTAGAAAGTCTTGATGGTTTTAGGAAACAAGCCATAAAGACAGCAAAGAATAATTCATATTTACGCATAGCAGAAAGATATTATCGTGCTATTGAAAAGTAAACAAATGTACAGTAAAAAAATTTATATAACTTTTTTTCTGTTTTTTCTGGCTATCTTTGTATTCTTTTCTTCAGGACACTATGGAGGAGATGGTCTTGAGAATTACCTTGTGGCTCAGAGTATTGTCAAAGATGGTGACCTTTCTATTCATGATACAGAATTTGGTGTCAAGGAAATGAAATATCAGAAAAGAGGTAAAATAGGCAGTGGAGGAAAGATCTATTCCACCCATGGTCTGGGGATGCCTATTTTACTGGTCCCGTTA
>Ga0187827_10003898_pt1 | contig 18764 bp, 22 predicted proteins | sample ETNtaG_39_FD_167969 | JGI IMG/M metagenome (GOLD analysis project Ga0187827, IMG submission 167969) | Marine microbial and viral communities from oxygen minimum zone, Eastern Pacific Ocean - ETNP2014_SV_150_PacBio MetaG (Illumina Assembly) | ecosystem: Environmental > Aquatic > Marine > Hypoxic... | reverse complement strand
GGCATTGAAGACATTGATGACATTATTGGTGATTTTGAAAACGGGTTTAGAGCTGCTAAAAAACCTAGACTAATTGTCAATAAATGAAGTTTAAAGTAAATGACAAAGAGGTTTTTGCCTCCACTGGTGGACAACCTTTTGATAAAAATAAACCTCTTGTAATTTTCGTTCATGGGAGCGGTCTTAGTCATATAACTTGGGTTCTTCAGACACGTTATTTTGCTTTTCACGGATACAGCGTTTTGGCAATTGATTTACCAGGCCACGGATATTCAGAAGGCCCTTCCCTTAAATCAATTGAAGAACAGGCAACTTGGATATCTGATGTAATTGATGCAGTTGGAATGATCAAAGCATCTCTTGTCGGCCACTCTCAAGGCTGTTTGATAACTATGGAGTGCGCTGCTCGGTTTCCTAATAAAGTTAAATCTTTAAGCTTAATGGGTGGTGCTGGAGCCATTCCAATGAATCCTGAACTTTTAGATTTAGCAGAGAAAGGTGAAGCTAAAGCTGTGGATCTTATGATGGATTGGGCGCATGGGCCATCAGGTCATTTCGGAGGCCATGCTGTTCCAGGCCTACATCACATTAATATTGGCGGAACTATTATTTTTAATGGATCGGTTAAGAATGCTTTAGGCGTCGACTTTAGAGCATGTGATAACTATAAAAATGGTTTTGAAGCAGCTAAAAAAGTTCAATGTCCTACAATCAACATTTTAGGAGACAAAGATAGAATGTGTCCAGTGAAAGAAGGTAAAAAACTAGCTGATTGTATTAAAGGATCCCAAGTTGAAATTATTCCGAATTGCGGTCATATGATTTTACTGGAAGAAGCTAACCAAGCTCTAGCTATCTTAAAAAAATTTATCACAACCAATCATCCTGGCAATTAACTTAATTAACAGCAAATTTATGAGCTAGTTAGCTGTTGAAGGCTTGTCAGGACGGGTTAACTCTTCAAGTTTTCGCATTTCTTCTGCTTGATCTTCTGCTTCTTTTTCCAATCTTTTTTGCTTGCGTGCTTCTGCCTTCATTCTGAGTTTAAGCTCTTTTTGCATTTTACGGTCACCCGCTTTTGATTTATGATTGTAATGAATGCCCATACCATGTCCTTAATTACCCATTTACTAAATTTTTTATTCTATTTCTAGTCTTTTCATATATTTCACATATTTAATGAATAATATAACACCATTAAATGGGCCATGCTTTGAATCTTCCGAAAAGCCTGAAAAGCTAGTTTTTTTATTGCATGGATATGGGGATAATGCTGAAAATTTTATACCTTTGGCAACGCATCTTCATAATCCAGAATTAAACATAAATTTTTACGTCCCCAATGCCCCTTCATCTATTCCGCAGTATCCAATAGGCAGGCAATGGTTTGATCTTTATCCAAATGGCATAAATTATAATGAAGCTAGTCCAGCGGAAAAAGAAATTTTGAAACAAGATTGTCTATCATCATTAAATCTTATCAAGGATTATATTAACAACTTATGTATAAAATATAAACTTACCCATAAAGATTGTTTTATTATTGGTTTTTCGCAAGGAGCTATGATGGCTTTTGAATTTGGCAAATACATCAATAATACTTTTGCCGGCTGTGTTTTATTATCTGGAAGAATACTTCCATCAGAAGATCATGAAAAAAAATATTTTATTGAAACACCCATTTTAATTGTTCATGGTGATCAAGACACTGTTTTGGAACCTAAATATTTTGAAGAAGCATGTGAAATTTTAAAAAATCACGGTTTTCTCTTTGACTCATATTTAATGAAAAATGAGGGACACACAGTCTCTGCTGAAACGCTGAAATTAACAAAAAATTTTATAAAAAAATATATGACGTAAACATAATGTCATATTATACTCTTAAAGATATATATTATAAAATGAAAGAATAGAAAATAAAATGAGCATAGCAGGAAGTCCAGCTCTTGTACTTAACGCTGATTTTCAGCCTCTAAGTTATTATCCCCTTTCTTTGTGTTCGTGGCAAGATTCCATTAAGGCAGTATTTCTTGAAAGAGTTTCAGTAATTGAAAGCTATGAACAAGTAGTACATTCACCTTCAATTTCTTTTAGGTTACCAAGTGTTGTTGCACTTAAAAATTTTGTTATGCAACATCGCAGACCTGTTTTCACAAGATTTAATGTTTTTCTTCGAGATAATTTTACCTGCCAATATTGTTATCAAAGATATTCGGCAAATGAACTTACTTTTGATCATTTAATCCCTCGTTACCTCAATGGCAAAACAATATGGAATAATGTTGTATCCGCATGCACTTCATGTAACTTAAAAAAAGGAAAACGACTTTTAAAACATTCAGATATGAAACTGAAAAAGATGCCTAAGCGACCAACATCAGCCCAACTGCAAAATAATGGAAGAAACTTCCCTCCTAATTTTTTACATGAAAGTTGGCGTGATTATTTATACTGGGACACCGAACTTCAGAACTAGATTTTTTTTTTCTTATCACTATAGATCTTAAAAATAAATATGGTGTTGAATAAGAGAAGCAGTAATAGTAAAAGTGAATTTAATGTTGCGGCAGATAAGCCAAGCAAAGACCAACTGATTTCATTGCAATTAATTACATCCTGATTGAGGATTTGCTCTTTTAAATCACTAACAGAGTTTGCCTTTCCTAACTTTCCAGAGCAACTTGATGGACCAGTTAACAAATTTTGTTCAATTCCCACATGCCATATTGAGTAAAACAAACCATATAATACCGCAAGTTCTGATAAAACATAAATCCATATATTGGGTTTTTTGGTAATAAAATAAAAAACAACATAGATACTTATTATAAAATAATATGGATAACGTTGATTCAAACACATTTGACATGGTAAAATATGAAAAAAGTATTCAGCAATCAAAGCACTAGAAATTGCAACCACACATAAGAAGAAAAAAATAATCCCCCAGTATCGAATCATATAATTCATAGATATTTTATTAATATAAAGCTTCCGATTAATAAAAGAAAAAATAAAGTTGTAATAATGTTAAAATAACGATCAATTAATTTTTTTATAAAGTTTCCAAATAATTTTAATAAACCAGCTACAAGAAAAAAACGTAATCCACGTGCAATAAAAGCAATACTTATAAATAATGGTAAATTAAGACTAAATAAACCACTTGCTATTGTAATAAATTTAAAAGGAAAGGGGGTAAATCCTGCGCCAAGAACAATTAAAATGCCATAATCATTATAGCTTGATTCAAAACTACTAAATAGATTTTCAAGAGAATAATATTGAACAATTATTATTCCAACAGAATTATAGAAAAAAAATCCAATAAAATAACCAAGAACACCTCCAAGCACAGAACTTACTGTACATATGGTTGCATATGTCCAAGCTTTAATTCTGTTTGCGATAACCATTGGTATTAATATGATGTCAGGAGGAATTGGAAAGAAAGAACTTTCTGAAAATGATATAATAGCAAGAAACCAAGAAGCCCTAGGATCCTTGGATTTTTCTAGCGTCCAATTATAAAGTTTGCGAAGTAAATTCATTTTTATTTAATGGTAGGAGTAGAGGGAATCGAACCCACACCACCGAAGTGACCGGATTTTGAATCCGGCGCGTCTACCAGTTCCGCCATACTCCCATATCGTGTTTCAAACAAAAATATCGTTGTTTTTCGGTCACAATTCTACTTTCTAATTGGAATATTATCACGTTATACTAACTAATTCTATGCGGAAATTGCAACTAAACTGAATCTAGAATCAAACACCCTTTTATGATTCAAAAATTGAATCTGAGTGGGTGTTAAAAAATTTTTTTGAATCATTTGTCATTGAAAAATTAAAGATTCTTTCCCGTTTACTTTTGAATAGCGTACGTGGTCATCGTTTATGGGGCGCACCTAATTCGTTAAGCTACCCACCCCTAGATTAGACTAAAGGTGAGTTGGGGAGATAAACATGCTGTGAAAAAAACAAATTGTAGGGTTTCTCGGGAAAATTAAACGTGAAAAATGTAAATACCGGGTGTACGAGTGCGTCGTATATGTGCCGAGAAATTATTTAATCTTTGTTATCAAAATATAAATCAACTAACAGAGGTCTGTGATCTGAGTCAAAATGATTTATTGTTTGTTTTTTTATCATTTTCAATTTTTCTGAAAATAATACATGATCAATTTGAATACCTAAAATACTTGGCAAAAATGTAGGCCAAGTAAAGGTTGGTTTTATAAAAGAGGTAAAAGTATATAGGTTTGTTTCTTCAAGAAAATTTGTAAATCTTTTTGACACAGGTGTCATGTTCAAATCGCCAGCTAGAATAATGTTATTTTTGTTATTTTTTATGAGTTCCTTAAGTTCTGCTATTGTTTTAAGTCGTGAATTAAAAAATGCCTGACTTATAGGCGGATATAAATGAATTGCTATAATGGTTAATTCCGTTCCATCTAAAAGACAATTTACCATGATATAATCATTTTTTTTCACTGGGGAATCAATTAAAGGATATTTGCTTAAAATTATATTATCCCGAAAACCGATAGATTTATTTAGGTTAACATTATAGTGAAAAAATTTTTCTAAATTTATTAATTTTTTTTGAAATTGTGTAGACACTTCTTGAAGTATTATAATGTCAATTTCTTTTTTCAATATCAGTTCAACTATTTTATCGAAATCATTTGAGTCATAATAAGAGTAAGAAGTATTAAAAGTCATCAGTCGTATTTTTTTAGTGCTTTGTAAATTATCATCAATAAATGCTCTGCAATTATTACAAGGAATCAAAATTTGAAATGCTAGCAAAATACAAACTAGTCCATATACTGTAGCTATCAAGAATTTTTGGAAAGTTAGAAAAATAATTGTTAATAATATTCCTCCGATAAGAATTTGAAAACTTAATTGATCGAATAAATCAATCCACAAAATCTGTGTATCAAGTCGACTAAATATGTAAGAAAGTAAAAAAAAGAATAGGAATAAATACTTACAGATATGAATTATTTTTATTCCTTTAAGCTTTTGCATCACAATTATATTACCACTAACCCTTAGATATGTTTATAAAAAATAATCTTGCAAGTGTGTCGTGTGCCAAAGAACTCTTAACATTCCTCGTGCTTGGTGGTAGGAAAATTAATATAAATTAAAATTATCAATTAAATACATTAAAATATGAGATATTTTAAATTTAAATATGAATGTGCAAAATTTTTATCATATTTTTTAAAATCAAATCTTTCATTTAATAATAGAATCTTAATGTATCACTCAATATTTGATAATTATTCAAATAATTTTTTTAATGATTTACACACTGTTACTTATAATAAATTTAAAGAACAGATATCTATATTAGACTTAAATCATATATACAAATTAGATAAACTAAATTTATATAATAATATAGATAATAAATTTTTTTATTTCTTTTGATGATGGCTTTATAGATAATTATTATTTAGTTTTCCCTTATTTGAAAAACAAAAAGATATTTTGGACAATATATATAACAACAGTTTTTTTAAAAACTAATAATAAAAATTATATCAATACAAATCATCTAATTGAGTTATCAAAAAGCAACTATGTTTCCATAGGATCTCATGGAAAATCTCATACAAGTTTATTAAATTTAGATATTAAAGACATTAAAAAAGAATTAGAATATAGTAAGAAACTTCTAGAGGATTTAATTGGAAAAGAAGTTAATTCATTTAGTTATCCTAATGGTTCCTGTGATAAAAGAGTAGCTTTATATGTTGCAAAAGCTGGATATGATTTTGCAGTTAATAGTTATCCTTACTTTAATCAAGGAAGTGCAAATCCATATTTGTTGAATAGACAATCTGTTATAAGTTATGATGATATTAAGTCTTTTAATTTAAAAATAACTGGTAAATTTGATTGGACAAGAATAAAAATGCACAATCCTCATTTATAAATATATATGTACGAGGCACAATTGTCCTTCATGATATTAATGTTGAAACTCTTAAGAATTCTGAAATTATGGCAAAAAATTATAATGAGAAGTTGATCAGAATCATCTCTTTGGAGGGTGTCCAAAGATAGATAGCACGCAGAGATATACTTTTAAGTTTTTGAAAATGTTTCGGCATATTTTTTTATTGCTTTTAGCATGAAAAAAACGCCATTAGTTCTGCTTGGCGTCAATAAAACATCTAGATTTAATGTTCTAACTAATTCGAAATCTGAATTCAGAATATCATTTGGTAAATTATTGCCGTATATGTCAGATAAAATTGTTATCATTCCTTTTGAAATAAATGCGTCAGAGTCGGTATGAAATGACAACAATTTATCATTAAGAAAGGGAACAAGCCAAACTTGTGCTTGGCATCCAGAAACTTTAAAAACATCTTGTCGATATTCCTCAGGAAAAGGTTTAGCTTTTTTCCCCTGGTCCAAAAGAAACTTATATTTATCCATTGTATCTTCAAAAATATCTAAACTTTCTTTGTAGTATGTAATTTTTTCTTCAATGGTCATGTGTTCATGTGTTCTCTAAGCATTAATGCGGTTTCTTCTGGCAAAACATCCATAATAAATACACCCCCCATAGATTCAGACCCTGCTAAAATTTTTGGTTTATCTCCTAAACGCAATGGAGGATAGAATTCAACATGAAAGTGAAATGACTTATCATCCAATTTTGATGCGGCATGCAAGCCCATGATGTAGGGACATTTTTTATTGAGAAAAGAATCATATCCTTTGATCACTTTTTGAAAACAGGCTGAAAATGATTTTATTTGTTGATCGTTAAATTGCCATGGTCCAGCTACTCTTTTTTTTGGCATTATCCAAACTTCATAGGCATATCTTGCAAAAGGAGGGACCGCTGCAATAATGTCATCATCTTGATACACAAAATATTTTTTCTCCAAACTTTCCATCATAGATAGAATAAAATTTTCTTTACGAAAGGCTATAATTTCTTTTTCAACAACAGGAGGAATAAACGGATAACAGTAAATCTGTCCGTGAGGATGATGAAGCGTAACCCCGCATTCTTCACCTCTGTTTTCAAACGGAAGAACATAAGCAATGTCATCTCTACTTAATAATTCTGTGTACCGATCATTCCATGTTTCAACTAATAATTGAATGCGATCCAAAGACATTTCAGCAATAGTATCATTATGAACATCTGAATATACAATAATTTCAGAATGACCATTAGAGGGTTTTGTTTTAATGCCACTAATATCGATATTTTTATTATGTGTGTTAAAACTAGACCAGCGATTAGGAAAAACAGCTACTTCAAAACCGCTAAAGGGTATTTCTGTAGGAAAATTTAAATCACCACCAGGACAAAAAGGGCAATATTTTTTTGGAGGAAAGAAAGTTCTATTTTCTCTGCCAGGTGAGTAAGTCACCCATTCTTGCCTAGAAGGATTCCATCGCAAGTGTGGCAAAGATGGAAGTGTGATATCTAATTCTTGTGTGTGTTTTTCTGTGTGTTCTGTTCTGCTATATATAAGAAGTTCTCTATTGTCATTGCGCTTAAAAATACGTTTATGAAATTTGTTCATTTTGCAACTTTAATTCCCAATCAATCGCTGTTTTAATTATAAAATCTAATTTATTATATTTAGGCGTCCAATCAATCATTCGTTTTAATTTGCTAATGTCAGATACCACCATTTCTGCATCACCAAGTCGTCTTGGGGCATTTAATATATTGATCCTATTTTTACATAATGAATTAGTCACATTTAAAACATCTTTAACCGAATATCCCTTCCCGTAACCACAGTTGAAAATTTCAGATTGTTTTTTTTCTAATACAAACTGAAGAGTTTTAATATGTATGTCGGCTAAATCAGACACATGAATATAATCTCGAATGGCTGTGCCATCAGGAGTATTGTAATCATTGCCAAATATTTGTATGCTACTTCTTTTTTCAATTGCAGCCTCGCTTGCAATTTTGATTAAATGGGTTGGATTTTTTTTTATCAAGCCACTTCTCATTTTGGGATCTGCTCCAGCAACATTGAAATATCGAAGTATAACGTAATTTATTTTACTGGAATCAAATTGTTGAAGATAATACTCAGTTCTAACTTTTGATTCACCATAAGGGTTAATGGGTCTAATATCATCTGTTTCAGATACTAAACCTTTGTGTGTAGGGTTTCCGTAAATAGCTGCCGTTGATGAAAAAATGATATTTGATAGACCATTCTGCAAACAAAGATCAAATAATTTAATGGAATTCGTTGTATTATTTTCAAAATATTTTCTAGGATAATTAACAGACTCTTCCACTTCAACAAATCCCGCAAAATGCATTAATGCCACAAACTTTTTTGCTTTTAATAAAGATTCTATTTTTTCATTATCATTAATATTGCAATTTATAAATTCAGATTTAGCAGGAATTAGATTTTCATTTCCAGTGCTAAGATCATCAATTACTGTAACTTTGTAGCCGGAATCTAATAAACCAAGAGCTACGTGACTTCCTATATAACCGGCACCACCTGTTACTAACACTTCCATAAATAAATTATTATACGAACTTAAATTTTATTTTTTTATTTTTATCGCATGATAAAGAATAAATATTTCTTATTTTCATTAGATCCCAATTTATTTTTACTACTATTGATCAATTGATTCAACAATGTTGAGGGAAAAACATTTATGTGATAAAGAGAAAAATATGATACCTTTACTGGATACTCATATGCACCTTGTTTATCGCGATAAAGCCTCTTACGGCTGGACTAAGGACATACCATCACTTGCAGAAGATAATTTCAAACTTGAGGATTATAACGTTCTCACCGAAGGACTTGGAATAGGCGGTACCCTGTTTATGGAAACCGGAGTGGATGACCCAGATTATCAGAAAGAAACCCGATTTGTAAAGACTCTTGCAGATGATTCAGACAGTAGCTTGCGCGGCCTTATTGCTTCGATTCGTCCAGAAAACGACGAAGGTTTTGAAACTTGGCTGAACGAAACCATTGAAATGGGCGTGGTTGGATACCGTCGCATCCTCCATGTAGTTCCAGATGAAATGTCACAAAGTGATATATTTAGAACAAATGTTCGTAAGATTGGAACATCGGGAAAACCATTCGATATATGTTTTTTGCCAAAGCAATTACCTGTTGCATTGAAGCTTGCTCAGGCTTGCGATAACACTAGCATGGTATTGAACCACTGCGGCGTCCCAAATATTGCCAGTGATGAGCTTGATCCTTGGAGAAAGGATATAGAAGCCTTAGCACAAATGCCAAATGTCATCTGTAAACTTTCAGGTCTAATGGCTTATTGTGCACCTGGAACCTCGTCACTTGAAAAAATTCAACCTTATGTTGATCATGTTCTTAACTGTTTTGGTCCAAATAAGATGGTGTGGGGAAGCGACTGGCCGGTCGTCAATCTTGGAAAAGGGCTGCCAGAGTGGATTACAGTAACACGAAAAATTCTAGACAAGCTTTCAACTGACGAGGCTAACGCCATTGCTAATGGCACTGCACAGACTGTTTATAAAGTTGCGTTGTAGAATTTTCTAGCTATTAAAAGTAAAATTAATAACCAATATTTAATAATATTTTTTATTTATTCCAAATAAAAAATTTCATCCATTAATACCCATGAATCATTATCTTCATTTCCAGGGAAAGGATTAAAACAACTGATTGATAAAGTTTCCCATTTTTTAATAATAGGAATTTTAAACATTTCTTCCATATCTTTGTCAAAGTTATTTCCCTCATATTCAAGATAACCAAAAAGAAAGTCTTCTTTTAAAAAAATACTATAATTTTTTACTTTAATTTTTTTTAATTCATTTAAAACTTCTGGCCAGACATTTTGATGATTTTTAATATATAATTCTCTTTTATCTTCTTTTAACCTTACTGCCATTCCATATCTTTTTACACTCATATATTTTCCTTTAAGTATAATTTGATATTAATTTAACATAATTTTTATAATAATAATGTAAGAAAATTTTGTAATATTTATAATTTATTTTTTATTATTTAATAATTAATACTTGATTATCATTATATATTAGTTTTAAATCTTCAGTTAGTTAGAAACATTTTATTTAATTATAATTGCTACGTTAATGATGCCAATTTCTTCTGAAGACATAAAAAATTTAAATACTTCATGGCCACTTCCAAAAAATAAAAAACCGATAATTTTAATTGGAGCAGGTGGAATTGTTAATGATGCACATTTACCGGCATATAAAAAATCAGGTTTTGAGGCTCAAGGTATTTACGATCCAATTAAAGAAAAGGCAGAAAAACTTGCTGAAGAATATAAAATTAAACAAGTTTTTTCTAATATTAATGATGCCATCTTAGATAATAATGTGGTCTATGATATTGCTGTTCCACCTTCAGAATTATTATCTGTTGTAAAAAAACTTCCAAACAATTCCGTAGCTTTATTGCAAAAACCTATGGGCAACAGCCTAGAAGAAGCAAAAGAAATTAAAAATATTGTTAAAGAAAAATCAATAACTGCTGCAGTAAATCTACAATTAAAATTTAGTCCTATGATGTTGGCTGTTAGAGATGCAATTGATAAAAAATTTATTGGTGAAATCACGGAGTTGGAAATTTGTCTTAGTGTCGGAACGCCCTGGCATTTGTGGCCATTCTTAAAAGACTTAAACAATGTTGAAGTACCTTTACACTCTATACATTATATAGATTGGATAAGATCTGTATTAGGAGAACCAAAGAGTGTTTATTGCAAATCAGTTAAACATCCAAATCATTTAAGTTTAAGCGATTGTCGCTCAAGCATTATATTAGATTATGGCGAAAAAATCAGATGTTGTTTGTCTTTAAATCATACTCATAATACAGAATTTCATGGTTTAAAACATTCGCATGCATATGCGCGTCTTGAAGGTCAAAATGGGGCAGCGTATATAAAATTTGGACTTTTACTTAATTATCCTAAGGGTGAACCAGAAGAAGTTGAAATAAGCTCCAGAGGAGTAGAGTGGACAAAGGTAAATAATGTTGGCTCGTGGTTTCCAGATGCATTTATTGGAACTATGTCCAATCTTCAGCGATTTGCAGTTGGAGAAGATGAAAAATTACTTCATTCTATTGATGATTCATACAATACAATGACAGTTGTATATGCTTGCCTTAAATCAAATTCTGAGCCTGGAACGCCCATACCATCATAAAAAATTATTTTTTACAATTAGTTGCTCTTATATTTATTTTAATTGAAATATTTGGCAATTGTTGCATATTACTAGCAGTAATTATTTTGGAGGTAAACAATGTTAAGAATACTTTTAATTTTAACTTTTATATTTTCTCTTCTCAGTGTTTCAGCGAGGGCTGAGACTGAATTATGGGGTGATTTTTCTGGAAAAACAATTCGTGTGAAATTGATCGGCGGAGGTCAATACGAAAATTTGTATAATGAAATTATTCCATGGTGGGAAAATAAAACTGGGGCTACGGTAGAAATTCTAGCTCAAAAGAATCACTTTGACTTAGATAAAGATTTTAAAAAAGATATAGCATCTGGCAATATTGATTACTGTGTTGCATCAAACCATACTAGTTTTGCATCACAATACGGTAATATTCACGCAGATTTAAACGACTTACTGCCGCAATCTGTATTAGCAGACTATACGCCTTTAATACTTGAACACTCAACAGTGTCCGGAAGATTAGTTCAACTTCCACGTCATAGTGATGTGAGCAACATGTATTATATTAAAAGTCTTTACGAAGATGCTGATAACAAATCTAAATTTAAAGCAGAGTATGGTTATGACCTAAACCCACCTGACACTTGGGATCAAGTTACAGACCAAGCAATCTTCTTTTCAAATCCACCAGATTTCTATGGAACACAATACGTTGGCAAAGAAGAAGCCATCGCAGGCAGGTTCTATGAACTAGTCATAGCAAATGGCGGTCAACTTTTTGATGATGACTACAGACCAATATTTAATGATGCGGCTGGCGTAGAGTCTTTAGAGTGGTTTATTACTTTATATAACGCAAAAGCTGTTCCAGAAGGTGTGTTAAACTACCTTTGGGATTCTACTGGTCTTGGTTTTGCTAGTGGAACAATTGCTTTAAATCTTGATTGGGCAGGATGGGCAGGTTTCTTTAATGATCCAGCTAACTCAAAAATTGCAGGAGATGTTGGAGTTGTTAGAGCTCCATTGGGAAGCGGAGGAAAAAGAACTGGCTGGTCTGGTTCACACTCTTTTTCTGTAACTGAAACATGTCCTGATAAAGAGATGGCTGCATCTTTTGTTTGGGCTTTAACAAGTGAAAAAGCTCAAATGATTGAAGCGCGTGGTGGCTTATCACCAACTCGCCCAGCTGTGTGGGATATGATTATAGAAGAAAAAAAGGCTGAAGGTGATGACTTTATGTTAATGATCTTTAGCACTTTCAAAACTTCTTTAGCAGAAGATGCGTTTACTCCACCACTAATACCCGAGTGGATTGAGTTTACCAATGTGTTATATCCTGAACTTCAAGCTGCTATTTTAGGGGATAAAACACCGCAAAAAGCTCTTGATGATGCTGCTGCTAAAGCAGATGAAATTATGCAAGATGCGGGTTATCATTAAACAATAATAATTGTTTTACAATTAAAAGCCCCTCTACAATATTTAAGGGGGGCTTTTATTTAAATTTGTACAATGAAAAAGTTTTATAATGGTCCTTGGGTATTAATTCTTCCAACAATAATAATTCTTGTTTGCATAGTTTTTCTTCCTCTTGTGATTTCACTTTGGACAAGTTTTACACCGTATAAACTTTTACGCCCGGATACGATTTACAAATTTATAGGTTTAAGAAATTATCAAAGAATTTTTAACGATTTAGATTTTTGGGTAGCATTTGGAAGAACAGTTTTATTTCTCGCAATCGCTTTAAACGTAGAACTTGTTATTGGACTAGGAATAGCTCTACTCATCAACAAGATTACGATCGGACAAAGATTATTAAGAACATTAATCATGTTTCCCATGATGTTTTCACCAATTTTGGTCGGCTTTCAATGGAAATATATTTTTAATGATAATATTGGTTTATTAAATAATTTTTTAAGAGAATTTGGCGTTATAGATCCCATTCCATGGTTGGTACAGGGTAATTTAGCATTATTTTCAATAATTGCTGCTGAAGCATGGTCCAGCACATCAGTTTTTGCTATTTTACTTTTAGCAGGTCTTTTAGGTATACCCAGAGATCCAATAGAAGCAGCAAGGGTTGATGGATGCAATGCATGGCAAGTATTTCAAAATATAACTCTTCCTTTTTTGATGCCTTTTATCTTCATTGCAATGACAATAAGATCTTTAGATGTTGCAAGAGCCTATGATATTGTTCAAATGATGACGGGTGGAGGACCTGCAAGAAGAACCGAGTTACTGTGGACTCTTGTTGCTCGGACAGGATATGTAGATGCTAAAATGGGTTTAGCAAATGCAATGTCTTACATATCTATTTTTTTATCCATAGCATTTACTTTTTTCTTTTTTTACAAACTTATGCAATCAAGACAACAATTAAGCTATGACTAGAAAACAAATTAATAATATATTGATTTGGCTAGCAACTATAATTTTAGTTATTATTATTATGATTCCAGGTCTTTGGGTAATGCTATCAGCATTTAGGCCACAAGTTGATATAATGGCAAAACCGGCTGTTTGGATACCACGAAATTTAAGTTTATTACAATTTGAGACAATGCTTTTTGGCGGATCCGAAGGCTCCATGGGAAGGAGTGCAGTACCTGTTTTAGATTACTTAATTAACTCATTTACCATTTCTATACTAAGTACGGTCATTGCAGTCATCGTGGGAACCATGGGAGGATATGCTTTTGCAAGATATAATTTTAAAGGTAAAAATAAATATTTTTTAGGAATCATGTTAACCAGAACTGTTCCTGGTATTTCATTAAGTTTGCCATTATTTATTTTATTTGCGCGGATTGGTTTAATAGATACTGATTTTGGTATCATTATTGTATATGTGGCATTGAACATACCTTTTACAGTTTGGCTTACAGATGGTTTTTTTAGACAAATACCTAAGGCAATGTCTGAGGTTGCAATGACTGATGGTTGTACTAAATTACAGGCATTCTGGCATATTGAATTGCCGCTTGCAAAGTCAGGTATTGCTTCAGCTGGTATTTTTGCTTTTCTAATTTCTTGGAATGAATTTGCTATCGTTTCAAGTCTTGCCAGAAGCACTGATTCAAAAACATTAACAGTTGGATTAATGGATTTCACAGCACAATTTGTTATTAATTGGCCAGGAATGTGTGCTCTGGCTGTCGTAATAATTATTCCTGCTTTCATACTTACCTTTTTGGTTCAAAAACATCTTGTATCTGGATTAACTTTTGGTGGAGTAAAAGGTTAATGGCCGAAGTTTTATTAAAGAAAGTATCTAAAACTTATGGAAAAGTACAAGCAGTAAAAGAAATTGATCTTCAAATTTCAGATAATGAATTTTTGGTGCTTGTTGGACCATCAGGATGTGGCAAATCTTCAACACTTAGAATGATTGCTGGTTTAGAAGAAATTAATAGTGGAGAAATAGCAATAGGCAATAAAGTTGTAAATAATCTTGATCCTCGAGAAAGAAATGTTTCAATGGTATTTCAAAACTATGCTCTTTATCCCCATATGAATGTTGGGGAGAATCTTGGGTTCTCGCTAAAAATTGCCGGGTTATCAAAAGAGAAAATTGAGGAAAGAGTTATGGAAGCTGCAAACATATTAGGGATTGCTGATTTATTGAGACGAAAACCAGCTCAGTTATCTGGAGGGCAAAGACAACGGGTTGCAATGGGAAGGGCAATTGTTCGAAGACCAGATGTCTTTTTATTTGATGAACCTTTATCTAATTTAGATGCAAAACTTCGCAACCAAATGCGCACAGAAATCAAAAGACTCCATCAAAAGGTTCAAACAACAATTATCTATGTAACACACGATCAAGTTGAAGCAATGACATTAGCTGATCGCATTGTGCTCATGAAAGATGGTATTATAGAGCAAGTTGGATCCCCTATAGATCTTTTTGAAAAGCCAGCTAGTAAATTCGTAGCAACATTTATTGGAAGTCCAACAATGAATATGATTGAAGCTACTGTTATTTCAACTGATAAAGGTTTTTTTATGAGAACCAATGATAAAATTGATATTCCTTTACCTAAACAAAAAAATGATAATGTTTATCCTGAACAAAAAATAAGTTTTGGTTTTCGTGCAGAAGATCTTGTTCCAGTTAAATACGGCTCAAAACCAGATAACTCTTGGGATTTAGATTCAAAAGTTAATTTATCTGAACCACTTGGAACAGAAACTTTAATTTTTACGAGTTTAGGAAATAAAGAAGTCGTCAGTCGTATGTTTGAACCAGAGCCAGTTAATGCTGGTTCATTGCTAAATTTTTCATTAAATCTAGATAGAATTTATTTGTTTGATGATAATTCTGGAAAAATAATTTAGTTAAATGATTTTGCCGCTTCTACCAATATCTTAAGTTTTGCTCTTGTTATCTCAAGCGGTACATGACCAAAGCCACATTCACTAGATATCAATATTCGATCTTTATCAAAATATTCAAGAACAGGAGCTATTCTTTTATGCACCTGTTCTACACTTTCAATTTCATCAGTTCTTTGATCAATTACACCAAAAGATAAAATCCCATTAAAATCCCAGTCCTTGAAAACGTCCAACATATTGTAGTGCAGTGTGCAATGTTCAAAATGAATTTCATGAACATTTAGTTTTTTTAATCCATCAAGCATTTCAGTATATCTTCCAAAATAACCCCTTTTACGATGTGCATTGCCACCACATACATGAATACCAAATTTAAGTTTTGGAAAAGCGTCTATAATACTATTTATAACATCAGCAGCCCATATACATTCTTGAGGTGCTTCAGTTAAGACGGGTTCATCCAATTGAATATGTTTACATCCTAATTTTTCAAGTTCAGCTATTTCACTTTTAATGCAATCAGCATAAGCAAAGGCTAATTGAATATCATCTTTATATAGGTCTTTTCTTTCATTGACAGAAAACCTTGAAAGCATATGTGGTCCTGTAATAGTTTGTTTCACAATTACTCCGTTTTTTGCCCAATCTTGAGCGTGTCTCCATTTTTTTGCAAGATTCCAACGAGGATTTTCAATTTTTTCATTAATCACAGCGCATTCAATTCCAAAGCCACCTTTTTCTTTAACTAAATTATGCACCTTAGACAAATCAACCCCCTCCATTGATCCGCCAACTGTAAACTGTTTATGTTTTTTATTATCACAGTTGATGCCATCCAATCTGAGTTGATAAAACCAATACATATTTTCTCTGTAAGCTTCTCCATCAGTGATAATATCTAGTCCGATATTGCATTGATCTTCAACGGCCCATTTAATCATTTCCATTGCTTCGTTATCACTTACAGTAGGTTTTCTTAATGTATCTTTGGGTTTATTTTTTCTTGGGTAGCTTCCAACGACTGTTGTTTTTAACATATTAATCCTTTTTCAAAATTATAATTCTGGTAGGTTATTATCTCTTCTTGCCTCATTCATATGAGCCTTAATACCTTCTTTTAAAGATTTTGGATGAAAAGATAATTCATTTCTAATTCTCTCATCATCTTGATCATCTATGAAAGGAGTATAACTAGCATTGTTATCAAAAGTGATTTCAGCTGATGGAATTAATTCTTTAATAATTTTTGCAAGCTCTGTTCCTGACACAGTTTCAGTACCAGTATTGTAAGCAAAATGATTAAGTGAATCCTTTAAGCATAATTGAATCATTTGTTTGGCACAATCTTCAACGTATATAAAATTATCTTTATTGTCTTCTGGAAAAGGAAGATGAACAGGCTTGCCTAAAGCAGGCAGTGTTGCAAAATCTTCAGCCCACATTAGAGAACTCCTTTTACGTCCATAGCCAAAAACAACAGAAGGTCTTGTACAGGCAATACTAATGTTATGTTTTTGCATATATTTTTGTGCCATAAATTCATTAAGAAGTTTCATGACCGCATATGTAAATGATTGGTGCTGCAATCCACAATAATCATTTTCATTAACAGCCCTTTTTCCGTAAATGTTTTGGGAAGAGCCATAGATACTTTGACTACTGGGAAAAATTAATCTTCTCACATTATTTTTTGAGATCATTTCAAATAAATTTGTCATTCCAACTATATTTATTTCCGCACCTTTAACAGGATTGTTATCAATCATATTGCTCATTTGATATCCACAACAAATCACATGTGTAATTTCATTATTATTAAAAATATTTTGAATATCTTTCTTTGATGAAATATCTAAATAAATGAGATTTAAGTTTTGATGATTTATGTTTTTATTCTTCAAATATTGAAAAAAAGATTCTTTTTCTTCTTCAATTCTAATATCCGTAGCAATTGAAGGAATGTTTCTTTTTAAAAGTTGTGCGATTACTCGCTTTCCAATAAATCCAGTAGCTCCCGTTACTAAAAATCTCAATTTTACCTCACAATATATTCTATATTGTTTATAATTGTATAAATAAAAATTTAAATATGAAATTAATGTTCATATTTAAAAAAAAATATTGATATTACTTTTTCTTACCCTATGATAACATATTAAATCATAATATTAGGAGGTTTTTATGAAAATAATATCAATTTTTTTATCTTTATTGATAACAATTATATTCTCATTATCTGTTCAAGCTAATCCTAAAAGAATTGGATATATTGTAAATTACGGTACTCATGAATGGTATCAGAATGTTATTTTTGGTTTGCAGTCTAGGGCTGATGAATTGGGTATAGAATTTGAGGTAATGGATGCTAACTTAGATGTTAACAAACAAACACAACAAGCTGAAGATTTTATGACAAAAGGCGTTGATGTTTTAATTATGACGCCAGTTAATGAAGAGGGTGTCGTGCCAATTTTAAAAAAAGCAAAAGCTGAAGGTATGCCAGTCGTACTTGAGGGTAATCCTGCAAAAGGAATGACAACATTGTTTGCGATATGTGATTATGATGCCGGTTATAAAGCAGGAGATGAAGTAGGAAGAATTTTAGTGTCAAGAGGGGTAAAAGAAGCAAGGGTTATGGATGTCGGGCTACCCTTACTTTCTGCAACAGTACTTAGATCGTTGGGTTTTATGGAAGCGATTGCGACACACGTAAGCGCAACAAAAGTTCATGAATTAGATGGGTCAGGAATGATTGATAGTTCAGTAGAAGTTGCTTCAGCTGCTTTAGCAAAAGATTCTAATATTAATGTTATATATGGCATTAATGATGGATCTGCGTTAGGTGGATTACAAGCATGGCGAGCATCGGGTCTTTCAGAAAAAGATCTTATTGTAGCAGGTACTGGAGCTGAAGGTCTTGCGTTTTTAAATGAATTAACAAAAGAAGGAACTCCTTATTTAGTTGAAGCTGCAATGTTTCCTGAAGGAGTCGGATATACTGGAATGAATCTTGCTGTAGATTTGTTTAATGGCGTTGATGTTCCTAAACACAAAGTTACGCCAACACTTGCTCTTACAGTTAACAACTACGCATCATATTATGATTTTGATAAAGCAGCTCAGAAAAGAGCTATCAATTTTGCTAATGTTGCAGGAATACCTACTGAAGATAAGTGTACTAAATACGCAGAAGATTTATAAAATTAAATTTTTAC
>Ga0187827_10003897_pt1 | contig 18768 bp, 14 predicted proteins | sample ETNtaG_39_FD_167969 | JGI IMG/M metagenome (GOLD analysis project Ga0187827, IMG submission 167969) | Marine microbial and viral communities from oxygen minimum zone, Eastern Pacific Ocean - ETNP2014_SV_150_PacBio MetaG (Illumina Assembly) | ecosystem: Environmental > Aquatic > Marine > Hypoxic... | reverse complement strand
CAGGTCTTGGATTCCTTCACCCTCTCGTGCAGAGATAGGAACCAATGCAATGTCCTTGGTGAAATCCTTGACTTTGGAGTATAATTCGATATTGAATCCATGCTCAGCGAATGAACCAACAAGGTCCCAGTAACGCTGTTCGAAGAGACCTGCTGCCTCTCGAGTCTGATCTTTCATCGCCGCAGCCATTGATCTGTTATTGACCGATTGCCAACCGTGAATTCGGTCAACTTTGTTGGCTGCGATAACGAAAGGAGTCTTGGCTCGCTTCAGGATGCGAATCGATTCGATGGTTTGCGGTCGAACTCCTTCCATGATATCGACAATCAGAATGGCGATATCTGCTAGTGAGCCACCACGTGAGCGCAGTGAAGCGAAGGAGTGGTGGCCGGGTGTATCGATAAACAGAAGTCCAGGGGAATCGAAGTTCTTACCACCCATCAAGGGTGAGCACAATTCATTCAGTAATTCTGCAGGAACTTCTGTTGCACCGATGTGCTGAGTAATGCCTCCAGCCTCACGGTCCATGACCGATGATTGACGATCTGAACCCAAAGCACGGATGTGGTCGAGCAGGGATGTTTTGCCATGGTCTACATGACCTAGAACAGAAACAATTGGTTGACGGCGTCCTGACATTTTTGACACCTCATATGTAGTCCTCTGTTGATGATTGTGATTCACTCGTAAATTTGGCTCTCAGCGTCTCGAGTCCATTCGACGGTACCTTCTGAGAACCATAGACCCAATTCGAACTCTGCAGTGTCTGCACCGTCTGAGCCGTGAATGATGTTGTGGCCGATATCCATTGCGAAATCTCCACGAATAGTTCCCGGAGCTGCTTCGCGTCCGTTAGTAGGTCCGATAAGGTTGCGAGCGACCGAAATTGCGTCAACTCCAGCCCAAGCCATAGCAACTACAGGGCCTGAAGTGATGAAATCGATTAAACCGGGGTAAAACGGGCGCTCTGAGTGAACAGCATAGTGAGCTTCTGCTAATTCTAGAGAAGGCGTCAACTGACGTAGGCCAACGAGGCGCAGTCCCTTGGTTTCGAATCGCTGGATGATGTTGCCAACTAAGCCTCGTTGTACTCCATCAGGCTTCACCATAACGAATGTCGTCTGCATTCCCATATTGCGCGCGACCCTACGGGCCTTTTTCAATCAAACCGATTGATTACACAGATGATTTATTCATACAATCCTTCCTTCGACATTCATGGTCGAAGAGTCGCCCCTCATCGACGCGGACATTCGTAAGGCTCACACAATGCCTTCAAAATACTACACAGACCCTGCAACTTTCGCTTCAATTTGTGCTGGTTTCGCATCCCATTGGCACTTCGCTACCCACACAAGCGACTTTGCTAAAAACAACGTACTGCCCATTCCTCATATCGAATCTCAGACTGGCGAGCCGATGATTTTGACCAAGTCTGAAGAAGAGATTCGATGCTTGTCAAATGTCTGCACACATCGGGGTATGATTGTGGCCGATGAGCCCTGCAATACCAAGACCTTGCAATGCCCTTACCATGCACGTACATTCGGTCTCGACGGCTGTATGCGTAACATGCCTTCATTCGAAGACGTCGAGAACTTCCCTAGCCCTTTGGATAATTTACCTGAATTTGCAACTGGAGTTTGGAATGGACTAATTTTCACTGGAATATCCCCTAGTACCTCTTTCGAAGATTGGCTAAAACCTGTGACTGAGAGGATGAATTGGTGGCCTAGAATCAATCAATTGCAACGCGATAACAGCCGAGATAGAGATTGGATGATTGATACCAATTGGGCACTATACGTTGAGAACTATCTCGAAGGATTCCACATACCCTTTGTTCACGCCGACCTTCATGCCGTTCTCGAGCATGAAGAATACAGCACGGAGTTGTTTGAAGGTGGGGTGTTACAAATTGGTGAAGCAAGTGATGGAGAGCCCTGTTTTGATTTGCCGAAAGATTCTCCTGACTTTGGTCGTAAAATCGCTGCATACTACTGGTGGCTTTACCCAGGACTAATGCTCAACATCTACCCATGGGGGCTTTCAGTCAATATCGTGGTGCCCGAAGAAGTAGGAAAAACTCGGGTGATTTACAGAGGTTATGTTGCTGACCCCGAAATGCTTGGAAAGGGAGCTGGAGGAGACCTTGACAAAGTGGAACTGGAAGATCAGATAATTGTCGAGGGCTGCATGCGCGGAGTCTCTTCTTCAGCCTACGATCGTGGCCGTTATTCACCATCGATGGAAACTGGTGTCCATCATTTACATCGAATGCTAACCGATTCTAGATGAACTCAAGAAGGACACATGCCCCGGCCAAATCATGGGAGAGGAGTGCTGCGACCACGATCATGGTCCAGAGGACCATGCGCACGAGGCCCCCCCTCCTGTTCTTGAGGCTGAATTAATTCTCGATGATGAAATCGAAACTAGTCCTTTGGCTGAAGAAAACTCAGTTATTGATGACATTAGTGATTATTTACAGAATCTCCCAATCAATCCAGTCCGAGCAGCAGTTGCAGCCGGAGCATTCGGAGTAGTTTCCCTTCTTCTGGTTTTGACTTTGCAGGGAATAATCTTCGGAGACGTCGTTGATGACGTCAAGAAAGATTTGGGAATGTACGAGAGAGTTCCGGTTTGGGAACGTTCTGAGTGGCCATACATCACAGATCAACCACATGGTTTTGTGATGGAAATAGGCCCCTACGAAATTCTTGAGACTGAAAATGAATGGAATTCAACACACTATTTTGTTGATTTCACTCTTCCAATGTCAGAGGGCGGTGCAGCTCCAAATGGAAAGGTAAGTTTAGCAATTTGGAGACCAAACGTTCCAGAAGGAGTTACAGTTCCAGTAATCGCCGAGTTCGGCCCATATTTCGATGAAGTAAGCGTCGAAACCCCTTCAATCGAAGTTCCCGGTACTTGGCTCGGCCAGATGGTTATCGACCAAATTCTACCTCATGGATTTGCCTTTGCTCAAGTCTCAGTAATGGGAACAGGTCGCTCAAACCATTGTATGGATTTGATGGGCAATGCAGAGCAATTAGGAATCGATGCTGCAGTAACTTGGATGGGTACTCAGAATTGGTCAAATGGTCGAGTTGCCATGATGGGTAAATCATACGATGGTTCAACACCATGGGAAGCAGCAACATTCGGCAATGAGCACCTTGCGACAATCGTTCCAATCTCAGGACTAATCGGAGTTATGGAATTGATGTGGAAGAATGGTTCCTCAGAAGCCCGAGCCCCAATTATGCACAACGGAGTCTACGGGAGTTACGGAATCGATGGGGATTCAGAGGACATCGGCAATATGTGCCCCGACTACATCATTGGTCCGGGTACTGGTGTGGCTGCCTACATGTGGGGTGGAGAGGCTGCTGGAACCTACTGGAAGGAACGATACTTCCTCGACCGAGTTTTGCAAAACTACCAAGGCTCAGTATACTTAATTCAAGGAATGCATGACTGGAACGTAGACCCACACATGGCAGTTCCAGTCATCAACCAATTGAAGGATGCTGGAATCGATGCAAAAGGCCTGTTCGGCCAATGGGATCACGACTATCCAGACCGCCCCGACTACCATTTCGACCGCTCAGGAGAGGGGCGTGGTCGCGAGGGTTATCCTCAGATGACTCGCTTTGATTGGATGCAGGATTTACTTGAGTGGTTTGATTACTATCTGAGAGACATTGGTGAGCAACCCGGTCAGTGGATTGAGATTCAGACCAATCATGGTCAGTGGAGATTAGAGGACCGCTATCCTCCTACAGACATGACCACACTTGCCTTCGACCTTGGAGGAGCACTAACCAATGTCGCAGGAACCACTACAATCCTACCTAATGGAAACTTTGGTCCAATTTACGAAACTGATCCATTGACTGAAGACATCTGGATAGCGGGTTTACCTCGTCTTCACATTGATGTATCTACAGCAACAGTAGGAGGGCAAGTCTATGCCCTCCTCGAAGACTGTAATGAGAATGGTTCTTGCATACATATCGGACACGCAATCATGGATTTGCGCTATCATGAAGGCGGAACTGGTGAACAAACATGGCTTCCTATATTTGAGACAATTAATGCCAAGATGGAGTTCTTCACAATCGATGCTCAAATTCCTGCTGGACACACTCTGAAACTAAGTCTAGCCAGTACCGGTGAGGATTACCTACCTGCAAGTACTAGTTCCGTTGTGACAGTGGAGGAAGGTGCCGGTTCAAACCTACTTCTAGATATCATCGACCCATCGGAGAAGATACTCTTCAACCCACCAATGTGTACGCACTCAGCCTGTACAGATTGGCTTAATCAGACAGCCTAACATCTCTGCATTTTTACCAACAGTCTATCTCGTAGGTATGTGCTTGGGTTGCTTTTAGATGATGCAAATCGACGCAAAGCAACCCTCATTTCCGGCATATCAATCTTGCTTATACACTACATTTTCTTCGTTGTTTATCCTTTACGCGCGGTAGAGAATTGTGATTCTCTATTGCCTATACTATGTTCTCAATTTCCTACAGATGGTGCTGATCTCGCTGCCACTTTGTCGGATTCAGCCAATTCCTCAGCAACATGGCGAGCCAACTTATTCTGGGATTTTCCTTACATCATCATTTACGTGATTTTTTTGGCTAGTCTCGGTGCGGCAATTTCGGTTCCTCGCCCTAAAATATTCCAAGCTGTTTTGGTAACTGCCGGTGCTTTAGATTTGGTTGAGAATTTGCTTATTCTCGGAGCTCTTAATTCGGGGGCTAGCGACGCTACGGCAAGTCTTGTCTTTGTTGCAGCGTCATTGAAATTCGCGCTTCTTCTTGCATGCATTTTACATCTAGTGTGGGCGCGCTCACTTTACATGTTCGGCAAGTAATTATTCTTCATATCTCCCTGCGGCCCAATCGAGGGAAGAATCCCGGAGATGAGAAAATGAGAGGAAGAATGTTAGCATTAGTTATGACTGCTTTAATGATTGGTGCGCCATTATTGAGTGGTTGTATTGGTCCGAAAGGAAATGACTTGAGTTGCGGTGAAGGAACTACCCAAGTTGGCTATGAGTGCGTTGGTTACAACGACGTCTCATTTACCCTGAGAGCCGAGAATATGGCCTTCATCGGAGTTGGTGGAGCTATTGATGGAATATCCAATCCTGATTTACCAGTTGAACTTGGTGACAGAGTAACTATCACCTTGATTATGAGTGAAACCAATCTGCACGATGTTAACGTAGAATACTACAATGTGGCTACTGCTCAGTTGGTTGAAGAAGGGTCTGAGGATTCCTTGACATTCATTGCCTCAGCTGAGGGTACATACGCTTACTACTGTACGGTACCAGGTCACAGAGCCGGTGGAATGGTAGGAAATGTCATCATAGGTTCTGGCCAAGGGCCAAGTAACTTCGTTGAAGCTCAGATAGGGGCCGCTCTAGATGTCGATACCGATAACATTGCTCGCGATCCTTTGGATGTACCAGCACCTACTGCAAGGACAGAGGTTGCCGATGTACACATCTACATGGAGGCGGTTGAACTTGTAGCAGAGATACAAGATGGAACTACCTTCACTTACTGGACTTACAATGGTACAGTTCCCGGACCTATGTTCCGTGCAAGAGTCGGTGACACTGTCTTTGTGCACTTTACGAATCTAGAAGGTAACGCAATGCATCACAATGTAGATTTCCATGCAGTAACTGGACAGGGTGGTGGTGCTGCAGCTACTGAAGCCGCACCAGGCACCACCTCTGTGTTCTCATTCAAGGCAATGCACCCTGGTCTGTTTGTCTACCACTGTGCAACACCTGACATCCCAACTCACATCAGTAAGGGAATGTATGGTATGATCTTGATTGAACCTGAGATTCCTCTACCAGCAGTAGACAAGGAGGTCTACATCATGCAAGGCGACATCTACACCAAGTGGAGGCCTGGAACTGCAGGACACCAAGAGTTCGATGATAACGCACTATTCGAGGAGAACCCAACTTTCGTTGTCTTCAATGGAAAGTTCGCTACTTTCACCGGTGAGGACACAATAAAGGCAGAAGTTGGCGAAACCATGCGAATCTACTTCGGAGTAGGAGGGCCAAACACAATTTCTTCCTTCCACTTGATTGGAGAGATCTTCGACAATGTGTACAACATGGCCGATTTAGTATCTGAACCAATGAAGAGTGTTCAGACAATCGCGGTTGTCCCCGGTGGAGCAGTTGTAGTCGATGTCACATTCGATGTGCCAGCAAACTACATCTTAGTCGACCACGCATTGACTAGAGCCTTCCACAAGGGAGCGGTTGGAATCATTGCAGTTACTGGACCAGATGATCCAGAGATAATCAATGATGAAGCCTGAATAGGAGTGACATAACATGAGAGCTGCAGTTTGGCTGCTGATGGGGGTATTCGTACTTCCAGCAGCAGCTGGCTGCCTCTACAACCCTCAAACAGTCTCTTGTGAAGATGGGACTGTATTGTTTGAGGACGAGTGTGTTACTGGGGAATGGGTTGTAGTTCCTATTGACTTCATGTCTTACGATAGATTTGAAGTCAATGAAGGTGATTTAGTTCGCTTAGTATTCAATCCTGCATCTTTCGGTCACTATGTGCCAGAATCATTTCAATTAGATGAATTCGGAATTTCTGAACAATTAACAGAAGAGGAGGTAGTAATAATTGACTTTTTGGCCGATAGAACTGGAGAGTTCCTATATTCAAGCACTGGATCATGTCGAGTCGACATACCTGGAGCTGGCGAAGTCGTGGTAGACTGTGCAATATATTGTGGAGAAACCGAAAACGGCAGATCAGGCATGTTTTCTGTAATTCCAACTAACTCCTAACTTTTACAATCCCTGAGGGACATTTCAGAACAAGAATGGACTTGCAACCAAAAATAATCCAATCAATGTTCCACCAATGATGTTCATCTGGAATATCTTAGGATATTCCTCTTTTGTTTCCCATGAAAATGTCTTACGAATCCATACTTTCTGATTGAGCAAACAATTGGCAACATACAGTAGTATGGCCGCACCAATGGCAATTCGTATGTAATCAAACGTCATTAATTCCATGCATCTAGTTAGGGGGGGCGCTTTATGATACATGCGTCAACGAGGGTACCCTCTGAATGACGAATAAGTCATAGAGGGGCACCCTTAGTGACGAACATGGATGAGGAGAAAGGCGGTGAGGCCAATGGGAGCGAGCCTCCGATGAGCCTCCGTCGATTATTGGTAGGCATATTCTGGAACCCAATCGGAATCCAATTCGGTATAGCAATCATAGCCGTAAGTATAGGCTTCACACTCAAGCTAATATCGATGATATGACAGATACACAGTAATCCGTAGGGTCAAGATTACCTGAACAGAGCATGATACAATCGATTAACTCACGAATATGTCCGATTCGATGTTTCAATGAGCCCCCCAAGTTCGGGGTTAATACTAAAACCTCACTAAGGCATTTGACCAATGATAGTATGACCTCTAGTCCAATATCCAATAATCGAAGCCGTCCTGCTCTACTTCTAATCGCTCTGATGATAATGTCAATTGGTTCCTTCAGCGCCCAATCTGAAGGGGATGATGGATGCGACGCAAACAGTGATTGTCCGGATGGCCAAATCTGCAGTGATGGAACATGCATGGATAGTTCAGGGGGAGATGCGGGGGTAAATCTCGAATCTCCTACCGGAGGTGAGGTGTACATGGTGGGCAATGTGGAGACCATTCAGTGGATTACTTTCGGGACAGCAAATGAGGTGGACATCTACTACAGAGTGGCTGGCGGGGACTGGAGTGTTATCTCCGAGGGAGTGGAGAACGGTGCGGACGAGACCGGTTACTATGACTGGGTCGTGCCCAATGATCTCAACCAAGAGGTGCAGGTCAAAGTCATCGCTGCCACCGAGTCCGGCGAGGAGGTGTTCGACACCAGTGAATTCTTCTCGATCGTCGAGGAAGAAGACATGGACACGTTAGTGCAGATCATGTCCCCCAACGATGTGGCTGACTACACAATCGGTCAGCCGGTGCTCATCTACTGGGGTGCTACGAATACAGACGCCGTGAATATCTACCACGGGCCAAGCTCGGGAGGACCTTGGACTGTTATCGTCGATAATCTGTCGACAACCTATGACGGGGCGACTGTCGACTCCTACCTCTGGTCAGCAGCGGCCGACGAAGACATCTTCTCTGGCGAGGAGGTGTGGATCAAAATCGATGCTGTTGTCGACCCAGAAATTTATGACATCAGTGATGCCCCCATCACGTTCTGGCAGACAAAAAATTGTCCGGGTTCGGATCCAGGAACAAAGCAGCCGACCTTCATATGGACCCAACCGAGCTTGGTCGAAGACGATTGGAATTGGGCGACTCGCTCAGGTTGGTTGGATTTACAGCAGGGGATACATGTCTGTGATGATGAAACTGGAGAATGGGTTGAGTTGGAAGATACACGCCCGACCTCGGTCGAGATTGAATGTGATGAAGAGCCAACTGAAGAGCAATTAGATGCATCAAACCTTGCTGATTTGTTGAATGAATATGGTGAGATTCTCATTCGGGATGGAGATGATACAATCATTATGAGTGTAGAAGGACTCCCTCATCTATCGGATGAGGATGTTTTCGATGCAACAGTCAATGTTGCAGACAACAACAATAGTGATAGTGGAAATGTTTCAACCAAGGGCGGAGGAATTTCAAAGGCTCATTATTTCAAATATGGACTTGGAGTCCCTGATGGTGGGGATGGAATGGACCGACGATTTGTTCTTCAATTTACCTTTGAAAGCGACTGCGTCAGCAACGTCTCAACGCCGGTTTGTACTGAGAGATTCTTTGGTACCGAACGTCTCACAGTAAGTGTTGGTGTCGAATCTGAGGGTTGCACACTTATCGGCTTCTGTGGTCTCACAGTAAGTGTTGGTGTCGAATCTGAGGGTTGCACACTTATCGGCTACTGTGGTCTCACAGTAAGTGTTGGTGTCGAATATATCCACGATGATGGCCTCCTTTGGCTTGCGACGGGCGTGTACAACGATGGCGATGGCATAGAGATGGCCGCAGGGGTCGGCAATGGTGGAATCAACACCCCTTGCACCGACATTGACGAATGCGCCACCAACAACGGCTACTACGACAATGGTTCGGGTGCTGGCGATGACAGTATTACAGTTGTCGGTGGCCTCGATATGACGTACTCGGATGGAATGGAGCCGGGAGAATACATTTTCTTGTCTTTTTCGACTTGCGGCAATGAGCCTCAGGAGTCAGATGTGTGTGATGATTTTTACTATGAGTTGATGTACAGTGGTATCGGAGGAGATCGCGACATAGTTCTATTCGGATTTCAACCAGACGACGATGTATCTGTTGGTCTCGATTTCTCCTTCTCCTATATCTCCCCCACCACTCTCAGCGACGGCAAAGATGACGATTGTGTTGATATCCTATTGTGGGGGCCCGCCAGCGACGTCGAGTACGCATTGATCGTCGCGCTGATCGCTGCCGTTTGCATCGCTGACGGAGGAGATACCGGGGACTCCCTTGACTTCTACACCTTCTACTGCAGCACGGGTATAACTCCTAGTGCTGGAGGCGACAGCGAGAGCTGGTTTGAGGACCTGGACGACGAGGAGATAGTAGTCAGTGCAGGCGTAGTCGAACTAACAGAAAAAGAAGTGGCAGTGGCAGGGGGTGCGGCTGCTGGAGGAGCCGCTGCTATGGGGCTGGCTGGAAGGGGGATCCGGAGAGCTACTGAAGGTCTCATTAACTTGAAACTTAAAAAATAGAAAATCTCCAATCACTAATACAATACTGAAGACAATCAATGGTATGATAGTCAGCCAGATCATCAACTTCTCATTATCTATATCTTTTCATCCCTCAGGTACTTTATGATGTGTTCGTAAAGTTCCCTACCCTTTGATTCAGAAATCATCTGTAGGCAAATTCCCAATCATCAGCATGTCTAGGTTTCAACTTTCTTCCTCGGAATTTGCTATTGGATAGTGCAGATAACAATCCATTAATTTCTGATGAAGGAACTTCGATAACACTGATTTTATCGAGAAGGTCGATTCTACCAATTTTATTTCCATTCAACCCGCCATCATTACAAATCGCGGCAACCAAATCCTTCGGGCGAACACGATCCATCTTCCCCACAGCAAGAGCTAGAGCGGTTGAACCATTCTTGTTTGAATTATTATTATTTTCATCAGTATCATGAACCAACATTTCAATAGCTGCTAAAGCGATTTCTTCTGCAGTTAGATTTGTTCCTAATGCGGCTTGATATGCTGTTTTTGCCAATTTACTTGGTTCATTCTCAAGCATATCTTCTACTAAACGAAGGGTTTGCAATTCTTCTGCCTCAGCAGCAGTAGGGAGGGGTTCCTTGTCTAATTGACCTGCAACTTTCTTTAGCATTCCAATTCGGCGGCTAACTCCTTTTGAGACCAACAGGATGCTCTTACCTTGACGACCGGCTCTTCCAGTACGTCCAACTCTATGCACATAAACTTCAGAATTCTGAGGCATGTCATCTTGAATTATCAATTCAACAGCCTCGACGTCAAGCCCTCTTGCTGCAACATCTGTTGCAACCAGTAGATTGCTCCTTCCTTGCCGGAATCTTCCCATTACATTGTCTCGATGCTTTTGTTGGTACCCGCCATGCAGTGGTTCTGCGCCCATATGGGACAATTCTTTGGCCAACTCTTCGGTTCTGGTTCGAGTTTTACAGAATACAATACAGGCTTCTGGGTCATACCTAATCAATAGCCTCTCAATGGCTTGAGCACGACTTCTTTTGGGTATAATCAATACAGATTGTTCGACGGTATCTGCTACCCTTGAACGTTTTCCATCTACACTAACATGTACTGGATCTTGGAGGGCGGCTTTAGCCAATCTTTCAACTCCTTTCGGCATTGTAGCGGCTAGAAGTAAAGTTTGACGGTCTCTAGGCATAACTTTGGTAATCCGATTCAAGTCCTCTGAGAACCCCATACTAAGCATTTCATCGGCTTCATCAAGAACGAATAATTCGATATCGTCCAGATGTACTGTACCTTGGTCGATGTGGTCACACAATCTACCAGGAGTTGCAACAACATTCGATTCAGGGCGTCTCTTCAAGGCTCTCTTTTGATCTCGAAAGGGAGCTCCTCCAATCAAACAAACAGAAGGTGTGGTTCCACCACACATCCGATCTAAATCAGATTGTACCTGTAATGCTAACTCTCGAGTAGGGGCGAGAACTAGTGAGCGCATTCCTGATTGTAGTATTGGAATTCCATATGCTGCGGTCTTCCCAGTTCCTGTTTGCGCAGTTGCTAGAATATCTCGGCCCTCAAGCGCAGGTGGGATTACTTTCTGCTGAACAGGAGTCATAATCTCAAAGCCCATTTCTTCAATGGATTGAGCGATTCTAGGTCTCAAATCTAGTGTGTCGAATCTGTTGTTTTCAACCATCCTGGCAGCCCCTCCGGCTAACCCGGACATGCTGCCCGCCATGCTCATGCTATTTGGACGGACCTGTTGGTTGAAAGTGACCCAAATCGTTTATTTTCACAATAATATCGTTTTTTTTGTTGAAAACACATCGTTGCAGTCATAACAAGGAGTCGCTCGGGTTTTACTATGGTAGAGGCAGTACCACTGTTCCTAGCACCGATGGCGGGGGTGACAGATCTCGCCTATCGCCTCCTTGCTAGAGAGTGTGGTGCTGATTACACGATTACTGAATTTACCGCAGCCTCAGGGTTGTCAAGACATGCTAAGCACTCTTGGTTGAAAGTTGAGTCTGACCCTCGAGAGTCTCCATTCATTCCTCAGATATTTGGGGGTGACATAGATGAGATGGTGGCGACAGTCGAATTGTTACAGGATCGTGCAGATACCATAGATATCAACTTCGGTTGCCCTGCTCCTAAGGTGTGTCGTAACGATGCAGGGGCAGCCCTCTTGAAGAATCCCGACAAAGTTGTCAAGATGGTAAAATCCTGCATCGATGCTGCCGACATTCCAATCACCGTCAAAATGAGATTGGGAACAGGTAGTGGACCAAACACAGCATTGGAAATATGCCAGCGACTAGAAGCAGAAGGTGTTGAGAGAATCTGTGTTCATGGACGAACTCTTAGACAGCGATATGCAGGTCAGGCAGATTGGTCACAAATACGAGAAATTGTCGACGCTGTTGAAATCCCAGTGATTGCCAATGGAGACGTTGTCGATGCTGCTTCTGCTTCTGCTTGCTTAGAAGCAACAGGTGCTGCAGGTTTGATGATTGGTCGTGGTGCAATAGGCAGACCTAACATATTTCACGAAATTAAGAGAGATTTGGGATGGTTGAGAGATTCTCCACCTTGGTCTGAGGAAAATCCAACAATCGCTCGCTCATGGTGTTGGGAGCGTTATCTAGAATTGAGTGGAGAAGTTTACGATGAAGGACAGTGCAAGAATCTCAAAAGACATGCAGTATCTTTCACCAAGAGTCTCCCCGGTGCTTCTGCAATGCGGGTTAAACTACACAAAACCCAAGATCAAGAAATTCTAGGTCAGGAGATTTCGGATTATCTCAAAGAACTCAGTAGAGATGCTCAGAGCATTGCTTCATCTAGCCTTTGAGCGACAGTTCTACAGCGTCTAAGCGTCCTATCAATCATTGACATCACGCGCTCAGTTACATCATCCGCATTGCGTCCAGCAATTCGATATCCATAGGGCATTCGACCACCAAGCGTATTGAGAAGAAGTCTCTGAGCGTCAATATCAACCGGTTTCAAAATTTCTTCCACCTTCTCTATACTCAACTTACCTTTCTTGGCTCCATCCAGGAGAGACTTGGACACTCCATCGTCGAGCCTGCTCAGCCCTCCTCTTCCCATCAACCACTCTTCCCCTCTAGCCGAGAATTGTCGCATTAGTCCTGCATAAACATCCATGGCAATTCGATCTCGCATTGCCACTCTATCGACTATACCTGCTTGGCGTAATCTTTCGACTACTCTTTGTGCGCGTGAGCGTGTTGAATCAGTCCTATCAGCTAGTGTTTGAAGTGTCAATGGGCGCTCACTTGAGGCTAATTCAAGAAAAATGTTGCGAGCCAATTTGTCTCCTCCTTTAACTCGGTCTCCCGCAATTCCCATATCAAGAATCCAAGTATCGAGTTGATCATTTCCTTCTTTCTTAGGTCCGGGTTCCGCGATGTCGATTCTAAATTCTGCAACATCATCATCACTCTCAACATCCATTCTCTTTTCTGATTCATTAATGTAAGAACTCAATTCGTTCAGGCGTATCTTGGCGATTACCCTTGCCTGAACAGACATCAGTTCGATTGCACCAGCCATCGAACCTCCTCGTAGGACATTAACGTGCCAGCGACCGGAGAGTTGAGAAGCTACTAATCCCGCTTCGCGAAGTTTGTGCATTTGATTGTGAACTCCAGTTTGGGATAACCCTGAGAATTCGGTAATTGCAGCATTGTCCCATCCCTTTAGAGGCTCTTCTAGGAAGGTTTGCCGAAATATACGATGTATCGAACCTTGTTCCTCGTCGACGGTTGCCCCTTCTGATTTCCAACGTACTAATCCTAAGGAATCAAGAATCCATGCAAGAAGGACATCAGGGTCCTTGCTACCTGTTGGCATTGGCTGTTCGATTAGCCTAACGCGGAACATACAACCCACTGCCGAAATTCAATGTGTAATAGGATTCCCTATGGGTGGCAACAAGATTAACCCAATTTGTGAGAAATCAAGCAAGTTCGAGACGAAGGTCGAGCCAGTTGTATTCTATCCTAGAAGTCCTCAATCCGTTCAGATGATCTGCTAAGCGCAGCTCACCTTCGCAGATGATTCCCCGAGTTCGCAGAACTCCTACAGCAGAATGCACGGCAGAGCGTGAACGCCCAAGTTCACGCGCAAGAGCAGCCTGACTATTGGGGATTTCATTTCTTGTCAGATGCGATACTACTGCCCGTTGAAGTTCGGAAAGACCAACAGGAAGCATCGAAGCAGCACGAGCATCATCAGTAACTCCCATGCCTTCTAGAATCTCTACTTGAGCTGGAGCACCTGCATAGTAACAGGTTCTTCCATTAACTGACATAGTGGTGACAGATTTCTCCGAAACTAAAACATCGAGATGATGTCGAAGAGTACCATTTGCTGCATCCAGCCTTCTTTGTAATGCTCTAAAGTGGATTCCTGGTGAGCGATTTAAAGTCAACATTATTCTCGCTCTTAAGGGATGTTCCCAGTTTTCACGAGGCGCTGAAAGAGTACCTTGTGCGGCCGGTGGAATCATTGCAGGAAACAAGGCTCCAAGCCCCAGAATTCCAGCACTAGCTGCTAAGGCACCATCTACAAGCCAAGAACGCTTACTGCGCCACTGTTGGAGCAATGCCATGTTACTGTTTCAATTCTATCAGTCTTTGAAGGATGCGGCTTCATGAATCGCTCTCGCATCGATTATTCATTCACTCTTCTACAACGATTAGATCCTTGTGCATTTTCATGTATGCAACCAGAGGACTTAGCAATTTCCCACAAGTTCTTCCGTGTGAAGTTAGTCTGTATGTGACCCTAATTGGAGGCCCTTCTTCGACTACTCTCTCTACAACACCATGCTTCTGACAAGTAGTTAATTTATCCGACAAAGTTCGAGAAGAAATACCGCGAAGTAAAGAACGTAATTCATTGAATCGTCGATCTCCAGCAATGTAGAGTGCTGCTAATATTTCAGTTGTCCAACGAGACGAGAACATTTCAAAGGCATCCACAGCAGCATCGACTTCCCAGCCAATATCATAATCATCATCTACGTAATAAGAGGCAAAAATGAGGCGTATGTTACGCCCATTTTTTTGGACATCTTCTATCGCGTTCTGAATACTACCGAAGTCTACCGAATTCAATTCCATCTGCTTACGACCCATGTGAACAGGTTACGCACAACCTATCTAGTGTATAAAATGCACCTCGGTGCTAGCAGTAAAACCTGTCTATTCAAATAGGAGTGGTTATTGGCTCAGTGTGAAAATTGCACCGAGTTGCAATATTACACTGGAGAGAGAAAAATGGACGCTTGGTTAGAGGACTGGGTTGAAGAGCTAATGAAAAACTGGAAGGACGAGGTGGTTTTGTGAACTTGAAGAGCATTCTATCACTAATTGTCCGTGGAATGGCTGAGGTTCGAGCACCGGCTTGGAATCAGTCTCCAAGACGGTGATTCAGTACTCACGAATTTGTGTAATTAGGCCTTCTGCCTTCGATTAGTGCCGAAAGTCCTTCTAATGCGTCAGCAGTCGAGAAGATGTCATTCAGACGTTGAAGTTCTAGGCTCAGACCGGATTCTAAATCATCGCCAGTTATTACAGATTCATTCAGTAGTTGACTTGCCATTGCGAGTGCAATTGGTGCAGTGCGTGATAGAGCCTTCAGTTGTCTGCTGACCATTTTATCCTCGGCATCAAAACCGTCTGGACAGTTTCCATTGGATAGTGCCGCCATGTTTTCGTCACAATAGAATGAGAGTGCAAAGGCAGCAGCAGGATGAGAATGATCTACTGGAGATGCCGGATATTTCTGATTAGGTTTTCCAGATGCTGCAATTTCAGTAATAGTTGAATTTACATTTGCAGGTTCAACTAGATGGGTCAATATTCCTAGAGCTGCCGCACTATTTGCGTCGAGGAAGTTTCCTGCTAGAACTGCAAATCTTGCAGCCTCTATGCCACAGATGCGTGGAGTTCTCTGTGTTCCTCCGAGTCCAGGATAAATTCCTATGCTAGTTTCTGGAAATCGGAACTGGCTGCGGCGTGTTCCTATTCGATAGTCACATGAGAGGGCTAATTCTAGTCCACCTCCTAGAGCAAGTCCGGTAGTCAAAGCGATAGTTGTCTTGTCCGAGTTCTCTAATTTTGCCAAAACCTCGTGGCCATATGCGGTGAAATCATAGATGTCTTGAATCGAATCAGCCCGAATTTTGTCAACGAAGAACTTGACATCAGCTCCTGCAACGAATGCCTTTCCCGCCCCATCGAGAACAATTGTTGAAATTTCATCCAGCGTATTGATGGAGTCGAGTGCTGAACCTAACTGTGAGACAACAGTCTCATTCAGAGCATTCATCGCCTCAGGTCGGTTTATTTTGATTGTTGCAACTTCTCCATTTATTTCAGTATCGACATATGAAAAATCTAGAGGTCCAGTACAATTTGCAAACCATTCAGGAAGTTCGAATCCTGCTGAATTAGCGTAGGAATTAGCCATTCGTACAGCCTCGTCAATTCCTATCTTATTTGCAATCTCAAATGGCCCTTTAGCCCATCTTAATCCTACCTTGGCACCACGATCTACATCTTCTAGAGAACATATTTCTTCATCGACAATTTGTGCTGAAACAGCGAAAGTTTGTCCTAATAATCGCTCGCTAATGATGATTGCAGCTTCTTCACTACATTCGATATCATCTCCTATGTCCCACATTTCTCCAGCTTCTACCATTGCTCTCAAATTTGCAGCACCAGTATATCGAGGGCAGTCAAGTTGCTCTGCTAAATAATCGGTTGAATGCAAGGCTATGGGAGGGCCAGTCAAATTCATCAAAGCGAATGGTCCCATGCCGATTCGGAATGCTTTCTTGGCCACATTATCAATAGCGGCAGCGCTAGCAATTCCTTCTTCAAGCAGTAAACAAGCTTCATTCAACCAAGGCACAAAGAATCGATTTACGACAAATCCAGGTCGATCCTTGCAGACGATTACAACTTTACCCATGGTCTTGCAGTATTGCTCAACTGCAACTAGGGATTCAGGAGATGTAGTCTCTGCCGGGATAATTTCGATTAGTCGATTTTTTGCGGGGTGAAAGAAGAAGTGTAGTCCAACAAAACGATCTGGACGTCCTGTAGCCTTAGCCAGTTCATTTACTGATAATGAAGAGGTGTTTGATGCTAGAATTGTGTGCTCATTACATACCTCGTCTAGAGTAGAAAATACAGCCTTTTTTATGTCAAAATCCTCAAACACAGCCTCAATAATCAAATCAGTGTCTGGATTGACATTCTCAGTTCCAATTACTCCTGTGATTCTATTTTTTATATCCTCAACTTCTTTCTCACGAAATATCCGTCTTTGAATTGCCTCGTCTAAGAATTCAGCAATAATTGAGTGCCCTCTTTCAACCCACTTTTCTTCACGGTCGACCATCTGAACCATGAATTCTTCTTGAGCAGATTTCTGAGCAATCCCGGAGCCCATGTTTCCGGCTCCGATTATTGCTACTGACTCAACGGGTCGCATGGCCCTACCACTTACCTTTCCTCCATCAATGCAACGGAACAACAAACAGCCGGCATCTAACAAAAAGAACAAAATTGTCTCAACAAAAACAAATACATCCACTTTCATTAAGTATCGTCATACAGTCAACAATGATATGCCCAAAAAAAGACTGACTACTAAAGCAGCTTTACTTGCTATATTGATGATCGCCTCAGCATTATCCGGTTGTTTAGGTTCAGAGGATAATCCAGAACCAGAGCCCAAAGATGAATTAGATGACTGGAATGTATTTCTAGTACAGGCTGCAAATAATCTTCCAGGCTGCGATTCAACAATGGATGGACGATTATACTACGTTTCTTCAGATTCTAATTTTCAAACCTGTTCTAATGGTGCTTGGTCGATAATTGACTTGACAGGTCCATCGGGCCAAGATGGTGCAGATGGAACTGATGGTGCTGATAGTACCGTAGCCGGACCTGCTGGACCTGCTGGTGAAGATGGAGCTGATGGAGCGGATGGAGCTGATGGGACATCAGTGGCAATTCAAGGAAGCGTTACCTCGTCTGCTAACCTTCCTGCAACAGGAAATAATAATGGAGATGGATACATCACTGACGACACTGGTCATCTTTGGGTATGGGATGGTTCACAATGGATAGATGCTGGACTTATTCAAGGACCCGCAGGAGCAGATGGTGCAGATGGTGCAGATGGTGCTGACGGACAAGATGGTGCTGATGGTGCTGATGGAAACACATTCGATGTGGCTTGGTTAGATTACACTAATGGGGAATTATTAGGTTTATGTGGCCATATATTTAACGAGGATATTTCCGGCCAAGATTTTTCTGGATTTTCTGGTTTTGGTGTTGATATAAGATACTCTGATTTTTCCAATTCAAATTTTTCGGATTCATATTGGGATAGTGCTGCATGCGGTAGTTTGAATGCCGGACAGGGGTTGTGGATCAAACTAGTTATTATAGGAGGTTCTGATTTTTCCAACTCGGATTTTTCAGGTGCAAAATTCCACGGTATTTCTATTCTTAATTCCGATTTTTCAAATGTTGATTTTAGTGATTCAAATTTGTCATATTATTGGGCAACTTGCGAATTTTGTAATAATCGGCAAACCCTTTTAACAAATAGTAACTTGACCAATGCTAATTTTGTTAATTCCGATATGAGAGCCATTCGTCTGATTTCTTCAAATTTAATTAACGTAGATTTGACTGCTGCGATATTGAGAGGTGCGAATTTAGATGATGCTGATTTGAGTTATGCTGATTTGAGTTATGCCGACCTTTCTAAAGAGCCATACACCTATGAGTCTCATGGGGAGCATCACGCTAATTACACTACTTCCGCAATAAATACTAACTTCAACGGTGCAATTTTGAAGCACGCAAATTTGAGTGATGGCAATTATAATGG
>Ga0187827_10003895_pt1 | contig 18777 bp, 15 predicted proteins | sample ETNtaG_39_FD_167969 | JGI IMG/M metagenome (GOLD analysis project Ga0187827, IMG submission 167969) | Marine microbial and viral communities from oxygen minimum zone, Eastern Pacific Ocean - ETNP2014_SV_150_PacBio MetaG (Illumina Assembly) | ecosystem: Environmental > Aquatic > Marine > Hypoxic... | reverse complement strand
TATCAGCCACCCACGTGCTACCGCTTGCATTTGCATTGCAAACGAAGCCGCCAGGTTAGACAACCATAGTCGCCTGAAATCAGCAAATTGCAACGAGACAAACATGCCCGGTCTGTAAAATGGGATCTCATCACTAGCCGAAGACGGAGCTGGCTGGATGCCCTTTTTACGAATAATGTTCAAAAATCTAATCCTGGTGTGTATTCAGATGACCTAAGGTCCAATGACGTGAACGCGGTCATGTCCCCTTCCCTTTACTGAATAATATGGTAGACGGAACGACAACCGCCTTTCCTGCAAGTATTTGGGTCCATTTCCACATACCGATGTGAGTATAGCAAAACGTCGGCGTTTCGCTCCCGGCCGTACCAATGATGCCAATAGGAACCTGGGTCGAATCACCCTTATAGCTACTGAAATGGGCCGGGTGAGACATGAGCGTTCATCAGTCCTATACTCACATCCGCGTATGTATTTGAATAACTTATAGGCGGGGAGGTAAAGAATGGGAGAGCAAGGGTTGGTACAGAGCCTGAATGAGAAAAATTTGAAGATTGTTGAGCAGGCTGTTGAAGCCATCAATAGAGGAGATGGCGATGCATTGCTTGCCCTCTTTGCTGATGACATAAAGTTCTGGATGCCTGGTTCAACACCTGTGTCAAAACGAGTCCAGGGCAAAGACGAGTTCGTAAAGATATTTAATGCGGTTGCCGGGCAGCTTGAGGAGATGGTTGTGCTGAAGGTCACGAATATGATCCCGGCGGGTGACTGGGTGGTGATGGAAGCCCTTGGCGATTCGTTGACCAAGAATGGCGACCCTTATTGCAACACCTATTGCCATTTGTGGAAAATCATCGATGGCAAGATAACTGAATTCACCGAATACAACGATACGCAGTTGGTGATGGATGTCCTGTTTAAGGATTCTGTGTGATGTCTGTTTAGGTAGCAGGTCTGCCCAGTATCAGACTAACAGGTCTTCCTTAATCGGTTGAAAAAAACTGGCGGAATCGATTAGAGAATTTGCAGTTAGCCCAGGTACGCCATAAACTTCGGCTACAACCCCAAATCTGGATTTTACTTTTTCGAGCAGTAGATCAAAATCACCATCTCCAGACAATAAGACGATGGTGTCAAGGTTTCGAACAGATTCAAGCACATCAATTGTAATGCCGACGTCCCAATCCCCTTTTGAAGACCCGTCTCTGCGCTGAATGTAGGGTTTTAATTTCACGGTGAAGCCAATCGCCTTCAACGCATTTTGAAACTTGAGTTGTTGGTCGTCGCCGCGATGGATAGCGTAGGCGTTGGCTGTAACGATATTGAATTCATGATCAAGGCGACGCCATAGCTCGCGGTAGTTGAACTTGCGCTTGTAAGCCTGCCGCGTCGTGTAATATATATTTTGCACATCCACAAAAATGCCAGCGTCCTTTTTATTGTCATTCATATGGACGCCCTGACCTTTCGAGCTCTAAAAGACTTGCCTTTCAATTTACCTTCGCTAAGGATCGCCAATGCCTCCCTGGCAACCATACGTTCTACAGCGACAAAGGCAGATTGTTCAAAGATATTGATTTTACCGACTAGACTACCGGCAATACCCTTTTCGCCCGTGAGTGCGCCAAGAATATCACCAGGCCTGATTTTTTGTTTCTTTCCACCATCTATCTGCAGTGTCACCATAGGTGCCAGCACCGGTTTGTACATTGAAGAAAGCTGCGGCAGGTGCTGTCGTTCCAACACTTGACCGGTAAACCCCTCGATCAGTTCAAGTTTGTATGCCTCGCTTGAATGGTAGAGAGAACAGGCAATTCCCGTAGCACCTGCACGTCCTGTGCGCCCGATTCTGTGCGTATGAACCTCTGGATCTCTTGTTAGATGATAGTTGACCACCAGGTCAAGCGAATCGATATCAAGTCCACGCGCAGCAACGTCAGTTGCGACCAGCACGGTCAGACTTTTGTTGCTGAATTGAACCAGGCGGTATTCACGATCCCTTTGTTCCAGATCACCATGAATCGCAAGTGCCAGAAATCCGCTTTCACGAAGTATCGCCGCGATTTCTTCTGTCAATACTTTCGTGTTGCAGAACACCAGTGCTGACACCGGCTGATGGTGTTGCAGCACCGCTAAGAGTGCCTCGGATCTGGCGCTTTTTTCTTGGATCTCGTACAGAATTTGTTGAATGCTCGTTGTGTCATGGTGCGAATCTACTTCGATACGCTCTGGCTGTCTCATCAGGCGCTTTGACAGGCGTTCTATATCGCCGGGAAATGTGGCACTGAACAGTAAAGTCTGGCGCTTATTAGGCAGATAATTGCTGATCTTATCAATGACAGATTGAAAGCCCATATCCAACATACGATCAGCCTCATCGAGAATGAAGGTGGTCACGTGTTCAAGATTAAGATTCTCTTTTCTTAGGTGTTCTTCAATTCGGCCCGGGGTGCCGACCACAATATGTGCGCCATGCTCCAGCGAACCTTTTTGCGGTCCAAAGGCTACACCACCACAGAGTGTCAGCACCTTGATATTGTGAATCCTGCGAGCAAGTGATCTGATTTCTTTGGCCACCTGGTCTGCGAGTTCTCGGGTTGGGCATAGAATCAGTGACTGTACGCGAAACTGTTTGACGTTGAGTTTGTTTAGAAGTCCGAGTCCAAATGCTGCGGTTTTTCCCGATCCGGTTTTTGCCTGACCTATGACATCCTTGCCGGTAATAATCAGGGGTAAACAGCTCGCCTGTATTGGTGTCATGGTCTGGTAATTCAAAGAGGCAAGGTTATCCAGCAATGCTGGGTGCAATGCTAATGTGGAAAATTGTATTTGTTTCAAAACCCGACCCTTCTTCGCTGAGCCGCTATTCTGGCAGCTGTGGTATGGAAAGCCAGTCCGATTTCAATTAATTTGGCCCGAGTGCTGGCAGGTGCAGTGTGCTAGTTACACCCTGCTGATCTGAGAATAATTGTAGTGGCATGTCCTCTTGAGAACATCAATACCTGCCCTTGAGCGATAAGTCATGGCTAAGTCGCGTAACTAGGTACCGGTCTAAACTGCCGATGAGCGAACAGAATTTGCCCGTCTGGCGTTGCGGCGCAATATTGATGCGCGCATGCGGGCATGGCGTTCTTTTGTGATTGGATAATTCCAGACAATGGCTGCCGCAACGAAGAATAGGACTGAGGGAGGTACTGTAAACAAAATGCGCAGACCCATCATGTGCTCGTAGGAATTATCCGCGCCGAGTTGTGGCACGAACCCTATGATCCCCAGGACATTCAACGCAATCCAACCGCCAACCGCTGCTGACAATTTTGCTGTGAAAGACCAGGCGGCAAAGAATGAAGCGGCTCGATTATCGCCGCTTATCATAGTATCCAGGTCAATGACATCTGCCTTCATCGAATTGGGTAGGGCGGCAAAGGCACCCCCTGCAAAACCAGACACGATGGTTATTGGAATCATCCACCAAAAGTCGCCCCAACCATGGAATAGGTAAAGTGGATGGGCGATGCCAATAAGAATGAAGCTCACCGCATAGGCTCTATGCTTGCCGATTCGGTTAGACAGGCGAACCCAAAAAGGTACGCCGATCATATTGGATGTATAAAAAAATGCCAGCATGACAACCGTCATGGTGGGCGCCCCCAACACATAACCGACAAAGAAAGAATACAAAGGTGTCGTGATGTTGAAGGCAGTCGAGCCGATCATAAACGTCACAATCAGGCGTTTGAATGGCCCGTTCTTCCACATCAACTTCAGCCCCTTAAAAATAGGCGTTGTGGAATCGACATAGTCCCTGGTTTCAGGTACCTGCGTAACGGTCAGCAATACGCCGACCGGTAACGTGATGATCATCATGATGCCAAGGATTGTCATGACAGCCTTGTCGCCGCCATAGCCAAATAAAACCAGAAATATGATGGGCACACCCTGGGCTGCCATATTCCCAAAAATACCAATGGCTGAACGCCACCCAGTGATGCGGGAACGCTCGCTGTAGTCCTGAGAGAGCTCTGCAGCCCAGGAATAGTATGGAATCAATATCATTGTGAGAGCAAGATATAGCCCCATAATACAGGCGAACAAATGACCGGCGCCTGCATCGTCAGGCGGCAGAAACAGCAGGTAGAAACTCACCACCATGATCGGTGTACCCGCAACGATCCAGGGTCGCCGCCTTCCCCAGGGCGTGCGTGTGCGGTCGCTCCAATAACCAACCAGTGGATCCGTAAATACATCCATAACGCGGGCGAACAAAAACATGTTACCCACGAGAATCAAGCTGATGCCAAGTTCCGCCGTGTAGTACTTGGGCACAAAAATCAGTACTGGTGTCAAACAGAAATGCAACGGCATATCTGTAATGCCATAGCAAAACAACCTAAATCTGGATAATCGTTCCGGTTCTTGGGTCATATCTTAGTTTATCGCTCCTAAGGTCGTGTTTTTATGGTTGGAGTCAGCTTCAGAAAAGGTGCAGCCGGGCTACGTCAACTAATAATGGAATCGAATAGAGACCTATGATTACGGGTTAGGAACTAGCAGTGTGTATAGTACCGCCCGGACGCAGAACCACAATTTTGCAACCACTTCAGGGTTTTCAGTCGCGATTTCAAATTGCTCCCCATGATCCTCTCCGAGATGCAAGAGCAATGGGACCCCCTGGGTAGTGTAACCTTCCAGATCCTGGTGAACTAGACAAGGATACAGCTAAGAACTGAGGCCATACAATAATCCCTGAGGAATGACTATACTTATCAGTTCAGGGGGCTGGGAGCCAAAAAAAAATATACCGATGAAGTCTAGAGACAAACAGTTGGGGATGGGTCGCCCCATAAAGCGACGTGACTTTTTGAATGGCGTTGCGGTGGCTTCGTTAAGTTCAATGATGCCAGGGCAGGCTCACTTTGGAGCCGACCGGTCTGGTAGCAATATGACCGGTAACCAAGGCGTCTACCCGCCATTACGCACGGGGATGCGTGGTAGCCACCCGGGGGCATTTGAGGTCGCCCATCAGCTAGGCCGAGATGCTCGAACCGACTGGGGACCGGTACAAGAAGACAGTTCAGGAGATTATGACCTGGTTGTTGTGGGTGCAGGAATAAGTGGATTATCGGCGGCGCATTTTTATCGCAAAGAGCATCCAAATGCTCGCATCCTTATCCTGGACAACCACGACGACTTTGGTGGTCACGCCAAGCGCAATGAATTTCAGTTGGATGATCGAATGTTCCTTGGCCACGGCGGAAGCCAGACCATTCAGGAACCTGGCGGCTATAGCAAGGAGTCGATCGACCTGTTGAAGGATCTTGGCATTGATACACAACGCCTGGGAGAGTACTTCGATCAGCAGTTCTACCAGCGGCATGGGTTATCAGATGGCGTATTTTTTGATCGCAGCAGTTACGGTGTTGATCGAGTTGTACGTTATCCGATCGCCGACTACTCCTCCTTCCTTCCCCTGATACAGAGTCCGTTGTCAGCTAAAGCTGCCGTGGCGCAGATGCCTCTGGGGGATAGAGCCAGGCTGGAAATGCAACGACTGCTGGAGTTTAACAAGGACCAACTCGCAGAGATTCCAGCTGCAGGGCAAAAGAAGTATTTACGGCGAATCAGTTATCGGGATTTTCTCAGCAAGCATGCAGGCGTGACTGATCCTGAGGTCTTCAAGCTTTTTCAGGGATTGACCGCTGATGCTGGTAGCAGCATAGAAACCAGTTCTGCTTTAGGCATGATGGGCTACGGGGGTCTGCCTGGTCTTAAGGCGACTGCCCTCACCGACTATCCTGTACTGGATGAACCCTATATCCATCATTTCCCCGACGGGAACGCCTCGGTGGCACGTTTGCTGGTGCGAAAGCTGATTCCACGGGTTGCCGCCGGCTCCACAATGGAAGATATCGTTACAGCCCGCTTCGACTATGGTCGACTCGATGAGTTGCGCTCACCGGTGCGACTGCGGCTGCAGAGCACCGCAGTGCGGGTCGAGAACGACGGGCCACCTGAATCCGCAAAAAGAGTGGGCATTACTTACGTTCGAAACGGGCAGGCGCATCGAGTTTGGGGGCGCTCCTGCGTCCTGGCGGGCTACAACGCGATGGTTAGGCACCTTTGTCCGAGTCTCCCGGAAACACAGCGGGATGCCTTGGCGCAGGCGGGCAAAACGCCGATTATTTACACCAACGTGCTGCTGAATAACTGGCGAGCTTGGAAGAAGCTGGGCATAGGTTGTGCTTCGGCGCCAGGGGCTTATCATAGTGTAGCCTTTCTCGATTTCCCTGTGAGTATCGGCGACTACCAGTATTCTCAAGATCCAGAACAGCCGATCGTTGTTCACATGGAGCGATTTCCGAAGGGCGATGATCACATGGCCCCAATGCGAGATCAGATACGTGCGGGCAAACACGAGCTATTCTCAACTTCCTTTGAAAGTATTGAGCGAGAAATTCGCTCCCAGCTTTCCGGCATGTTATCCAGTGCAGGCTTCGACGCCGCGAAGGATATTGAAGCCATTACGGTGAATCGCTGGGGGCACGGCTATTCGAACTGGTACAGTGACTTTGATTATGAATTTGCTGACGATGCCTACCCGCATATCATTGGCCGACAGCGACATGGCCGTATCGCCATTGCTAATTCAGATGCTGGTGCCAGTACTATGATGCAGTCAGCTCTTGATCAGGCTCACAGGGCTATTAGTGAGTTAGAGGCCTAGGAAGAGCGAAGCAACCTTGATGTTTCCCGATTTAGTTTCAGTTTACCTGCATCGCAATATGCGAGTTCAGCGCAATGTCTAGAATGCTTCCCGACTTGCAAGTAAAAGTCACGCTAGGTTAGGGTTCAGGTGTTCTTTTTTGGAGGTATTACTGATGCAAGCCTTTTCTTTTGCACAATCACCCTACCCCATCCGGGATGATATTCCGCAGGCCTATAAAAATTTCTGGCAGCGCCTTGCATCTCCTGGCAGCTGGTGGACAGGTGAAGAAAGGGTCGCCATTGCGCAGGAATCCCGTAATGCCTTGATATGCCGGTTCTGCGCAGACAGGAAGGCAGCATTGTCACCCTATACCTTCAAGGGTGAGCATAGTCATGAAGGGAAGTTGCCAGCTACTGCTGTAGATGCGGCTCACCGCATTATTACTGATCAGGGCAGAATTACGCGCGCCTGGGTAGAAAACAACAACGACGAGGGACTTAGCAAAGAAGCCTATGTGGAACTTGTTGGCATTGTAGTGGCCATTTTCAGTATAGATGAATTTCACCGCGCATTGGGTCTTGCACTTGAATCCCTGCCTGAACCCAAGCCAGGTGAAATAAGCCGATATCGCCCCGCCCATATTTCTGAAGATATGGGGTTCGTACCAACCGTACCCCCTGATGGTGCCGTTGGCAATGAGTCGGACCTGTGGGAGGGAAGCCGTGGTGCAAATGTGATTCGCGCACTAACCCTGGTGCCAGATGCACTTCGAGACTGGCGGGAAATTGCCGCGGCACAGTATCTTTCTTTTCAGCGCATGACCAACTTCGTCAAAGATGACAATCGCAGCATCAACCGCATGCAAATGGAGCTGATTGCCGGCAGGGTGTCTGCTATCAATGAGTGTTTTTACTGAACCAGCGCACATGCCACGATGCTCCGTGTGAGCGCAATGACAACAGAAACTGAAATTGATCTTCAGGGTATCAATGGTGATGCAGCCAGCGCTGCAGTAAGCATTGATTGTGGCACAGAGCTGATGGCCTTCGCCGAAGCCATAACATACCGGGAAACTAGGCAGCTTATTGATTCACGACAGGCACTATTGGATGCTGGTGGTGCAGCGGTACTGGTTGATGCCGCCGGCGTTGCAGCAAATTTCCAACGAATGGTTCGAATTGCAGATTCTATAGGTATTCCTGTGGACGACATGGAAATGGAGGTGGGGCAGGAAGTCCGGGCGACTCTGGACCTTACTCGTTTCGCCAGCGCACAGAACACGTTAAACCCTGCCTGAAATTTCTTCCTGCTATGTAAAGTGTGCGCTTGGTGATGATATTGAAATATTGTAAGCAGTCTGGTTAGGTCGCGCACTAGCTGCAAAAATTTAAGGAGACACAAGTGGATACATTACTCTTGGCAAAACAGGGTGGGATCGCGACCGTCACGTTGAATCGACCACCGATGAATGCAGTAAATGAACAGTTGTTGGATGAACTGGTCGAGGTGTGCGCTGATATTGAGCAGGATGATTCGGTGCATGTGGTGATACTTACCGGAGCGGGACGAGCATTTTCTGCAGGCAGAGAATTGCAAGGTGTTCTGTCAGGGACTGAGTATCCCGGCGGACCCCGGTACAGGGTGCTGGAAAACCTGAGCAAGCCCGTCATTGCTGCGGTCAATGGCTTCTGTTTTACGGGCTCCTTTGAATTGGCCATGTGTGCAGACATCATCATTGCATCGGAGAAGGCCATATTCGGTGATACGCATATGCGCTTCGGTGTCGTGCCGGGCGGCGGGCAGACCCAGCGGCTACCAAGACTTATCGGTGTCCGGAAGGCGAAGGAGTTGCTGTTCACATGCAAGAGGCTCTCTGCGCAGGAAGCGGAACAACTTGGGATAGTGAACAAGGTCGTTCCCCACGACAAGTTGGAGGAAGAAGCACGTCATATGGCAAATCAGATCCTCGAGAATATTCCTGAGACCATCAGCATCACTAAGAAACTGATCAACCAGTCCATGAATCTTGACTTGGACAGGGGTCTCGAACTGGAAGCGGGCTACCATGAGGGCGGCACAATTTCCCCATCGGCCGAAGGCAGGAAACGCATTGAAGGTTTCTTAAAGACCTGACTTGATTAGCGTATGACTTTGGTGAGTTTTACATTCACCGATTACAGCGGAATAAGTCTTCCATTTGGCAAGCTCCCGGTACCCAACAGGTTAGTCGCATCATTTCTATAGGCAGGGAAGTCTCCCATAACAATCAACCAGCAATAGACATGGGGCTCGCTTTCGATCTCCAGCCTGAACGGAGAGAAACCCAGGGGGAAAATCGAATAGTCACCTGAACTATAATCACCCGAACTTTGGCCTGGCAATCGCTCGCTGATGAATTCGAGAAAGTCACGATACTGATCATGTCTGACCAGCTCGAAATAGGCGACCGCATCTCTTGCATCCCGATTAGTTCGCTTAAGGGCCTCGCTTGGGAACAGACCGGCGGTCCAGCGGGGGTTAATCTCAGTGACTACTATTTCCTCATCGGGTCCAATGAAATAGTCAATTCCGATATTCTCACCTATCGAGGTGCCGATGCCATGACTGCGGACATATTCCCCAACACTAATGAGCGTTGCCTTCTGCTCTGTCGTCAGGGGTATATCAGCGGGTATATGATTGCCAATCCAGAGTCCATCAGCCACCAGAATTCTTCGAACATTGTCCACCTCAATGCTGGTGTCAGTAACCAGAAGATCAATCGTCCATTCAGTGTACTGATCAAGCGGCAGGCGTCGCTGCACCAGGACCGGTTCGTCATCCCGGTAGTCTTTTAGAAACTCCTCTGCCTCGCCGATGCTGTCTACCGTTTTGACATTCCTCGCGCCAGGCTGGCCTGTCATCTTTAGGATGATTTGGTTGTCGTGATCGGCAAAAAAGGATTCAACTTGCGCATTATCTGTTAGTGGTTGAGTCGCGATAATTGTGTCGGGAACCGGTATGCCAAAGTCTGGTGCATTGTCAGCAAAGTGAAACTTCGAATTCAGTTTAAGCATCCTGTCGATTGCAGCCTGGTCATTATGAATGACTTGGTTTGAACGGCTTATCATAAGAAAAGTGACCAGTTCAACAGGTGGCAGGTCAGCCGCCAGGGTTTCATAAAAGGTATCCATGGGTGCATACAGGGTGTGCTCCAGTGGGACCATGGATACCCCCACCTGGCTCATCAGTTCATGGTGGCGCACCAGAAAATTCTGCCAGGGTGGTTCTGTAAATGCATCGAACATGCCGACATAGTCTTCTGGTTTACTAATCGATAGTAATGAGACCTGGAGCATGGCCATCAGCTGGTTCTGTTCAAACTGATCGGCTTTCTGCTTATCGGTCAGATCATCCATGTCGAAATATAGCGGGATGTCATCCGCTGACATGGCATATAGTGTGGGTAGGGAACGATTAGGGAAGAAAGCGCCTGATTTCATCGAGCATGAGTACTCTTTTGTTTCCCCTTACTATAGCGGTGCCTCATGCCTGGCACAATATGGGGCTGCTGTTTTGAAAACGCAACAGGGTTAACAGGTAAATCCCAACCCGATCATATCCAGGAATTTTAGCCAGGGTCCCCTTTTACCGCCCCGTTGGTCTGCTTTGATCAGTGCACGTTGAGTAAAATTAATACCCAGCCAGCGAAATGGTTCCGGCGGCCAGGGTAAAGCCCTCTTGGTCACAAACTTCATTTTGATAACATCGGATGGGTTGTAGCCGAGCAACTCTATACCTATTCGTGCACCGAATCGTGATGCACCTACTCCGTGGCCCGTATAACCAACTGACCAGGCTAGTCGCCCCCCGTATGCAACACCCGGCACCATACAAAAGCGAGTAGAAGTTGCGATAATACCGCCCCACTTGTGGGAGAATTTCACATCATTTTCAAGTTGCGGGAACATTTCAAAAAACTCGGTTGCAAGTTGCTCATAGTGAGCTTCTGCATCGTTTAACTTCGTGTCGATTCCACGATTGAAGTAGTATCGAACTGCGCCACCACCGCCCCAGGTAATGCGCTTATCCTTCGTCAGTCGAAAGTAGTGGAACATATTTCTGTAATCACCAAAAGCATGGCGCGAATCTGGTTTTCCCCAGCTGATCTTCTCCAACTGAGTATCGGTTAATGGCTCAGTACAAATCTGGTAATCCCAGATGGGGACAACGGAATTTCTTATTCTGAATACCTTGCTGGTAAACGCGTTGGTCGCCAGCAACACCTTCTTGCTGCTTATCACGCCACCTGAACAGGTTGTTTTCATGGCATCCTGGCCATCAGGCTCGACGCCTAGAAATTCGGTGCCCTCAAAGATACGCACTCCAAAGTTACTTACCAACACATCTTTCAAGCCCCAGCACAGTCGCCCGGGATGTATAACGCCATCTTGACCACCTCTATGCCAAAGCCCGGCAAAGAATATTGGAGAGCTAGCCTGCTCGCGTATCGCGCTTTTATCGAACCAAACAGTATCATCGCCATTGCACTTGTAGTTCAGATACTCATCGTGAAGTCGTTCGGCTGATTCAGTATCCAGTGCAACTGTTGTCTCGCCGGTTTTTTCGTACTCAACATCTATGCCGTATTTTTCCAGCGTGCCAAGGAATTCCTTCATGTTTTGTTCGCCCAGTTGATCCAACTGATCAGCTTCCCCTGGGAATTGAGCTTCGACATTAGTTTCACCATGGGCAAGGCTGGTACTTAGAAAACCGCCATTTCGGCCAGAGGCACCATCGCCAATGAAGGTCTTTTCGATCAGAATAATGTCAACATCAGGGTTACGTTCTTTGGCCTGCATTGCAGCCCATAATCCAGTGAAACCACCGCCGACTATCAGTAGCTCACATGTTTCGTCAGAAGTTAGCGCCGGTAACGGTGCAGGCATGATTTTCGGGTCATGCCACAAGGGTTGAGCCACAGCATCTTTTAGCGCTTCGTGATACTTAAACATGCGGGCCAAACCTCCAGAGCAGCGTGACTAACTTCATATTTAGCGCTCAGTACCGAGCCCTAATCGCTTGCCGATAATCCCCAGCATCACCTCGTCAGCACCGCCGCCGATGGAGGTGAGGCGCAGGTCGCGCATAGATCGACTTACCGGGTTGTCCCACATATAGCCCATACCACCCCAGAACTGCAGGCAGTCACTTGGTATTCTGCGGGTAAGCTGCCCGGCTTTCAATTTGGCGTAGGAGGCCAGAAGCGTTGGGTCTCCTCCACCCACATATAGTTCGCATGCCTGGTAGCAAAGAGCGCGCAAGGCTTCGATCTCCATTTGCATTTCAGCCAGCCGCATATGGACTATCTGGTTCTCAATCAAAGACTTACCGAATGCTTCCCTCTGGCTTGTGTAATCGACCGTATTGGTGATGCACTGCTCCAGCCCCTTTATGGTCATGACGGCGCCTGCCAGGCGCTCTTCCTGGAATTGCATCATTTGCATCTGGAAGCCCTTGCCCTCCTCACCGATGCGATAGGACTCGGGCACAACCACATCATCAAAAAAGAGTTGCGCAGTATCTGAGCTTCGCATGCCCAGCTTGTTGAGCCGCTCTGAAGTCGAAAATCCAGGGGTATCTGTAGGCACTACAATCAGTGACTTGTTCTTATGTTTCTGTTCATCGGATGTATTGGCAAGCACAACTATATAGTCCGCCTGGGTGGAGTTGGTGATCCACATCTTGCTGCCGTTGATGACGTAGTCGCCATCTTTTTTGCGCGCTGTAGTTTTGATGGCGGCGACGTCCGAGCCCGCGTGGGGTTCGCTGACGCCGATACTTGTCACCATGTCCCCTGCTATAGCAGGGACAAGAAACTGGCGACGCAATTCATCTGAGCCAAAACGCGCTAACGCTGGAGTCGCCATGTCGGTCTGCACGCCCACGGCCATGGGTATAGAACCACAGGTAACGAGCCCCCATTGTTCCATGGCGGCCATCGAATAGCTGTAATCCAGCCCCATGCCACCGAACTCCACTGGTTTGCTAATCCCCAGCAGGCCAAGTTTACCGGCTTTTTGAAATACCTCATGGGCGGGAAAGATCCCCTCCTCTTCCCATTGATCTACGAAAGGATTGACTTCTTTCTCAACGAAGCTCGCTACGGTTCTGCGGATTTCATTGTGCTCTTCGGTAAACAACATGCTTGTACAACCTCCTTAGGCAATATCGGAAACGCTGGTGGTATGGAATTTTCTCAGGTTCAGTGACCAGGCTCCAGTAGTTTGGGATTTCAAGTGTACTAATAACTTTAGGCGGGGGTATGCTGGCGGCTCTTTTGGCTTGAGCCAGGACTTATCAGGTCTCTTTCTGGCGGTCCCGCGCCAGCAGTACATAAAATGCCGGCACGACAAATAGCGTGAAAAGGGTGCCTATACCCAGCCCTGTTGCGATAACAAGTCCAATCTGAAATCGACTTTCTGCGCCAGGCCCCGTTGCGATCAGTAGCGGGACCATGGCAACCAGCATGGCCATTGTCGTCATCAGGATGGGTCTCAAGCGAACTGTTGCAGCCTGTTCGACCGCCTTCCTTTTGCTGCATTTTTCTTTTAGCTGCGTTCTGTTGGCAAAGTCGACGATGAGAATACCGTTCTTGGCGATCAGCCCGATTAGCGTTATGAGACCTACCTGAGTGTACAAATTGATGCTGGCGAAGCCAAGGGTTATAAAAATGAGAGCGCCCGCAATAGACATGGGCACAGACATCAGAATGATGAGCGGATCCCGCCAGCTTTCGAACTGTGCCGCCAGCACCAGGTAGATTACGGCTATGGAGAGGAAAAAGGTCAGGATGAGGGCGTTGCCCTGCTGCTTGAACTGTCGTGCTTCACCCATATAGTCGTAGGCAAATCCTCGGGGAAATAATTCTGCGGCTTTTGTTTCCAGAAACTCTATCGCCTTGCCAATTGAGATTCCTGGAGCCGCCACTGCATTGATGGTTACAGCATTCAACTGTTGAAACTGGACGCGTTGACTGGGCTCTGTTGTGAACTCAAAACTAACCAGGCTGGAGAGGGGTATCATGTCCCCGGACTTGCCTCTGACATAGTAGTCGCTGAGGACCTCATGGTTTGCCCGGAATTCTCGTGGCACCTGTGGAATGACCTCATAGCTGCGCCCCTGAAGGCTGAAACGACTGATCTGATTACCCCCGAGCATGATCGCCAGGGTCCCTCCAATATCTTCCATGCTGATGCCGAGATCTCCGGCACGCTCCCGGTCTATCACAATTTTTGTGCGCGGTGTTGTCATATCCATAGATTTACTGAGGAAGACAAACTGCCCGCTCGCCCTGGCTTCTTCGATCATATCGCCCGCAAGTTTATCGAGCTGTTGGAAATCTTGATCTGATGTGATCACAAATTGCAGTGAAGGTCCCCTTGCTGCACCTGGGAGGGATGGAAAGGTAAATACGGCGATCTGGACGCCAGGGATCTGATTGACTTTTTGCTGCATGATTGCCTGCAGCTCCTGCTGGCTTCGATCACGCTCAGCGATGGGCGTAAATCGTATCCCACCAAATGTTGTCGCCGGTGTGCCTCCACCGCCAATCAACAGAAAACTCCTGAGATAATCAGGAAAGCTCTCGTAGATCTTCACCAATTCACGTGCATGAACGCTGGCATAGTCAAGGGTGGCGGTCTCGGGAGCACGCATTTGAATATTCAGAAGTTCCCGGTCTTCGGTTGGGGCCAATTCGTTTGTGCTGGTAGCGAACATGAAGTAGATGCTCGCGATGATGGCACCTGCAAAAATGTAGATAACCTGTCGATGATCCAGCCAGCTGGTTAAGAGACGATGGTACCTCGCCGCCAGCCGGTTAAAGAATCTCTCTACCAATTCTTCGAATCGCTCTGGCTCTTCCCGGGTTGTTAAGACCTTCGAGGACAGCATAGGCGACAGAGTCAATGCGACTATACCGGATATCAGTACTGCTCCCGCCAGAGAAAAAGCAAACTCCGTGAATACGATCCCCACCAGGCCGCCAACAAAGGCTATGGGCGCATATACCGCTAGAAGCGTTGTGGTCATGGACAGGATCGGCAGACCCAGTTCCCGTGCTGCTTCCCTGGCGGCTGCATGGGGGGTTTTGCCTTCGGCTATGTGCCTGTGCACGCATTCGACAACAACAATGGCATCGTCTACGACCAGTCCAATGGCCAGTAGCATGGCGAGTAACGTCAACAAATTAATAGAGAAACCGAAAGCCAGCATGATGAATGTGGCACCAATCAGGGACAGGGGCACAGAAATAGCGGGGACGATCGCCGCGTGCCAGGAGCCAAGTGATACCAGGATGATGAGCAGCACTATGACAACTGCTTCAGCAAGGGTGCTCAACACTTCCGCAATAGATTTCTCAATATCCGCACTGGCATCATGCACCTTGTGCAGGTCCAGGGACGCTGGCAGCTGCTGCTCGATTTCATCCATCAGAGTGCGAACTTCTTTAGACACGGTGATCGGATTCGCGCCGGGTGCAGCTTCGACCGCGAGCATGACCGCTTCCTGGCCGTTGTACCAGCTCATCTGATCAAAATTGGCAGCATCCAGCGCAACATCTGCGACATCACGCAGGCGAATTTGTGAAGTACCATCCGTGCGGATCACCAGGTCAGAAAAAGCGTCGACTTCCGACACATCGGTATTAGCCGTAAGCTCAATGGTCACAAGGTCATCCTTGGTTTTCCCGACACCGGCAAGGAAATTATTGCGCACCAATGCCCCGCGAATGTCCATTGCCGTGATACCCAGAGCCACCATGCGCTGAGGGTCCAGCCAGATACGCATGGCAAATTTCTGATTGCCGCTGATACTGGCTTTGGCAACACCCGGTATCGCCTGTAATCTTGGAACTACACTACGCATCAGATAATCGGTTATTTGACTTGGGTTCATCTGCTCGCTAGCGAATGCAAGGTACATAAGCGCCATCATGGAACTCGTGCGTACATCGATAGTGGGGTCTAACGCCTCAGGAGGTATTACGTTTCGCTGACTGGCGACCTTTGCCTGAATCTCTGAGACAGCGGCATGGTAGTCGTAGTTGAGCTCCATATTCGCCTCGATGATCGAGACGCCCTGCCTGGAATGAGAAACAAGATAGTCGATACCCTGTGCCTCTGAGATAGCTCGCTGCAGGGGGTTGGTGATGAAACCCTGGATGAGATCCGCATCAGCACCGGGATAGGCGGTGGTGACAGTGATCAGCGCGCGGGACGCGTTGGGAAATTCACGAAGCTCTAACAGTCCGATAGACCTTAAGCCCACAAGTAGTATTAGCATGCTGATTACTGATGCCAGCACCGGTCGGTCGACAAAGAGCTCGGTGAAACTCATCCGCTGGTTAGGCCACTGGGCAGGGATACCGAGTTATCTATTCGTACTCTCTGTCCTGAGCGGAGCTTCATTTGCCCTGTTGCAACAACCTGTTCTCCACTCGCGAGTCCTGACAGCACTTCGACTTTGTTCCCCCGCACCTGACCGACCACGACCTGGCGTCGCTGGACGATAAGGTCATCACCCTCGGCCTCGATTACGAACACTGAATCACCGTATGGCTGGGTACTGATTGCCGTTCTTGGCAGCGCAACAACGCCCTCTTTTTCACCCATCACTACCGAGATCCTGGCGAACATGCCGGGTCGCAATCGTAGTGCCGTGTTCTTGAAAGTGGCCTGCAGGGGAACATTTCGAGTTTTTTCTTCAACCTTCGGGCTGATCGCCGTCAGCAGCCCGGAGAAGGTCTCGTCAGGATAAGCTGAAACATTCAGTTCAACGACCTGGTCCACCTTGAGATTCTGTAGAAACCGCTCGGGCAGCGTGAAGTCCACATAGACGGGATTAAGGTTCTGCAAGGTTACAATTGCGGTTCCTGGTGACAGGTATTGACCCTTGTTGATTTTTCGAATGCCCAATACCCCGGTAAATGGTGCGCGAACCTCCTTGCGGGCTATAAATACCTCCTGCTCATCAGTCTGGGCAGACAAACTTTCCAATACAGTCCTGTCACGATCAAGTTCAGCCTGGGAGACCGCCGTATTCCGGATCAGGCCGCGAGCACGCTCGTAATCGAGCCGGGCCAATTCGACTTGTGCCTTCAGGGATCTCAACTCTGCGAGTTCTGCCGCTGCGTCAAGTTGAACGAGGAGCTCACCCTCCGATACACTATGACCAGACTCAAAGCTGATGCCAGCGACAATACCCGGGACCTCAGCACTGACTTCCACTCCCTGGTTGGCGCTAAGACTTCCTACAGCGCTAACGGTGACTCGCCAGCTCTCCAGGTTTGCCACGGCGGACGAAACTGTCACGGCTGGTCGTGTAGCAGAAGCCCGTTGCTCCTTGACCAATCTTGCCTGATTGGCCTTCCAGCCAAATATTCCACCAAACAATAAGCCGAGAGCAACGACAAGGAAAATCAGTCGTTTTACCATAATAGTTCTACCAGTCAGACCCTTCGTGTCCGATAAAAAGGCCCGGAGCATGGCATGCCCGGGAGCTTATTGGAATAACAAAATGTAACCATCAACTGGTTTCCGCATGGGTGAGGCGAATTCCTTGTCTTAGGACCCCAATTTTAAATCCCGTTGCCTTCGTAATGCCCGACTCCTGTGGTAGAGATTATGTAATGCACAATGTGAATGCCCAGGTATATCCCAACATTATGATCGAGGGGAAAGGTTGATGAAAATGGAATGAGAAGTGCCAACAGCTACTCCTTAGTCTCTATCGTGTTAGTACGATAAATGGTAAGTTCAGCTTTGCCAGCGAGTGATCGAATTGAAATTTGGGAGATTAGGAATGTTTAGCCATATTATGGTCGGTGCACGTGACATGCAGGAAGCAAAGGTATTTTATGACGCAGCGCTGGGAGCGTTGGGATATGAGCCAGGCGTGATAGATGAGATGGGTCGCTGCTTTTATGTAAGTGATGGCAATATATTTGCAGTCACCATACCGATTAATGGTGAACCTGCCTGCCATGGAAATGGCAGCACTATTGGTTTTGTCGCGGCAGATTCGACGGCAGCTGATAATTGGCACGCGGCTGGTATCGCTAATGGTGGTGCGACCTGTGAAGATCCACCAGGTGTACGTGATGGTGGCAACGGCAAGATTTACCTTGCTTACCTGCGCGACCCATCAGGCAACAAGCTTTGTGCGGTTTATCGTATGGGTTAAACCTCAATACAGGACTTTTAGGTGCTCTCCTTCGAAGGGCCGTGCCTGGTGAAGCCGTCCTTCACGTACCATATTTGGCCAATCCCAGTTTGAAAGTAGCGCTCGTCCCACTGCGATCATGTCAAACTCACCCTGCTCCATACGTTCGATAACTTCTTCAAGATTGTTAGTTGCCTGGGAGCCCGCCATGCTGGCGAGGCCCTTATTTTTTCTGGACTGTTTTTTTTGGGAATCTCCAGCCAAGCCGACGCTGCCAACTGAGATAGATGGTATTCCTGTCAGTTTCTTGGCCCAGCCGGCGAGGTTCAAGTTTGACCCTTCAAACTCCGGTTCCCAGAAACGCCTTGTGCTAGTGTGAATGATATCGACGCCCGCATCGATAAAAGCATTTAAAGCTATTTCAAGCTCCTGTGGCGTCTTATAGGTTTTTGCATTGAAATCCAGCGATTTCCACTGTGACGTGCGAAAAGAAATGGGAAAATCCGCGCCAACAGCATCTCTGACCTGCTCAATTGTTTCTATTGCAAAGCGCAATTGCTTTTCAAATGTACCACCGTAAGCGTCTGTTCGTCTGTTCGTCACCTCCCAGAGGAAACCATCGATCAGGTAACCATGAGCACCGTGAATCTCGACGCCGTCGTAGCCCACTTCCTTGGCATTAGCTGCAGCCCTGGCATATGAAGCCTGCACTTCAGGTATCTCTTCGAGTTCTAGTGCTCGTCCATTTATCGATTCAACATCACGGTACCCTGAGGCGCTCAGGGCTGGAAGGTCGGGGTTTGGGATGCCGCCTACGGGTCTCTCTGCTCCCATATGCCAAAGTTGACAAAAAATCTTGCCATTTT
>Ga0187827_10003891_pt1 | contig 18784 bp, 17 predicted proteins | sample ETNtaG_39_FD_167969 | JGI IMG/M metagenome (GOLD analysis project Ga0187827, IMG submission 167969) | Marine microbial and viral communities from oxygen minimum zone, Eastern Pacific Ocean - ETNP2014_SV_150_PacBio MetaG (Illumina Assembly) | ecosystem: Environmental > Aquatic > Marine > Hypoxic... | reverse complement strand
GACCGGTTGCGATGGTGCAGCCGACCACAATTAACCCAACCAGGATCAGTCGTTGGCGGCGTCTCGGCGTCAATCCGAAGATCCTTGTTGAGAGTCACTGAGGGTGCGAAGTAATGTTCTAAGATTGGCGATAGAGAGCGCCACTGTGCCGCCAAGCACGATAGCGGACAGGAAGTACGCCGACCATACATAAGCGCCGTATCCGCCCATAGCAAAAAATTCGCGCATTATCTTGCCGGAGACAGGGTTTTGATCCAGGACGCGCGCTTTTCTTGTTTCAATAGACCGGCGCGCACGCCTAGCATTAGCACGGTTAAGTAATGCAATTTGAATGCAATACCCATGATCAGCAGCGGTACCAGCATGTCGATATGAATAGATGGTGCGCCAAGTTTGGTCACTGTTGCACCTTGGTGCAAAGTGTTCCACCACTCAACTGAGTAATGAATGATCGGCAGATTCACGAGGCCCACCAGGGCGAGAACGGCGCCAGCACGGCCCGCTGTTCGGCGGTCATCGATTGCAGAATCCAGTGCAAGATAACCGAGGTAGAGCAGTAACAGCACCAATTCTGATGTCAGACGGGCGTCCCATACCCACCAGGTACCCCACATGGGTTTCCCCCAGATTGAACCGGTTGCTAGCGCCAGGAAAGTATAGGTGGCTCCGATAAGTGCACTGGTTCGAGCCACGATGAAGCCGACTTTAATATGCCAGATGAGACCGATAGCACCGGCGATGGCAAACACGACATAGACCGCCATTGACAACCACGCGGCAGGTACGTGTACAAAGATAATCCGATAAGCCTGCCCTTGCTGATAGTCAGGAGGCGCGGCTACTAGCGCACCGTAAAGTCCGATTCCAAAACACGCGATAGCGGCCCAGGCAAACCATGGCGTTAGCTGTGTTGCGAGCCGATAAACAGATGGCGGAGATCCTAGCCGATGGAAAGCGGTGGTCAGGGAAAAATCAGATTGGTCAGATCGAGGTAATGACATCGATACAAGACGCGCGGGTGGCGTCTCACTCCATCGGCAGGTCGAGATGTTGTAAATCGTTTAGCAGTTGCTGACCATGATCTTCCGGTAATCCGACTAGCGGGGGGCGCAGCGTCTGCCATCGAGTGTCGCCGTAAAATTCGGCCGCATAGTGTTTCAGTGCCGCAATAGCTGGGTAGGCTACGAAGGCTTCTCTAATGCGATTGGCTTTTTCCTGCAGGATCGGTGCATTGCCATCACTCGCAATGAAGCTGTCATAGATGCGCCGAAGGCCCGTTGGATTGGCATTCGCGGTGGCTGAAATGCACCCAACGCAGCCGTTCTGAAGGCCAGTCAATAGGAAAGTTTCTGCGCCGGGAAAGATCGCCAACTGGGGAAATCGATTCGACAAAGACAAGGTGTTATCAAGATCGCCGGAACTGTCTTTTACGCCTGCAATGACTTCGGGAAAGCGAGTAACCAGATTATTGATCAAGTCTCCAGAAATTGGGATTTGGGACACCGGCGGAATATGATAGAGAAAGACGTTGAGCGCCGTATCGGAAACGCCTTCTATCATGTTCGAATAACTCATTAACAGTCCATCGTCTGATGCGTTCTTGTAATAAAACGGGGGTAACACCAGTGTGTGGTGGCAACCGTTGGCAAGCGCATGACGCGTCAGTTCGATGGTGTCAGGTAGAGCGCAGCAGCCTGTGCCGATTATTAATTGCGCCGGAGTGACCCCGCTCTTCAGAACGGCTTCAAGCGCGACCATGCGCTCTTTCACTGAAAACGAATTGGCTTCGCCCGTCGTGCCGAATAGCGCCACACCGTGACAGCCAGACGCCAGTAGGTGTTGTACATGTCTGCTGAGTCTGGTGGTGTCGATCGATAGCTGATCGTCGAGCGGTGTTAATGCAGGGCTCCATACGCCATGCGCAGGAAAGGTATCAAAGCGGTTGTCAGTCATTGTGGTTCGACTCCATGTCTCAGAACAGACCTTCTACTAGGCCCGTGTCGTCTATACGTATGCTGTTGGCTGCAGGAACACGCGGCAGGCCGGGCATGGTCATAATCTCTCCACAGATAACGACCACAAAGCCAGCACCCGCCGCCAGGCGAACTTCCCGCACTGGTATCTGGTGCCCGCTCGGCGCTCCAAGGCGTGTCGGGTCGGTAGAGAAACTGTACTGTGTTTTGGCCATGCAGACCGGAAGATTAACAAAACCATCCGCCTCGAGTTGGCTTAGCTGTTGGTGGACACGTTTATCGAGAAGGATGTCATCGGCACTATAAATCTGTTGAGCGACCGTCCGAATCTTGTCCGCGAGCGGCAGCGCATCCTTGTAGAGTGGAGTGAAATCCGCCTTCCCACTGTCGGCTAGCGCTACCACTTTATGGGCCAACGCTTCCGCCCCGGCACCGCCATCCGCCCAGTGATGACAATCAACAGCATCAATGTTCTCGGCGGCACAAAGTTCCTGCAGTGCGGCCCGTTCTTCGTCTGTGTCGGCCGAAAAGCCGTTGATGGCTACGATCACGGGCACACCAAATTGACCAATATTATGGATGTGGCGAGCCAAGTTGACGAATCCCTTGTGTACGGCATCGGCATTCGGTTCATTTAACTGGTTTCGGGCAATACCACCGTGGAACTTGAGCGCCCGTATGGTTGCAACCACAACCGCTGCATCGGGGCGCAGCCCCGACTTTCGACATTTGATATTGAAAAACTTTTCGGCACCAAGATCGGCGCCAAAGCCTGCTTCGGTGACAACGTAGTCACCCAGGCCCAGCGCTGCCCGTGTCGCGATGACCGAATTGCATCCGTGGGCAATGTTGGCGAACGGACCGCCATGTATCAACGCCGGAGTGTGTTCAAGGGTCTGGACCAGATTCGGCCTTAGGGCGTCTCGAAGTAGCACCGTCATCGGACCTTCTGCTTTTAAATCCCGGGCATAGATCGGTTCGCGTGTTCGCGTGTACCCGACAATGATATTGGCTAATCGTTGTTGTAGGTCATCTACGTTCTCAGCCAGGCAGAAAATCGCCATCACTTCAGATGCGACTGTGATGTCAAAGCCGGATTCGCGGGGAAACCCATTTGCGATGCCGCCCAGCGAGGCGGTGATCTGACGAAGGGCACGATCATTCATGTCCACTACGCGACGCCAGGTGATACGGCGCGAGTCAAAATCGAGATCGTTTTGCCAGTAAATATGATTATCAATGAGAGCGGAGAGCAGGTTGTGTGCGGCACCAATCGCGTGAAAATCGCCGGTAAAGTGCAAGTTGATGTCTTCCATGGGCACAACCTGGGCATAGCCTCCTCCCGCCGCCCCGCCTTTCATTCCAAAACAGGGTCCAAGACTGGGCTCACGAAGGCAAACCACCGCTTTTTTGCCAATGCGGGTGAGGCCGTCGCTTAATCCAACGGAGGTGGTTGTTTTCCCTTCACCGGCTGGTGTCGGAGTCATTGCCGTGACCAGTATCAGGCGCCCCGGTTTCGCGTTTTTGGCCTGCTCGACGCATTCCAGTGAAAGCTTCGCTTTGTCATGACCGAAAGGCACGAGTTGTTGCCAGTCAAGTCCGAGTTTTTCGCTGATTTCGCGAATCGGTTGGCCATTATTGGCGCGGGCAATTTCAATGTCGGTCAACGCCATCGGAAATCTCCTGTTGTTTTTGTTCGGTCGAGCCAGCGAGTCGATTAACCGATGCTCGTGTCCTCGGACTCGCCAACTGTGAACTGTATTCGATTTTTCTGGGTAAGGTAAGGTATCCAACGACCGGTGTGGGCATCGAATGCGACCACGGCAATAGGTAAGTTTCAGTCCCGATTACGCTTTACCCTTGTGAGATAATGGTTTGAAATGAATTTCATCCAATCACCACTTTAGATGCCGGATATGGTGAATGAATTCGATTGGTTGGCCCACCTCAGGGCGTCACCCCTTGGTCAGGATCAGCTGCGATGCGCTCTTTCAAGTCTCTCGACGCAAGACATGGTTGCGGTAGCTTGTCTCGAGAAGGATGTGTGCCAGGCACTGGTGCGGCTTGTCGATGCTTTGCCATTTCGTTCCGCTCGTCCTGTGGCGGGCTCGTCGACGAGTCTGGTTTTTCAAGACTTTCAACTTTGTTACGAGGTGCCGGTGACCCACGCATTATGGGGTCTTGCCGGATCATTAGGGCAATTATTCCGCGCGGCGCTGTCGTATGACTCGCTGGTCGAGGAGCCGACAGCATTCAGGTTTAATGACCTCATTGTCCAGCGTTATCCCGCGGGATGTCGAGGAATTTCACCTCACCGTGATCATGCCCGTTACGTGGTGGTTATCGCGATTCTCGTGCTGAGCGGTGATGGCGAGTTCTGTGCCTGTCAAGACCGTACTGGCGACGGCGCTGTAGAGATACCCGCTAGACCAGGTGAACTGGTGCTGATGCGTGCCCCGGGGCTACAGGGTGCTGGACCTAGGCCATTTCACCTGTTGCGCAACGTGACTCGTTACAGGAGAACGGTTGGTTTGCGTTACGATGTTGAAAAAGGCCTTGGTGAACTGAAATGACTGACTCGATACGAAGAGAATTTGCTGGAAATCCGGGTCGTGTTGACACTGCAGATGCCCCTATTGGAGAAATGGTAGCGCGGGTTCTGAGTCTGATCAATGAGGTCATTCTAGGAAAGCCATTGCAGGCAAAGCTTGCTCTCAGTTGCCTGGTGGCTGGCGGGCACCTCTTGATTGAAGATATTCCCGGGGTCGGCAAGACGACGCTGGGCCAAGTATTGGCTCGTGTATTGGGGCTGGAACTGTCCCGTATACAATTTACAAGTGATTTGTTGCCAGCTGACATCGTAGGTATCGGTGTTTATCGCAGCGTGACAGAGTCGTTTTATTTTCAGCCTGGGCCAATTTTTTCCGAGGTGGTGTTAGCCGATGAGTTGAATCGCGCCACTCCGAAGGCACAGAGCGCTCTTTTAGAGGCAATGGAAGAGCATCAGGTGACTGTCGACGGTGAGTCCCATGTGCTGCCGAAACCATTTTTCGTCATCGCCACGCAAAACCCGATCAATCAAGTTGGGACTTTCCCATTGCCTGAATCTCAACTGGATCGATTCATGATGCGCATCGGGATTGGATATCCCGACCCGTTGGCTGAAAAACAATTACTGACTCGTCCGGACACGCGGATTATTCTCAGCGGATTGGCGTCATTGATGAGCGCAGATAAGGTGATCGAGTTACAGGCCGCCGCCGCTTCTGTTCATACCAGCGTTGCTTTGGTTGATTATGCGCAGGCCTTGCTTGCTGCGTCTCGTCGCTCGCCTTGGCTTTTGCAGGGTCTGTCACCGCGTGCGGGAATCGCGTTAATTCGTGCTGCCAAGGCGTGGGCGCTTCTCAATGGGCAGGATCACGTTGTGCCCGAAGACCTCCAGCAGGTGGCAGCGGCTGTTCTCGATCATCGATTACAGCCAGCCGAGCGCGAGGTGCCGGCCGGTGGCCTTGCGGAACGGCTTATCCGGGAAACTGATATTCCCTGAGTAAAAGTGATGGCGGACCCGGTTTCGATCATGTTCCACCGGCGCTATGTCTATATGTTGCCAACCGGGCCAGGTTTTTTGTTCGGATTTAGTACATTGGCCATGCTGTTAGTCGCGACTAATTACAGCAATGGGCTAGCTCACGGGTTCTGCTTTCTACTAGCCGGCATTGTCATCGTGTCCATGTTGTATACGCAGCGTAATTTGCAGGGGCTGACCGTGTCTGCCGTACCGGCGGCGCCTGTTTTTGCGGGGCAGCGCGCGCGTTTCCCCTTGGTTATTTCCACCTTTGATCAGGTTCCCAGGCTGTCTTTATGGCTAGAAAAGGATGCGCACCCGGTAGCGTTTTCTGTTCAGCCCGGACAACCGGTGCGCCGAAACGTGAGCGTATCGACAACCAGGCGGGGTCGTGTGTCTATACCAGCGGTTCGAGTAACCAGCGCTTATCCCCTGGGACTTTTCTTTGCATGGTCACGGCGTATTGAGTTAGCCAGCGATTGTGTTGTTTTTCCTGAACCCAGTGCGCCGTTGCCGTTTCCCGACTTTCGGACTGACCTGCCTGTTGGCAGCGGTGTGGTGCGGTCTGATGGGGACGATTTTCAAGGCTTTCGCGAGTACCGGGTAGGGGACTCTTATCGGCATATTCATTGGAAATCGCTGCCACGGAGCAACACGCTCCAGGTGAAAACATTTGCGACTTCGCATGACAGGGAATGCTGGTTTGATCTGATACATACGCCTGGGCCGGCGCTCGAACATCGATTGAGTCAGTTATGCCGATGGATCATCGACGCTGAAGTACAACAGTTACATTACGGTCTGCGGTTGGGGTCAGTAGTCCTCGCCCCAGGCACTGGTCACAGCCACAAGTTGCGTTGTTTAACGCTGCTCGCACTGTACCCGCTGACTGATTGATCATGCGTGACATGATTCGTTCTCTGGTCCAGAGCTATCGGACGTTGCGTCCGTTTGCTCCTGTTGCCCCGTATCCGAGGCAAGGCGCTGTGCTGTTGCTTCTAGTGGCTACTGTGTGGGTTGTTCAGTTGCATCCGTTGGTTCCCCCATGGTGGGTCCGATTGATAGCGATCAGTTTGTGTTTATGGAGAGTGGGTATCGAACGGGTTGGGTGGCCGATGCCGTCTCGTTTCTTACGATGGGCGCTGACTGGGGCTGTGTTGGTGACTGTTCTGAGTCAGTTTCACGGGTTACACGGCCGGGATGCCGGGACCGTTTTTCTCATGTTATTGATCGGATTAAAAGGGCTTGAAATGCGCCATTACCGAGATGTCGTGGTGGTGGTTTTTCTGGTGTGGTGGGTTACCTTGACGGGGTTTCTTTTCTCGCAATCTCCAATGACGGCCGCCTGCGGTTTGTTGAGCGGCGGATTGGCCTTGACCGCCTTGTTGCGCATGAACCAGTCCAGCTCGACCCCGCGCGGGCGGGTTACACGTGATGCTGTCGGCATGCTGTCCTTGGCGTTGCCCATTATGTTGGGACTGTATCTCTTGTTTCCTCGAATACAAGGGGGACTGTGGGGAGTCCCTGATGATCCATTGATCGGTCACATGGGGTTAAGTGAGGAGGTCAGTCCGGGGTCAATTCTGCATTTGCTAGAAAACGATGAAGTTGCATTTCGGGCACAATTTGATGGGCTCACACCTCCTGTGGAGGAGCGATACTGGCGCGCCTTGGTGTTGGAATCGACCGATGGTCGTACGTGGCGTCGTGGTGTCATGAAAGATCAGTCAACGTCTCTTGTCGTTATGCAGGAGTCAAAACCGATCCGATACACGACCACCTTTGAACCGAGTAACAAGAGATGGTTGCCTGTATTGGACTGGCCAGTGACTGTGCCGCCCGGCACTCGCAGCGGTTACGGCCATGTGTTGGCATCCACAACCAATCTGTTGAGCTCATTGCGATTGGAATTGACATCTGACCGAGTTCTTTCAACCGCACGATTGGGGGAGGTTGAGAGGCGGGCTAATTTGCAACTCGCTATACCGCCGACCCTTCGGGTAAAAACCTTGGTTGCTCAATGGCGATCGTTAGCTTCTGATCCTGTCGAAGTGGTGCGTCGTGCTGTGGGGCACTTTCGGTCGGAGTCTTTTTATTACAGTCTTTCACCGGCGTCTCTCGGTAATCGGCCGGTAGACGAGTTTATGTTTGATACGAGGGAAGGGTACTGTGAACATTATGCGAGCGCTTTTACGACGTTGATGCGAGTTGCGGGTATTCCCTCTCGGATGGTGGTCGGTTACATGGGTGGAGAGGTCAATGACGTGCTTGGCTATGTTGTCGTTCGACAATCCGATGCGCACGCATGGTCAGAGGTGTGGCTACCCGCGTCGGGTTGGACTCGAGTTGATCCCACGGCTGCGATAGCGCCCGAGCGGATTCGTTATGGAATCGATCTGCTTCGATCAATCGACGCGTTGGGTTGGTCTATTGGCGGTGTGTCTCAAGATGCCATGTTGGAATTATTGCAACGAGACCTCTGGGATCACGGCCTGCGATGGGTTGAACACCGTTTTGATGCGGCAAATTACGGATGGAACAAATGGGTGATGGATTTCGGTCCAGAACAGCAGTTTGTGTTTTTTCGAGCAGTCGGTTTGGACCAGTTTGGCCGCCCTCTTTTGCTCTTGTTGTTGGTTGTTGTGGTCGGGTTGCTGTTATTGGTTGGACAGGGTCTACTTTCCATGGGGCAGTTGACCAGCGATCCCCTGCAACGGGCCTATCACTATTTTCTCAGACGCATGGGGCGTCTGGGTCTGACAAAGCATTCGTTTGAGGGGCCGTTAGATTTTGCCGAACGTGCTATTCAGGAGCGTCCTGATTGCGAACGATCTATTCGAGCAGTGACGCAACGTTACGTTGCCGTCCGCTATGGTCTATCGCAGTCAGTGTCCGTAGTCAGAGACATTCGACGACTGACGCGATCGTTGTGATGCATAGCTTCTCTGGGTGGCTGGCCTGTCTGTGGGTTTGTATCATGTACCAGTTATTTTTCTTGAAAATAAGTATTACGGACTCGCTCATAAACACGTTTAGCGGTGGTAATGCTGATTCCGGCCTGATTGGCGGTGATTTCTAACGCCTTCGCCTGGGTGGAATGTGTCCGTGCCCGTTCAATGCGGGCGTAGAGCACGATGTCGGCGGCTACGCGCGGAAAAGCATGCCCCTGGTCGGGCGTGAAATAAGGGCGGGGATCGAAGCCTTGGGCAAGAATCTGCAGTATGGCGGCAACACTCGCTGCTTCATCGACGTTGAGTGGTTCGCTTCGAGCAATTTTATCTGCAAGTGATTGAAGTTTTTCTTCCAATGTGGGTAATCCTTATATGACTGGGTTTGACCGCTATCTGGATAATTAGACGCAGATATACTCGAGTGTGATCAAATATTGATAACCAGAAGGAGGTTGTGTGAAGTTCAAAGAGTTTGTGACTCCCATCGGAGCGCGTTATTTCGAAGATTACGAGGCCGATTGTACTTATGATTGTGGGCAGCGATTAGTATTGGAGAGCGAAATCATTGAATTTGCGCAACGTTATGACCCACAACCCTTTCATATTGATCCCGTTGAGGCGAGGCATTCTATTTATGGAGGTCTGATCGCAAGTGGTTGGCATACGGGTGCGTTGACGATGCGGTTGCTGGTAGAGAATTATGTCTCGACGGTGGCAAGCTTGGGGTCGCCCGGCATCGAGACATTGCATTGGCCTGCGCCAGTGCGCCCTGGGGACACCCTGACTGTAACAGTTGAAGTGCTTGAGACCCGGGTTTCCCAGTCAAAACCGGATCGCGGTATCGTGCGTTCCGAGGTCCATACTGTTAATCAAAAAGGGGTGCAAGTGATGGGATTGGTGTCTGCTAATTTTTTCCTACGCCGAAGCACGGTTGGGTAGGATGTATATCGAGATACAAGGAAGATAAGACAATGAATGAGTTACGGGTAAATCGCGAACGGCTGTGGGATAGCCTGATGCAAATCGCTGAAATCGGTGCGACCGAAAACGGTGGGTCGTGTCGCTTGGCCTTGTCGGATGAAGACAAAGTCGCTCGGGATCTCTTCATTGATTGGTGCAAGGACGCGGGTTGTTCAATAGAGATTGATCGTATGGGAAATATCTTTGCCACTCGCGCGGGTCGTTCCAACCAACTCCCCGTTGCTACGGGTAGCCACCTGGATACGCAGCCTCACGGTGGGCGCTTCGATGGGGTTTATGGCGTTTTGGCAGGTCTAGAAGTCATTCGGTCGTTGAACGATCACCATGTTGAGACCGAGGCTGCGATCGAGGTGATTGTCTGGACCAATGAAGAGGGGTGCCGTTTTGCACCAGCGATGGTTGCTTCCGGTGTTTACGCTGGTCTCTTTGAATTGGATTATGCGCTCGAGCGTGCCGATAAGACGGGTGTCACCATGGGTGCGGAACTTGAACGCATCGGCTATGCAGGTGATCGACCCTGTGGGGAGCATGCCCTCGGTACTTTGTTTGAGGCGCATATTGAGCAGGGACCGATACTGGAGCAGGCCGACGATACGATTGGTGTTGTTACCGGGGCGCAGGGAACGCGCTGGTACACGGTATCGATTACGGGCCAGGACGCTCATGCCGGACCGACACCCATGGTCGGTCGGCGAGATGCGGTCGTTGCTGCAGCGGCATTGATTGAATCAGTGGAGCGCATTGCGCATGAAAGATCCCCGCAGGCAGTTGGTACGGTGGGGGCTTTAACGGTTAGTCCCAATTCGCAAAACACAATTGCCGGCCACGTTGAACTTCGAGTCGATATGCGACATCCAGACGCTCGAATGATGACCGAAATGGATGATGCGCTCAGAGATAGTGCAGCGATGATTGCTGAGGCGCGCAGTGTCGTGATCAATGTCGATGATATCTGGTACAAACCTCCGGTGGTCTTCGACAGCGATTGCATTGCGTCGGTTCGGGAGGCGGCTGCGGCGCTGGGGTATTCTCACCGGGACATTGTCTCGGGGGCGGGTCACGATGCCTGTCAGGTCTGTTCCGTCGCACCGACCGCGATGATATTTGTCCCCTGCGCGGGTGGTCTTAGTCACAATGAAGCGGAGAGTGCCAAACCTGAAGATCTCGAAGCAGGTTGTAATGTACTGCTCAGAGCCATGGTGGAACGTTCAGGAGTCGTCGAATCATGACCCGCGGCCTCTGTATTGTTACCGGCGCCAGTCGGGGTATTGGCGCTGCGACGGCGATTGCGACTGCCAAGGCCGGGTGGGATGTTGCGGTGAACTATGTTGCCAATCGAGCTGCTGCTAACCAAGTGGTTAACGAGATTCGCGAGTGTGGAAGAAAAGCGATCGCTATCCAGGCGGATGTCGCTCAGGAAGTGAATGTCATGCGCTTGTTTAAGCAGGCGGAAGATGAACTGGGCGCCGTCACGGCACTCGTGAATAACGCCGGCACCACAGGCAAGATCACTCGCGTTGAGGATATGTCCGGTGAAGCGATGAAATCCGTGCTTGAACTGAATGTGTTAGCGACGATGATCTGCTCGCGAGAGGCGGTTCGACGGATGTCGACCAAGCGTGGCGGCGACGGTGGAGTGATCGTGAACGTGTCATCAATTGCACCGCGCATCGGATCTGCCAATGAATTTGTTCACTATGCAGCCTCCAAGGGCGCTGTCGACGTTTGGACCGTCGGACTCGCACGTGAAGTAGCCGCCGAGGGTATACGGGTAAATGCGGTTGCTCCCGGCATGATCAATACTGAATTGCATGCGGCAGCAGGTGATCCGGAACGAGCGCACCGCAATGCGCCATCGATTCCTATGGGTCGGGCGGCGGAACCAGAGGAGGTCGCGTCTGCCATTGTGTGGCTGTTAGGTGACGAAGCCGCTTACTGCGCTGGTGCTATTTTGGAGGTGAGTGGTGGACGTTGAACTGATCTCTACCCGTAGCGGGTAGCGACAACCGAGCAGCGTCAGTCGGGGTGGTCAAACTCAGGTATGACTTTTTCTATAAAGAGTTCTAGCGAGCGTTTTTGTTCTTTGAACCCGAGACCGAGACTTGCGTAATAGATGAAGTGATCGACGCCCAGGTCTTTGTATTGGTTTAGTTTCTGAATGACCTCATCAGGTGTACCGAAGAGTAGATTGTCGTGCAGCATCTGTCGGTCATATTCATCGCGGTTTTCCACGGAGGCAAGATCAATCGCTGCTGGGAAGCCGTTGTCGACACCACCCATGTTCTTGAACAGATTTTCAAACTGTCCAAGCTGTTTTACCGCAGCCTCCACCGGAACTGTCCATTGGTCCGCTGAATCGTAGACACAGCTATGCCGCATAGTCGAAAAGATGGGTCGCGATTTTCCAGGATTCTCCTCGAGTGCGGTTTCAAGACGTTGCACATAAGTCTCGACTTCAGTCATTGGCCGTGTAAGCGCCCAGGACATGATGTTGCAGTTGTGTTTTACCGCGTAGTCATAGGTGATGGGAGCTCGTGCGGCAACCCATACCGGTGGGTGGGGTTGTTGCAAAGGTTTGGGGACTGATGTGGCCGTTGGAAATGACCAGAATTCACCCTCGTGAGCATAGTCCCCAGCCCACAGTGCTTTAACCGCGGGCAGCATCTCTTGCATGTAGCGATGACCTTCTGACTGTTTAAGGCCGGGATGCATGCGGTCGAACTCTCTTTGATAGGCGCCAGAGCCAATCCCAAACTCGAGTCGGCCATCGCTATAAATATCGAGCAGGGCGGCTTCGCCGGCGACGTTAATCGGGTGCCAGTAGGGTGCGACGACAACGGCGGTGCCTAGACGGATTCGTGAAGTGTGTGCAGCCCACCAAGTCAGTATCTGAAAAGGATTAGGCGCAATGGTCATTTCAAGCGCGTGATGTTCGGCTGCCCAGACAATATAAAAGCCACCCTGGTCGGCCATTTTCACCATATCGAGGGTGTGACGTTCGACGGCGGGCATGTCGACCTCTGGAGAGAGGCGTTCCATATTGATGGCAAGATGAAATTTCATCGGTTTGGCATGCGTGCAATGGCTAGTGGGTATTTAACCAACAATTGTGCGGCAAGGGGTGGGCGTGGGTCGGTCGCGGGTAGATCAATGTCGGCCTTGTTACCGTTTTCCTTCCGGGATGAGGCCCTGTGGCGCGAATCGAAGCGCCAGTAACAGGACGAGGCCCATGGTCATCAGGCGCATGTGGGCCGCATTTTCCATTAAATGGTGACGAAGCGCACTGTCGGTGTCCATGCCTGCTGTGATGAGATCCATCAAGGCAAGACCGATTGGCTCCGCTTCAATCCAGAAGAACCAGATAACAAAACCGCCGATTACGGCGCCAAGATTGTTGCCTGATCCGCCCACGATTACCATAACCCAGATGAGAAAAGTAAATCGTAGCGGTTGGTAAGATGCGGGTGTGAATTGACCATCAAGCGTTGTTAACATGGCGCCGGCTATGCCGACAACGGCGGACCCTAGGACAAACACTTGGAGATGCCGCCAAGTGATGTCCTTCCCCATGGCACTGGCCGCGATTTCGTTATCACGAATGGCACGCATCATTCGACCCCAAGGGGATTTTAGCGCGGTCTCAGACAACCAAAAGACGACTAGTAGTACGCTAAGGAAGAGCGCCGCATAACTCAATTTGACGACGATAGATGATGCCTCGATCACGGGGATACCGAGTCGTTCTGCCCACGTCTGAATCCATACAGCACTCTGAAGGTCTATTTCATAAGGTACTGGGCGTGGTAATCCATTGACATTTTTCACGCCACGCGTCAGCCAATCTTCGTTTTTTAAGAAATAAATGATGATCTCGGAGATGCCGAGGGTTGCGATGGCGAGGTAATCTGATCGCAACCCGAGCGCGATTTTTCCTACTACCCAGGCGGCGCCTGCAGCGAAGGCGCCGCCGACTAGCCACGCAAACAAAATAGGAAATCCAAATCCGCCAAGGAAGCCAGTTTTAGCCGGTTCCACCGCCTCGATAGCCGCGATTCCAGGATCAACAGTCACTCGCATGACTGCATAGCCGGCGGCGACCACGGCGCCGGTCAACCAGTAGCGGTTTTTTCCCCAATTCGCCGTTTTAAGCCAAGTAACTACGGCTATGCCAATCGAGATACCGCCGAAGCACAGGCCAAGCATCGTGCGGCTCCCGCCTGCTTGCCAAGCCTCCGGCACCGCCGGCACGGAGACGATGACTGCGGCAAGGCCTCCAAGCGCTGTAAAACCCATCACGCCGGCGTTGAAGAGGCCCGCATATCCCCATTGGATGTTGACTCCAAGGGTCATGATGGCTGAAATGAGGCAGAGATTGAGAATTGTCAACGCGACGTTCCAACTTTGTAGCAGACCCACCATGATCAGTAGTAGCAGCATCATGCTAAACAACGACAAATGTTTTGCTCGTGGGGTCATAACGCGCGCCCACTGAATAACCCGGTCGGTTTTATCAGGAGCACAATGACCAAGATCATAAATGAGACGGAAAATTTGTAATCGGTAGATAGAAGTTGAACAAGCCCGTCGGGTGCAAATCCAATGGGTAGTAGATAGGCCAGCACTTTCTTATATGCAAATGTCACGAACAATTCGGAAAACGCAATAACAAATCCACCTGCAATTGCTCCAAAAGGGTTGCCAATTCCACCCACGATAGCGGAGGCAAAAATGGGCAACAGTAATTGAAGAAACGTAAATGGCTTATAACTTTTGTCCAAGCCATAGAGTGTTCCCGCGATACACGCTAAGGCACCGGTAATGATCCAGGTAATCATGACCACGCGTTCCGGGTTGATTCCTGAAAGCAGTGCCAGATCTTCATTATCGGAATAGGCGCGCATCGATTTTCCGGCTCGAGTCTTATTAAGAAACCAGAACAGGACACATACAATGATCACGGCAGTGACAACAGTAATGCTTTGTGAGGCTTTGATGGCAAGACCTTGATTTAGGCCTGTCATTTCCTTGAAAGCGCTCGCCTTCATGATGAAACGGGTGCCGTCATTAAACACCTGATCGTTCGGACCGATGATGAAGCGAATCAGGCCGCCGAGAAAGAACATTACACCGACGGAAACAATGAGATAGGTGACCGGCTGTGTTTTTGTTTGCCGGTAATAACGGTATACCAATCGATCAGTGACCAGGCACAGGCCAATCGTGATTGCAATGCCCACGGGAAGCGCCAACAGTGCCGTTGGTAGTGGTCCCAGGTTGATGCCCCGTGCTTGTAGCGCCCAGGTTACCAGTATCGTCACCATCGCCCCGAAGGACATAATCTCACCGTGTGCAAAGTTGGAAAACCGCAGTACCCCGTAAACGAGGGTAACGCCAAGCGCGCCCAGTGCCAGTTGACTCCCGTAGGCAAGTCCTGGAACGATAGCAAAGTTACTCATCAGTGCCAGTGCGTTAAGAAAATCAGTCACCTGACTAGCCGCCAAGAAATGCTTTACGCACGTTTGGGTTTGCCAGTAATGCGCTACCGGTATCGGTATATCGATTGCTGCCCTGTACCAGGACGTACCCCTTATCCGCGATGCTAAGTGCTTGTTTGGCGTTTTGTTCTACCATCAGGATAGCAATGCCTGATCGGGCTATTTCAATAATTCGATCAAACAGTTCGTCCATCACAATGGGCGACACGCCGGCGGTCGGTTCATCGAGCATCAAAACCTGGGGTTGGGTCATCAGCGCGCGGCCTACCGCCACCTGTTGGCGTTGTCCTCCTGAGAGTTCTCCGGCCGCTTGGCTGCGTTTTTCTTTGAGAACAGGAAAGAGATCAAAGACCTGGGTTAGGGTATCGGAGAAATCATCCCGCCGAATAAAGGCGCCCATTTCTAGGTTCTCTTGCACTGTGAGCGAGGTAAAGACGTTGTTGTTCTGAGGAACGAAGCCCATTCCGTTGCGTACTCGGTCTTGTGGCTTTAAGTGGGTAATGTCCCGGTCGCTCATCAAAACGCTTCCCTCGCGTAAAGGCAGCATGCCGAACACCGCCTTCATCGCGGTGGATTTACCGGCGCCGTTTGGGCCTACCACAACTGCGATTTCGCCATGCTCCACGCCAATGGTGCAGCTGTGAAGGATGTCGGTGCCTCCATAGCCGGCGGACATCTCCTTGCCAATTAGAAAACTCATTGATGCGGGTTACGTGCTCTATGGCCTGCGCCAAGATAAGACTCAATAACGGAGTCATTGGCCATAACCTCCTGCGCGGAACCCGTCGTCAGCACTCCACCTTCGGCCATGACGATGACTGGATCACACAGCTTGCTGATGAACTCCATGTCATGTTCGATCATGCAGAAGGTGTATCCTTGTTCCTGATTGAGTCGCAAGATGGCATCAGCAATTTTGTTGAGGAGCGTTCGGTTTACGCCGGCACCCACTTCGTCGAGAAAGACAATTTTGGCTTGCCCCATCATGGCTCGACCCAGTTCGAGTAGTTTTTTTTGGCCGCCGGAGAGGTTGCCAGCAAATTCGTTAGCGACGGATGTTAGTTCAAGGAAGGCGATGACTTCATCTGCTTGTTTTCGTATAGCCAGTTCTTGATCGTGCACAGTCCTGGGACGAAGCCACGTATCAATAAGTCGTTCCCCCGGTTGGTTTGCAGGTACCATCATGAGGTTTTCCTGCACCGTCAGCGTCGCAAATTCGTGGGCAATCTGAAAAGTGCGTAACAGCCCTTTAGCGAAGAGTTGGTGGGGTTTAAGGCCAGTAATCTCCACGTTTTCCAAATAGATGTGGCCGGCGGTCGGAGGGTAGACGCCCGCAATCACATTAAACAGGGTGGTTTTGCCCGCACCATTGGGGCCGATGAGGCCGGTAATGGTGCCTTGCTCAACAGCTAGGGATACATCGTTGACTGCGTGAATACCCCCGAACTGTTTGTGGAGGTGTTCGACAACAATCACGGTGGCAACGTCGAAAGCGAAACGGCCCGGGAATACCCGGACCGTTTCTTAGGATGGGTTAGCGGAAACGAACGGTCGTGTTCTTGCCACCTTTAACGAGTATTTCTTTATAGTTGCCAGCCGATTCACCAGCACCGATTAATTCCACGGCAGAGGCACCAACGTAGTCGACGTCACCGCCACCAGCAATGATCTTGAGTGCTTTGCCGAGCTCACCGGGAAAAATTTTCTGACCAGGTGCGTTGGCAACAGACATGACCTTACCTTTAAACGCCTGGCTATCGGTCGACTTGGCCGCCTGCATAGCCATGATCATCAACGCCGCAGCATCGTAGGATTCCGGGGCGAAGGGGCCTGACTTAAAACCCGCCGCGGTCGCCATTTTTTCAAATGTCGCTGCACCCGGACTATCCGTTCCGGGCACGTCACCAATTGATCCATTTAGACCGTCACCAATGGCCGCTGGCAGACTGTCGCCGATCATGCCATCGGGCAGGTAGAACACGTCAAATGCGCCTGTATCGAGGGACGCCTGAATGATGCCTTTACCGCCTTGATCAAGATAACCCGCTACAATCAGAATCTCTCCACCTGCCTGTGCCAATGCCGCGACTTCGGCACCGTAGTCACCCTTGCCGTCTTCATGTGCGGCATTAATCGTGACTTTTCCACCGACTTTTTTGAAGTTGGTTTCAATACTGTCAGCAAGACCTTTGCCGTAGTCATTGTTGGTGTACGTGATTGCAGCTGATTTGTAACCTTGATCTTTTAGTATGGTCGCGACCACCTGTCCCTGACGGGCGTCTGAGGGTGCTGTGCGGAAAAAGAGTCCGTTATCTGCCACCGTTGAGAGTGCGGGCGATGTGGCAGAGGGTGAGATCATGACAACGCCATTAGCCATGGCAACATTTTGCAGAATAGCCGTCGTGACGCCTGAACAATCGGCGCCCATAATGGCGTTGACTTTGTCAGATGTAATCAGGCGTTCGGCCACAGCCGTTGCCGCCGCAGAATCGATGCAGGTGGAATCACCACGGACAGCCGTGATTTTCGATCCGCCCATAAAGGAACCACTGTCGTTCACTTCCGATATCGCCAGTTCAGCCCCTGCTGCCATGGCCGGTGTCAGCGATTCAATGGGCCCGGTAAAACCTAGAATAATTCCGATCTTAACGTCATCGGCGACGGCTTGGCCGGTAAGCAGCGTCGCCGCTGCCAAAGCTAGAAATACTTTCCTCATCAGAGTTCTCCCCAAAATAGAGTTTGTTCTACCCTGGCCTGTGTGTCGGTCGGTTTCGGCCGGGGGGAGAAAATTATACACAGTGCCCGGTGAGTTGGGTAATTGAGGGTTGGTTCGCGACTCCTGGTATGGAATGTTCTGAGAAATGCGTGAAATTGGCGATCGCACATACCGACAGGAGGTCTGTGTAGGGGCGACCATCCGTGCACAGAACGGCTCGTTATAATGGTGGGTGTCTCATGACCAGAGAGTGTTCGGATGATTGAAAAGCGCCTTTTTGGGCGGACAGGTCACTGGAGCACTGCGACTATATTCGGTGCAGCAGCCCTTAAGAACGTAAGCCAGTCTGTCGCCGATAGAACCCTGGATGTTTTGTTTGAGTATGGGGTCAATCATATTGATACCGCACCTGCCTACGGTGATTCTGAAAAGCGGGTAGGCCCTTGGATGCTGGCGCATCGCAATCAGTTCTTTTTAGCAACCAAGACGCGGCAGCGAACTTACGCGCAGGCTAAGGTTGAATTACATCGCTCCCTTGAGCGGCTGCGGGTAGATCAGGTAGACCTGATTCAGATGCACGCCTTGTACCATCCTGATGAATGGGATACAGCGATGGCCGACGATGGAGCGTTGCAGGCGCTGATTGAGGCGCGTGAAGAGGGCCTTGTTCGCTTTATTGGGGTTACTGGGCACGGTTGGACAATTGCCGCGATGCATCGTCGTAGTCTCGAGCGATTTGATTTTGATAGTGTCTTGTTACCGTACACGCCTTCGATGCAGGAAAACGAACGTTACTCACGTGAGTTTGAATGGTTATTGTCGACCTGTCGTGAGCGGGGGGTTGCGGTTCAGACGATAAAGGCCATTGCTCGGGGTCCTTGGGCTGGAAGGGAAGAGACATACAACACTTGGTACCAGCCGTTAGATGAGTCATGGGAGATCGATCAAGCGGTTCATTGGGCGCTTGGGAGGAAAGAGATTTTCTTGAATACGGTCGGTGATGTGAATTTATTGCCGCGAGTGCTGGACGCCGCTGCGCGATATTCGAATCAGTTGGAGTCCGTTGATTTAAACGAACTGCAATCTCGTATCCGGCCTTCTTC
>Ga0187827_10003889_pt1 | contig 18786 bp, 17 predicted proteins | sample ETNtaG_39_FD_167969 | JGI IMG/M metagenome (GOLD analysis project Ga0187827, IMG submission 167969) | Marine microbial and viral communities from oxygen minimum zone, Eastern Pacific Ocean - ETNP2014_SV_150_PacBio MetaG (Illumina Assembly) | ecosystem: Environmental > Aquatic > Marine > Hypoxic... | reverse complement strand
TTACAAAAACATATTCAACATTGTGATTTACTCATTGGAGGAGTTTTAGTACCAGGAGCGAATGCGCCAAAACTTGTTTCAAAAGAAATGATCAGTTCTATGAAACGCGGATCAGTTATTGTAGATGTAGCTATTGATCAAGGGGGATGTGTGGAAACAAGCAAACCAACAACCCATGCGAATCCAACTTATGTGGTTGGAGAAGTTGTTCATTACTGTGTAACAAACATGCCTGGCGGTGTACCAATGACATCAACTCTAGCATTAAATGCTGTAACTTTGCCATTTGTACTAAAGCTTGCGCAAGAAGGGTACAAAAATGCTCTTGCCAGTGATGCAAATTTTTTAGCTGGACTTAATATATGTCAAGGAAATGTAACGTATAAAGCGGTCGCAGATGAATTGAACTATGAGTACATTACTGCAAGTTTAGCTATTAATTAATATTTTTTAACAGCTTCAACCATCGTTTTTAATTTTTTCTTTGCAAGATTGCGAGGAAGATGACCCAAACCACAATCAGGGGCAGCAATTAAACGATTAACATCAATATGATTTAAAGCCTTTTCTATTCTTATTTGTATTTCATCAATTGTTTCTTCAACACTGCTTGCAATTTTAATTAAACCTAAAATAATTTTTGTTTTTTTGAAACTTTCCAAAAGAAATAGATCATTGTAGCGATGGGCATCTTCAATTGAGACTGTATCAACAATAGAATTATCCAATAGTTTAGCAATTTCCTGATAAGAACTTAGTGGTGCTTTTGGATAATTGACTGCATCCAATTTATCAGGGTATCCGCAACAAATATGCGTTATTTTTTCGACATCAGAATTTTCAATACCTTCAAAACACTTTTCCAGGTTTTCTATTCCATAGTCAAGCGCTTGCTGTGGTTTACGTGCAAAAAGAGGTTCATCAACTTGAATGTATTTACATCCTGCTTTTTGTAATCTTTTGATTTCCACATTAATGACTTCCGATAAATCAAAACCCATTTTATCATCTGATTTATAATGGGTATTGGCGATTGTATCAGTTATAGTCATCGGACCAGGGATAGTTATTTTAACAGGTTTTGATGAGAGTTTTTGACTTTTCCCCCAATCATGAACTAAAAAAGAATCCTGAGCCTCTACTTTCGCTACGACCGTCGGAAGCCAGCATTTGTAATTTCCTGTCCGGGCAGCTTTTTCTGTTAATGTGTTAAAGTCTACTCCAGCAATATGGCGACAATGATAGTGAATATAATTTTCCCTTCTTACTTCACCGTCAGTAACAACATCAATGCCGCACTCTATCTGGTCTTTGATAACTTCATCAGCGGCATTCAAAAATAACTCCTCTGCTTTTTCACCCATTTGATTTACTTCTTGAGCATAATGTTTTGTTGGGTCTGCTGTATCCGTTCCACCTTTTGCGTTAAACCAATCAGTAACTTTAAGATAATCAGGTTTTGGGTAGGCGCCTATAACTGTCGTTAACATATAAATGGATTTTTATTTTTCAATTTGCTGACCCTGATTTTGATTTACCCCCCTTATAAGATAACATACTATTTTATCTACCTGGTATTTTTCTATCTGCTGGCCCAGTTTCCGTCAGAATACCTTTAGATGAGAGTTTAATATTCGATAATTGTCTTTCTGAATGACGTATACGGTGACTTAATAATTTTGAAAGCAAGTCATTTTGGATATTCATATACTGATCTTGATTGGCTAAATTTACTTGTTCATGAGGATCATTTTTTAAATTAAACAACATACAGGGAAGAGAAGGGAAGTGAACATATTTCCATTCTTGTGTTCTAATAACTGCCAACGAGCATTCTTCTGGAGCAAGCTGTTTATTTTCAACAAAGCTTGAATATTTATTTTCACGAAAGTCAAATTCAAAAACAACAAAGTCACGTGGCTCTAATTTTTTATCTGTATTTTCAACTATTGGAAGAAGAGAACGTCCATTCCAATTTGTTGGGATCTCTGCACCTAACCAATCAAGAATAGTTGGAGATACATCAACCGACTCTGTCATTTCTTCAACTATTTTATGATTTTGTTCAGGTACATGCACAATTAAAGGTATGCGATAGGAGGAATCCCACCATCCTAATTTGCCCCATAGTCTCTGTTCGCCCAGCATTTCACCGTGATCACTTGTAAAAAATATCATTGTGTTATCAGCTTGACTACTTTCTTCTAATGCGTTTATAATTTTGCCAATATTAAAATCAACTTCAGCACACATACCAAGATAAACAGCAATAATATTTTTTATGTCTTGATCAGTTAAATCTGAAAAACGTATTTCTGAAAATTCTGATACTTCTTTAAATTTTTTTTCAAGAAAATATCTATGGATAATTTCTTTTAGAAATGGATGATCTTTTATCATTTCTTCATATGTTTTGTTCATGATTGGTAAATCAATATCATCAGGATTAATTAAACTATGCCAAGGTTCAGAAACATACATTGGGGGATGAGGTTTTAAAAAAGAAATATGCATAAAAAATGGATCAGTTATTTTTTTTAAATCTTGAATTGCTCGATTTGCTAAAAAAGAAGTATCAGAATGTTCAGTTGGTATTTCAAAAGGTTCATAAATAAAGCCTTGTCCTTTTTTTGGTTTTCGACCTTGATAAAGATCTTTTGCATTTTTCGTTTCAAAACCATTTCTATTTAAATAGTTTGCCCAAGAAACAGGATTGCTTTGTGGTAAATGACAAACAGGATCAAAACCTTCCATAGGTGATTCGTATGTGTAATTTTTTTCATCTTGAGGATCAAGATATCGTGGATCAAAAGAGGTGTCTGTGTAACCATATAGCTTTGGATCATATCCAATCTTTCTTGCTTCTTTCGCTATGTTTGTGAAACGTTTATCAAGAGGTGCACCGTTCGTAACCGAGCGATGTATGAAAGGATATAAACCAGTTAACATTGTTGTTCTTGCAGGACCACAAGGTACAATACCTGCAAAATGAGATTTAAAAACAGTGCTTTTTTTTGTAAGTTTATCTAAGTTAGGTGTCAGTGCATTTTTATGCTTCATAAAACTAAAGCAATCCCATCTCCATTGATCGGCGCAAATAAAAAGAATAGATTTTTTCATAGAACAGATAATTTAATTATTAAATAGTACTATATTTAGCCATTATTTACCTTTGATATAAAATATACATTAAACTTTAATAAATAAATTTTGTATTCATATCACATAAGATATATGTTTTAAAATATAAATAATTTCTTATAGGAGGAATAAATATGGTTAAAAAATTGATTTTAACACTAGTATTTTCTTTTTCAGTTGTAGTGTGGAGCTCAAATTCTTTTGCTGCAGCTTGTTCTGGTGGAAGTGCTGCTGCAGGAAAGTATCCTGGTCAGTATGAAGTTTCAGAATATGAAAGTGCTGCTGGATGTTCAATGAGTTTTTCTGAAAATCCAAATATTGCTAGTATCAATGCTACCATTATTGGTAATGGTGCTCTAGGAAGTGTAAATGATCGTTTACCAAGTGAACCATTGGTAGTTGTTCCTTATGATTCAGTTGGATCATATGGGGGAACTTTCAGAATGCTTTCAAACGCAACAGAAGCTGGAACATCTGACTTGTTATCTACACGTCATGTAAACTTAGTACGTTACAGTGATGACTTGACAACTATTGTGCCAAATATTGCAAAAGATTATGAGTGGAATGATGATTATACTCAATTAACTTTTACATTAAGAAAAGGACATAAGTGGTCAGACGGTGCGCCCTTTACTTCTGCAGATGTAAAGTTTTGGTATGATCATTTAATGTTTGATACGAATATTCGTGAAAAACCTTATTCATACTTATTAGTTGCAGATGAAAGAATGACTGTTGATGAGATTGATGAAGTAACAGTTCGTTTTAACTTACCAGCTTCTAAACCTGGTATATTAGCGATGTTTGCAACATCATATTGTCAAGGATTTGCACCTAAACATCTTTTTAGTCAATATCATCCAGATCTAAATTCTGGTGCTGATGCACTTGCACAAGCTATGGGCTTTGAAAATGGATATGCTGTTTTAACGGCTTATTATGGCAACTCTTGTTGGACTGATACACCTTCTCCTTTATTAGCTACTCCTGATAAAGTTGCAAATCTTCCATCAGCTGTTTATCCTTCTTTAGAATCATTTATTACTATTGAAGATACAACAGAAGGCCGCGTTTATGCAGCTAACCCTTACTTCTTCATGGTTGACACTGCAGGAAATCAATTACCTTATATCGATTATCAAAATGAGAGATATATTAATGAGAATGAGATACGTATTCTTAAACTTGTAAATGGTGAAGTAGATTATAAAGCGCAGTCCCTTAATATGGAATCTGTCCCACAACTATTGGATGGAGCAGAAAGTGGCGGATATGCAGTTGATATCAGACCAGGCGTTGAGATGGGTGCGTTAAGTTTTAATGTAACTCATGAAGACGAGGCCTACAGAGATCTTTTCCGTGATCTTCGTTTCCGTCAAGCTATGTCAATAGCAATTAACAGGGATGAGATTAATGATATTAATAGTTATGGTTTAGGAACTCCAGGTCAATATATTGGATTTTCTCCAAAACCGGACTTTATTGACTCTAAATGGTCTTCTCATTATGCACAATATGATCCAGCACAAGCAAATGCTTTGTTAGATCAAACAGGTGCAATTGATAGAGATGGTGATGGAATGAGAGAACTTCCAAATGGTGATCCGTTAGCTATTACCGTTGACTTTGCTACCCAAGGTATTGGGGGCAGTGAGGTTGAGTTAGTGGCTCGATATTGGAATGAAGTTGGAGTAAAAACTTTATTTAAAGAAGTGACTCCAGATGAGTATCGTGGTGCTCAATCATCTAATCAACTAGATGTTGGTGCTTGGCAAAAAAATCAACCTATTTCAATTATACTTGGTGAAAACGAGCTATTTGTTCCACCTTATGAAAATTACTTTGGACATACAACTGCGATTTTATGGGCAGAGTATATTGACAGTAATGGTGCATCAGGAATTAAACCACCACAGTATGCTTATGATATGATTGATGCTGTAAATACTTTTCAATCAGCTGTGGCTGGAAGTGAAGAATTTATCACTGCAGGAAATAACATGGTTCAAGGCCTAGTTGAAAATCTCTTGTTTATTGGAACGGTTGCTCAACCTTATCCTGTATATCACAGAAATGCTCTTAGGAACTTTACAGAGTTCAAAGTTGCATCCTATAATTATTACAGAACTTTTCCATATTTACCACAGCAGTGGTATTTGGCTGACTAGTTCAAGTAATTAATTTATTCTAAAAGCGGCAATTATTATTGCCGCTTTTATTTGTTTGTAATAATTTCATACTTTGGATTTATAAAATCACAATGATAAATTTTATACAATTTACACTGACACGTGCCATTCTTGCTATCATAACATTATTAATTGTAAGTCTAATAGTTTTTACACTAATGGAATTAGTTCCAGGAACTTGTGCAGAAAGATATTTAGCTTTTAAAAATACGCAAGGATCGAACATAAGTGTAGAGGATATTGAAGCTGAAAAAAGACGTTTAGGATTAGACAGACCTTTTCCTGTACGTTTTGGAACGTGGATGAAAAATATAGTTGTTGATAGAGATTTTGGTGACAGCTGTATCCTTCGGGTGAGTATTAATGAACTATTAAAAGATCGATTTTATATTTCTCTAGCAATATGTATTACTGCATTACTTTTTTCTTATCTTATAGCCATTCCAGTTGGAATTATTTCTGCCACGACCAAATATGCTTCCCTCGATAATGCACTTAAATTCATAAGTTATCTTGGCATAGCTTTACCTAATTTTTTAATTGCACTCTGTATTATGCTTTTTATGACGATTTATTATGGAGACACCATGACAGGATTATTTTCTGAAGAGTTTCAAAGGGCTCCTTGGTCAGCTGCACGTGTCAGAGATTTTTTAAGTAGAGTATGGTTGCCAATATTTGTTTTAGGATGGAATGCAACGGCGTTTGCCCTTCAAACAGTGAGGGCATTAATTCTTGATGAAAATGATAAATTGTACGTTATGGCAGCCAAAGCAAGAGGTATCTCTGGAATGAGTTTGTTATGGCGCTATCCAGCAAAGCATTCATTAGGCCCAGTGATTAATTCATTAGGATTTGATTTAAACAGAATTTTTAGCGCACTTCCTGTTGTGGCACTAATTTTAATTTTAACTGAAGCGGGCGCATTGTTAATCGAAGCTTTAGCACGCTCTAATGACCAACAATTAGCTGGTGCGATTATATTTTTATTAACTGCTACAATCATTTTCGTTAATTTTGTTACAGATGTTTTATTAGCAATAATGGATCCAAGAATTCGTAAAGGAGTCATGGGTGGAAATTAGTTCAAAAAAGAAAGAGGCGTATTTTACTGCTACCCAGATGCAGTTAGTTTCTACTCGTTTTTTTTCAAATCGCTCTGCGAGGATAGCAGGTTCAGTATTGCTATTTATGATAATAGTCAGTGTTTTTTCTGGTTTTTTATCTCCTTATGATCCTACAATTGCTGGTCGAGACATAGAGTATGAGAATGGCTCTCCACAATTGCCTATGTTTTGGGATGAGAACGGTTTTTCCCTAAGACCTTTCATTCATACAAAGACGAAATATCGAGGAGCTGATACAAATTTTAGATGGGTATATAAAGTAGATACAGAAAAAAGGCGGTATGTTCAATTTTTTGTCAAAGGGTGGGAGTATAAATATTTTGCTTATAATATAAATCTTCCAGGAAAAAATCTAGATTTTCGAATTTCTGGCTTAACTTTTGATAGACATTTGTTTGGTGTTGATACGGGTGGCATTCATTTATTTGGTACAGATAAAGCGGGAAAAGATTTATTTGGACGAACGCTTAGTGCAATTTATATTTCCTTGGCCGTCGGAACACTTGGTGTTTTTATTTCTTTTGTGCTTTCCTTAATTATTGGAGGTGTTGCTGGGTATTATGGTGGTTGGATTGACGGCGTTTGTCAGATGTTTACTGATGCCGTCCGGACTATTCCACCTGTACCTTTGTTTATGTGCTTGTCAGCTTTTGCACCTAATACATGGAGCTCTGAATTAAGATTTTTCTTTATAGCAAGTCTTTTAGGATTTATTTCATGGCCAACTCTTGCAAGACGTGTTCGAACACATTTGTTAACTGAGAGAAGTCAAGAGTATATTCTTGCTGCACAACTATGCGGTGCATCATCCACACATATAATTATGCGTCATTTATTGCCCAGCTTTACTAGCTACATTATTGTCGATTTAGTTATTAGCTTTCCTTATATGCTTTTATCGGAAACCGCTCTGAGTTTCATTGGTTTGGGTTTGAGAGAGCCAGTTAATTCACTTGGTGTTTTATTGCAAAACGCAACCAAAGCGGACGTTTTATTAAATTACCAATGGTATTTTCTCCCAGTATTATTCTTAATCATATTAATTTTGTCATTTGTTTTTGTAGGGGATGGTCTCCGGGATGCAGCTGATCCTCATAAAAATAAATGATGTCCATGAATGCTTTATTAGATATTAAAAATTTAAGTGTACAGTTTGATACAGACGAAGGAAGAATTCTTGCCGTTAATAACATTTCTTTGTCATTAAATGCAGGTGAGGTTTTAGGTATAGTTGGAGAATCTGGATCAGGCAAATCAGTTACAGCAAAATCAATAATGCAACTTAACCCTTATAATACTCATTATGATGAGACAGGTGAAATAATAATTGATAATGAAAATGTTTTACGCTTTACGTCAAAAGAAGATTTAAAAAAAATTCGGGGTGGTAAAGTTTCCATGATTTTTCAAGAACCTATGGCAAGTTTTGCTCCTGCTATTAAAATTGGAAAACAAATGGTTGAACAATTACTTTTGCATAAATCAATAAACAAAGAAGAGGCAAAATCTATTTCTATAGATATGTTGAAGCGAGTGGGGATTGCTGATGCGGACAAAAGATTTAATCAATATGCTTTTGAATTGTCAGGAGGAATGAGACAACGAGCAATGATTGCTATGGCTTTATCAACAATGCCAAAATTATTACTTGCCGACGAACCCACAACAGCTCTAGATGTAACGATTCAAGCACAAGTGATTAATTTAATGAAAGACATCATTGCAGAATACAAAATGGGAGTTATGTTTATTACACATGATTTAGGTGTTATTGCACAAACGGCAGATAATGTTGCTGTAATGTATTTAGGCAATATAGTTGAAAGTGGCCCAGTTAAAGAAATTATCAAGAATCCCAAACACCCATATACCCAAGGACTAATTGATGCCCTTCCCGATATAGATAATCTTGATGCCCCCTTAAAACCAGTCCCCGGAAGTATTCCCAGTCCTTTGGAGAGACCGCCAGGTTGTGTTTTTCATACGAGATGTAAAATATACGAGGAAGGATTATGCAATAATGAAGAACCTCAACTAAAATCTTTTTCATCTAATCATAAAGTTGCTTGTCTGAAAGTAGATTCCAATGAATGATAAAATGAGCAACGCACTGGTTTCTGTAAAGAATGTCTCGGTAGAATTTGACTACCAGGATAATTTTTTATCCCGTAAGCAGAAAATTCAAGCTGTTAAAAATGTCAATTTATCAATAAAAAAAGGTTCCTTTGTTGGATTGGTTGGGGAATCTGGTTCTGGTAAAACAACACTTGGTAGGGCAATCCTTGTTGCAAATAAAATCACCGAAGGCCAAGTTATATTTCATGATGAAGAAAAGGATTATGATCTTGGATCAATTTCAAAAAAAGAATTAAAAGAATACAGAAAATTATCACAATTAATATTTCAAGATCCCTATGCAGCCTTAAGTCCTAGAATGACAGTAAGAGATATTCTTGCTGAACCTTTAGAAGTGATGAAAATTACTAAAACACGCACAGAAACAGATGATCGTGTTAGAGAAATTGCTTCCAAGTGTCGTTTAAATTTAGAACATTTACGAAGATTCCCCCATGCCTTTTCAGGTGGACAACGACAGCGGATATCAATTGCAAGGGCCCTTGTAAGTAATCCAAAATTTATTGTTGCAGATGAAAGTGTAGCCGCATTGGATGTATCAATTCAGGCAGACATCTTAAATTTATTAAAATCTTTGCAAAAAGATTTAGATCTCACTTATCTATTTATTAGTCATGATCTTAGTGTAGTTGCGCATATTTGTGATGAGGTAGCCGTTATGTATCTTGGTCGCATAGTGGAACATGCCCCCACAAGAGAACTGTTTTCTAATCCAAAACATCCCTATACTAAGGCATTATTATCATCTATTCCATCTATTGATCCCGAAAAGCAAAACAAAGCAATTGAGTTAAAAGGTGAAATTCCTAGTTCAATGAATCCTCCTAGTGGGTGTGTTTTTCATACTCGTTGCATTTATGCTAACGAAAATTGTAAAAAAACTGTCCCTCAATTAGAGAAATTAAATGGAAGTGATCATCAAGCTTCATGTTTGCGTATTAACGAAATTTAATTTTTTATTGAAAAATAATTTATTATTAACTGTTCTTTTATCCTTATCAGGATTTTATTAAATTTATGAAAAATAAAAAATTAAATCTAACACAAGATCATATTCCTCATCTTATAATAAGAATGGCAGTGCCTGTCAGTATTGGATTTTTCTTTCATACAATGTTTAATGTGGTTGATACATATTTTGCATCACAAATTAATTCAGTGGCTGTTGCCGCTATCACAATTACATTTCCAATTTTCTTTATGATTATCGCTATTTCATCCGGCACACGCCAAGGCGCCACTGCCTTAATAGCGAATGCAGAAGGGGCTAATGATAAAGCATTGGCAAAGCAATACCTAGTTCAAACTATTAGTTTCTCTATTATAGCAGCTATTTTTATCATGATTGTTGGTTTGGTATCAGCACCGTATTTATTTAGAATAATGCATGCAGAAGGAGAGTATTTTAATTTTGCAATTCAATATACAAATATTCTTTTGTATGGATGTTTATTTATTATTTTGGATTCAACACCGACAGCAGGTTTGAATGCTGTGGGAGATACTAAGACCTATGGCCGTGTTTTTATTATTGGTTTTTTTTTAAATTTAATTTTAGATCCTTTATTTATTTATGGATATGGACCTATACCTTCAATGGGGGTTAAAGGCATAGCGTATGCAACTATTTTTGCAGAGTTTGTTGCAACCATTTATGTATTTTATCGGATTAAAAAAATGACTAATTTTTTTGATCAAATTACGATTAAAGATTTTTTGCCACAAATAAAATTACAACTTGCTATTGCTAAACAAGCTTTTCCTGCATCCATAAATATGTTTTGTGTGGCTGCTGGTTTTTTTATTATTACTTTTTTTGTTTCTTTTTTCCCTACCCCAGATACCAGTAATGTTTCTATTGCAGCATACGGAATAGCTATTCGTATAGAACAAATTATTTTATTACCTGCTATTGGCCTAAATTTTGCATGCCTTTCTTTGACGGGTCAAAATTATGGTGCCCTTAAGTATGACCGAATTCGGGAAGGATATTTAGTGTGTTTAAAATATGGATTAATATTATTAGTTGGTGGTGGTTTATTAATTTATTTTGGCGCTGGATACTTCATGAGTATATTTACGAATGATGAAAAAGTAATAAAAATTGGTATTAATTATTTACAAATAGCAGCATTATTTACGCCAATATTAGCAGTTTTAAACATCTCTATTGCCTTGATGCAAGGAGTTAAAAAGCCCGGCTTTACAGTATTAATTAGCCTTTTTAAGGAGGTTGTGGGAGCAGTAATTATTATTTGGTTAATTTGTTTTTATCTAAACTATCAATTAAAAGGCATTTGGTTTGCAATGCTTATTACAAACTATTTGTCAGTAATTATGTTCTTGTTAATCGTAAATTATAAAATGAAATCTCTTGGTATAAAAATATTTAAATTTCAATAATATATGTATTTTACAAAAGAAAAAATTTATTCATTACATTTCTGAAACGTCATACTCAGAGTTTTTTAACCATTCTGGATTAATTGTTACACCCCAACCAGGCATATCCGTTATTGTTACACTGCCTTCTTTCACCGAAAAGGGGTCATCTAAAAATAAATTTTGTTGCCATGGATAGTAATCCTCTCCTTCAATGGAAAATTCAAGATATTTACCGGCATTAGGAATAGCTTTTAAAAAATGCATGGTACAAACTGTTATCAGTGATAAGTTAGCTGCATGGGGTGTGCATGGTATACCTTCATCTGCAGCCATTTTCGCTACTTTTAAACTTCTTGTAAGTCCTCCCATGTACATAATGTCAGGTTGAATAATATTAACTATCCTGCGATCAATCATATCTTTCCAAACACGCAGATCACAGTCCTGTTCTCCTCCCGTAACATCAATTTTCAATGCATTTGTTACTTCGAGAGTTTGATCAGGCTCCCAATAAGGGCATGGCTCTTCATAGTGAGTAACTCCATTATCCTCAAGTATATGACCTAATTCGATTGCTCTTTTCGGTGCGAAACAACTGTTGGCATCAACTAATTTACTTGTGTTAACATCTAAATTTTTATTTATTGTTCTAATTATTTCCTCGGATCTACCAGGCCATTCATCTTCATTTCTCCCACACTCTGCTCCTATGCGGTATTTGAATGCTTTTATGCCTAATGAATCTTGAAGTCTCATAAAACGATCAGCTTCAGCTTGTGGCATAATATCTCGTTTCATGGACGATCCATATATTTTTAATCTACCCGGATCACCACCTAGCAAAGAAACTACAGGTTTCTTCTCAATTCTACCTTTCATATCCCACAGAGCGGTATCCAAACCTGCCATTGCACGCAATACATATGAGCCAGGAAATTTGTGTTCTTTTTCTAAAATAAAACTCTCCAAATCTTCAAAATAATCCCAAGGCTTTCCAAGTACCCATGGAGCTATTTGTTTGTGAAAAATTTGAACTGTAATATCTGAATGATAGGTAGACATTTGTCCATAGCCAAACTCACCAGTGTCAGTAGTAACTTTTACAAAACTTACAAATGATTTTGTAAAGGTTTCAAGTTTTTTAATCTTCATAATTTTTTTATTATGTTAATTTTTTTATATCTTCAGATATTAAATTACCACCAATATACGCCGTCATCATTACAGGAGCGTTAATATTTCCCGATGTGATATTGGGAAAAACCGAAGCATCGACAATCCATAAATTCTGTAAACCGTGTACTTTTAGTCTATTTGACACAACACCCGTATCTTTATCAGGGCCCATTTTGCATGTTCCGCAAGGATGATAAACTGATGTAGCATTTTGTCTAAAATGACTGATCATTTCTTTTACAGATGATTTTACTAGGTCAATTCCAATTGGGTGATCAATAATATTATCCAAGGAATGCGTTTGCGATATTTTTCTTATAAAATCATATGCGCATTCCAAATCATATAAATCTTTTTCGTTAGATAAATAACCAGGATCAATCAAGGGGTCATCATTGATTTCTTTTGATGACAACCTAATATTGCCACGGCTATTTGGTCGGCAAGGCTGAAATCCAATTATGAATCCATCAAATTTGTCTGTTTTTAATAAAGGACGTTTATTTGCATGGCTTACAGAATAAGTAAGAGGATTGAAATAAACTTGAAGATTGGGATAATCTTCCCTATTTTTCCAACGTATAAAACCTCCTCCCTGATTAATACTTAATGATAGCGGTCCACTCCGAAATATTAAATATTCTAAGATTGATTTTATTCTACCACTCACCGTTCCAAGGGATTTATTTAATGTAGGCACCTTAGATCGATATAAATAATCTATTCCAATATGATCTTGCAAATTGGATCCAATATTTGGATTATCAATTTTGGTTTCAATACCAAAATTTTTTAGATGATCTGACGGGCCAATTCCTGAAAGCATTAAAATATGCGGGGTTTTTATTGTACCTGCAGCCATAACAACTCCAATTTTAGCCTTTACTTCAAAATTCCTCCCTTTTTTGGAATATTTCACTCCTGTTACTTTTTTATCAGATACAGTAATCTGATTAACATTAGCATGAGTAGTTAATTTAACATTTTTTGTTAAGGTGCCTTTTAAAAATCCATCGGCTGCAGACCATCTATATCCATTTCGGGTAGTAATATCATAATGTCCAACTCCCTCGGCATTGTCAGCATTAAATGAATCCACAGAAGGAATATCTAATTCCTTCGCTCCCAAAAAATAATTATTCAAAATAGAATGATGCTGAGAACTAACATTATTTACTACTATTTTGCTTGTTGCATTTTCTTTATCTGTAAGGATTATATTTTTTTCCATATTCTCAAAAGTTTTGCGAATTTTTTCCCAGGACCAAAAGGAACTATTATCATATGTCCAGTTTCGAAAATCAGAAGGGAAACCTCTTGTATAAATCATTGCGTTAATTGAACTTGAGCCCCCAACCACCTTACCCCTTGGACAATACAATCTACGATTATCCAGATGTAATTGAGGAGATGTATAAAAATTCCAATTAATTGATTTATTGTAAAAAGTCATACCGTATCCAAGGGGAATTTTTATCATTGGATGAAAAATATTTGGACCCGCTTCTAAAATTAGAATTTTTAAATTTTGATCTTGTGAAAGTCTATTAGCCGCTATACTTCCTGCTGATCCTGCACCGACTATTATTATATCAAATTCATTCATGTAAGATTAGAATTAATTAGCAGATGATCTTTTTATTTCAACTAAAGATATGTTTATAAATATTTATTATATCGTATTACAAGCTTATGAATTATATTAAAAAAAAAATTGGTTATATTGGCAGTAAAGAAATATACCTTATTTCTTTTACCAATGATAATAATTTTACTATTTCATTTTATAACTTGGGTGGATATATTCACTGTGTATTAATTCCATATAAAAATAATCCTAATAAATGTGAGGATGTAATACTTGGTTATAACAAGTTTGAAGATTGTAAAATTTCCCCTTCTTATTTTAATAGTATTATTGGAAGAGTAGGAAACCGTATTGCTAATTCTTTATTTTATCTTAATGGTAAAAAATATAAATTATTCAACAATGAAGGAAATCATCACTTGCATGGAGGAGAAAATGGTTTCAATAAAAAAGTTTGGAATGTAAATAATATCAGAAAAGACAAAAATGAATTGAGTTGTGAGTTAGAATATTTTTCCAAACACTTAGAAGAAGGCTATCCTGGTAATCTTAATTGTAAAACTACTTACACACTTAATAACGATAATGAATTTATCATAATATTTAATGCTTCAAGTGATGAAGACACAGTTGTTAACATGACCAATCATAATTATTGGAATTTTCATGGACATAATGATTATTATCAAAATATAACAAATCATTCGATCAAAATTTATAGTCACAGTGTTTGTGAGAATGATAGCGTATCAATCCCCACCGGGAATCTTATTGGTGTCAAAAATACTAAATTTGATTTCCAAAATAGAAAAAATATTAGCCAGGAATTTCTGGACGAGGGCGGGGTTGATAATAATTATGATATTGGGGAGCATCTATCAATAAGGAAAGTGGCAGAAGTGTACAGTAATTTAACAAAAATGGGTGTAACCTATTTTACTGATCAACCAGGTGTTCAATTTTATACGGGTAATATGATGGCTAATGAATATAACGGAAAAGAAAATAAAAAATATGGCAAAAACTTCGGTTTATGTTTTGAGCCACAGTTTTTCCCTGATGCAATAAATCAACCTAAATTTAAAAGTCCTATTCTTAAAGCAGGAGAAAATTATCTTTCAAGTATAGTAATGCGACTAGGTAATGATTTTTAATCTTATCTATTGTTTCATTTTATAAATTGCTTCGTGTCATGGTGCACAAGATTTCAAATGCAATTGTAGATGCGACAAGGGAGGTCATGTTGTTGACATCAAATGGCGGGGATACTTCAACAACATCAGTGCCAACAAAATTAACTGTATTTAGCTCTCTAATAATCAATTGTGCTTCTCTGACATTAAATCCACCCACTTCAGGAGTTCCAGTACCTGGTGCAAAAGTTGGATCAATTCCGTCAATATCAAAAGTTAAGTATGAAGGAACATCACCTAAGATATCTTTGACAATCTCCATAGATTTTTCAAAACCCATTTTATAATATTCATCAATCGTTATAATTGTTACTCCTTGATCTTTAGCCCATTTCATATCATTTGGGTCATAAAGTGATCCGCGAATACCCAGCATGACATATTTTTTGGGATCTATTAAATTTTCTTCAATTGCTCTTCGAAAGGGAGTGCCATGCGTATATTTATATCCACCAAAATATGAATCCCAAGTATCCGAATGCGAATCAAATTGAAATAAACCCAATGGCTCTTTTTTTCCAAGAGCGCGCAGAATTGGTAAGGATACTAAATGGTCCCCACCAATAGACAAAGGGATAGTCTTAGATTCAATAATGCTAAGGTAAAATTTTTCAATTTTTTTTAGCGAGTCATGTAAATCAGCCGGATTTACCGGGCAGTCGCCAATGTCAGCAATATTAAATTTATCGTAAGGACTTTTTAGAGAAATTGGATGATACAATCTTACCAATGATGATGCATTGCGTATTTCGCGAGGCCCGTGTCTAGCGCCCGGTCTATTTGTTGTTCCCCCATCCCACGGAACACCACATATACAGTAGTCAAGATCCTTAAGATTTTTAATTACCGGTAAACGAAAAAAAGTTGCGATATCTGCAAACCTTGGAGTTGTCATGCTTGAAATTGGTTTGTTTTTATTCATAATATGAATATTGAATTAATAATATTAATACATTAATTTAACTTACAGTAAATATTTCATTATTTAGGAAGTATATGCAAATTGATTATTATTATACTTTGATGTCTCCGTGGGCCTATTTCGGAGCGCCACGTTTTTATGCAATGCAAAAAAAATATAAATTTAGGATTAATCATTTACCGCTTGATATAATGAAATTATTTCCTTTATCAGGCGGGGAACCGTTGGGAAAAAGAGCGGAGCAAAGAAAAGTCTATCGCATGATGGAATTAAAAAGATGGCACAAAAAGTTAAACATGCCCATCAATTTTATGCCAAAGTATTTTCCTCCCTCAGATGTCTCTAAAGCCTCTACAATAATTTTATCTATTGATGAACAACAAAAACAAAATGATATTAGTTTTTTATTTCTTCGCCAAATGTGGGTAGAAGAAAAAGATGTAGGTGATGAAAATAATATAAGAGAGGCTTGCATTAATTTAGACTTAAATTTTGAGGAATTATTAACAGTAGCAAAGACAAAAATTGAATTGTATCATTCACTTGCTGAAAAAGCCGCTCAATTAAATGTATTTGGTTCTCCGACTTATGTTGTAAATAAAGAAATATTTTGGGGACAAGATAGGTTAGAATTACTGGAAGAGTTTGTTGATAAAAACCTGTAAACGATGAATTTATCAATTTTGCCTAAAGATTTACCTAAACCAAAAGATGACGGAGCTTGCAATCATTTAACGAATAAACAAATTCCTGATATTTCTCTTCCTAACCAAGATGGTAATTTGCTAAAACTTAATCGATCAGACACTTTTCGATTAATTATTTATTGTTATCCTATGACAGGTCATCCTAATAAACCTCTTCCAAAAAATTGGGATAGCATACCCGGAGCCAGGGGTTGCACTCCTGAGACATGTTCATTTAGGGACGCTCATGATGACTTTATAACCCGTAATGCAGTACCTATTGGCTTGTCCACACAGTCAGTACATGACATTAAAGAGATGACAGCGAGATTATTGATTCCATACGATGTAGTTAGTGATGAGCACTTAAGTTTTATTAAGCAACTCCGACTTCCTACTTTTAAAGTTAAGGATAAAGTTTATATAAAAAGGATGACCCTAGTAGTTGAAAAATCTATAATAAAACATTTTTTTTATCCCGTGTTTCCTCCTGATTTACATGTTAAAGAGGTTCTACAATGGTTAGATTTCAACAGATGATATACAAGTTCTTATTTTTTATTTTCTTATTATTTGTCAATTCTGTTCTTTATGCGGAATCAGATATTGATCAATGGGAAGACAGTGAAAAAACTTATAAGGATCTTATCGACGAAGGTTTTGAAGTTAAGGCATATGATACAAGCACATTAAAAACTGAAAGCGGCTTAATCCTAATGTTTTTTGTCACTGTTTTACAGAAAAACAGGGAAGTTTATGAATGCCAAGAATACCAAACAGTTGATGAGAATTTGCAGACTTTGGATTTATCTTTTATTTGCAGAAAAATTACCCAGCCTTACAAAATAGGTATCGGGACATAATATTTACTTAACAGATGGCAAAATCTTTATTTGGCGCAGGATGTTTTTGGGGCATTGAGGAATATTTTAGAAAACTTGAAGGTGTGAAAAAAACTTGCGTCGGTTATTCTGGAGGTAACTTAAGCAACCCTGATTATAAAAATGTTTGTACAGGCAAGACAGGGCACGCTGAAGTAGTTTTAATAGAATATGATGAAGTTCTATTATCATACGCCGAATTACTCAATAACTTCTGGAGATGCCATGATCCCACACAAACTAATGGACAGGGTTTGGATATAGGAACTCAATATCGTTCAGTCATTTTTTATTATTCTGATGAACAAAAAAAAATAGCTGAAGATTCAAAAGAAAATTTTCAAAAAAGTATCAGTAAACTAGTAGCTACTGAGATTATCAAAGCAAAAGAATTTTTTTTAGCGGAAGATTATCACCAGTGTTATATACAAAAAAATAATCTCGTATAAATTTTTCAATCAGCAATTGATATATTGGATAATTTGAATGAATGATGAATGATTTTTTATATGCAGCCATAATAGGATGGTTAATATTATTTCTTTTTTGGTCTTTAATATTGGCGTTTATTTTTGTTCGAAAGCCTCCAAAATCTAAGTTGACTAAAAAACTTACCTTTCAATCTTTAATGATTTTTGGATTTGTTTTTGTGATCTTGTATATTTTTTTAACGGTCGATTCGTTTTAGGCATCAATTATTTGATTCATATATAACTATATCTAGTATTGATGATCTAACAAAGCACTAATATATTGACAATTAAGAGTTTTTTTTTATTTCAGTCTTGATAATTTAAGTTTCGCTAATTATAAAGCATCTGAACTTTTTTAACAAATTTCAATTTTTTAATAATTTAAGAAAGAATACAAGGATAGATCGATGTCAATTATCAAGAATTACTTTAAACAAAATAAAGTAACACATACGTTTACAAGCTGTCAGTGGCCTATAGGTGATCCACAGGAAAAAGATTTCCATTTTTGTGATGCTAGTACTGCTGTTGGAAAACCTTATTGTCAACAACACTGTGAAGTAGCTTACATTGATGAAAAAGAATTAAAAAAAGAAAAAATGGTACAAAAACAAAGAAAAATTGCTGCCTAAAATATTCTTTTTCTTATAATATGGAAAGCTACCATATAAATGGTAGCTTTTTTTTCCAATTTAATGGTAACTTTTTTTTCCAATTTATTGACAACGATTAAAGTTGTTTTAGTATAAAATAATTTTTTTATGATATTATGCTCTTTTCAATTCTAAGGAAAATTTCATTAAAAGGAAAACTCGACATCATTGATTCCAATGGTACAATGCACAGCTTCGGGGAATTTTCCGATTTAGCACCAGATAATCTTTAT
>Ga0187827_10003882_pt1 | contig 18802 bp, 9 predicted proteins | sample ETNtaG_39_FD_167969 | JGI IMG/M metagenome (GOLD analysis project Ga0187827, IMG submission 167969) | Marine microbial and viral communities from oxygen minimum zone, Eastern Pacific Ocean - ETNP2014_SV_150_PacBio MetaG (Illumina Assembly) | ecosystem: Environmental > Aquatic > Marine > Hypoxic... | reverse complement strand
TCGGACGGTGCCCCGCCCTTCCTGTTGGCGATCATCACGAAGCCGTGGGCCATCCACTCGCCATCGCAGTCCCCACAGGCGAACCCGACGCCGGTCAGGATCGTCTCATTTTCGTTGACGCGCTGGGGTTTCCATCCGAAGGTGGCGCCGGTGTTGCGGGAGCCGCAGGTCGGGCAGACGTTGGGGTTGGGGGTATCCATGTTTCCTCCTCATCGTTCCTGGCGTTGCCACCGCTGCCGTCCTGCAGAGCAGGCGGCCGGTTGGCGGACCGTCAACGGGCCAGGCCCCTCGGGTCCTCTGGATGAGTTGCACGTACTGGGTAGGGCTGGGGTGTGACGCTCTTCCTCTGAACAGCAAATCCGTTCATTCCTCAGCTATTGTCTCATGATCTCTTCAAGACCACTTTGCCGAACCCCCGGATCATGACTTGAGCCGATCAAACCAACTGGTCCGAGTAGTCGTTACATGCGCTAACCGCAAAGTGACAGTGCCGTCGCATGACCTCAGACTCGGCGACTACCCGACGGGCCTGCGTGCTCGTGCAAACAAATGGACAAGGCGACTCGACTCCCCAAGATCAGATCGCCTCGAAGCAAGACACCTGTACCAAGGAGAGCACTGGTCGGTCGTGAAGCGAATGGTCGATCGGGCAGGTGACTTCGGTTGCATCGCTGAAGTCTGGATCGTTTCCGCTGGCTACGGCCTCGTACCAATTTCAGCAAACCTGGAGTCCTACAGCGCGACCTTCTCTCCAGGGTCCGCTGACTCGGTGGCCCAGAGCAAATCCGGCCAGAGGGATAACCAGGCTTGGTGGGGCCTCCTCGCCTCTTGGCGGAATCGTGACCTTCAGGGTCCTCGAAACCTCACCGAATTGGCACTCCAGGACACTTCATCACCAATGATCGTCGCTCTGTCAAAGACCTACCTTCAGGCTGTTCTCCACGACCTAGCAGACGCTGCTGAGGCGATGGGTAAGAAGGCAGACCTCTTGTTGGTTAGTACCGGAACCCCGCCAGACGGTCTTGAAGAAGTGCAACTTCCCTGTGACGCCCGGTTCCTTACCTCCCTGGGTGGAAGCCGGACCTCCCTGAACGCTCGGGTCGCAGACCGCATCATCGCAACTTCTGATCGGCACGAGTTTGATTCAGCAAAGGTGAGGAACCTTCTCCAGAAGGATCTCGACCGCTCGAAGGACATCCTCCGGTACGACCGCCGCAAGCAGACGGACTTCGAAATTCAACACTGGATCCGGACTCGGCTTAACGTTGGCGCCTTCTCGCGTAGTTCGTTGTTGAGAGAACTTCGCGACACGGGGTTTGCCTGCGAGCAGCGCCGATTCGCAGGACTCTACGATGAGGTCATCGCAGGGAACTGTCGATGAGGTTCTTCTTTCCTGACTCCCAGGACCAGATCGGTCCGTTCTTCAACTTCGAGTCGGAAGAGCATCCGGTACATCGGGTTCGCCAACGCGATGACTTGTACGCCCACGAAGCGCTGAGGAGAACGCCCTACGACGGAATGCTGGTCTCAAAGGCCATCGTCGATGGAGTCATGGATCGGGGATCCAAATTCACCGAAGCCCAGCGCGAGCGCATTTACCGCACCGGGGCCCATGACTTCTACCGACTCAAGAACCGCAGGCGTCACCTGGAGATCATGGGCGACTGCGGAGCATTCGCCTACGTGGACGAAGAAGAACCTCCGTACTCCATTGATGAGGTCATCGGCTTCTACGAAGGAGTGGGGCTGGACCTTGGCGTTTCGATGGACCACATCGTGTTCGGCTACCTCTCTGAGGCACAGAAGAAGAAGGGGCAAGGGGTGGAAGCCGACTGGGTTCGAAGACAAGAACTCACGGTCGAGATTGCCGCCGAGTTCTACAAGTCGGTCCGTAAGCAGGGCTGTGGGTTCACCCCTCTTGCTGTAGCGCACGGTTGGAGTCCCGAGTCCTATCAGCGAGCCGTCACGGACCTGCAAAAGATCGGCTACCAACGCATTGCCCTGGGGGGCATGGTTCCATTGCGCAGCAACGACGTTCTGGACGTGATTTCTGCAACGGCCGATGTTCGCAAGAGCACCACTGAGTTTCATCTTCTCGGCCTGACCCGGACCGAGCACATGTCCAAGTTCGCCGACGGCGGGGTCACGAGCTTTGACAGCACATCACCGTTCCGGCAGTCGTTCATGGACGACAAGGACAACTACTACACGCTCAACTCCACGTTCGTGGCACTACGGGTTCCTCAGCCTGATGGGAACCCGGCGCTGAAGCGTCGAATCCAGGCCGGGGAGGTCGACCAGCAGGAGGCTGTCCACGCAGAACGACTATGCCTGAAAACCCTGCGAGCCTTCGACGCTGGAAAAGCCAGCGTCGACAGAGCAGTCGCAGCACTGCGCTCATACGAGATCATCTACGACACGAAGGGAAGGGATCGCTCTACCGCCTACCGGCGTACCCTCGAGGCGGCACCGTGGAAATCGTGCAGGTGCGGAATCTGTCAGGATGTGGGAATCGAGGTCATGATCTTCAGGGGTGCCGAACGCAACAAGCGCCGCGGCTTCCATAATCTCGCTGTTTTCAAACGGCGTCTTAACCGGACCACTACGCGTCGCTGACTGGGACAAGCCGATGACTCCCCCACAACCCGGTCCGGACCAGGTTCTTCGCTTGCCGGCAATTGAGATTCGGCAAGGAAAGCAGCGCATCTACATGTTCGGCATCGACGGTAAGGAACTTCCACGGATCGCCACGATCTCGCGAGTTCACCGCACCGAGGTGGGCGACATCGGCGGATACCAGCGACCTGAGGTCCTGGCCCATGTCGGCGAGATCCGCCGATACCTCGAGTCGGAGGATCCGCTTCTCCCCAACTCCCTCGTTATCGCCTTTGACCGTCGAGTCAAGTTTGAGGCCCTGGCCGGCGCTGAACTCAACGGTCACGGCGGCTTTACGAAGACCGGCACGCTGATCATCCCGGTCGACGATTCGGTCCCCGACGAGTCGAAGCCCGGGTGGATCGTCGATGGGCAACAGCGAACTGCCGCCATTCGGGAGGCACGGATCGACTCGTTTCCGGTGTCTGTCGTGTGTTTCATCGCGAAGAACATTGAGGAGCAGCGAGCCCAGTTCATTCTTGTCAACGAGACGAAACCGTTGCCGCGACCCCTTATCGACGAGTTGCTCCCAAGCACCAACGGCACTCTTCCGAAGCGCCTGGCCCTGCGGGTTCTCCCAAACCGTCTCATCGAACGGTTGAACACCGACGAATACTCACCACTAGAGGGCCTGATCAGAACCCAGACCATGCCGGATGGGGTGATCGCCGCGAACTCGATGGTCCAGGCGCTCAGGAACAGCCTCAGCGACGGTGCCCTCTACCAATACCGTGACCCTGAAACCGGCTACGGCGACATCGAGCAACTCCTGGGTCTGGTCAAACCGTTCTGGGCCGCCGTCGAAGAAGTTTTCCCAGAATCATGGGGCAAACCGGCCCGACGATCGCGGCTGATGCACGGCACAGGCGTCCGCAGTTTGTCGTACCTGATGGACGAGATAGTCATGACTCGACCGACTCGGGCCAAGCCGACGGTTTCAACGTTCGTGGAAGCCCTTGAACTCATCAAGCCCGTCTGCCGGTGGGACCGTGGCTCCTGGAATTTCCATACAGGCGAACGCAGGAAATGGAACGACATCCAGAACCTCGGCAAGGACCGAGAACTTGTCACCAAGCACCTCTTGACCGAATACCGGATGCAATCCCAGCGCTGAGGCTTCGGACCGAAGCCGTCACGCAGCATTCGCGACACCTCTGCTCGCGATCCACTCGAGGGCGGCACGGACAGCGACTGCTCCCGAGTCAACTGCTCGAACGCCTGAACTGCGACGAGGACTCACCGCTGTGCAACCTCCTCAGGACACAGACGATGCCTGACGGTGTCATCAAAGACGATTCCTTGCTCCGCACCCTGCAGAACAGCATCACCGACGGAGCCTTCCCCGAAAGTCCCACCTGATGCACGGAGTCGGGATCGCCAGCCTCAGTTACGCCATGGACTCGATCGTCGAATCGTCGACGCACAACAATGGCGAACCAGACGTCGAGACCTTCGTCCGAGGCCTCAAGTCGATCAAGCCGGTCTGCAGGTGGTCGTCAGGAACCTGGGAGTTCGGCAACGGCGTCACCCGAGAGTGGAACGAGATCCAGAACACCACAAAGGACCCACAGTTGCTGACGAGTTACCTGCTGTTCGAATTGCGACGCCGCTCCAACAACTAACCCATCGTCTAGAGGTTTTCCATCAACCACGCCTCCGTGACGAGGACGAATTCGAGTGAACTCTTCCCCGACACCTTCCGGGTCGGCTTGTTCGGAGGTCGGTGGTCCGAAATGCAATCGGTTGCCGAATGCTGCGCAGCGCGAAAGCCGACCACCATCAGTGCTGCATTTCGTGCATGTCCCCCGAGTTCGTTCGATCCGCGCATGTCCGAACGGGACACCACGTCAAGATTTCGCCAACGTTGTTCAAGCGAATCCTTGGCTCGCTGGAGGGTTTTCTCGCACAGTGAATAGTGGCAAACCTTGGTCCCGCGGCAATCCCGCGTTTCGACCTCTTCCACATCCTGCTCCCGTGGCAACAGGCGTTCGAGGTCGAGCTCTGTTGCAAGCAAGACGACGTGGCGCTTCACCGGGACGTCGAGTCGGGAGAAGAAGGCGTTCATGCTCCGGAACAAGCCCTGCGTGAAGGTTGCGCCTCTGGCAGGATCCCCACACGCGTTGTCGGTCATTGCTTCGATCAGGTCAGTTGCCCACCCGACCGTCTCGGGTGCCTTCGAACCCGACCAGTTGGAACCGCCCTCCCATCGGTACTCCAGGTGGTCGACAAGTTGCTCGAACTGGACTGCGTCAAGGCCGAACGAGATCAAACCCTCAGCCAACTGGCCCACCATTTTCAGGCCGTTGGTCGTCGTGTCGTACAGGCACAGGTACGCAATCAGGGATTGTTCGACCGGAATCACCGCACTGCGATCCTGTTCGGGCACCCGAGACAGCCATTCGACCAGAAATGGGATGGTCCGCACGAAGGTGGTGCCTTGATCGTGGGCCTCGACGTATCGACACAGGCGTAGGACGCATGCCGCATCGTTGATGAAGGGGACAAGCGGCCACTCGCTCACACCTCGCTCTGCAACCTCAAGTGCGGTCGTCCAATCCGGGTTCGCAGCGAGGTTCTCGAAGTAGTCATTCCAGTCGCCTACCAACGGCTGGGGAGCCGATCCCCGTACCAGTCCTTGAAGGGCCGTGAGAAGCGGCGAGGCGTCGGTAGGCACCTGGTTGCGGACCTCGGTGGCGGCGCCTTCCAGTACTGCTAGCGCCCGTTGTGCGGCGGCGAGGCTGTCAAGACGACGAGCTGCGTACAACGCTGACCAGACAACCTCGTAGACGGGATCTGCGTTCTCGGCTAATTCGAGAGCTTCGTCATCACGACCTTGATCGAGCAACTCCCTCAGTTGGGAGGCAATGTCCGAGGTGGTTGTCTCCGGGGGGGGTGCCTCTTCGAACTCCACACAGAGGTCGCCGAGAATGCGCTCTGTGTCGTCGTCAATCGCTATGTCGGCGACGATGCCGGCACGCAAGCTTGACGGGTCGTGGCCTCGTTCTGTGTAGGACAGTGCAAGGAGCAGCAAGCCCGACTGGGAACGAATCTGGCCCGGGCTGGTCAGTAGTCGCCGATGGTGGTCTGGCAGTTGCGCAAAGTTGGCCTTTACCGACTCGGTGTCGATGCCTGGTGCCGGTCGTAGGTGGACTCGGTCGACGGCTTGGGCCAGGAGGTCAGTGACCGATGCCGGTCGGTTGATGAGAAGCAGTTCGTTGACTTGCGGGTGGGCAAGTACCGCTGCCGGTCCGTCAAACCGGCTCAGCAGTTCAAGTTCCATGAATCGCACGTTGACGATGTCAAGGCCAAGCCTTCGAAGGTCGTCCAGAGCCTCGTCGGCGCCGTCTCGTTGCGCGGTGCGGACTGACATCCGGTAGTCGTGGAGGGCCTCGGCGAGTCCCCGGGTAGGTCGGAACTTGCTGACGGGACGTGATCCCCATAGAGCCATTAATCGCCCCAAGGATTCCGATACGGCGAAGTCCATGCCGACCGTCAGAAGGTCGACTCGAATGCAGGCTCGCCCATCGGCAACAGTCGCCACTGCGCTGTCTCCAGGGTCGGCGGGATCCAGTGGCGTTGGTTGGCCGCGGTAGTCCGTATAGCTCACTCCGACATGGGCGAGCACTTCTTCCCGGACTTGTTCGAGTGATTCGTCCAGGGCGAGTACATACCAGCGGGTGTCTGCCTCGCTGGTGCTCCATGGGAGTACGACGAGTCCCGACGGGTCAGCGCAACTTCGTTCGGCAAGCCGACTTGCCGCATTCGCACCATCAGGGCGAATGCGATTGGGATCGGCGAAGAACGAGTCGAAGGAACCCATTGGGGTCAATCCCGGCCAGGCGGCATGTAGCGGTCGAGGTACTCGATCCGTGCCCGCTGGACGTCATCGGTCTCGAGTACCAGCGAAATGGTCTCGTCGTTCACCTCAACTCCATTTTGGGTGAAGTTCATCGATCCATCCAGGTAGTAGGCGTCGCTGAGAAGTGCCTTGGTGTGGAGTTCGTCCCTCTCTAGTGCATGGACGCTTCCATCTACTCCGAGTTGGTTGGCCTTCATCATCAGGCGCTGCTTGAAGTTGGCGTTGTGGAGGTCGTCGTTGGTGACGACGATGACGGTCGATCCCTGGGCCGCCAGTTCGACCAGCACCTCGCTGAGGCGGATCTTGCGTGGACCCCAACGAGGGCTGATGGCAGCGAAGCCCATGCCGGTGTTGTCGAGGACCGGTATGTCGCTGACCCACGCTGAGACAAGCCAGAGGTGCGAACTCGGGCAGATGAACTCGGCCGCGAAGAGGCTTTGGAGGAGATCGCGAACCTGCGAGTTGCAGTAGACCGAGTCTTTCCTAATCACCCGGGAGGTCATCCCATCATCTCCGGGACTTCCAGTTCCAGGCTCATGCCCGACTCGGTCCGACGGAGGCCCGTCACGCGTGGGAAGAGTTCAAGAACCCCAACCTCGACTGGAACCACCAGGGACCTGAGTACCGAGTCTCGCAACTCTTTCGTTCCTGGCTTTCCTCGGACCCGGGCCACACCACTTTGTTCGAGAATGGCGGCGAGTTCGCTTGCTTCGGGATCGTGCTCGGACTGCACCGCCTCGTCGGGAACCTCCAGTCGCTGCGCCAGAAGGCTGCGGTCTGGTGAAGGAGCGTCAGCCTGGAAGGATCGCCACAGTTCGACGGGACGCGTCCTCAACCATGACCCACGCGGCCAGAGAAGGCTGAGGAACGCATTGAATCGCCAAGTCCTCGGGTCCGCGTCGTTGGGTGGGCTTAGTCCCAGGCTCTGGTCCAACCGTTGGTCCTCGGAAATCAGGTGAGCGAAGGTTCGTAGTTCAATCTCGATTCCCAGTGATCTCTCGAGCGAAGACCAGTGGCACAGGAGTTCATCGAGCAAGGCATCGGTTGCGCTCGATATTCCCGGACGCAGAAAGCGTGTCGAGAGGGCGACCTGCACCGAGGGCGTCATGAACAGGCCTTCCTCTTCCAGGGCGTCGATGAGTTCTCGCCACCTGTCGACTCGGTCTTGGTGGCTTCGGGCGTCCCGCACGTTTCCCAGTCGAGTGGGTATATCGGTGTCGGTGGATGCGAGCGTTGTGAAGCGAGTCAGTGCTTTGTCGACAACCTCGGAATCTGAGACATCGACAACCCCGGTCAGGAGGCGCCAGAACCGGAGGGGATCGTCTGCGTAGGCGTCGTAGAGGGCTTCGACCAGTCCGACACCCCCGGGCTTTCTCTCGGACACACGTATCGTTGCGGCGCCTTCGACCCAAGGGCCGGTGTCGACGATCAAGTCGTCGACGCTCACTTCTTCGCGGAGCAGTGCAAGTGCGTGGGCCAGGGCGCCAGCCACGGTGGAGAGGTACCGGTCTCGCAACCAGGCTTCGAAGTCCTGGGTGGTCGGTTTCACCAGTTCGCTTGTCGCCTCGCGGATTGCCTTCTCGACAACCGGGTTGCTTGCGACTTCGACGATCTCCCGATGGAGTTTCGTTACGTCGACTTCTTCGTCTGCTGCTTCAGCCCCGGTCACCTTGGTCGGGTCGACGGATTGGAAGACAACCTTCAGGACGTGGTCGAGCATGTCGGCGACGGGGCGGGACTTGAAGTTCTTGACGCCCTTGTGAAGGCTTGAATTGGCGGCGACTGCCTCCTCGACGATTGCAGCTAGCGACAGTTCAGCCAACCAGTCACGGATGAAGACCGAAGCGAGGCCCCGAAGGTCGGGGTGTTCCACCACCCGGTGTTTGAACCAGTCCTTGAGTAGTGCCTGCCTGAGTTTGGGGTCGTCTTCGCCTACTGCTTCCCAACCACCAGGGTCCCTTGCTTCGAAGCAGACGGCATCGGTGTCGATGCGGTAGCCGATGCCGACTGGTCCGCTCTCGTCTACAAAGCGGGTTTCGAACATTTCGCGGTCCTGGCCCCTGTTGATGACTCCTGTCGAACCGATCGAGAACCTGTACACAGTGAGGTGGGTACCCGCTTTGTGGAAGAAGAACTCGACGTTGGGAACGAGGTCATCAAGGCCCATGTAGTTCGGTGTCGTCCGTTCCACCGGTTGGCCGAACTGCCGGAACGAGGAACGCCAGATTGGCCTTCCGTTTGACGAACTCTTCACGGCTAGGTCTGGGGTGACGGGGTGTATTCGCCAGGGGCGCAGGACGCGGATCGGACTGGATTCCCCGTCGGGGGTCACGACTTCGAGTGGGTCCGTGTCGAATACGTCCTCGACGTTCGTATCGGGCGAGCCCACCGGGATCCAGAGGCGCTCGCCGGTCCACCCGACGGCGAACCGGTGGGTCACCTTGCCGGGAGAGAACTCGGAGAGGGCTGATTCGACGCCCATCGCCTCGGTGTTCGATGCGGAGTCTGGGAAGATGATTTCGACCTCTGGAAGCAGAAGGTCGGCAAAGGAGGCGCTCGGCAAGAAGTCCGGTAGAGGTGGTGCAAGTTGCGTTCCGTGAACGTCGTAGTCGCCTGTTCCGGCCGAGGCCCGGTTCCATTCCGACTGAAGGCGACGGATGAGTGTTGGTACAACGGTGCTGAGGACTCCCCTTGGGGGCGCCCACAGCAACTGGTCGACTTCGGTCGGCCCGATCAGCAGGGCCTTGCTGAGGAACTGGTGGAAGTCGTTGCGCATTTCGGTGGAGTCGAGGAGGTCGACCAACACCTGGAGGAGTCGCTGGCGTCGGTTCTCGATCCCCAAGAGACTTCCATCGGATTTCGGGCCTGTGAGGTCCGCCCAAACGTTTCCTTTAGGGGCCTGCCCTTTCCGCAGTTGGTCTGCGAGCCAGTCCAGCAGGGCATGGGTCGCTTGGATACGCAGTACGTATCGATTCAGGGTTGGTAGTCGAAGTGGGCGCAACTGCGGGTCGAAGAGGTCGTCCCAAGCCTGGAAGGCCATCCGATCCTGTCCGTAGTCGGACAGGACGACGGCAGTCCATGGGCGCATCTCGCGCGTTCGACCTGCTCGCCCCCGGCGCTGCACAAAGGAGGCTGCGTCTCTGGGTGCCTTGTGTTGGATGACCGCTCCGACCGAATCGTCGTCGAGTCCAACTTCGAGTGACGAGGTGGCAACCACGATGTCCGCTGACTTCTTGAAGCCGGCGTCTTGGGAACTCGTCCTCTCGACCGACATGACCTGGGTTGTGTCAAGGGTGTGATGCAGGTCTAGGCAGAGGTCCCAGGCCTGACCGTCGTCTACTCGGTCCCGGTAGTCGGGGTAGTGCCGGTGGCGCAGGTTGGCGAGTGAACCCTGGGGTCTCTTCGGGTCCGGTCTGCCGCGGTCGGTCTGTCCTTCCGCTCTGCGGAGGAAGTGGGCAAAGCGGTTGGTGACGTCGAGGTTGTCGGTAAAGGCGAAGAGTTTTGTTCCGAAGGCCCCGTTGGAGACCGGTTTGTCGGCACGATCGAGGCATCTGCGTAGAAGCATGCTGGTCTGGATGGTTGTGGAGAGCAGTGCCGTGCCGGAGGCTGGATTGCCGCGCAGGGCGATCAGGTATTCCTTGCCTTCCGGATGGAGTTCGCTTGCCGACGGTTCCACGACCTCGACGTTGCCAGGGTGGGTGCTCGTCAAGTCGCCGAAGAAGGTCGCCCCGTCTGTGATGGTTGCGGACAAGCCGACCGAATGGACGGGTTCGCCGACGGCATGTCGCCATCGGCGAACGAGGTGGGCTACCTGGGCGCCAGTGAGGCCCGAGTAGGTGTGGACCTCGTCGAGTAGGAGGAGGCTAGGGCGCAGTCCCTGCGGGTGGCCGACCCCGAAGAGGCCACGCGAATGGTCGTTTCCGAGTTGTCGGTTCAATGTCTCGACGGTCGTGAGGAGCACGTCTGGCGGAGTCCCCTGTTGTTGCCTGCGACTCAACAGGAGTTCGTCTGAAAGGACTCGGTCACTGCACTTGGAACAGTTCAGGCCACCGACGCCTCCGTCGTCGAACCAGTAGAGGTCTGAGTCGCACGTGGGGCAGCGGAGGAATGGGCAGGTCCGATGTCCGTTCCGTTCCTTCCAGTTATCGGGGGTTTCGTTCCCGAATGGCGTGTCGCCGAAGAACGCTCCGACGGTCAAGGCGATGCCGACGTTGGCCTTCAGCAGTCGCAGTTCCTTGATGACGACCTGGAGTTGGTCCTTGAGCAGTTCGTTGCGCGGGTAGAGGGAAACCATCTTGGTCCATGCCTTGCTGGTGCCAAGAGAGCTGAGGTGGGCGAGGGCCGGTAGGTAGACGGCTTTCGTCTTGCCTGATCCGGTTCCGGCTGCGACGAGGGTGGCGGTTGGCTCCGCTGAACCGATGTGCTGGAGGATCGTCTTGGTCGCCCGAACCTGGAACGGTGCCCATCCTCGCTCGCCCAGCGTCATGGCTTCGAGGGCATCCCTCACTGGCCCGCTTTCGTCGCCGAGTGCCTCGCGTAGGAACTCTTCGGAGGAGACTCCCCGGTCGGGGAAGAGGCGGTGTCGGGCGACGAACCGGTAGTCCGATACCAGCGTGGCCGCAGTGCGCCAAGACTGGTTTGCCATGTGCGGTGGGAACAGTTGGCGAAGGCGGGCAAGCAGTCGGACGGTTTCGGCCATACGCGTACGCCACGAACTCCCCGCCGACGAGGTGATCTTCGAGATGAGGACTCGACTCTCGAGTTGCTGCCTGATCTCTTCTGCGCTGCGCGTGTCGCCGAGCACATCTGCTGCGTCGTCCAAGACGTCGAGGAGTTCGTCGTCTGCGAACCCCCCGTCCACCAGGCCCCAGGCGATGGACTTGAGTTCGGCATCTTCCAGGTACCCGAGGATTCGAAGGTCTGCGTCCTCGGGGGCGTCGGATGTTTCGAGTTCGCTGGTCACTTTTTCCGTATCGAGTACTTGGGAGTCAAGCGGTTGCCCCTGAGCCATGCCAGGACGTTTTCCGTCAGATGAGCCAATGGGGCTCCCTCTCTTGAAGCGGCGGAGGCCAAGAAGTCCCGCACCTCTTCGTCGTCCATCGACGGTAACGCTTCGACCACCTTCTCATGGTCTGCAAGGAGTTCGAGGAAGGCGACTCGGTCTTCGTCGTCGGCAAGGTACCGCTTAGCCGCGAGCCCGTGGAAGGCCCTGGTGATTTCGTTCAGTCTGCGGACGTTGTCTGCATGGTTGTCGTCGTCTCTGAACGCCGCATAGATATCTGGATTGGCCAAGTCGGTTGCATCCACATAGTTGCGCCATGCTGTCGTCGCACGTTCCTCTTGTGACGAAATGAGTTCCCCGAGGGAGTTGTCAAGTTTTAGCAAGCGTTCTTGGATCGCAGTCGGATCGGTGCCGTCGTCAAGTTGCGTCAAGAGGGCAGCCATGCGGCTCGTCACCGTGCTCAACTGACGAGCAGTTGGGGCTCCGGAGTTGGGGGCACCGTCGAGTCCGTCCATCCACCTCAGGAAGCCGTTCGGCCTGGCCAACGCTTGGCGCCGTCCGTTGACTGTTGCGTTGAACTGGTCCCAAGCTGCCTGCTGGTTTCTCCGGTCGTTCGCAACGCGTACCTGTGATGCCAGTCCATCCACCTGTGCACACAGTTCCAGGAGCGTCGTCATGACTGCCCCAACTCATCTTGCAGGTCGATCACTGCACGCCGGAGGGACTCCGCTGGCGATTCGGCATCCGTCGGCGAATCTCCCCCATCTGGCAGTCGTTGCCGGCCAAGGTCGACCGTCCTGATGAGGAATTCCTCAAGCTTGCTCAAGAGCTGTGCGACCTGTGTGGGGTGCAGGTCCTCTACCGCACCAAGCGCCCGGATCCTCTCGCCCGTCGAAAGGTCGGTGTCGCTCGACGGGTCGGTAAGACCCTGGTACACCTCTGGCGCCGGACGATCCGCCAACACCCTCAGTAACTCCTCCAAGCCCGACAAAGCTTCTCCGAAATCCCCTTGGATTGCCTTCAAGCGGGCTTCGTTGATGGCTTCAACGAGGGCGCTCCATTGGACCTCATCGGGACCGAGCAGACCACCGATGGTTGCGATTGCCTCGTCGAACGCCCGCAATCTTTCCGTTACGGCCGAGTTCAGGTCGCGACTGGTAAGTCGCTCAATTCTGGGTGGCCCTTCGTGCTCTTTGACCGGCGTCCATTCCTCCGACAGCGACTTGAGGAGTCGGGCCACGCGACCAGCCCTCAGGGTGCTGCCGTCGCCGTAGTTCGCCTGAGTGGTCCGTGCCATGTCGGCGAGTGTTCTCTGGCAGTCCAGTCGCCGCTGTTGGTCGCAGAGGAGGCGGTCGACGAGGTTCGCCCAGTTCCCTGCTCCTTCGCTTCGAATCCCTGGGGCTTCTGCGAACGCCATTTCTGCGAGGACAATGTGGTCCAACTCGGGTTCATGGACTCCTCCGAGCATGCCGGCGAGTGCGAGTCGCTCTGTAATTGCCTGCACCAGTTCGCCGTCTGCTTCGGGGTCGATGACGGCCCGGATCGCGTCTGCGACGTCTTCTGCGACGTCGTCAACGAATCCAACCAGTGCGCCATATCCGACTTCGCCGAGGCCAATGGCACCAGCGTCACCCGCCGTCGCCTGGGCGAGGTGGATGAGGAGCGCACCGTGCGAATCCCGCGTGATCTCGCGCACGACAGTTGTGTTGGCCCGGTCGCCACCGAGCGAGTCCTCAATGTGGAAGGAGAACCTGTTCAAGATGACGCCTTGACCCTGTCGGCCCATGAGATGCGTGTTGTTTCCTGTCGCCGGTGGGGGAGGAAGGCCAAGGCCGTGCCAGTCGGTTGCTTCCTCCACCGCCTTATAGAGGGCTGTGGTGACCCTGGTGGTGTCGCCGGCCCCAATTGGCTGCCTCCCGTTCCATTCCTCGATCTTCTTGACGAACGGATTGACCTTCTTGGGCGGCTCCGGTCCGGTTCCGACCGACACACGGACGTTCCATGGGTTGGCCGTGTCTTCTTGTGGCCCTCTCGCCGAGACCTCGTAGAAGTACTGCCCCGGTGCCAATCCCTCGTGTTCGTATACGAGGACGGTAGATGCGGTGAGCAACTGTTCCCAGGTGCCGCCACCGTCGCTCGAGACTCTCAGGTCCACGCCGCCGACAACCGTCGTTGGGACCGTCCATTGGAGGCGCACCGAGTCTTCTCCGACATGGCGCTGTCCAGTGATCGCCGAAGGTTTGTCGCGCCCCAACCGACTGATGCTGAATGCGTCGTGTATCCCGACCGCTAGGTCCTCGAGTTGTTCTGGTGGCCCACCCCAGTAGCGCAGCATGGTGCTCCGCCTCTGGTTGTCCTGGTCGTCCTGGTTGGCTTGGAGGTCAGTGAGGACGGTTGCCGCAAGTTGGGGGGCGTGTCGGTAGATGTCGTTGAGTTCGACTGGCGGGAAGGTCCCGTTCTCTAGATATGCGGGACTGGTGGCCAGAATCGGCTTCAGTACGAATTCGATCAGGACGCGGGGATTGAACTGGCCCTCGATTCTCAATAGGTGCGGGCGATGCAGCGCATCGATATAGAAGGAGTTGAGGGAATAGTCGTTGAACGGGTAGTGCCCGCGACCTTCCGTCTGCCCAAACGAACTGTGGCACTTGTCGATGTGTCTGCATTCGTCGCACGCCTGCGGCACCCAATCCAGATTGATCTCCGAACCTTGGTTTCGGGCGGTTGCATACGAAGCCTCAAGGGCATCGGGGCCGACGCGCAGGGCGTTGAGGTACCTGCTGGCGAAGTTAGTGAGTGTCTCGGCGTCCCAACCACCGGAGTCGGCAATTGACTCCAGGTGGATGAGGCTTCCGCCGTCGGGGCTGTTCATGGCTTCTGTACGCACACGGAACCCCTCCGAGGTGTACTGGTTGTAGAAGCCGTCGGTAGACGCGATTGCGACGTGCAGGTTGCACAGTTGCTGCTCGCCGTCCTTCGTAGGCAGTTCTAGGAATGACTCCAGGAGGGAACTCTCGAGGCCCTGCATCCGAGAGAGGTCTTCGATGAGAACGTACAGGTCCTTCCCCTCTTGCAGGAGGAGCCTGCGAGCTGCCCGAAACACTGCTTCCAACGAGACCTGGCCCGCCAGGCCGAAGAGTTGGGGAATGCTCAGTCGGAAGGTCTCGAAGATGAGGTCTGCTGCCAGTTCCTTGAATCGAGGGTCCGACTCGATTTGGTCCCAGGCCCTCTGTGCGTTGTCGCCAAGCCTTCCCTCGAGTTGTGCCAGTTTGGGAATGTCACTGACCCCAAACGAGAAGCCCTCACCTTCAAGTTCCACCTCGTCCCGTTCCTCCACCGACGAGCGGAACCTCTCGACCACGCCCCCTTCGGCGCACAGTGGCTTCCGGAACGCGTCGTCCCGGACCAACGGTGGAAGGAGTTCTGCTATGCCCTGGCGCTCTGGGTCATCTGACTCGTGCCTGGCAATTCCCGCGAGTTGCTCGGAGACCCGATTGAGGATCGCCTCCTCCATCCCTTCTTCTTCGATCCGTTGGAATGCCCGGTCCAGTTGTACGCGGAGTTCCGCAGATTCGTCGGTGTGGCCGGCTTCGTGGAGGGTGTCGAGAATCCCAAGGATCAGTTCCCTCAGGTTCTCTCCCCCTTTCGGGATATAGACAACGAACGCATTCTCGATGCGTTCCACGTGTGGGCGGAACCATCTGACCAGATGGGACTTTCCGGATCCGGCCTTGCCGAGAATCGGGACGATCTTGATGCCGTGCTCGTCGATCGTTGTGAGGCGCTCTAGTGCCTTTTGTTCTGTGATCCTCTGGTCCGGGTCCGTCCCGACCGTTATGGTGGCCGGACTGTGTGCAGCGAGGAGAACGGCGTCTGCAAGCCTGCCCGCCTCGTAGTCCAAGACTTTGTGGATATTGCTTGGGTCCCAACACCGGTAACCGGCAAAGGAGTTAGCGGCGCTCATCGTTCCAAGATCCTCACGTGGCCGATCCTGGGCCTGGAGTTTGCGAGTCGCAACTCACGGCGCTGTGCAGGCTTGACGTCGTCGCGCAGTCCGTACTCGATCTGGCCGCTGGCCTGGAGGCGGTAGAGGGCAAGGCTCAGCGATGGTGAGACTTGCTCGCGTCGCGACTCCCATTCGAGCACCCCTTCCCGCATGGAATCCACGATGACCTTCCGGACCTTGCCCCCGTCGAGGACCGGACAGATCTTGGCGACCTCTGACACGAACCCACTTGCCGAATATTCGGCTTCCGACAGTTCCGTCAGGGCGTTGCGAACTGCGCGCGTCGGATCCGGGACGAGCAACCTGTCGTTGGCTGGATCGCGCCTCCCGAGACCCAGGTAGGGCGCCCACCGCCGTAGAGTCCCCAGTTTCACAGAGTTGATCAACCGGTTGTCGGCTCCCTCCTGCTCCTCGATCTGCTCCGCGTACCGAAGTTCCAGGGTGTCATCGTCCAACCCCGGATTCCACAGGTCTTGGGCCAGCAGCCAGGCAAGGGCGAGGGCGACATCACCACCTTCGCCTCGGTGTTCGCTGATCCCCTGGTTCCAGGTTCGCTCAAAGAAGCCCTTCGCCATCACCGTCGGTAGGCGTTTCGCCAACTCGCGAGAATCCAACTGTGCGAGGGAGTCGGCGAGGACGAGTCCCTCGTCAGTGCGCTTCGCTAGTCCCAGCCATTCCGAGGCGTCGACCGCGAAGTTCAGCGATCCTCTGGGTGGGGACTTCCCAAGGATCTCCTGCAACGTCCTCGGTTGAAGGAGTCGTTCTAGTTGTTCCGGTTCGCCGATCGGTCTTTCGGCAACCGCCAGGAGTTCAACGATTGCGACCAGGAGTCCTGGGTGTGCTTGGGTGTGAGAGGTGAGGAGAGACATGCCTACCTAGAGACCTCTCTGAAGCAGTTCGGAAATCTGAGATATATCCGGCACCCCCTGATTCACTTCCTTGAAGGAAACCCCTTGTCTACCACCCGGGTCCGGATAGTCGGCCGGCAGAACCACAAGCGTCGGGTGGTCACGCGGCGTAGGCCCGAACCACACCTTGGGGAGTCTCGCGTCCTTGTCGAGAATGACGAGAAGGGGCAATCGGTGGTTGACCAGGGCGTCGGGCGGTCTGTGGTCCTGGTCGACGAAGAAGATCCGTTCTTGACCAGCCTGTAGGTGGAGGTGGGAAACACGCTGGGCGACCTCGGGTCGATCCAGGAAGGCCGGAGGACAGTGGAGGAACCGGATCCCGGCCCCAACAAGTGCGACGAGTGCCTCGGCGAACGCAGGGCCCAATTCGCGGGCGTCCGGGTCGTATGTTGCAAAGCCGACGTTGTTGTCCCCCAGGACTGGTTCTAACTCGTGCTCTACGGGATAGGGATGGCGCAGTGGACTGACCGGTGGCATTGGGTTGGTGTAGCGATCTTCGCGGTGCGCCGGGCAGCCGCCACAGGCTGACGTTGGGCGATCCGGTCGATCTGATGGCAGTCGCGTTGAATTGCGCAGGTCGTAGGCCTCGTGGATCAACTCGCATATCGCTGCTCCAGGCGACAGGACCTTGATCATCAGATCGTGGGTCCGGTCGGCTTCAGCGGCAACCTTCTGCCTGACCGGGTTGACCGAGCGTTCCCACACTTCTTCGGTGATCGGTTGGTTCAGGTCCTCGACGGCCAACTCTCGGGTTTCGGTTCCAAGAGTGTCTCGATCACCATCGGTTGGTCGGACCCAGGACAACTTGAGCAGTCCTGCCCTGACCAACAGCGAAATTGTGCGGATGTGCCAGCGTTCGACTTCTTCGTTGCCCTGTTCAATGTGCACGGGTTTCGCGTTTAGCCGGAGCACCAATTTGTTCCCGCGAATATCAGCTTTCCTGAGGAGGGCATCCCAGTACCGCAGTCCCTTGTTTGCCTTGATTATCTTGGGGTGGGAGAACCTCCAGGCGGGGCGCTTGTCCCGTTCTGTCCAGCACAAGACAGAGATTGACGGGGCCCCGTCCCTGCCTGCGCGCCCCACCTCCTGGTAGTAGCGATCAATCGTTTCAGGGATGCACGCATGGACGATTGTCCGAACGTCGGCTATGTCCACTCCAAGGCCAAAGGCCGAGGTGGCCACCACGAGGTCGGTCTGGCCCGACCGGAAGTCTTTGAGAATCTCCCGACGCCTCGTCGACCTGGTTTTGCCGTGGAACACCGCCAATCTCTTGAACCCGGCGCTACTGAGTTCTGCATGGCGTTCCCTTGCCTGCTGGGGCGTCATGCAGTAGACGATCGCGGGACGAGGGAGATGGCTCAGGGCTTCGATCATGGCGTCTGAGCGTTCGCTCTCCAGCTTGAACTCAGACACCCAGTAGCTCGGCTCAGGCCTGAGCCGGTTAGACATCGCCAGTTCCACCGGGCCAGAGCCGCCGAACCAGTCCACCAGCAGGTCGGCCGTTGCCGAACCCAGGGTTGCCGTCATCAGTAGCGTCCGAAATGGCTGCCCGTTTTCGCTCTGCACCTCCAAGAGTTCTGAACGCAGCCCCGCCATGGCCTGGTACTCGGGACGAAACTCCGTTCCCCATTGGTCGACCAGGTGCGACTCGTCGACGACGAAGTACTTGAGTGCCCCAAGTTCGGCGGCAGCGAAGAGTGGTGGCGCCACCGACTGGGTCGCCGACTCGGGAGCGATAAAGACAATCGTCTTGTGGCCGCCGTAGATCGACGCAAGGATCTCCCGCCTCACATCAAGGGGCGTGTCGCTCGTGAATGCGAAGCACTCATGGTCGTTGCCGGTCAACTCTCGAACCCGACGTTCCTGGTCGAACGCGAGGGCGATCGTCGGTACCACGAAGACCGATGTTCCGGGAGCGTGCAGGAATGCCGGGGCAAGCGCAACCGTCGACTTTCCTGCGCCAGTGGGGAGGTTGACGATGACGGTGCTACCTGGTGCACAGGCCACGGCTTTGCGCACTGCTTGCCGATGGGCCTTCGACGCATAGGTGGCAAAGCCCATGTCGGGCAACACAGTTGGCACAAATGGATCGATTGGCACACCTCCCGGCGCTTCAACCCTGTGGTGTGGTGCATCTACCACCACGGAGTCGACCCCTGACTCGCCTCCGTCCAGCCACTTGGGCTTCCACGGTTCGGCCTCCAACTCGAGTCGGCCTCCGCTAGGGCGTGGAGTGACCCCAACCTTGCGCCACTGCTCCGCTGTCGGCCACGGAGGGTGTGCTGCCGGTACCGTCAAGACGGACCGTTGAGGTCCTGGGGCAGTGCCTGTTCGGAGGGCCTGTCGTACCAGTACGGCCAGGTCGGCCCATC
>Ga0187827_10003880_pt1 | contig 18810 bp, 10 predicted proteins | sample ETNtaG_39_FD_167969 | JGI IMG/M metagenome (GOLD analysis project Ga0187827, IMG submission 167969) | Marine microbial and viral communities from oxygen minimum zone, Eastern Pacific Ocean - ETNP2014_SV_150_PacBio MetaG (Illumina Assembly) | ecosystem: Environmental > Aquatic > Marine > Hypoxic... | reverse complement strand
TCACGTCTCGGGTCGACCGCGATGATGTCCATGCCGCTCAGGTGGCCGCGCAGTGCGAGCGCATAGCCGATTCCTCCCAAGCCAACGATGCCCAGAGTCTTACCGGCAAGATCGACCCGGTTGTAGTCGGCACTGTTCCAGACACCTTCAAACTGCTGTTTCAGTGCCCGTGGAAGCCGTTTGGCGAGCCCAAGGATGAGCGCGTAAGCGTGGTCGCCTCCCTGGTCATTGTAGATGCAGCGGAGATTTGTAAGGGTGACGCTGCTCTCAATGAGCTCAGGGAACATATACCGCTCGAGGCCGGCGCTCGTGGCCTGAACCCACTTTAACTGTTTACCGGCGGCAAGGAGCTCCAGAGTGATGCCGCCAATGAACGCGTCCGCGTTACCGATTTCATTCATGCATGCTTCGAGGTTATCGACGAGAATCAGATCGACTTCAGTTTCCGAATTCTGAATGCGTTCAATTTCGGTTTCGGTCAATGATCTCAGGGCGACGATTTTCTTCATGGGATTTCAGGCTGTCTGATGATTGGAAGATACAGGCTGTCCGAGGCGTCTAAGCTATCTGTTCGAAACCAGAATGTTTGGTCCGTATCTGACAACAGCTTATAATCTCTGCCTTGACCGAAACACTGGCATACCTGCGACGATGGATCAACAGGATACGATCACTGCTCAGATTGCTGTCAAAAAAGGATTCCTCAGTAAGGAGCAACTTACAGACTGCGAGACTCTACTCTCCAGCGCGGAAGATGAAAAGCACCTGATGGAAGTTGCGCTGGCCAAGGGTTACCTGACCCAGTTTCAAAGCGCTCAGATCATCAAGGAGGCGGAAAAGCACGCGCAGCGGCAGGATCCAATCCCGGGCTTCAAACTGGTGTCAGAGCTCGGCAAAGGCGGCATGGGGAAGGTCTATAAAGCCCGGCAGATTTCATTGAATCGCGAAGTGGCCATCAAAGTTCTACCGGCGAATCTGGCGAAGAATCCGGGGTACATCGAACGCTTTCAGAGAGAAGCCCGATCCGCGGGACAGCTTGTTCATCCGAATGTCGTGCAGGTGATCCAGATCGGTGAAACAGCCCAGAAACACCACTTTATCGTCATGGAGTATGTCGACGGCCCGACCGTGCACACGCTGATGAAAAAGAGCAAGCGCCTGCCGGAACAGGAGGCCATCGAAATCATCAGACAGGTGACGCTGGCTCTCAGAGAAGCGCACCGCCTCAACCTCATCCATCGCGATATCAAGCCGGCGAACATCATCCTGAATAGAGACGGTGTGACCAAGCTGGCCGATTTCGGGCTCGCGCGGGAGGAGGAAGATAACTCGGTCACTCGCACCGGTGCGCTGATGGGCACGCCGCACTACATGTCGCCGGAGCAGGCGCGGGGACAGAAAGATCTCGATATTCGCAGTGACATTTATTCGCTTGGCGCAACCTTGTATCACATGGTCGTCGGCCAGGTCCCGTTCATTGGCGACAACGCAACTGCGACGATTCTCAAACACATCGAAGAAGCGCCTGTCCCTCCGAAGGAGCGTAATCCGGAAATCTCAGAGGGCTTGAACGCGGTCATCCTCAAGGCCCTGTCGAAAAAGAGGGAAGACCGTTTCGAATCTCCGGAAGCCCTGCTGCACGCGTTCGAGGACTTGGATTCAGCCGCCAGTACCCTCGCAACGATTTCCAATGTTGCCCCTGCAGCAAAGGCGATTAAAGAACAGCCGTCGCCCGTTGCTCCAGGCTCGAATGCGCCAACCGCCGCTCCTTCTCTTTCAGACGAACCCACGCTGACCGCGGTGAAGGCCCCTGGAGCCAGCAAGATGAAGATGCTGTTCGCGGCGGCCGCGGGCTGTTTCTGCATGTTGGTTCTGATGGCAATCGTTTTCGACGAGGATGAAAGCCCCGTCCCAGACGGGCCGGTAAAGGTTGAACCCGCGACCCCGACAACAACTCCACCGGCAAACACGCGAACCAATGAAGGGAACGGGCCCGACAAGACGGCAAAAGTGCAGAAGACAGATACAGCCCCCACTGTACCACCGGAAGACGTAGCACCACCAGACCCGCCGTCCAGAAAAAAGAGAATCGACGAATTGTTCCATGGCAAAGTCGGCGGATATCTGCCCAAGCAGCGGCTGGTGCGGGTGAAGTATGATTTTGAGAGCTCCGATCAGATGAAGGACTGGAAAGTCTTCAGCCGAACCGATCGCAAAAATCGAGAGTTGTTTTTCGTTCAAGGGGGCAACCTGAACCTCAGGGCCGGTACGATCATGGCCCACAAGGCGATCTTTGAGAGAGAGGTCGTGTTGGAGGTAGAGCTGAAATACGTGCCCGCGACAACTTTTGTGATCGGCGGCAAGGATGATGGTGTGAAGGACAAAACTGAGATAATGGCTGGTTGGAGCAATCGCCCGAATCATACCGTTGGCTTCGTGAGGATTGGCACCAAGGTGCATAATTTTAATGTGAGCCCTCCCGCTAAGGGCCATCCGATTTCTTTTTCGATCCTGGTGAATGACCGAAACATGGAAGTGAATTTCGATGGCAAAGCGCACACGTTTTCTCAGATTCCAACGTTGACTGATACCCGCGGCCATATCGGAATCATTGCCCCTACGCCAAAACTGAAAGATTTCCGCCCATTCAAGAACCGATTTAAGGGCATGTGGACCCTTGAAATTCAGTCGATATTCATCAAAGGCGCTCTCACTGAAGAGTATCTTGAACACGCCATCGGGAACTGATGACATCCTGCCTCAGCGCCAAGCCGGCCAACGGTATACTTTTTCCAACCAGAATGATGCTGGCTCACTCAAACGGCACTGGTTCCGGTTCTTTCAGATCGAAGAGCAGGCGGCCGCCTGAGGTATCGTTCGTCTTAGCGCGATAGAAACGATCCGTATACGAATATGACTTCTTAATGGGAATAATTGTCGCAAGGGAGGGACCCGTATCCCAGGCTCCGCCGCGGGAGTAATTTGAATAATACTTTTGGTCCGGTAGCGACCGGCATTTCTCCCAGACGTTGCCAATCATGTCGTACAGGCCATATCCATTTGGCATGTATTTGCCGACGTCCCTGGTGAATACGGCGTAATCCTTGGTTTCAAAGACGTTCTTATTTCGAACGGACAACAGACTTTTCTTGAACGACATGTCCGCCACGTTGGCATGCTTGCCTGCAGCCTTCGTTCCACCCTCCCAATAATAATCATGCGCGCCGGTACCTCCCTGGCAGGCGAATTCCCACTCGTGGTAAGTGGGTATTCGAAAGTGGCCTTTCTCCGTTCGGATCCAGTCGGCATATTTAATAATGTCTTTGCTGCTCAGATGCAGGACAGGATGGCTGCTGGTGTTCTGTTTTATGCCTGGCCTTCGCCAGTTTGCGCCTTTTTTTATGAGCCATGACCTGCCGTCGTACACCTTTGAGTGGCCCTGTTCCTCTGCGGAGGTCCGAACGCCTGACTTCTTTACGTAGTAGGCCCATTCACGGAGCGTAATCTCATACTTGCCCAGATAGAACTGCGGAAAGCGAGGGACGAGCACAAGATAAGTGCCTGACTTCTTGCTCCGGATTTCTTTGGGAAAATCAAGTTTGTAACCGCGGCCTCGGCTGACTGGATTGCCGTACAGGTCTTTGAGCTCGAGCGGCACTTCAAAATCTCTTGCCATCCATTCCGGCAGGTAAGTCTTTTCGAGTTTCAGGTCAACAACGGTCTGTCCACCTGTCTGGGTCTTCACTCTTGTCGTCTGCGGGAAATAACCTTGCTTGGATATCTCAAATGTGTAGGTCTTTCTGTGCTCGCCCTCCAGGCGAAGGGGCGTTCGCATCAGGGTGTCTGACTTGCCTGGTTTGACGGAAACGCTCGCGCCACTCGGCACCGTCTTGATGATGATGGCCGGAATGACGCGCCATTCGTAGGGCTTCCAGCTAAAGCCTGATTTTCTGGCCTTCAGTATTGCGTTCCGGGCTCCAGCGGCTGAACCGAAATAGATGCTGAACAATGTCTCTCTATAGACCGTGTCGTCCGTCGGCGGGTCTTCCTTGCACAGCTTGATGATTTCGCCGAGTTCAAGGAGGGATGGTTCGTAGGCCTTCTCGGTCTCCTTGCCAATGTAGTAGAGCTTTCCGTCCCGGACCTCTCCGATCTTGACCGGCCGGCCGTTCAGTCTTGTGGTTTTGCCAACCAGGCGATCTATCCGTCCGTAAGCAGTCTCGAACGCGGTCTGAAGTACCTCCACATCCTTTTTCAGGCGAAAGTACAGGTCCTTTCCGATGGCCAACTGTTGCTCCTTGAGTTGATCCATCGCTGCTTCGAAATTCCTTTCCTTTGCCGTTTTCGATAACGCGCCCCACATCTCTTTCAGCCTTCTGCTGGATTGCTCTTGATCAGCATCCACAGCAGTGCTGTCCAGTTTCTTTTCGATGGTTCTGACGAGAGAAGTGAGTTTGAGCTCCTGAGTTGGTTCAAGGAATGTCCCTTTGAATCTGTCCCTGATCTTCTCGGCGTGCCCGATGGTGATCTGGAGTTGTTCTTTCTCCTCGTCGGAAAGATCGAAAGGGCTCTTGCGCATGGTTTTTTTGATTTTGGTTTCGAGGTGTGCCGCATATTCATTGGATTGCTGGCCAATGATCCCAATCTGGCTGTCGATCTGATCCTGCACCTTAGGTGCGTGCTTCGGGGGAAAGTCCTTCCAGATGGACAGTGCTTGCGTGAGCCTCCAATCCTTCAACAGCTCAGCGGTCCGTTTCTTTCTCCGGTAGATTTCGGCCTGGGCATCCTTGTTCAAGTGGCTCTTCAATTCCTCCATCTTGAGCCTGGCACGTTTGGCCAGGATTTCGTTGGGGCTCTTTTTCAGGAAAGCTTCGTACTTCTGGATCGCTCTGGCAGGTTTTCGTTTGTTCCTTGCTGCAAAACGGTCCAATTCCTGAAGCTCGGAGAACAGTTGATCCTGCGCTGAGGAACCTGCTTTTGGCTCCGGTTTGGGCGTGGTCGGAACTTCTGTGGGCTTTGGGTCGGGAGGAGCGGCAGGATTCTGAGTCATATAAAAGTAGCCGCCGCCGCCACACGCGAGAAGCAGGAGCAGCATGACCGGCACAGCCTTGCTTTTCGATTGTGAACGTCCCCTGCGCGAGCGGACCTTATCTGCGGTGGTCTGTGCCGGCTCGACTCTTACCGCCTGCGCGTAAACCTGTTTTGCCGGGACGTTGTTCACGAACCCACAAGCCGGGCAGGCGACCTGCCGGCCAGCCTGCTCATCCGGCGCGGCCATCCCCTGCGCGCACTGAGGATTGGCGCATTGGATTTCAATGGGCATGTGTCCTTCCTCTGTTCCGAAGAATCAGGGGCTGATTATAACGAGCGTAGCACAGGTGGGAAGGAACTGGCTGGGAATTCGGATCGAAGCGCCTTTACATCAGAAGATCCGCGTCCGGGAGAAACGTCACCACATAGGCCCTCTCTCTCAGATCGTCTATCAGTTTGCGCCGATCCTTGCTGTAGCGTTCTGATTGGATCTTTTCGCGGATCCGTGGCTGGGCATCGTCGAAGCTCAGAACGAGGCCGGGCGAGATGTTCTCCGCCTTGATAATGAAGTACCCGCCCGCCAGAGGCACGGGATCGGAAATGTCACCTTTTTTCAGTGAAAAGCCGACTTCACGAAGTTCCTTGCGAAAACCCCGATCACGTTCGATCCAACCGATGTCACCGCCCTCATCGCTGGCCGGTCCCTTCGAGTGCATCTTGGCCAGCCTGGCGAAATCGAACGGCTTCTTTCGGAGGATCGCCACCAGATTCTTTGCGAATGCCGCGCCGCTGTTGCCCTCCACCTTGTCAGGGATCATGATGATGCGAAGGCGCCGCTTTTCACCCTGGGTAAAATCGCTGATGTTGTCTTCGTAATACTTGAGGAGCTCGCTGGGTGAGACGGTGCGATCGAGCTCGATACGGCGCCGGATGATCTCGCGGGCCATTAAGTCTTCTTTAATCTGCAGTCGGAACACGCGCATACTCACGCCAAGTTTCTTGAGGTATTCGTGCAGCTTTTTTCGAGATGCAAAGCTGCTTCGCTGCCGGCGCTCGATCTCACGCTCCAGGCTTGCCTCGATGATTTCGATGTTGGCCAGCTTGGCCTCCTGGTAGAGGAGCTTCCTGTCTATGAGTGATTCAAGAATCTTCTTGAACATCCCAAGCCGGTATCGCAGCCATTCCGTTCTCGGCGCGTCCGCAGGCTTCTGCTGTTTTGGCATCCCGTGCCGCACGTCGGCCATGGTGATGACGTTGCCATTGACAACGGCGACCACCTGATTCTTCGCGGCGTATTTCGTCTCTTTGGTCTCAGAATGCAGGGCCGAGGTCAGAAGAATGAGTGTAGATATTGTTCGCATCATTTTTTTGGCGATGATTCAGTAAATGTGAAGGGCGGGATTCTATGAAGATGACCGTAGTGCAGCAATCACGCCAGGCCGGATCTGTTGTTCACTTGCGACAACCGCATTAGACTCTCTCGCTTTCAAAAGCGAACGACAACGAGAGTGTCCGGGAAGCATGCCCATCCAATTCCCATGTTCAGATTGCGGCAAGATTTTATCGTGTAAAGACGAGTTGCAGGGCAAGAAAGTTCGTTGCCCTTCGTGTCGGACTGTGGTCAGAGTACCGGACGAGCCACCCGAGCCGCCCCCTGAAACCAAGACCGTATACATCGGTGAATACCAGGTCGTACGCAAAATTGGACAGGGCGGCATGGGAATGGTCTACGAGGCCATCCAGGACAAGCTCAATCGCAAAGTTGCGCTCAAAGTTATTTCTCCTCAGGCGATGGAGAACGAGACCTACGTCAAACGTTTCAAACGTGAAGCACAGGCCGCGGCGGCACTCAATCACTCCAACATAATCGGCGTCTACGACATCGGCGAGGACGTCGACCGGCACTACTTCTCCATGGAATTCGTGGACGGCGAGAGTGTCCAGGAGAAGATAAAACGCGAGGGGAAGATTCCGTACGCAGAAACGCTTCGGATCGTTGGCGATGTTGTGAAGGCACTCCAGTACGCTAAAGAGCGGAACTTCATCCACCGTGACATCAAGCCCGACAACATCATGCTCACCCAGTCGGGCGTGGTAAAGCTGGCCGACCTCGGTCTGGCAAAGAATACCGAGGAGGAATTCGGGGTGACCGCCACGGGCACTGGTCTCGGCACTCCCTACTACATGGCCCCCGAGCAGAGCATGGATGCCGCGCATGTAGAATTCACTGCAGATATCTATGCGCTTGGAATCACTATGCTGCACATGTTGACCGGCAAGCGTCCGTTCGATTCCACATCAGCCATCCAGATAGTGCGCATGCACCTTCGAGACCCATTGCCATCAGGCAAGGATCTGGGCACCGCGCTGCCGAAAGCTGCGGAGGCACTGATCCAGAAGATGTGTGATAAGGATCCGAAGAAACGCCATTCAGATTATCAGGAACTGCTGGACGAGGTAACGGCCATGCAGAACGAGGACGATGAAGCGGCGACAGAAGCAAAGCCGAAGAAGAAGAAAGCAAAGAAGAAAAGCAAGAAAAAAGCCGCGAAAAAAACGGCGAAGAAGACGGCCAAAAGAAAAGTAAGAGAGCCCGTCGAAGATCCAGACGAGGATGATGAAGATAACGAAGAGGCGGAAGCGACAGTCGCCTCCCGGCGGACCGCCAAAGGGAAGAAGGGATGCGGCGTCCTGCTTCTCCTGGGCTCTGGCCTTGCGGCGATGCTGATGGCCATGGCAGGGATGGGCTAACGCTGCGTTTTGAAGAGTAGCGGGTATCGAGCATCCCCCCCACAGCCAAGCTGACCGTCAAAGCTGTGCCTACGTAATACTCATCACTCCCTGTCGCTCTCCCATGCCGTAACCGGATCTAACAGTGTAACCAGACATGGCCGAGGCGGTGTCCCCTCTGCCCGTCTTTCACACTCCAACCTGGATCCGGACGACAACGATGCTCAGGAAAAGCAACGATATCAGAGGCAACCTTTACGGAGGGATTCATCCTGCATGGCTGAAGGCGGAAGACCGTTATCTGCGGCCGTTGATTAAAGAATACAGAAAGTGGAGCAAACGGAGGAAACAGGAGCACAGATTCACCGGATGCGTCGTTTCGCTGGTCGAATTCCTGTTGAGCAAGATCAATGAGCTTCTTCCGGACATTGAATCACTGAAGAAGCGTCACGGAGAATTTCGTCACAGTATTACGGCCGCTGGCAGTCATGAGACTCGCGGGCTGACCATCGAGTTTGCGAAGGAACTGGGTGCAGGAAGATGGAAGCTGCTCGGAGACTCCTTCGCGTTCGGCCGCTGGTTCGGCCCGGATGCGGTGAGTGACCGCGTCGAGAAAACCATCGGAACGAACGAACTGAAAGTGATCATATTCCTTCGACGAGTCGCGTACATTTCTTCCAGGTTTCTGATGGATGCGGCGAAGAGTCATCGGGATTCCCTGCAGGTCTGGTCAAGCCTCGAACTGAATGCCGGCCTGCTGCCCGCGGCTGAATACAAAGGCGATCCCCGCATCCGGGCCGAAGCTCTGCGCGGCTTCAATGGGGCTCTGGAAGCCGTCACGTCATCCCAGAGACACGCCGCACCATCGAACCTGGTTCTCGACCTGGTGGCGCATGCTGCGTTGGATCGTTCGGAGGACGCCTGGGTTCAGTGCGAAGCGATGCGGATGCTCAAGCTGGCCCGCCCGGAAAAACTCGAGCCCGTCCTGACTGATAGATTGGCAAACACCGGCGAGGGGGACGATCTGTTTGTGCGCAGAAGAGCGGTGCAACTGCTGGCCGATGAGCTCCTCGCTAGGAAATTGTCTGACCTCGTTCCCGTCATCTGCAACGACCCGAGCCCGTATGTGCGGCAGGCCGTCCCGGAAGTGATGATGAATGCCAATGCCGATGACATCCGGGAATGGCTGCCTCGACTGGCGTTGGAAGATTCCGACAGCTCTGTCCGGGCCGCCGCTCTGCTGGCTTTCCCCTCTATGCTTAACCGGTCCCTGTTGTACGCGGAATCGCTCGCGCTGCTGGATGAATCTCTGGCGAAGGATTCTGACCCCTTTGTCTTGAGGGTCGGGCTGCAGGTAATCGTCGAGAGTATCCGGATGTTGATAGACGGAGAGCGACGGGCCTTGGCTGATTCATGGGGGCCGGTGTTTGTCCGGCGTGCGGAAGCCCTTCACACGGAATCCGAACATCTGTCCGTCCGGCGATGGGCAGCACAGGCAAGAGAGAAGCTGTGGTGCGAATTGAATCCCGCAGCCAGAGCCCTGCGCGAGCAATTGTCCAGCAATCTGGATGGCCTCGACCGGCAGAGCACGAAGGGCCTCTCGAAGAGACTTTTCGCCGGCTTCGAGGAGGACACCATAGGACGCGTCCTGTCAGTGATGTGCCAGGACGATTTCGGATTTGATATGGAGCTGGGCTGGATGCGGCATCGATTCACCAAGGATCACTCCTTCGGTTTTCGCATGTGGCGATTACTGCATGCGATCTGGCCTGCTGTGCGAAGAGACAGACAGTTGAAAGCACACTCGCCAGGCTCGAACCAACTCTTTCAACGGACAGCGCGGGAATACGAGCACACGCGGTAGACATTCTGTGCAGAATGAAGGACTCCTTGAAGAAGACAAGCGGGCGGTGTGCTCGCTGAATCTTAAAAGCCTCGGAGACATACATTCTAACACTCGGGAGCTCTGGGTAACGTGACCGACCAGGAGACCTTCACTTTTCACGGTGGGCCGATACCTCAAAGAATTTTGATGCCAGGCCCCCTGCTTCTCTCAGATGATGGCAGTCGAGCTCTTTCGTGTTCGACAGAAATACCCCCGGAACCTCTGAAGCATCGATGCAGTGGTCACCGCTCCACTTCTTAAGATTCGGAGTTATGGTAGTCTCTGTGACTCTGCCCAAGGCTGTCTCCCAGGACCCTCGGTAGCCGCGGCGGTAACCAACAATCAGATCCGGTGCGGCCACGTTCCACTCTTCTGCGTCATCCTTCTCGGCCGAGTAGACGGACTTTATGGGATGTTCGCCGTGAGCGGGATCTTTAAATGCTTCGAGCTTTCGTTTGATATCAGCTTTCAGTTCGGCGACCTCGGCCGGTGGCAGGCTACCCTCTGATTCCCGTCCTTCGATATTCAGATAGATCGCATTGAAGCCGTACGCGTATGCCCGTGTCTTGCTCCAGTCCGCGTGCTTGAAGAATTCCGGCGAACTGGTGTTTCCATCCTTCAGAACAAGAAGGCCCTCGTCTCTCAGAATTGCGTTGAGCTGCACGGCGTGACGGAAAGGCGCAAAGCCGTGGTCGGAGATAACGATGAGGCCGTCCTGTTCATTCAGACTTTCCATGGTGCGCCCCAGGGCGCGGTCGCATCGCTCGTAAGCCTCAGGGATAACAGTGCGCAGGTCTGCTGATTCTTCGTAGAGAGGATGCTCCGGATCGATGCCCCTGAAGTACATGTGCTGAATGAGATCCGAGGATTCGAAATAGACGAAGAGAAGCCCGGTGCCTGGACGCTTCAGTTCGTACTCCAGCATCCGCTCACGCTCACTTGTGATGGCATCCCACTGTTCGAGAAAGGCCCGGTCTGAAAGAACACCGTCGTTGACCGCATGGGTATCGAAAGGCATACCGCGCGTATGAAAGAGCCCCGTCTCCTTGGCGAACTCATCCGCGTAGTTCCTCGGATAGCTGATCGCATAAGGAGAGTGAGAAGGATGAAGATTCAGCGGCGAAACGTAGAGCGAGATGTTTTCTTCATTTCTACTCAGCCAGACTCTGGTAATCGTCTTGATTTGCTGAGCCAGGCCGAGTTTGAAATCAACAGCAATCCAAGGACTCCACGAATCCGGCTGCAGAGAGAAGGACTTGCCCTGAATCTCGAGATCGAACGCAGCCCCATTGGTCCGGACTTCGAATGGTTCGCGCACATTGTCGTCCTGACCTGCTCGGTACGGCCCAGGTAGCGAACCGGTCAGTGTCTCGCCCTGGCGTTCAAACTGAAACGCCATCCCTCGAATGTCTTCCGGAAGCGGTCCAGTGGTGAAATAGAAATAGGTGCCTTCCGTCCCTCGGGCATCCCAGACGCCCATCCCGGCCAGCACGCGACCGTTCAGCTTTGGTGGCGGAAACCCGAGAGGCAACCGGACCAGCGTTTTGGAGACATCGTTAAGTTTTGCCGATTGCCAGAAAGGCTCCCCTTGCCAGGGCCGGGACAGATTCTGTCTGTCCGCAATCGTCAGGTCAGGCAAATAGGTTTTGGGGTCTCTTTTCAGGAAGTCGTAGATGCCGTGGTGTTGAGGCAGTTCCCCCGTGATGAACGAAGCCCACGCCACCGGGCTCTGAGGCGGATTTGTCGTTTCCAGCGGATGATAGATGCCCGCCTTTGCGAGCTCACTGAAATGAGGGAGCCGGCCCGCAGCCATGTACTGATCAAGGAGCTGAGGATCGAGCCCGTCGAAGGCAAGGATCACCATTCTTCGACGGGTTGCGTCTCCTCTTTCCGTCGAATGATTTCTGAGTAACCAGGCCATAAGCGCAACCAGAGCAAAGGCAGAGATGAGACAGAGCTTTCCCGCACGACTATTGAAGAAAGCGGTCAGCCGGTATCCAAAAAACTTCAACGCCGCCCAGAGCGTGCCCAGGAAGCCCAGAATACTGGCCAGGATCATCCCCCAGACCGAGGGAGGCAAACCGCCAGTAGGGTCGATGTAACCCAGATACAATGGAAAAGGCTCTTGTTGGAAATGTGTGTGGTAAACGAAACGGATGCGACAAGCTCATCGGCCGGAAGACTGGCGGTCCCTTTTCCCTGTCAGGACCTCAAAAACAGCATGGGATTCTGCCGAGGAACTTCAAACCAGTTGGGGCATACACGGTTCCATCGTTTACGCATGCCGACCGCATTCAGGATGCGGGATTCGGGGATCCTGGGAACCGAGATTTTAATCGTCGGGTACTTGTCGCCGCTTTCACTTTATGTGCCTGCGACCTAACGAGGACTTGATAGCAGCAAGGAATGAAAGCGCAGAACACTGGATGGAAGCCTCCTGAATCCTGTCTCAGACTCTCTTCATCCTGAAAAAACGCTGAAGGATTTCACGGCAATCTTCCTCCATCAGGCCGCCGACCAACTGAAGCTGATGGTTCAGTTTTTCGGACTGCACCAGATTCCAGAGTGTCCCGCAGGCCCCGGCTTTTGGGTCCATGCATCCGAATACCAGGCGATCGACCCGGGCGTTCACTAATGCGCCTGCGCACATGGGACATGGCTCGAGGGTGACATACATGGTCGTGCCGTTGAGCCGCCAACTCTCCAGCTCCGCCGATGCCTGTGTGAGTGCAAGAATCTCCGCATGCGCGGTGGGGTCGGTCAACTGCTCACGCTGGTTGTGGGCGCGCCCGATGATCCGGTTTTCGAAGACGATGACAGCGCCGACGGGAACTTCGTCTTCTTCAAAAGCTAGCTCGGCCTCTCGGAGGGCCTGGCCCATGAAGTATTCATCAGAGTGAATTGAGAGCGGGATGGGTTGGGGAGGGGAATCCGGCTGTTGCAAGCTTGATCTCTTCTCAACTGTCAATGTTCGCTAAGAGACTAAGTGAATCGGTGGGCCTCTTCCTGCGATTAAGCAAGCGTTTCTGGGCCAAACGGATTCTCGCCCGAAACAGTTCTGTATCGAGCGGCTTGGTTGCGTAGTCATCCGCTCCAGCTTGCAGACCGGTTGCCAGGTGACGCCGTCCGCTCAGGGCCGTGACCATGATGATATAGGAATCGCCGCCGTCAGGGAGAGAGCGAATCCTTCTGCAAAGCTCGTCGCCGCTGATGCCGGGAATCATCCGGTCAATCAGCACGAGCGGAACAGGGTCTTCCAGGTATTTCATCCATGCAGAAATGCCATCCTTCGCCGGCACCGGCTCGAGACCGAGGCTCACCATCAGTTGCCCCATAATCTCTCGGGTGAGATGGTCATCTTCAGCTATCAGTACCTTCATGGAACGCCTCACGTCAGGGATGTTTGGCAGGCCTCCTCAGAAGCAGACTGAGTTCTAGCATCACAGTAATGAAACACAAGATTTTTCTCAAAGGTACGAGTTTTCAGGTATCTATGCCGTGCCATGTTCCATTACTCAGGAGCTTCTCCGCCAATCTCGCTAACTCTGGCATTGAAACCCGAAAACTCGATAACACCTGAATCAAGACATCTTTATCTGAATGTAATGTATTTCATCCAACTCCTTCCCGAGCCCTAGTACATCCAGCGTCTCAGACGGCGGCGTGCCGGTCCGGACCGAAGCGGTCAGGAATCTCTTCAACGGGTTTTCGAGGTCGAGTTTCTCTGGCGCGGTCTGCTCTGGCAGCAGTTGCATCAGATAGTTGCCGGTGTCCGGATCGTCTGTTCCGGTGGGGCCGGTCTGATGGAAGAAGACGTGTAGATCATTGCCGTCCGTGGAATGGAAGGCCGCGTAATCCGGGCGTGGATTTGAAGCGGCAAATTCGGCAGCGGGGTCTTGAATGCTGCCGCAACGATCTTCGATGCACTCTACGAGCGTTCTCCGCTCGGCCACCTGCCCCTTGTGAATGCGAGCGTAATTCAGACTCACCGTCAGTGGCAGGTTTGGAAAGAATTCGTCGCGCATGAAAGGATGCCAGACGTTGACATCCTGGTAGAGAAGGTGTGCGTCACCGTCCGGCCCCAGCCACAGGTCGAGGTTGGTGATTCGCCCGGCTGTTTCGTCACGGCTTGCCACTGTCAGAATGGGTGAAAAATCGGATTGGGTGATGTCAGGAGTAAAAGTGAAGTAAAGTTGCCGGAAATCGTAATCCCAGTTCTGACCGGTCACCTTTCTTTTGAACTCTCTCCAGGCGAGGTTGGGCTCAACCACGTCGCTGATGGCCATTACTGCACCGGCCCTGCCGTTCAAAGCAATCTGTGGATAAGCGCCCCGCAATGGAAAACCGATGAATCCCTGCGCCGGCCAGTTCCCCGCCGCATCTCTGAAACTCCATGCCTGGCCTTCGTAATACGAAACGTTCAAGAGAAGGATTTCGCCACTTTCATAATCGGCCCCGATGCCGCGATAGGAATGCTCCGTGAACAGATATTCCCTATCCCATTGAGGAAGCATCTGTCGTGGCGGCTGGCTCGGATCTGCGGCACTGAACTCGAGCAGTTGGGGCACGCAATTCCAGCTTTCTCTGACCCCTCGTTCGCCCCCTCGATATGATTCCGCAGGATTGGTTGACATCACAACACGCCCGCCCGGTAACCGAACGAGCGGGCACGGCTCGCGCTCGTCCACCTTGGGGTTTGCGTTTGTCCTCTGCCATTCGTCCCCCTCGCGGCAGAACAGCCGCCAGTACGTGTTGCACAGCGGAGCATGCTCTGCGCTGGATTCATAGACGCTCGCAAAGACCTTCTCACCATCCCGCACGATGGTCGGTGAGCCATAGCACCACAACGGGCCTGAACCGTTCTGCGGGTTGGTGAAACGAGTGATGAGTTCTTCGGCGATGACCTGTGGCATTGGATTGGCCTTGATTTTTTTCGTCAATTTCACTAACAGGTGTCACTCCCCACCAACTTTCCAGACGACAGGGATAATAAAACCATGCTGTTTAAAGCTCTCCTGTTCTTTTTGACACAGCTTAGCGCTGAAGACAACCCAACACGCATCTATATAGAAGCCGAAGATTGCCAGGGCCTGCAGCGGCTTGCCTGGGATAACGAAGAACTCGACGGCTGGTATGCCCGTGTTTCCACGTGCCGTTATTACGGCGCGCCCGGCCGCACCTGCCACGCGGCGATTCACGAGAACGCGACGAAGCGCACGATTTCGCAGAAGCTGCAAAAGCCGGTGCCGGCCGGCAAATACAACGTGTTCTTGCGCACCCTGGGGCCGCGGCACGTGGAAGAGGGAAAATCGACATCCGTGAAAGTTGCCCTGGGCGGGCAAGAGCTTGTGTTTGACTGGGAGAAAGGTGGTAAGAAGTTCGTCTGGCAGGCGCTGCAAACGGTGGAATTGAAAGAGCCGGCGACCGAAGTCTCGTTCACTGCGCTCGCCTTCGCGGGACATGGCCACGGCGTCATGTACGAAACGCACAACCGAAGCATCTGGATCGATACGCTGTACCTGACCAATGATCTCAACGAAAAAAAGCCGCCATCAGTGGAGGCCGAAACATTCCTGAGAGACGGCAAGCCGGCCTATGCTGTTCCGCCACGTCCGGCCTATGCTGCGGACGATCAGAAAACACCGCGGGCCATCGGCAAACCCGAGCTTCAGCCTATCCTGCTCCGTGAAAAGGATGGCCGAAAAAACATGTGGCCGAATTCATCCCTCGAGCTGGGAATGAACGACGGCTGGGCCTTTGGCGGCTATGCCCAGGCTTACGTTTTTACGGACGAGGATCTCGATAAGGCGAATCCATTTCACGGCAGTTATTCACTGCGAGTGCCGGCGAAGAAGAGTCCATTCAGCCGGCCCTGCTACCTGCCCGAAGCATCGGAAATCACACTCTCCGCGTATGTGCGGGGCAGTGGGCCGGTTTCGCTGCAGCTCATTCATGTACAGCACGAAAGCCTCGAACCATTCCGCGGGCGGACGATTCCGATCAAACCGGCGCTTAACAGAAAAGGAACCGCCACCAATACTTGGGAGCGCATCACGGTAACCGGAACGCTGGCCAAAGGCTGGTATTACATCAAGTGCATCAATGCAGAGCCGATCTGGCTGGATGCGCTGCAATTCGAGAAGGGCAACGCTGCCACTGTTTACGCACCGGCCGCGGCCATCGAAGGCGGGCTCAGAACCGGGCAAGTCGGCAACATCACGTACGAAGACCAGAGAACCCTCGATGCCTGGTTTCACAACAGCGGCAAAGTGGCCGCGTCTGCCAGTTTGAAATATCGCATCGTCGACGTTCGGGATCAGCTCGTCACGGAAGGCAAGACCGTTCCGGTTCGTATCGAGCCCGGCCAGACTTTGCGAAAACCGGTCGCCATCATTCCACCCGTTCGCGGCATCTTCTCCATGGTTTACGCGGTCGATGGCCGCAAGATGCCGGAGGGCGAGACCGTCTACGTAAGGATGCCGGCCCCGCCGAAGGAGGAAACGCGCCACCAGCTTGGAGCGAACATCATGTTCAATGAACAGGAGCTGCGGGTGAAGTCGCGTCTCGGCCTCAAATGGACCCTCACGTGCAAGACACGCATCGCGGGCGCGGCGAGCGAATACGTGCACCCCAAACCAGACCTGTGGCAGTGGGCCGATGACGCGGTGCGGTTGCCTAAGAAATTCGGCATGGATGCGGTGACCTGCTTCTGGCCGCACCGGATTCCGGAGTTCATGAAGTCAAAGGCCAAGACGAAGTACCGAACGATTCGAGGTGGCCATACATTCTCTCCCGACCTGAAGCAGTGGAAGGACTACGTCGGCCGCGTGGCTTCTCACTACAAGGACATGATCGGTTACTGGTGCGTGGACGATGAAGCCGAGCTTAGCTGGGCCCCTGAGCAGTTTGCGCCTGTCGTCAACACAACCATTGCAGCCATCAATGAAAAGGCCCCAAACGTAAAAGTCGGACTGAGCGGTACCCCGGAGTTCACCGAAGAGATTTTGAAAATGGTAGATGTTAATGAAGTCGATTTTTTCGGCGGCTCTACTTTTGATTTCCATCACTGGGAGAGCAAGCGAGTGAAACGCATCTGCGAACGCTACAACAAGCGCTGGGTCTGTTACGGCGTGGGGCAGCGCCCGCCGACGAACTCGATGTATCACACTCTCTATACTTATGAATCCCCGCGCTACAAGGCCGCCTGGATGGCCAAGCAGGTCATCTATCTGCTCCTCGTGCAGGATCTCAGAATTGCCGGACACTACGCGGGCGTGCTCCGCAACGACGGACGCCACTACGGCCTGAACAAACCTCTCTGTGATTACGACGGCACACCGATCCCATGGGGCGCAACCTTCGCGGTCATGGGCACACTGCTGGCCGACGCGATTCCGGAAGGCGAAGTGAAGCTCGGAAACACAGGGCTCCTTGCTTACCTGTTCCGCAACGGCGACCAGCTCGGCGCGGTGACGTGGTCGACCGCAAAAGAGGAATACGATCACCACTGGAAAGAGTCGCGCCGGCAGTTCGAGAACCTCAGGCTGGGTAGCTCCATCGAATCCGTTGAGGTACTGGACATGTATTGGAATCGATTGCCCGATATCCAGCAGACCGCCGCCGGGCTCCGTTTCCTCCTCGACGAAGAACCGGTCTTTATCATGAATCGCGGTTTAAGCCGCGAGGAATTCATCCGAATGCTCTCGACCGCATCCGTTCCCGCGCAGCCAATTGAGATCGCCACAGATGTCGTCAGCTCAAGGGACGGTCCCCGCCTTAGCCTGACGATTACCAACCGCACAAAGACAGCGCTCAGTAACGCAAAAATCGATCTGCGCTCTCCCGTTAACAAGCCAGTCTCCATCGGCGCGCAATGGACGTTCCCACAGCCTGTCGCTGCCGCGGGAGACATCGCTGCAGGCAAAACCGGAACAGCCACATTTCCCATTCATCTTGGCCCACACGGTATTGAAGACGGCCAGTTTCGCGCCACCCTTCAGAGCGAGGACGGCAGGGAACACGCCATCGATGACTGGCTCTGGCTGCATCCTGCTGACACCCGCGAGGTGACCATTGATGGCAAGTTTGATGAATGGCAGCTCCTGCCCAATTCAACCATAGCGTTCGACTGGGCCTGGGCACGTTTCGGACGCACGACCACGCAGATATTCGAGGGCGGGGAATACTTCAGTTACCCGTCTTACTCTCTTGATGCCCGGGCAACTTTCAAAGTGGCGTGGAATGAAACCAGTCTCCACATTCAGATGACGCTCGAAGACGACCAGCCGATCGTTGACCCCGCCAAAGGTGAGAGCATTCGCCTGGTGATTGCAGGAAAAGAAATCGTGGTGCGGCCGCTGGCAGGCAAAGGCGGAGCAGCCATTGCTACGAAGGGCGGCGAGCACAAACTCGATTCTTATTCCAAGGTGGATGCCAATCGCATTCGCACCGAGATGGCCGTGCCGTGGGAGGCATTGAAGATAACAGCGAGGCAAGGTGACGTGATCGGTTTTGACGTCTTCTGGACAGACGTCGATCGCGAAGAAAAGGAGGTGGTAGCGGGCACCCTGCGCTGGGCGGGAGGAAGCAGCAAGGGTGGGTATGTGGTGCTGAGGTGAGGATGGACTTGTTTGCCTGGCTATTGGGTCAGATTCAACTAAAGAAGTGGGCGGCCCGATCGTGGCATGGGCGTCTCGCCCGTGGACGTCCGTTCCCCACGATGGAGTGACCAGTTGAAGCTTTTCTCACGCCTTCATCTTCCCCATCCAGAATTCCATATCCCCGTACTGCAAAATGCCCGGCACGAGTGGCAGTGAACCATCCTCGAACGACAAGCCTTCTGTTTCAATCTCTGCATTGCTTACCTTGCCAGACAGGCACGCGGCGAAGACAGCGCCTGCAACCACAGACCCCTCAGCCTTCAGCGTGACTGGCGCTTCAGGAAACTCATCAGCTATAAACTCGATGACTGCCAGAAGGTCAGTAGCTGTCATGCCGGGAAGCGGGCGTCCCCACAGGATGCCGTTGCGAGTCCAGGCTCCGTCGTAATTGCCTTCCGGATCTTCTTCGTAAGGTTGGGCAATGGGGAACGAAACCAATGCCTTTGATTTGCCGCGGAGTGTGTCGAGGCTGAGAGCGCCGGTGAATCGAACGTCCGGCAGAAC
>Ga0187827_10003877_pt1 | contig 18817 bp, 17 predicted proteins | sample ETNtaG_39_FD_167969 | JGI IMG/M metagenome (GOLD analysis project Ga0187827, IMG submission 167969) | Marine microbial and viral communities from oxygen minimum zone, Eastern Pacific Ocean - ETNP2014_SV_150_PacBio MetaG (Illumina Assembly) | ecosystem: Environmental > Aquatic > Marine > Hypoxic... | reverse complement strand
TTCATTTTAAGGCGGGTACTACCTATCCGGGCCGGTATCATGGCAATAATGTTTAAATCTTCTTTCATTATTATATTTTGAAATCTACATTATATTCTTTACTAATCTGGCTGAAATCCCCCAAAACCTTTCTTGGAATCGGAATTCCTTGTTTCAACCTGATTGTGGCAATTTTTTTCTCCGGATCGCCAGGTACCTGCACAGGAATATCCTTATCCCTCCTGGGCTCGGACCTTAACGCCTTCAACATCTCGGCCATTCTCTTTTTAAATACCGATATTTCTTCAAAGCAATCGATACGCAGCGCCACAAAATAATGGCCTAAACGTCTTCTCTCCCCCATTTTGCCTGAATACATTTCACTCACATTAGCCCCACCGGGCATCCCTGATAACAGACTGCAAAGGACGTCCACCATCATGCTCAGGCCATAACCTTTATAATCACCAATTGGAAGTAAGTATTTAGCACTTTCTGGATCAGTGGTCGGATTACCATTAGCATCGGCTACAGTGTTCGGCGGAAGTGAAATACCCTCTTGCATAAATTGAAGCACCTTATTAAAGGTGATGGCGCTTGTTGCCATGTCAAGGCAAAAAGGTTCCTCCCCCTCGCAGGGAGCAACAAAACAGATAGGATTGTTGCCAAAAAAGGCCCGATTGCTGTCTGCGGTTAAAACATGAGGCGTGGCATTTGTAAAACTCATCCCTATCATATCCTGTTTTGCAGCCAAAAAGGCAAAAAATGCCGCTACACCAAAGTGGCTGGAATTATAAACGGCAACATGTCCCGTTCCCGCTTCCTTGGCCAATTCTATAGCCTTATTCATACCTTCAACTCCGGCGGCATGCCCAAAAGTATGATCGCCATCAAGCTTGCCTGTGGAAATTGAAGTTTTTTTAAAGCTGAAATTTGGGTTTGGGTTTATTCTGCCTGCTTCCACCCCCTTCACATAATGTGGCAAAAGTCTAATGCCATGAGAATCTATGCCTCTCAAGGAAGCCTGGATTAAGCCTTCAGCCACATTGCATAATACATCATCCCGAACACCAACCTTAAAGAGGATTTTTTTTACGAATTTTTTTATATTTTCAGCGGGAATAAGTTTTTCCGATTCAGTCATTTACTCGAAACCAAGAAAAATATTATCATTAAATTTAGCGTATAACCATCTTCCATTTTCTTCTAAACTCCTATTTACAGCCTCAAGGATTATGGTAGGGACAATGGCATTTTTAAAAGTCGGCCTTTTATCTTCAAGGTCTTCTGTTTTCAGATCGCCGGACTCTATCAGAGAAACATCGTTTAAAAAATGTGTTATACTGTCGATGCCGTACCCCTTAAATGAAATGTCCCCCTTTTCAGATCCATACATTGAACAGAAATCAGGATTCGGCTCCTCAGCGCCGGTTTCATCGTTTATCATATATATACCACGATTTTTCTGATCAGCCTCAAAGCGTCCTTTTGTCCCGACGACCTTGATCTTCTGATCTGACATTGCAGAAGACTTTTCAGGATCAACCCAATTAGTAAAAAATGAAGATACAAAAGAAACGCCAGACGGCAGTTTCCATTCAATAACTGCCTGAATAGAATCATATGTATCAATTCCTTTGGAAGATAAGTAGCCTTTTTGTCCTGTTGCCATTACTCTTTGAGGTATAGCCCTTGTTGTATAATATATAATGTCCACATAGTGGATACCTAGATATTGAAAAACATTCGTTGTCTCAACCCATTCCTTAAACCGTTCTTTAGGAATACTTTTTCTTTGGCTGTATTCTACTATGAAATATAAAGGATCACCGATTTTACCATCTGCAATTGTATCTCTTAACATTAGATTAGAACGGTCAAGCCTTTTGTGAAGCTCTACCGCGCAGTAAACATTGTGTTTTTCCTGAAGTTCTATAAGTTCATTTACTTCTTTTACTGTAGGAGCAAGTGGTTTTACCACAAGAGTGTGCATCCCATTTCGCATAGAATATTCAGTAACTTCTTTGTGAAGATTATCTGGAACGACTACAATTGCACATGCTGGTTTTTGAATCTCCTGGATCGCGTTTTTGTAAGCCTCCGGATTGCAGGTATTATCAACCGGAAAATATTTTGGCACAACATTAACGCCATAAAGCTTATTGAGTTTTTCAACTTTCTTCTTTATAATATTGATGCCATTGGGACTTGCGCCTGCAATATAAATATCTTCAAATACGCCATTTCGTATCCACTCATAAACAGCAGGTAATATTGTCCCATAACCTTCAGTCCCTCTTCCACAAACATACATGCCGGTACCAATAATGAGTATGCTTAAAGCCTGGTTAATTTCTGTTTCTCCCTTATTATCTTTTCCACACCAATAGACCTATATTTCTTAAACTAAGAATGCTTGGAATGCCTATATCCCCGGAATGTGATATCTTTTTCTAAATATAATTTCTCAGTCTGTTTAAGGGCATCTTTTAACTTATGATCATAATAGTTTTTTAGTATTGTTTTATTTGCTTTACACAGCGCTTGATAAAATTCATCGTCTGACAGCTGTGTAAAGTTAACAGTCAGTAAATCACTATTAACATGCTTGTTTTCATAAAAATCAGCCACATCTTTAAGCAATCCTTTTTCCAAGGCGTTATAATAAAGGGGCGAACCGGGGTACGGCGTTAAAGCGCGTATTGTTCTTAACTGTTCATGATCATCATATTTAAGAAGAAAATCCACTGCTTTTTGGAGAGTATCTCTGTTTTCACCAATATTGCCAAATATCATAAATGTGCCAGCAATAATACCTGCCTTCTGGGTGGCTTCAATTCCTTCTTCAATCTGCTTTGGTGTAATCATCTTATCCATTTTTTTTAATGTCTCTTCATCCAAGCTTTCTACACCATATCCTATAAAAGCGCATCCGGCTTTTTTCATTAGTTTAAGCAACTCAGGTTTAGCGAAATTAATTCTGCCGTTACAATACCACTTGATACCAAGGTCTGCTTTTAATAACCCTTCACACAATTCCTGAGTTCTTCTTACGCCAACCATTGTAAGCTCGTCAGAAAAATTGATGTAAGTAATATTATATCTTTTTATTAATTCACGAATCTCTTCAATAATACTTTCAACAGACCTTAACCGTGTTCCTGTATCCATTCTGTAACAAAAATTGCAATGATATGGACAACCTCTTGAGGTTATGACCGTCATGGACCTATCTGTCCTCTCCATACCGGGAAGCTGGAGCATCGCATAATAATCTATTGGGAAAAGATCCCACGCGGGAAAAGGAATAGAATCAAGGTCCTCATTCTTAATCATAGCACGCTCATTTGTTTTGACCAGAACTCCATCTTTCAGATAGGAGAGACCATCAATATTTGATACATCCTTTTTCCCTTCTAATGCGCCCAGCAACTCAACCACAGTAATTTCACCCTCACCATGTATAATAAAATCAGCCCCGCTCTTCTTTAAAAAATACTCCGGTTCCGGAGACGGCCCATGCCCCCCCAAGATATAAATTGGCCGATTTGGCACTGAGTTAATGGCCTCAGAAACCTTGAGAAGTTTTCTGTACTGGTAATACCCAGCAATAAGGCTAATGGCTACAAGTTCCGGTTCATTTTCAATAAGATATTCTTTTAAATGAGACTCAGGCCAATGATATTGGTCCTGATTATAAACAGAAATTTCATGTCCGGCATTTCGTAACACGGCAGCAATGTAGGCTAAACCGTGTGGAAACCAGGAAGTATAACCGTCGTGATCGTAGGCAATTAACAATACTTTCATAAGTATTCAGTCTATCCTGTTATCCTGGTGAGAAAATATATTTTAGATCTCGCGGAAATAACAGAAGGCGATGGGTTGTAATTACTGACTTGATCGGGAGCCTGAATAGTTTTCATGATTCCACTTAAAGTGAATGACGATTGTCAGAATATATAAAACAAATAAACTATTTTAGACAGGAATCCAAAACCTTCTTTTGCTCTCTATAAACACCATTTAACTCAAACATTTCGGTTTCTCCCATGGAGGTCAGACACCAGACTTCCTCATTCTCTTCACCATGCGCCAATGGATACAAACCCGCAAATTCCAAGGTCTTAAACAATGTACCCTTGCAGTAATAATATGGATGTACCGCCCTGAACCAATATTCCCACCACTTTTCATAATCCCTTAATACTGTTCTTGGATGCAACATGTCAGGAGTAGAGATATAAATAAAACCATTTTCAGATAAGGCTATTTTTAATTTCTTCCATGATTCAACAGGATTTAGCATATGTTCAAATGCATGCCTTAAAATAATTAAATCAAATTTACTGCTATATTCATTTGCCCAATTTGAATCAAAATCATTTGTAATTAAGTTTGCTCCAATCTCTCTACTCTGTAAAGTTTTGCAACATTCAGGAGAAGACTCTATACCGTAAATGGTGGAGCTTGGATTCTGTTCTTTAAGATATTTCAAGCCATAACCATATCCACAACCAATATCCAGTATTCTTTCTGTATCACCAGTTAAATGCTCTTTAATTCTGTCCCATATCACGACCATATTTTCCACCACACACTCAGTGCCGTAATCTGGTTTAGTTTCCAGTCTATATAAATCATCATAATAATACTTATAAAATGTATTATAATCATTTCTACTCCATCTTGGATTAAGAAACACCAGTCCACACTCACAGATGACCGGGTGTACAGCATAACCATATTGTCCATCTACGAAAGGTTGACCATGCAACATTAGAGGAGCGTAATTTTCTGAATTACATATATGGCATTTAACATTTTCCCATTCTATGTTCACCATTGGAGGTTTCATTCAATCTCACCCTTCAATACTAATCTTCTTGTCTTCCCTTGATAGAAACCATGAATAGATTCTTTCAGAAACATTGGTGCTGTCCATGCAGAAAACAGATTTATCTATATTTTCAGCCCCATTAAGAAGTTGCCCAGACAACATAATTTCCATTTTTTCACAGAATTCATCATAATTACTAACACGATAAGGATCCAAAGACGAATCATCTCTATCAGGAAAAAACAAGCTCCTTCTGCCGGGGTCCAGATATAACACAGGCAAACCATTGCCAAATAGCTCATAGCCCGTGGTTGACCCACTCGTAACGGCACACTTTGCTTGAAAAGCAACCTCATAAGAATTTAATGTTTTATCAATATACTTTATTGAAGTATTTTCTGTGATCTCCCTCTCCCTTTCGTCAATTTCGCTCTTTGGCTGCTTCTTAATCCCAATTCGCAGGTGTGGCTTTTTTTTAGAAAAATCAGCCAGCCATCTGAATGTATCATAATAATCATCCTTAAAAGTCGAGTAGGCATCCAGATAATGAAAACCCCAGTTAGTCTTATTTGTTAGATAAACTATTTCATATATTTTCTCTCTTCTTCTGTTTACATTATTATTAAAATAATAACACTCCATAGCTGTTGAACCGACCGGAACAATATGGTCAATTCTCGCGCCATATTTATAAGCCCTTTTCGCTGTTTCTTTCCCTAATGCGAAAAAGACATCAGTGTCATAATAAAACCCATTAGATCCTAATGGAACTACTCCTATCTGTGTACAACAGGAATAAATCCCTTTAAATTTGTGGAATATAAAATTTCTAACGGCGCTAGTTCCATAATATCTTTGCTCAAGATAATACATGGAACGGTTATACTTGAAAATGGAATATGCATAGAGGTACTGCTTTATAATAGTGCTTGCAATTGGTAAAAGGTTTATCTTTACTTTTTTAGATAAATCTAAATAAAGCCTTAATCCCTTTTTTGTTTCTTGAAAGAGAGTTCGAGTTACCTCTTTCCGATCATAGAATTTATATTCATGCCTATGAAGCATTTTATATCCAGGTTTATGCATATCGATTTGAGTAATGTTTAAAACATTCTGCTTACCGAACAAATCTACCAACTTAGAAAGCACATTGAAATCTCTTTCAATAGCACAATGAATTATTAAATCATAAACATTAACATCTTCTGGATAATGCTTGGAGAAATAGAGAACATATGATAAGAACGCCACATGTTTTGCTGCTGACTTAAAACGTTCTTTTTGAAAGTATTTTTCGTAAAAAAAACATCTTCTATAATCATAACTGCGTGATAAATAAGCTTTCATTTGTTGCTTTATAACATCGCGGGGTAATGAATAACTCGCCTCGAAATGACAATACCAATCATCAAGGTCAGATTGTTCAACAAATGCATCTATTATGTCTCGCAAGTCATCACAGGACTGTTTGTAACTTACGTCTCTGTTATGTGAAAACTTTAATAATTCAATCATTTTTGGTCTCTTAATTTATGAAGTGATACCTTGAAGCTGAGCCATGTAACCAAATTTACCGTTCTTGTTAAGCAGTTCTGTAAAAGTGCCTTGCTCTATTAGATAGCCGTCCTTCAAAACATATATCCAATCGGCTTTTGCAATTGTTGAGAGGCGATGAGCTATAACAACGATTGTTGTTTGGTTGGAGATATGTTCAATCGCACTTTTGATAAGCAACTCAGAGTGGCTGTCAAGGGCGCTTGTGGCTTCATCGAGAATTAACAGCTCAGGCTTTCTCAATAATGCCCTGGCAAGAGCAATACATTGACGCTCTCCACCGGAAAGCCTTACTCCCCTCTCTCCAACAACAGTATCATACCCATCAGATAAATTTACAATAAACTCATCTGCATTTGCCAATTTACAAACTTCTATAATCTCCTTTTCAGTTGCTTTTTCATCACTCCACAAGAGATTATTTTTAACAGTATCATTGAATAGAATAGTATCCTGCGGAACGTATCCAATATGCCGTCTAAAAGAGTAAATATCTAATTCCTGTAATGGTTTCTTATCTACATAAATCACCCCCTTATCAGGTTCATAAAATCCAATGAGCAAATCAATTAGAGTTGACTTCCCGGACCCTGATTCACCAACGATTGCTGTCATCTCACCCTTTTTAATTGTCATATTAATATCATTCAATACAGGATTATGACCGGGATAAGAAAAACTTACACCTTTGTATTCAATGCCATCATCTATTCTGTTAAAAATAAAATTACCTGTCTTTTGAATATTATCACATGCCAGCCTGTTCATATTATCCACCTGTTCGTAACTGGGATAAAAGTTCACGATGTTATGTTTAATTGATGTAACCCCCCCTATCATCGGAAGAAGTCTTAAAAAAGCATAGCCTATAACGCCCATCTCTGCAATTGTGAGTTTAGAATACTCAGATGATATATACATTGTGATTATAATTGCCACCCAACCAAAAGGCTCAAAGATCTTTGGCAGTGCATTTTTTATGACTTGAGACTTTATTTCATAATTACAACGCTCACTAAAAACCTCATCAAATTTTCTTATATATTTTGTATGATTTCCATATCCCAAAATCACTTTTGCTGCTCCCAGGCTTTCATGTATTAGCTCCACAACCTTATTAGATGACACAGTGCGTCCTCTACCCAATCTGTAACTTACTCTAGTAAAAAGCATAAAAGGCAAAATAAATAAACATCCTAACACAACTGCAATGGAAGTGATTTTCCATGAAATATAAAGAGGTACGGCAACAAAAACCATTGCCCGCATAAGCTCTGAAAGCATAGTACCAACTGAAACAAAGGCACTCCTGACACTATCTATTTCGCGGGTTAATGTATTTAGAATTGAACCATAACGTTGGGTATTGAAAAAATGCCAGCGGGAATTATAAAAAGCATTAAATGTCTCTTCCGCCAGGGACCTTACCATTGCGTACTGGGTTTTTAGAATTAACCAGTTTGTAACTATTATGGAAGCACTAAGTAGAGTATTAAAGAGAAGAAAAAGAATTAAAATATTAATTTTTGTTACGCTAATATCAAGCAAATTAAATAACTTAAATAATCTTTGTGTTATTGAGCTAACGTCTTTGAACTCTGGATTAATGAAAACATCAATAACAGGTGCTATCAATAGAGTACTTGCAACCTGGATAAAACAGACATAAGTGAGCATTAATATATTTAAGATTAAAAGAAGAGGATACTTTTTATAAAAGATCCAAATAAGCTTTATGATTTTCATATTATTCCTTAATCGCTTTCGTGTATTGCTTGTCTAATTCTTGCTCAATATATGGTGCCAATCTTCTTGCGATTAATTTATTCCCCTCTGGTGTAAGATGAATATTATCGTAGAAGATTTTGACACCTGACTTTTTTGCCTTAAAAAAAGCAGCATATAAGTCTATTACTTTTATATCATTTTCTTTGGCTATTCTGGTCTGAATCCTGAGGAGATCATTTTGCCTTAAAAAAAAAACCCTTTGCTTGTTTTTCATTTGAAGTATTTTGTTTAAATTCTCAGAATTAGATGCCAGATCCTCAAATACCTCTAAAGGACAATCCATAACCTGAGTGATAATAACAAACAAACATTTTGAACTTTTAGTTGCTGCAATCATCCCTTTTAGATTGTTGGTGTATTTAGCCTTCCAGTTGTTAGGATAAGGGAAAATATATTCCAGATCAAAGGCGAACCATTTAAGCAATATAAATCGCATTTGAGCCTTTTTGTAGATAACCCATGTTTTAAAATAATTAATCCTGCCTTTTGGCCACAAACCAGGTCCCGGATACCTTTCACTGGCACTAATGGAATGGTCATTCACGCCTGCATAATATAATATTATGTCAGGTTCATATTCTATTATCTCACTTTCGATCATCTTTAAGTGATGGTCACTCGTAGAGGAACCGATACCACAGTTAATTACTTCAACAGAATGTCCATCTTCAGTAACATATTTTTGTAATTTTGTGGGCCATGTTTCCAAATCATTTGACTCAATCCCCATTGTAGATGATTCACCAATTGCAATGATTCTATATTTTGATCCTTTGACAGAATACTCAGGGCCCCTAAAACCTTTTGAATTTATAGAATAAAAAGTGTTGTATTTATCATTTTGATATTTACCTGGTAGGATTTTAAAATAACCATCTTGGGGCCAAGTATTAATTTTAATAGTATATGAAGGCGGATCAAAGGGGACAATTAAATATGAAAAAAATACCCACAAGAAATATGCAGTTAAAGTAGATGCAGTATAAATAATTATTAGTTTTGTGTGCCTTATATACAAAGGAAGGCTCTTGTCTTCTCAAATACTATACAGGGTTGTAACTCTGTACAATCAAATATCTTCTCCATTAAGTCATGTTTCATATTGAGGCATTATTATAGTAGTATCAAGTTTATTAATTAAATAAATATACTTAATTCCCTTACCCACACATCCAGCCAGTCTTTTCTTGCATAAGCAAATCTATCACAAAATTCCTTTCTTGCATTTTGCACAATATTACTATGCCACCACTCCATGGGACCTTCAAATATCTCATTTACTTTCCTTGCAGCGTCACCAGGATTCCTGTAAAGTATGCCGGCATCTCTTAATAACTGAAAATAAGGTTCAGCTTCCGGCCTCATAAGAAAGATATCGTGGTCCCAGAAAAAGACAGATGGCACATTTATGGTCAGGGCTTCAAGAAAAGCAGTATGAGGGTGATCTATTACTACTGTTTTAGCTTTCTTCATCCAATCCGTTAACTTTCCTTTTGTAATAATCTCAATGCGAGTATCGATAGATCTAATTTTGCCAACCTCATTCCAGCCTATCTCGCGACCAGGACGATAAAGGGTTCCTTTTAGTATGTTATCTGATAATGCCATCAGAAACTTTATCTTGTCACCAAAGTACTTTCCAATGTCGTCAGCAAATAAATTTGAATCTAATCTTTGCTTGTAACGTGCCACAGTAGTTCCCACAAATAATATTCTATTGATTACTCCAATAGCAGTATTTTTAATATTAGCAAGGTACGGACTAGGGAGAGGAATGGTTTTATGATTTTCATCTCTTTCCCAACCCCAGGTAAAAAAGTAATCTTTATTAAGCGCTAGTGTTTCTGATGCTACCAATAATGAATGTCCGTAGTTTCCACCATGCTGCGCTTCAACAAGCTTCGTCCCCTTCAATAATGATTCGGAAGCATAATACTGAAAAAAGGTATTAAGGTTCCAACCAACTGCCGATACTACAACTTTATAATAGGGTAATTTATTGATCAACTTTTTGTAAGACCAAAAGCCCTCAACATAACTCATAGGTATTGCATAGGGTATTACTTGAAAAAGTATTGATTGAAACTCATCAGATGCGGTATCAATATTCAATAGATCTCTTGATTCATTTGAAAAAGGTTCCTTTAAAATATTCTCTTTAGGTATGTTTCCAAAAATTAAATCAAAGCAATTAATATAATTCAGCCCTAATCTCATTCTCAGTCTTATTAAATCCTTCAAAGACACATGATACATTTCACTTAACAAAATCTTTCCACCAAGAATTCTGTCAATATAAAGCAAAGTCGTATTAAGCAGTTTTCTTTTCCAGCTTCTTTTTATGACATTAATATTAGTTTCAACAATATAGTCTTTTTCAACGGTCCTACCTGGGCATATTTTATGAGCAAATAAACTGAAAATCATGTAATTATGAAAATCACTTCGCGACTTACTATTTATTCCGAATATATAATCTTCTATGCTATACGATACAGGATTACATTTTTCATTAGGCAGGACAGATGTATAAAACTCTGGACAAGTTTCAAGTGCTTTTTTTAATCTTAAATACCTGTCATAATAAATCATAACAAAATGAGAAAGCCACGATCCCAGAAGAATTCTCCAATATTTTTCAGGATAATTAACATTATGTATCAGGTTCATTTTATTAGATAAAGCATGCATGATCTTCTCAATAAGCTGTTCACAGTAAGTAACTGCATTTATTCTTTGTATAGTGGGATACCAGGGAGATGCGGCAAGGCTATAATGTTTGCCTTCAGGTAAATGCTTGAGAGTGTCTTTTGTCAAGCACCATGGGCCAAGGAGGATTAGGTCTGCTTCCATATCCCAGAGATCTGATAACGCTGTAGTCGCCAAATAATACTCGTACTTCACTCTTTTAAATGCATACAAGACTTAAAATCATCGGAAACTTTTTCAAAGTCCGACACTTTGAATATTTCGTTCGGAAGATATGGTGGTAGTCCTAGTTCGTTCTCATTGACTTTATGCTTTATTTCAGGGATTATACCTTTTAAGACATTTACTGCATCAATTAAGAGTTTAAAGGTAATCTTATGCGGATTGTCATTTTCTTTGTAGTTTTTGTATCTGCCAATATAAATCATTTTGCCACCATCTATAGCTGTAGTTACATGATGAAAAGTATACCCTACATTTTCATAATCTCTTTTTAAAAAGGCAATATTGTTTGCACTCCCACCTCTATATTTTGTTGCAACCCCCATATGGAGATTTATTAGCGGACAGTTCATTGCATTAATAAAATTACTCTTAAGAAGTGGAGCGCCATAGAGAAGGATGTGAGTAGGTTTAAAAGAAATTATTTTGCTTATAGTTTTATCATCATTTATCAGATATCCATCTCTATAATGTGTGATAGCAATATCAGAAAAATCATTTCCTTCAGGCAAAAGGAACTCTTTCTGTGCTTCAATACGTTGTTTTACAACGGTATCTATGATTTTTTTGTCGTATTCATTATAATCCTTATATACACTGTTAAAATATTCTTCATCACTCAAACTGCTGTGGATTTTAAAAATATGAACCACATTATACTTTTCGCTGATTTTGTTACAAAAGTACTTATGGTTTATCTCACCACCAGTTATAATTATTATTCTATAAAAATTCTGCTTGTTTTGCATAATTAATCAAAATTAGCATTGACTACTTTTCTGACAAGATATTCGGGACTAACTCTCACCAAAATCTTTCCCTTTGAATCATCGCTCACACCATAAAAAGACATAAGATCACTAAGTATTCTCTTATGTTTTTCCGTAATAATAAATCTTAACTTTGTTTTCCTCTTATAACTTCTAATTGCAGGTTCAAATCCATCAACCATCCAAGTCAATATATCATAACTGAATTCATCTCTAATATCATCTTTAGATAAGTCAGTAACTTCACAGCCTTTTGCTATACAAAACCTCCTAAGATTATCAATAAATTCATAATCAACACCCGGAAAGTTATCTAAAACAACGTCAACGGCAACTTTAACAAAGCTTTCCATTTTTGAAAGAAAAATTGCATTATATTTCTGTATCAAGTTTGTACCCGCTTTCCCATTAATTAGTTTTTGGAAATTTCTATAGTTGCTAAAATACGATAACAACTCGTCTTCGCTATCCCACAACTCTTTTTCAGCATCTTCAACAAAATTTCTATAAATCTTCCCTGCTTTACTCTTGTCATCTGTTAACCGCTCTTGTACTTTTGTCAACCAATCATAGATCGATAATTTATTTGCCTGCAAATATCTAACTATCTCATGTAAATATTTTTGATTATAAAATGATGATACAACGAAACTGAATCCTCTCAAGTGTATATAATCCTCCAAGGTCATAGTGGAAGTGGAAACACATACATCTTCTGTCTCTATGACGTATTTTCCTAAATATCTACCAAAGTCTCTAGGAACGATTCTGTGCTTGGTTTCCATCTCAAATCGCTTAACATAAAAAGCATCTCTTAACTCAGTATTCTTCAGCATCATACAAGTATAGGTATCAATTATGTCCATATTAGCTTCTATACCGATTTTCACACCTAAAAGGTAACTATCTCTTGTTTCTTCCGGTAATGGTATTATCATCTCGCAACGGGAAGGAGTCTCCCTGCTCATAATATCCTTTAAAATCGTCCGATATTCACCAAAAGACAAATTTTTCCTTTTAATCTCTTTAAGCGTATCTTCATTGAAGCTTTGCATAGAAGCACTAAAATTAACTGTCCCTCCAAGTAAGGAAAGGCATTTAAATACTTTCTCTTTATTGACTTTAGACGTTGCAACATTAATTCCAACAGGCCAGTTATTCCTCTTTATTATCTTTTAGTTTAAGACATGTCTCATAATCCTTTGACATCATACCAAAGTTACTGTCAGCAATTGTTAAAGTACTTGCCTTTGTACGTTGGCAAATATAATCTATCTCATCTGAAATTCTGTTAACAGCAAAGCTTTCAACCTTATTATAATAATCACTTCCACAATAACAAAAAGTGCATGAAAAAGGACATCCCCTCGTGGTCTGTATCATAGGGACATATCCTTTCCGGAGAAACTTATCAAATAATCCCTGTAAATAAGGCGACGGTATGTCATCTAAGTTGCGAAACCTCCGGGACCTTCCATTATTTACAAGTCGCTCATCGCGTATGTAAAGCACCCCCTCAATTTGATTTTCTTTTAGCATTTGAATATCTAAATCAGAATTAATCAATTTTCCAACTAAAGCGCAGAGACTTAATTCACCTTCTCCATAAATATAGAAATCTATATCATGATATTTTCTAAGAAATATTTCCTGCTCCCTTTCGTGTCCTGGAAAATTTACCCCCCCCATAACAGTAACAATTCCAGGGTATCTGGTTTTATAATGAGAAATATATAAATAATTCAGCCTGAAATTCCAAATATAATTACTGCTTGCAAAAATATCCGGAACAACTCTCTCCGTTTCAGATTCCAGTTCATATGGATCATTAAAAAGTTTTATTTCACATTGATTATTTAGGTTTGCCTTAAGGTATGTGGCCAGATAACCAATATTTAAAGGAAGTACTTCTGTTGAAGGCCGCCCCTCGTTCATATGAGTCAAATTAGCTAAGTAAATAAGAATCTTGCGCATCGTGAATATAATTTCTATTTATTTTCAATCACTACCATTACATTTCTCCAGAATACAGGTTGATTATGCTTAATACTTTTACCCGTATCATAATTTATTAAGTCTCTACCTAACTTTTGTATCTCCTCCTTATTGAACCATTGTAATTCAAAGCAGGGAAACTCTATAGACATAACACCATAGGGAGGAGTAATTGATGTTTGCTCTCTTAGCGGCAAGGTAGTAAATAAACTTTTCAGTGATTTACTCTGAAAATCCAAATCAGTAAATGTAATACCCAACGATTTTTTTTATAGACTATATTGTGTTGTTATAAAATGAGAAGCATTTCATCATTTAAGTTGTTTCCATCAATAACAGCTTGAAACTTATTCATGAGCCCTACCAGAGTTTTCCATAAATCCGATGATTTTAAGCCATTGATCTTTATCGCTAAAGTTGTCATAAACTCGTAAAAATCTTGCCCATAATGCCAAACAGCTATCTTACTGAAATTATTTACTTCAACTAGTAAGTCAATAGATTTTTTAGTAAAAATAGATAAATGTAATGGTGGAGTCATAACCCTATTAACCATATCATGAAACATTTGTTGAGACAAACATGATAGAAAAAGAAATCTTTGAATTTAGAATATCTCGTACTGAAATAAGACTTTTGCTATCCTGAATATTTATCTCAATCCAATTAAATCACATTTTATTATTCAGGCTGTTGAAAGCTCTTGATATTCTTTCACTAATCCTTTCTATCCCACGACCATCCACGAGTGTTTTACCTCTTTTACTCATAGCTGTTCGTAAATCGAAGCTGGCCATTAATCTTTTTAAAGCACCATATATTGCCTTTTCATTAACATCCCTACCAAAACCCAAAATAATTCCGAACCCCTCTTCCTGGAGTCTTTGAGCGGTCTCTTCCTCAAATCTCTCACCACATATAACAATAGCAGGTACGCCCAGGCATGCCAATTCAAACAATGATATCCCCCCAGCAGTTATCGCAACATCAGCCATTAACATTAAGTCTGACAAATCGTTAATATCTCTAATAATGTTAAATTTTCTTGCAGCTTTTTGTAATACTTGATCGAGTTCCCTTTCATGGGCAAAATTCGGACCGATTATCGCATTCACTGAAATATTTTCCGGGATATTAAATAGCGCCTTTACAATCTTCGGAATAAAACCATAAGTATCACTCCCTCCCTGTAATATGAGAATATTATCCACAGTTTCCTTTATAACCCTGTTATTGGTATGTTTTTTCTGAAATACAGACGATAAAGTTACATACTCAAATCCTGTGTATGAATCCTTTATTGGATAAAGGACGTTGAACCGCATATCAGCCATTTTAGCAGACGGACCCGTATCATCAATAGTAACCAACATGCCGGAATTATTTTTAAATATCAAAGCCTCTTCTTCAGGAGTATTGAGCTGGAGGAGAACTGAAACATCGATCTGCCGGCCTTCAATGCATTGAGTAATCTCATCAAGTAATTCACAAATACTGTAATAAAAGCCATCCTTTCTAATCAGATCGATAACCCTATCGTTTTTATTGATGATAAACGTTATTTCATGACCTTTCCTTCTAAATTCTTCAGCAAGGGCCAATGAAGAGGTGATATCGCCCATACCCTCTTTATGTCCGCCCTTTGTCTTAAGCAAAATATTCAGTATTTTCAACCTGCAAAACGTTCTCTCAAAAAGTCTCTCAATATGATTTCCCCTTCAGATCGCTCCCACTTCCATTCACCAAACATTTTTTCCACTTCTCTTATCTGGCTAACCATCTCTTTCAACTCATCAGGCTCTATGGAAAGTACATGATCAGTACCGAGATATTCTTTTCCTTCTTTAAAATTCTCAATGGGGGTATTTCTGTCAAGAGTTATATGCTTTTCTATAACTCTTGCACCCATTGCAACCGACACCACGGGTGCCAATATGCCAGAGGTATGATCTGAATATCCTATTTTGTGCTGGGGGAACAGTTCCATAAGCATTCGCATCATGTTGAGCCTTACGTTTTCATGAGATAATGCTTTTAGTCCTCGATCTTCAAGGAGAGGCCCTGTCGGATATTCTGAAATACAATGCATTATATAGAAATCAGGAATATTGGTAAGATGGTTAACAGCGACATTGACCTCATCGAGAGAAGCCATGCCAGTGGACATAAAAACCTGTCCAAAATGACAGTTTATAAATTTTATTAACTCCAGATCATACATACAGCTACTTGCTATTTTCACACTTTTAAGATCAGCATCCACCAACCACTGAGATGTTTTTACATTTTCAGGAGCGAAAAGTATCTGTATATCCATCTCACCGGCATATCCAACCAGGATTTCTATCTTCTCAGGGTCAAGAGCAATCTTTTTAAACCACTCCTTCTCAGGATCATCTTCTAATATGCTTTCATAGTCTAATGTCTGAAATTTAACAATATCACAGCCTGCACCCTTTGCTACCAAGAGCATCCTCTTTGCAGTCTCCATATCTCCATTGAAACACTCACCTACCTCTGCAATTATAACTGTCTTGTTCATAAGGTTACTAAAATATTAAAAAAATACTTCATCCTTAACAGGCACGCCAACTCCCTTGATTATATCAAGGCTTTTTTCTCCATGATTAAACAGGAGATCAATTACAGACATACATGGAATAAAAGGCTCTCCACGTAAGCTCAATCTTATAGAAAAAATACTATGTTTGGTACACTCATCGATAATTTTCTTGAATAGCTCAAAATCCATGAATTTTCTTTTAACCCTAAACTTATCAGTGACTGTGTAGCACATTGGGCACTTCATTATTTGATGGTAGCATTTTTCAGGAATTGTGGCGTATAGCAGAAATACCCTTCCGATATTTGCTATTTCTAATCTGTAGCACTAGTCATTCCATAATGTCTAAACTCTAATGTTAAAGACATTTATCGATTTTTTCTACCAGCATGTATCTAATTGGCAAAAGGCACCCACAATTATTATAAGTGTTGGGGTTTTATCAAATTTATCCTTGTATCCGTATCCCTTGATCAAATTTGTTTAAAATATCATGAAAATGTTTATTTTTTACCGTCGACGAATTCCCTCTTATATTTTGGAGCATATACATTCTGTTCTTTAAATAGTGTTTTGGGTTTTCGTATTTTAATGGAAGAAAAATATCTTTTAGTCTGATACTTTCAACAGGTTCTGAATAATACTGATAATATTCTGATATCTCCCATGTAAAGAAAGATAATATCATCCTTTCTAAACGACTTGTTTGTCTATAAAATGTTCTAAGTCTTGTGTCAATATTGTCCCTAATTCCAGAAGACATGCCACGTTCTAGTGATGACATAGCAACTTGCTCTTTATTGTTTGATGTTTGTTGTAATAAAGTATCATTGTACTCAACACATAGATGGTGGGCTATCTTCTTAATCTCTTTTTCGGGATTCATCAATAATTCTTCATATTTGACTATATGATACTTTTCTCCTATAATTTCTTTATTTAATCTAGCAAGTTCCAGACTAACCATTGATATTTCAGAATGAAACGTGGAAAAATCTTTGTCATTAAACCTGTTTCCCCATTTGGGGAAAATACCAAGTTTGCGATAAACTCGTCTCATTTTAGCAGAAATATATCGAGTTCTAGGATCTCTAATGATATGAACGAATTTTGCATTTGGAAATGTTTCATGTAATGATATGGCACACATTTCATTATCAAGTGGTCTCTTTTCTATCACTAACTTTTCTTTATTATTTTCAAATTGTAGCAATGCATTAAATAGGGCTTCATATATAATTTTTAAGGTGATACCAGAACAATTATCTTTAATCGTAGATTTGTATTGTTTGATAAAAGCATCCCTGTTTTTCAACTTAAACTTAAAATAATCCTTTACACCATATGTACTATGTATAGCTTTATCCTGTTGTTCTCTTGCAACTTTATTTATAAAGACTGCAACATCGATAGTATTTAAATAATCTCTCATAAAAAATCTTTCTAAGCTATTATTGTTTTTATGAAAATTCCAATACTGTAATATATGTGTTTCCCAAGGCAACATAAAGATGTCGGGATGACCATCAAGCAAATTTGCAAGCAAAGTAGTACCACTTCTTGGTGCGCCACAAATGAAAGCATTGTTTTGCATAATAATTCGCCCTCCATAAGACTCAGCAGAAAGTGAACAACTGGTCTTTTGTTAAGACTTCAATCCATTTCAACACAAATATATACTGGATTTGAATACTTCAGAAGTATTTCTTTAAGTGTTTCAGGACTATCAACAACTCCCTGCCCCACCCATTTTTTAGTTTCTGGAAAGTTTTGTGATACAAAAAAGAATCCTCTGCTTTTATTCTTCGGTAACTTTGTATCTTATAGAGGTGAAATATATTTTGATTACAGCTTGTCGCTCTATGGTACTCTGAAGATTATTTACCTATAACTTCAACTCTACCGACGTATTTCTCTACCATTATTTTTGTATTGCCAAAATCTTCTAACACTGGTTCTGTTTTCCTCGGCAGGTAGCACTCCGTGCAACAAGAAATCTTTTTATGCCCTCTATGTTCAATGTGCATCTTTCTTGCCTGGTTAATTCTCTCACCATGCCAGATTTGTTTCAGGGTTTCATTATTTGCATCACCAATTATATATTTACCCATTTCATCATTTGAACATAACAATACTTTCCCATCTGAACCTACCACTAGACGCTGAAAGAGTACCGGACAGGTAAAATTATCTTCATATTCAATCGTGTCTTCCTCGTCATTATGTAAGTAATCTATCAACGGATTTGAGGCTATACTGTCAACAAAAGGATTAAAAGCATTATAATATGCTATCGGGTCATCTTTTATTGCCGGCCAGAGTGTCTGTATTTGAATAACCGGCTTTATTGAATTGTGCCGGTCCTTAATACGTTTGAACTCCTTATTCTCTCATACA
>Ga0187827_10003871_pt1 | contig 18846 bp, 21 predicted proteins | sample ETNtaG_39_FD_167969 | JGI IMG/M metagenome (GOLD analysis project Ga0187827, IMG submission 167969) | Marine microbial and viral communities from oxygen minimum zone, Eastern Pacific Ocean - ETNP2014_SV_150_PacBio MetaG (Illumina Assembly) | ecosystem: Environmental > Aquatic > Marine > Hypoxic... | reverse complement strand
GCCCACATCCCCACAGGGTCAACAACCACAACAAGATGTGATAAACAGGATTCAGGCAGCATGATCAGTAATCGGAATACACCTTAACTTGGCTGCCAAACTGTCCAACTATGTAGGACCACCTCAGGCTGTCCCATTTTAAGTGACCGATTAACCCTGGTTGGCTTATCTTTGGTTGTAGTTCGAGGACACACAAGGGAAATTGAATGCGTTAGGGTGGAAGTGCCAACGGCGGGGTTCACTACAGCAAGTTCGACTGGCGGACACCGGCCGGCATCGCCACCTCGGGCAAGACGGTCTGGCGGACCACGCCTCTCTACTACCATACCCACCTGCCCTACTACCGGACCCGCTGCCGGCATATCAAGGACATGAACATCGTCGTGGTCGTGCGCTCGGTGCTGGAGGTGTTGGAATCCCTTTACTACAAGCTGGCGCGGAGCCCCCTCTGGCCGGAGGTCACCGAGGACGACGAGGACAGCTTCCCCTGGCAGCGCAACCTGGACGACCTGATCGAGTTCTATAACAGTTGGGGCGGCGTAGCGAAATGGCATGGAAGTTGCCGCTTTTTCCGCTACCACGAACTGAAGGCCGACCCGGTCGGAACGCATAAGGAAATGGCTGACCTCTGGGGCTTCGACTTGCCCGAGGATCTGATCAAAGAAGCCCTCTCCCGGACCAGTAAGAAAGCCATGAAAGAGAAGCTATCCGGCCAGCAACAAGATGAGACGATCCGCGTTTCCTACCGCAAGAAACGGGGTTCGCTGTCGGAAGAGCGGGTAGCGGCCATCCTGGGGCGCCTGCGCCGCGAGCTGATCCATGATTTCGGCTACGATTACTCCGACAATCACCAATGGGGCGCCCATTATGAGTGAAGGTATATTCACGGAGGCGCGGCTGGGACACCTGCCCAAAAGCGTCCTCTAGTCGTCAGTTGGCAACAGGCGTTCAAATGGAATGCTCAAGCGGATGAGCAGCCAACCATCTGTCCGCCGCGAGAAGTCAAGTGTCACCGGAATTCCTTTATGAACAACCTCAACTCGGAATGAAAATAAACCCGTAAAGAAAATAAAACGGAATTTTTCATAAAACCGTTTAAAGTTAGGCCCTTCAAAACTAACATCTCGTTTAACATCTCGTTTTTTGTTCCTGGGTTTTGAACGCTGGCGATCAAGACATGCGTTTACTTCGTCGGGTTTCGAGGAACGGATAGCAATAATTGTGCAACGGAGTTCCCGAGGTTCTTTGTGAAGTGAGATCAATCCGCGAGGTGTGGCAAAAACACTAGCGATCTCTTTAGACAAGGATGCGCCCTTCCAGCTAAGAGAAACCCCATCCCCAAGTGATCGCAACGCCTTTTCAGTGGCAGCCAAGACAAAACGGTCCAAGTCTTCTTGAAAACCGTTTTGAAGAGAACCCCAATCGACCCGCTCTTTGACGCCTTCCACGTCTTCGGACTTTAGGTCGGCATATAGGCCGTAAAGGCTTGCGTATGGCCAAATGACATAGCCACTTACCATTACAGCGACGACAATAAAGAGAAAACGAGTCATGCCTGATAGTACCTTAACAAGGCAACCAACGTAACACCTTTAAGTCGATGGTTCTTTGACCTGATCAGTCATTTTTTTCCATGTTCTCGTTGGCAGGCTGCCATTATGTAGGCGCCGCCACCTCGGCCAATTGGAACGTGACATACCGTGTCTGAGGAACGGGTTCTCTTCTTTGTCGTCTTCGATGCTCTTGTCTAAGGTCTCTTCAGTTCTAGATTTGATTGCTTCTAGGAGGGCCTTTCTGGTGCGACGGGTCATCTCGTCACCCATCAGGATTCGGATCTTCTTCAGCTGCTGCCACTTTCCGTCTAGTTCGAGCAACGAACCGATCTCGAAGAACCCAGTCGCTATGTCGAAACTCGTGGCGTAGTCAGTCCAATCCTGGAGATAACGGAGCCCCGTCCACCCCGAGATACTGTTATCAACGATAAAGAGATCGCCGCCCTGTTTTTTGGGCATGGCCTGGCCCCCCCCTCTAGCCGTATGCTAAAGCTACGGGGATCGATGTGTCACAGCAAGTAAGTTCAACCGGGAATGTTGCGGTATTCAACGGGCAGGCTTCGAGACGTCGGCCTCTGTACCATTTGTACCAATTGCCGATTTCCACTTGGTACACCGAATCCCGCAGGTTTCTGCCATTTGTACCAGAAAACCATTTGTACCATTAAATAAGAAGGGTAGAAGTAACTGGGCCATGGCAGGGGGGCCTGACCTTCCCTATACAGGATATTTCCAAGGCTACCCTGAAAATGGTGGTACAAGTGGTACAAGCCTCGGGAGTCAAGCTATGCTCGTAGGAAGGTCCATGGGAAGGTTCTGCGGTTCTGGCCCTATCTTCCCACGATGCAAGGCATAGACCGTCACACCGCCCATTCCTGGGACCCTGCGGCATGTCCTACGGTCGTTGTCCTTTTTCCTCAGATAATCTCCATCATCGAGGATACGGGCGATCTCGGCCCTCTTGAGACCGATATCCACAGCATCGACGATCCTGTCCGCCCGGATGTATATGCATTCGTCATCGTACCAAGCAACGAATTTAATTGTGATCTTCTGGTTCTTTTTTAAATGCTCCAAAAGCACATCTTTGCCGTACCCGCCCTCACATGTCGTAAGTGATGCCTAGGATGAGGTCCATGGACCAGTAATCGGTGGTGATCTTGTCGCTTTCGGAGAAGGGGCCGACATCGACGTTTCCCAGGTTGATGTAGCGGCCGCCGAGGATGCCCCGCCAACGGGGCGTCCAGTCGTAGGCGACGCCGCCCATCAGCGCCCATGAGAAATTGCCGGTCTTGGTGGTTTCGTCGCGGTTGGGGTGGGCTAAGGCGCCGCCGACGGCGCGACGTTCGGTATCGGCGAAGTGGTGGGCGTAGCCGAGACCGAAGCCGGTGTAGGGCGTCCACTTGGAATCGAGGTCGATGTCGTAATAGGTGTTCACCATCGTATAGAGGGTGGCTAGGTTAGTCGCGTAGCCGTTGATCGTTCCCGCCATGGTCGCCCGGTAATTGAGGTCGAAACGGTAGCGGACGCCGCCTTCCAGTTCAGTGCGGATGGGGTGTCCCAGCTTGTCCGCCCAGGCGTAGCCGATGGCGAGGCTGTTGCCGGCGACTTGGTCTTCTTCGTGGCGGGTCTCCAGGTTGGAGGCACCGGTGAGTTCGTGGTTCTCGGTGATCGAATGGGTGCCGAACAAGGTGCCAGCCAGATAAAGGCCGTCCTTGAAGCCGTAGCCTGAATCAGTAGCTGGTGCCGGCGTTGGGCGAGGGGCGGCGGGGGTGGCGTATAGACCTCGCCCGGCGGCGGGCACCTGGTGGCGGATGGGACCAACGGCGGGGGCCGGGCGCCAAGCCAGGGGCGGTGGCGCCTGGACCTGGTAATCGAAAGGATGGGGCTGACTGAAGACGCTCCCCATGTCGTAAAGGGAGTCCTTGGCCAGGGCGACCGGGGACGCCAGCGACAGGGCGAGCGGCAGGGCGAGCGGGGTAAAAAGGCGTTTTGTCAACGGACAGGCGTTCCCAGACAGCGATCCCAGGCGCTATTATGGTGATAAAGCAGTCGGTAAGCTAGACAAATTCATGAATGGAAGCTTTTCGTGAGCACCCTGTTTGAATCCCAGGCTCCGCATCCGCTGGTCCAGAACGAGACGCTGGACAGGAGCGAAATGACGCAGGGCTAGCTGGTAAAGACGCTCCGCACCGAAGCGCGCGATCTTAAGGATGCCCCTGCCGAACAGATGCTGGAGAACCGGCTTCTTAAAAAAAAGCATAATCGGGGATGGGGAGGATATCGAATGAGATGTCCTGCCACGGAGAAGCTGGAGATCATCAGACTGGTTGAGCGATCGAGGGGGCAGCAGATCAATGACTTAGACGAACGCTAGTTACACATCGTGTGGTGCTTGAAGCCGAAATGTATTAGCCTATAATTTTTGTGGGCATCAGAGCTAGGCGACGTTGGGGAGATGAGACATGGTCGAGGATGTTTCGGCCGTCTTGCTAAAGCTGCCAAGTGGCAGCGGCTAGCGATTTCTTTCCAACGGCGGCGTCATCGCTATCGAGGAAAGCACCTACGGAGGCCTGCCTAACACCTTGCGACAGTGCTCGCAGATCATCGTCTCCGGCCCTTTAAACGCCACCACAACCACCGTAAATGGGCCCTGCACCGCGAGAGCGGGCGGCGGTGAGACGGGCTGGGGCTGGGGAATTATGAATTCAAAGAGAACCAAAATGGCAAGCGAACGCATCAAGCAAATGGTGATCGTGGCCCTCGGCTTTTTCTTTGTCAGCCTGGGGTTCGTGGGCGCCATGCTTCCCGTCTTGCCGACGACACCATTTCTGCTGGTGGCGCTGTGGTGCTTTGCCCAAGGTTCCGATCGGTTCCACCACTGGCTCTATACGCATCACCTGTTTGGGCCGACATTGCAATTATGGGAAAAGCACCGTGCCATTCCACCCATCGCCAAGGTGATTGCGGTCACCTCCATGTCCGGCAGTGTTGCCTACATGACTTTTTTCTCGAAGGCTCCATGGTATACCATTATCCCCATAAGCGCCTTTATGGCATACGTTGCATGGTGGATCGTCTCCAGGCCAAATGCCGCGTCCGCGCAATCCCTGGCGACGGCACCGGCAACGATCGCCGTACAAAAAGCCAAGCACGATTAGATTTTCTCCTCACTCCGTGGCATAAACGCTGACGTCAGACAATAGTCATATTGGCGAAAGGAAAGCCTGGAACTGATGAAACAGCAGGCAATTTAGAATTATGCCTAATTAATAATCGTTTTTATGGTCTACCTTCCAAGCCAGTTCTTACCAGATATAATTTTTTCACAATATTTTCAATTGCTTGCTGGAATTCTGATTGCCCAATGGAATTGGCATGGACTTTGCGATCTATAATCTGTCTGGTGCAACGAACAACTTCGTATTGGAGGCATATGGATATGAGCAAGGCACTTCGTACAATTGCAGCGGCCGGCATTCTTGCCAGTGCCGCGCTTATGGCGTCCGGCGCGCTGGCAGCCGGTGACGCCATCAAGGTCGGCGTCCTGCACTCCCTGTCGGGAACCATGGCAATCAGCGAAACGACACTGAAGGACACGGTCCTGATGATGGTCGACGATCTAAACAAAAAAGGCGGCCTTCTTGGCAAGAAGGTCGAAGCCGTCGTCGTCGATCCGGCATCCAACTGGCCGCTGTTCGCCGAGAAAGCCCGCGAACTCATCGAAAAGCACAAAGTTGACGTGATCTTCGGCAACTGGACTTCCGTTTCCCGAAAATCCGTGTTGCCGGTGGTCGAGGAGTTGAACGGGCTTCTCTTCTACCCCGTTCAATACGAGGGCGAGGAGTCGTCCCGCAACGTATTTTACACGGGCGCGGCGCCGAACCAGCAGGCCATCCCCGCCGTCGAGTACCTGATGAGCGAGGAAGGCGGCGGCGCCAAGCGCTGGGTGCTGCTGGGGACCGACTACGTCTATCCCCGCACCACCAACAAGATTCTCCGCGCCTTTCTCCATTCCAAGGGCGTCAAGGACAGCGACATCATGGAGAACTATACGCCTTTCGGTCATTCCGACTGGCAAACCATCGTCGCTAACGTCAAAAAGTTTGCCTCCTCCGGCAAGAAGACCGCCGTCGTCTCAACCATCAACGGCGACGCCAACGTGCCCTTCTATAAGGAGCTGGGCAACCAGGGCATCAAGGCAGAGGATATCCCGGTCATCGCTTTTTCGGTCGGCGAGGAAGAGCTGGCCGGCCTCGACACCACCCCGCTGGTCGGTCATCTGGCCGCCTGGAACTACTTCATGAGCGTCGATACTCCGGAGAACAGCGCCTTCATCGATCAATGGCTGGCCTTCATCAAGGACAAGAAGCGGGTCTCCAATGATCCCATGGAAGCCCACTACATCGGCTTCAACATGTGGGTGCAAGCCGTCAAGCAGGCCGGCGCCACCGACGTCAACGCCGTCCGCCAAGCCATGTACGGCCAGAAATTCAAGAACCTAACCGGCGGCATGGCGGTGATGAACACCAACCACCACCTGTCCAAACCTGTCCTGATCGGCGAAATTCAGGACGACGGCCAGTTCGAGACCGTCTGGCGAACCGATGGCGTGGTCAAGGGCGACGCCTGGTCCGACTTCATCCCGGCAAGCGCCAAACTGACCGCCGACTGGACCTATCCCTGGGTCTGCGGTAACTGCGAGAAACCAAAATATTAGCTGTTTCAATAACACACCCTGAGTGGCCTGGACGCCTTCGATCACGGCGTCCCGGTCGCTCGTTTCTTCAACAGTGAAATTGCCGAGGGCTCGATGTTCGTTTCATCGACATTGAGGAAAACAGTTTTCACCCTCGTCATCGGCTTCTTTTTCGTGATCCCTCCCGCCTTCGCGTCTATTGACGACGATATCACGGCCCTGGCCGGGAAGAGCTTCAAGGCCAAGATCGCGGCGGTCGAAAAACTTGCGGCTACGGGCGAGGGACGTGTGGTCCCGGTCTTGGAAGCCCTGCTCAAGGGCCGGCTTTTCACGCGCAAGTCCGATCACAAGGTCGTCGTCGCCGTCAAGAAGGGAGCTATTTATGTCCTAACCGACCCCTTGACCCTGGAAGAAGTCGGGCAGGTTGCCAAGAAGGAAATCAAGAAAGTCCGCGCCAACAACAAGCTGCGTGGCGTCATCCGTGGCGCTCTTGGTGGACTGACCCTGCTCAGTCCAGATCGGGCGAAGCGCATCGAAGCCGCCGAAGCGGTTTTCAAATCACGCTCGCCGGGAATGATTCCCGTCCTCGAGAAGGCACTGGAACGCGAGATGGACCAGGACGTCCGCGGCAAGCTGCAACTAGCCCAGGCTGCGATCCGTCTTTTTTCCACCAAGAACACCGACGCAAGGCTTGCCGCCGTCGAGACCCTGTCCATGCACGCCACCCCCGAGGTTCGGTCATTACTGGGCAACCTGTTGGCGGAAGAAACCGACTCGAAAGTCCGCGCGGTGGCCTCAAAAGCCCTCTCCGGCATCGAGGAACGCCTCGCCCTTTGGGGTGCCGTCGGCAACCTGTTCCAGGGGATCAGCCTCGGTTCCGTGCTGTTGCTGGCGGCGGTGGGACTGGCCGTCACCTTCGGCGTCATGGGAGTCATAAACATGGCCCATGGTGAGCTGGTCATGCTGGGTGCCTATACCACCTTCGTGATCCAGGAACTCTTCCGCACCTACCTGCCAGGCGGCTTCGACTATTCCCTCTTCGTCGCCATTCCGGCGGCGTTCCTGGTCGCCGGGCTGTTCGGCATCGCCATTGAGCGCGGTATCATCCGCTTTCTCTATGGCCGCCCCCTGGAAACCCTCCTCGCCACCTGGGGTCTCAGTCTCGTCCTGCAACAGCTTGTCAGGACCATCTTCGGCCCGACCAACCGCGAGGTCGGTAACCCGTCCTGGATGAGCGGCTATATCGAGGCGGCCGGTGGTCTAGTGCTGACCTACAACCGCATTTACATCATCGTTTTCTCCCTGCTGGTCCTTGCCCTATTGGCTGTCTTGTTGCGTAAGACGGCCTTCGGCTTGCAAATGCGCGCCGTCACCCAGAACAGGCGCATGGCCGGCTCCATGGGCATCCGGACAGGGACCATCGACGCCCTGACATTCGGCCTGGGCTCGGGTATCGCCGGCGTCGCCGGCGTTGCCTTGAGCCAGATCGACAACGTCAGTCCGAACCTGGGGCAAGCCTACCTCATTGATTCCTTCATGGTGGTGGTGTTCGGTGGGGTCGGCAATCTGTGGGGGACGCTGGTCGGCGCCTTCAGCTTAGGAATGTTCAACAAGTTCCTGGAACCCCACGCCGGCGCCGTATTGGCCAAGATACTGGTGCTTGTCGCCATCATCCTATTTATCCAGAAGCGTCCCCGTGGCTTGTTCGCCCTCAAGGGCCGGGCGGTGGAGACTTGAGGCATGGTAAATAACCGGCCCTTTTCCTTTCTACTCGCCGACCCGGGAGGACAAGTTCTGCTGGCCCTGCTCCTGTTCGCCGCCTTGGCGGTGCCGGGTCTCAACCTCATGGTTCCGGAGACCTCGACATTTCACGTCCCCACATACATGGTCAGCCTGCTGGGCAAGTATCTTACCTTCGCGCTGCTGGCGCTCAGCGTCGATCTGATTTGGGGCTTTTGTGGAATCCTCAGCCTTGGTCACGGGGCTTTCTTCGCTCTTGGCGGTTATGTCATGGGCATGCACATGATGCGTCAGATCGGCGAGCGAGGCGTCTACGGCCACCCCATATTGCCAGACTTCATGGTATTCCTGGACTGGCAGGAACTTCCCTGGTACTGGTACGGCTTCGACAATTTCGCCTTCGCCGCCCTCATGGTGCTGGTCGTGCCGGGGGTATTGGCCTTCGTCTTCGGATGGTTGGCCTTCCGCTCGCGAGTTACCGGGGTCTATCTCTCGATCATCACCCAGGCCATGACCTTCGCCCTGATGCTGGCCTTCTTCCGCAACGACATGGGTTTCGGCGGCAACAACGGCTTGACCGACTTCAAGGATCTGCTGGGCTTCAACCTGCAATCGGACGGGACCCGTGCCGCCTTGTTCGTGGCCTCGGCGCTGGCCCTGGCTCTTGGCTACCTGCTCAGCCGGTTCATCGTCTCATCACGTCTGGGCCGGGTTCTGGTGGCCATACGCGACGCCGAAAGCCGGGTTCGCTTTCTCGGCTATCGGGACGAACACTACAAGCTGTTCGTCTTTATCATCTCGGCAATGTTGGCCGGGATAGCCGGCGCCCTCTACGTGCCGCAGGTGGGCATAATCAACCCCGGTGAGTTTGCGCCGGCCAATTCCATCGAGATCGTCATCTGGGTGGCGGTCGGCGGGCGCGGCAAGCTCCATGGCGCGGTGCTCGGCGCAATCCTGGTCAACTATGCCAGGAGTTACTTCACGGTGGCCATGCCGGAGGCTTGGCTGTTCGTCCTCGGTGGCCTGTTTATCGCCACGACCCTGTTCCTGCCCAAGGGAATCGTCGGGTCTATTCCGGCCTTGCCGTTGAAAAGCGTGAAAGGCGGCGAATGAACGCTGTCCGAGCCAAGCCGGAACACCACGACACCATCCTCTATCTGGATGGGGTGTCGGTCAGTTTTGACGGCTTCAAGGCCCTCGACAACCTTAGCTTCTTTGTAGAGGCGGGGGAACTCCGGGCGATCATCGGCCCCAACGGCGCCGGCAAGACGACGATGATGGATGTGGTTACCGGAAAAACCCGGCCCGACAAGGGCGACATTATTTTCAACGGCGGCACGGACCTTACCCGTTTGAACGAAGCCGGGATCGCCAACCTCGGCATCGGGCGCAAGTTTCAGAAGCCGACGGTTTTTGAAAACCAGACTGTCTTTGGCAACCTGGAACTGGCCTTGAAAGGAAACCGCGGCGCCATCGAATCCTTGTTCTTCCGTCTTTCGCGGCAGCAACGGAACCGCATCGAAACGGTGTTGGGAACCATCGCGCTGGATGATTGCCGCGACAGCATCGCCAGCTCCCTCTCCCACGGTCAAAAGCAGTGGCTTGAGATCGGCATGTTGCTGATGCAGGATCCGGAATTGCTGTTGGTGGACGAACCGGCGGCGGGCATGACCGATGCCGAGACCGAACAGACGGCGGATTTGCTGAAAGAGATCGCCAAGTCCCATTCGGTGGTTGTGGTCGAGCATGATATGGAGTTCGTGCGCGTCCTGGATTGCCGGGTGACGGTTCTTCATGAAGGAAGCGTGCTTGCCGAGGGGTCTCTCGACCATGTACAGAAAGATCAGCGGGTGATCGACGTGTATTTGGGGCGCTAGTGATGCTGCAAGTGAAAGAAATCGATCTTTTCTACGGCGCAAGCCAAGCCCTGCGATCCGTGAACCTGACTGCGGAAAGGGGGAAGATCACTTGTGTTCTGGGCCGCAACGGTGTCGGAAAAACAAGTCTGATGGCGGCGGTTGTTGGCCAGCACCCGGTGGCCAACGGCAACATTTTCTGGGAAGACCGGGAAATTACCGCCCTGCCGACCCACGAAAGAGCGGCTCGCGGAATCGCTTTCGTGCCCCAGGGACGCGAAATCTTCCCCCTGCTGACGGTCGAGGAAAATCTGCGCACGGGCTTCGCTTCGCTATCGGCCAGCTTGCGGCATATTCCCGACGACATCTTTGAACTGTTCCCCATGCTCAATGACATGCTGGGCCGGCGTGGTGGCGATCTGTCGGGAGGACAGCAACAGCAACTGGCCATCGCCCGCTCTCTTGTCACCCGGCCGCGCTTGCTGGTGCTGGACGAGCCGACCGAAGGCATCCAGCCATCCATCATCAAGGATATCGAAAGAGTGATCCGCCTGCTTGCCGAGCGAGGCGACATAGCTATCCTGCTGGTCGAACAATATTTTGAGTTCGCCCGCGATTTGGCCGATGCCTTCGCGGTCATGGATCGGGGCGAGGTAGTTCTTTCCGGAGCCGCCCAAGACATGGTTGAAGCAGATGTCCGTCGCTACCTTACGGTCTGATCCCAACGATTGCGCCACCGTTCATGGCGTCGCCGAAATCGGCTACGTCCACACCGGCCTGGAACACCTCTATCAGCACGATCCCTTGCGGGTTCTGTTTCCGGCGTCGCCGATGGGAGAGATTCCCACCGCCGTCATCGTCACCACTTCGGGTGGATTGGTTGGTGGCGACCGGTTGAATGTGACGGCCACGGCCGGGCGCGGCGCGTCAGTGCTTATATGTGCCCAGGCGGCGGAGAAGGTCTATCGCTCGACGGGCGCCGATTGCCGAATTGATGTCAGCCTCGGCGGCGCCGAAAACAGCTGGCTTGAATGGCTGCCGCAAGAAACAATCCTTTTCGAGACTTCCCGAATGCGCCGCCTGACCCGTATTGACGTGAAAACCGGGGGCCGTCTGATGGCCGGCGAGATGCTGGTCTTTGGCCGCCGCGCCTTTGGCGAGACGTTGACTTCCGGCTTGATCCGCGATGCTTGGGAGGTACGCCGAGACGGCCGTTTGTTGTGGGCCGACGCCTTGCATATGGACGGTGGCTTGCAAGCCATCCTTTTACACCCCGGCTGTTTCGACGGAGCCGAGTCTTTGGCGACCTTGATTTACCTGGGCGACGATCCTGATGCGAATTTGGATATCGCCCGCTTGCTGGCCGCGGAATGCGAGCCTGGACTTCGCATTGCCTTCACGGTGGTAAACGGCGTTCTGGTCGGTCGCTGGCTGGGGAGCGATGCGTTCCAGTTGCGCCGATCCTTCGGAGAATTTTGGCGCGCGTTTCGCAACGCGGTTGCCGACCTGCCAGCGGCACTGCCAAGAATTTGGAACATATGACGAGTAAAGGGAGGGAATAGCCATGAACCTATCACCGAGGGAGAAAGACAAGCTTCTGGTCTCCATGGCCGCCATGGTCGCCCACAAGCGCCTGCAACGGGGTGTCAAGCTGAACTACCCCGAAGCCGTCGCCCTAATCAGCGACTTCGTCGTCGAAGGGGCGCGGGACGGCGCCAACGTCGCCGACCTGATGCGTGATGGCGCTTCCGTGGTATCGCGAGACCAAGTCATGGACGGCATATCCGAGATGCTCCACGATATCCAGGTCGAAGCGACCTTTGCCGACGGCACCAAGCTGGTCACCGTCCACAACCCGATCCGATAAAGGAGGCCGCCATGATCCCCGGAGAAGTCATCGTCGGTCAAGGCGCCATCACCTTGAACGAGGGCCGGGAGACGATCACCATCAAGGTCTCCAACACCGGCGACCGTCCGGTACAGGTCGGCTCGCATTATCATTTTTTCGAGACCAACGTGGCATTGGAGTTCGAGCGCGAGACGGCCAAGGGCTTCCGCCTCGACATACCGGCGGGAACGGCGGTGCGTTTCGAGCCCGGCCAGACCCGCGAAGTTACCCTGGTCGGCTACTTGGGGGGCCGGGAAGTGCATGGCTTCAATGCCCGCGTCAACGGCAAGTTGGAGGATTGAGCGATGGCTTATGAAATCGAGCGCGCCGCCTATGCCGCCATGTTCGGGCCGACGGTGGGCGACAAGGTCCGTCTTGCCGATACCGAGCTGTTTATCGAGGTCGAGGAGGACCGCGCGACTTACGGCGAAGAGGTCAAGTTCGGCGGCGGCAAGGTCATCCGCGACGGCATGGGCCAGTCCCAGACAAGCCGCGCCGAGGGCGCCGTCGATACGGTCATCACCAACGTCCTGATCGTCGACCATTGGGGCATCGTCAAGGCCGACATCGGAATCAAGAACGGCCGCATCGACGCCATCGGCAAGGCCGGAAACCCCGACGTGCAGCCCGGCGTGGATATCGTCATCGGTCCCGGCACCGAGGCTATCGCCGGCGAGGGGCGCATCCTTACCGCCGGCGGCATCGACGCCCATATTCACTGGATTTGCCCGCAACAGATAGACGACGCCCTTTATTCCGGCATCACCACCATGCTCGGCGGCGGCACCGGTCCGGCGGAAGGCACCAACGCCACCACCTGTACTCCCGGCGCCTGGCATATCGGGCGGATGTTGCAGGCGGCGGAAGGACTACCCATGAACTTGGGCTTCTTCGGCAAGGGCAACGCTTCCAAGCCCGAGGCCCTGATCGAACAGGTGGAAGGCGGCGCTTGCGGCCTCAAGCTCCACGAGGACTGGGGGACCACGCCTTCGGCTATCGACACCTGTCTTAGCGTCGCCGAGGAGATGGATGTGCAGGTCGCCATCCACACCGACACCCTGAACGAATCCGGCTTCGTCGAGAACACCATTGCCGCCTTCAGGGGCCGCACCATCCATGCCTTCCATACGGAAGGGGCTGGCGGCGGCCATGCCCCCGACATCATCAAGGTCTGTGGCGAGGCCAACGTGCTGCCGTCATCGACCAATCCGACACGGCCTTTTACGGTCAATACCATCGACGAGCATCTGGACATGCTCATGGTTTGCCACCACCTGGACAGCCGCATTCCCGAGGACGTGTCCTTCGCCGAAAGCCGCATCCGGCGCGAAACCATCGCGGCGGAGGACATCCTGCACGATCTCGGAGCTTTTTCGATGATCGCATCGGACAGCCAGGCCATGGGCCGGGTCGGCGAGGTCATCGTCCGCACCTGGCAGACCGCCGACAAGATGAAAAAGCAACGCGGGCGCTTGGGCGGCGAGGCGGGAGACAACGACAACCTCCGGGTCAAGCGTTACATCGCCAAGTACACCATCAACCCGGCGCTGACCCACGGCATCGCCAACCATGTCGGCTCGGTGGAAGTGGGAAAGCTGGCCGATCTGGTGCTGTGGAAGCCCATGTTCTTCGGCGTCAAACCGGATTTGGTCCTGAAATGCGGCACCATCGCGGCGGCCGCCATGGGCGATCCCAACGCCTCCATCCCGACGCCGCAGCCCGTCCACTACCGGCCCATGTTCGGGGCATTCGGCAAATCGTTGACCAATGGTTCGGTAACTTTTGTCTCCGAAGCGTCATTGGCGGAAGGGATCAGCGGCCAATTGGCGCTGGAAAAGGAATTGGTCGCCGTTTCCGGCACCCGCGGCGTCATGAAAAAAGATATGCTGTCAAACGACCTTACGCCGGCAATGGAGGTGGACCCCGAAACCTACGAGGTCCGCGCCGATGGTGAATTGCTGACTTGCCAGCCAGCAAGGGAACTCGCCATGGCCCAACGCTACTTCCTGTTTTGACCATGCGGCGCGTTACAAAACTATACCGCCGGGGCAGTTGGCCTGAGGATCGGGTTGTCTGCACGGTGACCCTGCCCTTTGACAAGCGGCACCGCCGCCGTATCCGCCTAACCGATGACGAGGGCAAGCCTTTCCTTCTCGACTTGCTGAAAGCGACTCTGCTGACCGACGGCGACGGACTCGCCCTCGAGAATAGTGGCTTCATCCAGGTCCATGCCGCCGAGGAGCCCGTCGCCGACATCCGTTGCGGGGACGCCGCCCATGCCGCCCGCGTTGCTTGGCACATCGGCAACAGGCACGCGCCGGTTCAAGTGCTTAAAGACGGCCGTTTGCGTATCGGCGACGACCATGTTCTCGTCCATATGGTGGAAGGATTGGGAGCCGAAGTGTACCGCCATCCGGCTCCCTTTTCACCGGAACCCGGCGCCTATGCCGGTCTGCCCCATGATCACTGATGCTTCCCTTTACCGCCTGATGGCTTGGCTATCGCCTGCCTTTCCGGTCGGCGGCTACACCTTTTCCCATGGCATGGAGTATGGGGTTGAAGAAGGATTGATTAGGGATGGAGAAACTCTCCGGCGCTGGATCGAGGCCATTGTCAGCCACGGGACGGGAAGGGTGGAAGCGGATCTTTTCCGTATCGCTTGGCAAGCGGTGAAGGATGATGACGGCGATATGCTGGCCTGGGCGGTCGAACGGGCTAACGCCATGCGCGCTACCTCGGAAATGGCCCTGGAAAGCAGCGCCCAGGGACAGGCATTCCTCGATACCCTTCGTACCGCCTGGCCCCGGCAAAAGTTTGAGCCTTGGGCGGAAATGCTCTCGGCGATGGATTTTCCACCCTCTTACGCGGTTGCCGTAGGCCTGGCTACCGCACAGGAAGGGATTGCACTGAAAACCGCCTTGACGGCGTTCCTGCATGCCTTCGCCGCCAACCTGGTTTCTGCCGGTCTGCGCTTAGTGCCCCTGGGACAGACCGACGGACAGAAGGTATTGGCGGCGCTGGAAGAAACGGTTATTGCCGCCGCCGGAGCGGCGCTGGAACGCGGGCCCGAGGATTTGGGAGGGACGGCGCCCCTGGTGGACTGGACTTCCATGAAACACGAAACCCAATACACGAGGCTGTTTCGATCATGAATACCCCCTTTCGCATCGGCATCGGCGGCCCGGTCGGATCGGGCAAGACGGCTCTCCTCGACCATCTCTGCAAGGCCATGCGCGGCAGCTACGATATCGCCGCCATCACCAATGACATCTATACCAAGGAAGACTCCCAATTCCTGACCCGCTCCGGCGCGCTGGAAGCCGAACGCATCATCGGCGTGGAAACGGGCGGCTGCCCCCATACCGCCATTCGCGAGGACGCCTCGATGAACCTGGCGGCGGTGGCGGAAATGAGAGGCCGCTTCTCCGGACTGGACATCATCTTTATCGAATCCGGCGGCGACAATCTGGCCGCCACCTTCTCGCCTGAACTGGCCGATATTACCATCTATGTGATCGACGTGGCGGCGGGCGACAAGATCCCGCGCAAGGGGGGGCCGGGAATCACCCGCTCCGATCTGTTGGTCATCAACAAGATCGACTTGGCTCCGCTGGTCGGCGCCGACCTGAACGTGATGGACAGGGATGCCCGGAAGATGCGCGCTGACCGGCCATTCGTTTTCACCAACTTGAAAACCGGCGAGGGCGTTGATTCGGTCGTCAAATTCATTCTGCAAGCAGGCGGGCTGTCGGTGAACCCATAAAGGAGACACAAATATGAACCCGGGATACATCACGACAATTCCTGTTGCGGCATTGACCATCTTGTCGCCGGAACTGGCTCATGCCCATGTCTATGGCGCCATGGGGGCAGGCTTTTCTCATGGTTTCGCCCATCCTTTCGGTGGCCTTGACCATTTGCTGGCAATGCTCGCCGTTGGATTTTGGGCGGCCCGGATGGGAGGCAAAACACTGTCGCTGGTGCCTGCATCCTTCGTCGCCATGATGGCGATGGGCGGTGTGATCGGTATGTCCGGGGTTGCCCTGCTGGAGGTTGAGTTGGGTATCGCAGGCTCGCTTTTGGTGCTGGGCGCGCTTGCCGCCACCGCTTGGCGTTTGCCTCTATTTCCAGCCATGGGTTTGGTGGGCCTGTTCGCCCTATTCCATGGCTTGGCCCACGGAGCCGAGATGCCACAAACTTCCGAGCCCGCCCTTTACGGTATGGGCTTTGTCCTCGCCACCATGGTTCTCCACGGTTTGGGCATGACCACCGCATTGTTCGCCACCAACGCCATGGGCCTGCGATTGGCGCGCGCCAGTGGTTGCGCCATTGTGATCACCGGCCTGGCGGTGACGGTAGGGTTCTGAAAATACGTTGTCGTAGCTATCAACGCGCAAACTGGGGAAATATTGCTCTCACTGGCTGCTCCGAGAACGGTTAAGCTAGGTTCCTGATACTTATTGACTTTTCCATGGACTGGTACAGAGAACTAGTACAGAATTATGTAGCAATTGGGTGCGGGACAGGTATAACCCATTGGAAAATAAGAAGCCGCAAAAGTGGCGATCTTCTCCCCTAGGGGACGCCAAGCGATGAATAAAGCCGCCGTCCCGCCGCCACATCCCGACGAGATATTGGAACGGTGGTACCAAAAGGCATTCGCGATGGAGACCACCCCTTTCGGCGACAGTTCTGCTGTCAACGCCTATATCAAGGATGTGATCGACCAGGCCGGGCCCGAAGAGCGGACCGTCCTGGTGGAACAGATCCTGCCGGCGATCAAGTCCTACGGAGACATGTGATCTTTTTTGTTACCTATCGAGGATTATCGCTTATCGAAAAAACCCCAATAATATCAATAGCGGAGAGGTGCCGGAGTGGTCGAACGGGGCGGTCTCGAAAACCGTTGTGCCTTTGCGGGCACCGTGGGTTCGAATCCCACCCTCTCCGCCACTTTTCTCATATAATGCTTTGTTTTTACTATATTTTAATTGACAGCAAGCCCTCTTTTCCCCCACCACTTCCCCCACTTTCTATTTCATACGCCTGACCTGCCCCCCTTAACCGGATCCACATGCTTAGTTAGAGAAACTGGGCATCTGGCTCCTAGGAAGAAGGGGATAAGCAGATGGCCAAGAGGCGTTTTTCAGTCGATCAGATAATCAACAACTAAGCATGTGGATCCGGTTAAGGGGGGCAGGTCAGGAAGGGTTTGAAGGATGCTGTGAACGGGTAGGGTGCTGCAATCGTGATACAGGCCCTGATCACCAAAACAGTTATTTGTTTTTAAATGCAAATGCATCGTCACAGATGAAGCCATCCGCTCGGGATTTGCACTAAAGCCGTTTAAATAAATCAGCTTTGATTTCACCGATGGCCTTGCCCGGATTGAGCTCCTTGGGGCAGGTATTGGTGCAGTTCATGATGGTATGGCAGCGGTACAGCCGGAATGGGTCATCAAGATCATCCAACCTATCGCCCACCGCTTCGTCCCGGGAATCGGCGATCCAGCGGTAGGCCTGCAAAAGGATGGCCGGTCCCAGGTACCTCTTGCCGTTCCACCAATAGCTGGGGCAGCTTGTCTGGCAGCAAAAACAGAGGATGCATTCCCACAGGCCGTCCAGCCTCAAGCGTTCTTCCTCCGACTGCAACCTTTCACCGTCCGTCGGCGCGGCGGTGGAGGTTTGTAGCCACGGCTCGATGGAGTGATACTGGGCATAGGGAACGGTCAGATCCGGCACCAAGTCCTTGACCATCGGCATATGGGGCAGGGGATAGATTTTTACCTCGCCCTTGATGTCCTCGATGGGTTTGAGGCAGGCCAGGGTGTTGACGCCGTCGATATTCATGGCGCAGGAACCACAAATGCCCTCGCGGCACGAGCGGCGGAAGGTGAGGGTGGAATCGATCTCATCCTTGATCTTGATCAGGGCGTCCAGCACCATCGTCCCGCATTTGTCCATGTCCACCTCGAAGGTGTCGAGGCGGGGGTTTTCGCCGCTGTCGGGGTCAAACCGGTAGATCTTGAAACCGCGGCTGTTGGTGATACCGGTTTCCGCCTTGAATGTCTTGCCATCGACGACCCTGGATTCGGGGGGAAGGACAAATTCAACCATATCGCCGTCGCCTCCTAATAAACCCGAGCCTGTGGCTCGATGTAATCGACCTCGTCGGTGAGCGTCCAGGTATGGACCGGCCGATAGTTGATCGTCACCTTGCCGTCGTCGCCGATCCAGGCCAGGGTATGTTTCATCCAGTTCTTGTCATCCCGGTCGGGGAAGTCCTCGCGGGCGTGCGCCCCCCGGCTTTCCTGGCGTGCCTCGGCGGAATACATGGCCGCCCGGGCACAGGCCATGAGGTTTTCAAGCTCCAGGGCCTCCACCAAGTCCGAGTTCCAAATCATCGAACGGTCGCCAAGACCGATATCGGCGAGGGACGCCGCCACCTTGTCGATGATTTCACAGCCCTCGGCCAACACCTTTTCATCCCTAAAAACGGCGGCGTGGCCTTGCATGTCGCGCTGCATGGCGTGGCGGATTTGCGCTGTTTTCAGCGGACCAGAAGCATGGCGCAAACGGTCGAAACGCGATAACGCCAGGTCGGCCGAATCCTTGGGCAAGGATTTGTGCTGGTTTTCCTGGTCGATCAACTCGGTGGCGCGGATCGTCGCGGCGCGGCCGAAAACGACGATGTCGAGCAGCGAGTTGGTACCCAGCCGGTTGGCGCCGTGCACCGAGGCGCAGGCGCATTCGCCAATGGCCATGAGACCGGGGACAACCGCGTCGGCGTCGCTTTCCGTCGGGCGCAGGGCCTCGCCATGAAGGTTGGTGGGGATGCCGCCCATGGTGTAATGGGCCGTCGGCAAGACCGGAATCGGCTCCTTGTCGGCATCGACACCGGAGAAGACCTTGGCCGTCTCGGTAATTCCCGGCAGACGCTCAGCCAAAACATCCTTGCCCAAATGCTCCATGTGCAGCAAAAGATGGTCCTTTTCCGGACCGACGCCGCGACCCTCGCGGATCTCGATGGTCATGGCGCGGCTGACCACGTCGCGGGAGGCCAGGTCCTTGGCGGTCGGCGCGTAGCGCTCCATGAAACGCTCGCCCTCGG
>Ga0187827_10003866_pt1 | contig 18856 bp, 21 predicted proteins | sample ETNtaG_39_FD_167969 | JGI IMG/M metagenome (GOLD analysis project Ga0187827, IMG submission 167969) | Marine microbial and viral communities from oxygen minimum zone, Eastern Pacific Ocean - ETNP2014_SV_150_PacBio MetaG (Illumina Assembly) | ecosystem: Environmental > Aquatic > Marine > Hypoxic... | reverse complement strand
AATATAATCCTGTTGCGGTATGGGTCGTGCATATTGGTGGTCATATAGCTTTTCAAATCGAAGAAATAGCCAACCTTTGTAAAGAAAAAGGCATAATCTTGTTGGAAGACTGCGCTCACTCACATGGTGCGTCCTGGAATGGTAAAAAAGCTGGCGTGTGGGGAGATGTTGGTTTATACTCCTTTTATGCTACTAAAACGATATCTACTGGAGAAGGCGGCATGTTAGTTACTGACAATAAGGATTTGATAGAGTTTGCTAAGGAATATAGAAATTATGGAAAGTTTGATTATAAAGTTGAAGGATTGAATTACAGGATGAGTGAGTTTACGGCTGCCATTGGATGTGTTCAGGTTGATAGACAGAATGATATTATAGACTGGAAAAACGAATATGCAAGAAATCATCTTGACCCACAATATCCAAACAGGGTCATTTTTCCTGAAGGTATGAAATCCGGTTATTACAAGTATATTGTTTTTGGTCAAATTGAGAAATCGACAGGAAAGGTATATGACCAGCCTTGCCACAAAATTATGAATAGAAATTGCGAATTGCCAAATACAGATTGGATAGTACAGAATCACTGGTGCGTGCCACTCTACTATAAAGGCGTTTGACAAAAGCACAAATGTCTAATAGTAAAATATCAAGAAGATTGCAGTCAACATCTCCAATCAGTAGAGAAAAACTTATTGATGAATGTGTAATGAGTTTATTGTAAATAGTTATGATTCTTTAGCAACTGGTTTTATTTGCAAATATATTGAATGTGGGAATAACAATTTAAGGCGACAGGATATTCAAGGATTTTTCCATGACGATGGGAAAATATATGTAATAAAAACAGTTTTCACTGGAAAGGGAAGTTTTTACGGGAAAAAGATAGGTAGAAAAGTGATCAGTAGATGGAGAAATATAGAGATTGATGATGAATTTGACTGCTGGTTGACAAAAAATATTGATGGAAGGTATTTATAAATGGGACATTCAACAGACTATCATGATTATGTATTCAAGGATGGATGCCTTGTAGGGAAATTTGAAGATATGTACAAATATTCTTCTGAGGTACCCTGGTATCAGGATAAAGAGGCTTATGCAGCTAGTTCCGATATAGATATAGCCATTCTTAAACAATTTAAATATGACTCTATTTGCGAGATAGGTTGTGGACTTGGATATTTTACAGATCGTTTATATAACGAGCTTAGCTATAGTAGAGGAACGCCTAAGGTGACAGGTATAGATGTTTCCCAAACAGCCGTAAAAAAAGCAAAGGTCCTTTTTCCTCAAATACGATTTATAAAAAGCAATTTACTTATAGAGAGACCTATGTCAGATGGATGTTTTGACCTGGTTGTCATAAAGGATGTTCTGTGGTATGTTTGTCATGATCTTGATCAATTTTACAAAAATGTTATAGATATGATTATGTCAAAATGCATGATTTATATATCTCAATCCTTTCCTGTTTTAGAAAAACCTTTTGTCGGTAAAGATGTTTTTCCAAATCCCCAGGCGTTATTGACAATTTTTGAAAAAGATTTCAATGGATTAACCCTTAATATTTTTCATAGATTGAATTTCAAAGAAGAAGGGCCTTGCTTTCATTGGTTGGGGGTGAAAAAAACATAAAAGTCTGGATATAACTTCCAAAATACCTTCTATGTTTGGTTCTTTATATCGGGAAGATTAAAAATTCTTGGATGAAAAAAAGTTAAAATAAACAAGATATTGACCCAAGATGGTCAAGAGTAGATATGTTAAAAATAAAGAAAGGTTTTTAGATGAAAGTATTGGTTACTGGTGGATCAGGGTTTGTCGGTAGTTATATTGTATTAGAATTAGCAAAGGAACCTGATAATGAAGTAATAATCTTTGATATTACTATTCCAGAATATGATATTCCCAACAATGTTCAATTTATCGAAGGTGATATTGTTTACAAGGATTCTCTTGATAGGGCCATTAAAGGGTGTGATGAGGTATACGACTGTGCGGGTCTTTTAGGAACACATGAACTTGTTGAACAAACAGAAAGGGCTGTTGACACAAATATAAGAGGTGCAATTAACGTTCTTCAATGTTGTTTGGATTTTAATATTAAAAGGGTTTTTCATCCAACTAAACCCATATTTGCAAGCTACTGGGAGAATACCTATACAATTACAAAAATTGCTGCTGAAAATTTTGCGAGAATGTATCGTAAGGTATATGGCATGGATATAACTGTTCTTCGTTGGATGAATGCATCTGGGCCACGTCAACACATTTATCCTATAAGGAAATTTGTGCCTCTTGCCATATGTCTAGCTATTTCTGGGTTGGATATAGAGTTATATGGCAATGGTAATCAAACAATGGATATTATTGATGTGCGGGATATCGCAAAAATTGCTATTCGGAGTGTACGGGGCGGGTTAGGGAAAAGTGAAAAAGTGTGGGATGTTGGTACTGGGCAACCTATCTCTTGTAATGAAATAGCGAAATATATTATTAAAAAGACTTCTTCCTCGTCGAAAATAGTTTATGCTCCAATGCGAATTGGAGAGGTAGTTGGATCAAATATTTATGCAAGAAATCATGTAGAACTATTTGAATTTCTGGGTTACAAATTAGAGTATGAACCTTATAAAACTATAGATGATTGTATTGATTATTACAGTAGTCTAAATGACAGAGAAATACGAAAAGCAACTAATTATTTCATTGTGAAAGAGCTTTATAAGAAAAGTTTCACAACTGTTTAAGAATCATTTTTTGTATTTCTCCCACTCGGGGAATGGGAGAAAAGCCCTCGCCTTTAGGCGAAGACTTTAGCATGTTTGGGGGTAGATAGAATGATTTTAGGAATAACGCCGGCGCGAGGCGGAAGTAAAGGAATACCAGGGAAAAATATTAAACAAATTAACGGAAAGCCTCTTATTACATGGACAATAGAGGCTGCCAAAAAATCTAAATATCTTAATAAATATGTGGTTTCTACAGAAGATAATGAAATAGCAGGAATTGCAAATGAATATGGTGCTGAAGTGTTAAAGAGACCTTTGGAACTGGCAACTGATGAAGCATCCACATTGAGTGTTCTTCAACATACAGTTAGTGAGATACCATGCGATATCGTGGTTCTTCTTCAAGCAACTTCTCCGATCCGAAGAGGCGGACTCATTGATGAATGCATAAGGGAATTTATGGATAATGAATATGATTCGTTGGCAACTGGTTTTGTTTGCAAATATATTGAATACGGTAAAAACAATTTAAGACGGCAGGATATTGAAGGATTCTTTTGTGATGATGGTAGTATATATGTGATAAAGGCAGACCTGATCAAAAGTGGTGAATGTTTTGGTGGCAAAATAGGAAGAAAGGTCGTCAGTAGATGTGAGAATATAGAGATCGATGATGAGTTTGACTTTTGGTTGGCAGAACAGACTTTTAGGAGAGGTTTTTAGACTAAAATCAAGCATATAAAACAAGTCCTTTCGAAATGGATTAAAGAAAAGGAATTATTATAAGAGTTGTTGGAGCAGATAAAACGTTGATTATGTGAATGTTTTTCTGATTAAGAGTGAAAGTCAGCGTTGTCATAGCTGCATACAATTGTGAAAAATCCATTCAAAAAGCATTGAATAGTGTGCCTACTCAGACATTTCCTTCCAAAGAGTATGAAATCATAGTTGATAATATGGTTCTACAGACAATACACTCAACTTACTTAAAAAATATCAAGATAGCAGAAACTATACAGAAGGTTGTTGGTAACGTGAAACTGAATATATTCTTGCCATAACTGGTGGTTTTTCAGGCAAGGAAGTGTCTGGTGAAATAGCAAGAATGGAATTGAATTTAGAATCTAAAATTAGTTTTAAGGAAGGACTTCGTAGATACATAATGTGGTATAAAGAGAGAGAGGAAAAGCACAGTTCTGAATGGGGAAATTTAGACGAACTCCTTAAGAGTTAGAATTGGTAATCGCGTAGAATAACCGTATAAGATGTATTATTGTAAGTTAATAACATGAAAATACTTTTTGTGTGGCCCAATAAAGATGGTTTTGGTTTTAAGCCAATTGGATTATCTTTGCTTTCAGGAATAGCTCGCAGTCTGGGTTGGGAATCCAGGCTTTTTGATACCACAGAATTTGATTTTGGTTTTGTTGACAGCACACAATCGGGTGAGAGTGCTAAGATTTTTAAACCTACTGATCTGTCACAATATGGCCTTGTAAAGAGAAAACTCGATTTGGATGAAAGATTTACAAAAATGTTAGATGAATTCAAGCCGGATTGTTTGGCGCTTAGTGTTTTATGTGATGAGTATTTAATTGCTGATAAAATATCAAGTATATCCAAAAAAATACAACCTGCGCTTCCAATAATTTGGGGAGGTAAATATCCAACATTGAATCCTGAAAAGACATTAAAAATGTTTAATGCTGATTTCGTTTGTGTTAGCGAAGGGCTAGACGCTTTTCCTGACTTTCTGAAGGCTTTTTCAGGAAACGGAGACCTGTATAATATTCCTAATATATGGGCAAGGAAGAGTAATGGGTCGATAGTACAAAACAATATCCGTCCATTAAAAAGTGATTTAGACGATTTACCTTATGCAGATTGGGAGCTGTTTGACAAACGTCAATTTTATAAACCCTATGAAGGAAATGTTTATTTTAGTGGAGACCATATGTTAAACTGGGGTTGTCCATACAGCTGCACATATTGTATAAACCACATTTATCATGAAGCATATGATAATAGATATTTTATGAGACGGTACAGTATTAAAAGGATTATAAGTGAATTAAAAATGTTAAATAATAAATACAATCTACAGTTCTTCAAATTCCATGATGAAGATTTTTTGATGAGACCTCTGGAGGATTTTCGTGAATTAAGTGACGTTTATAAGCAAGAAGTAAATATACCCTTCGTAATTGAAACAAACCCGAAGTCCGTCAGTAAAGAAAAAGTTAAGTTACTTAAAAACATGAACTGCGTTAGTGCTTCAATAGCAGTTGAAACTGGCAATAATAAATTGAGAAGAGATATGCTTAAAAGAGTTGACACAGAAGAAGATATTATCAGGGCGTTTTCATTAATGAAGGATGTTGATATAAGGACGTCTGCATTTGTAATGCTAGGTATTCCTTTTGAGTCCAGGGAAACATACAAAGATACAGTTAGGTTAGTCAAAAAATCAGATACACAATACCCCTGTCCTACATTCTTCTTCCCCTTTGACGGTACAAAGCTAAGAGAAATATCAATAAAGGAGGGGTTCTTTGATCCCGAAGACGAGGAGAAATATGTATATAAACGTGACAAGCCAGCTCTAAAATTTGAAAACTTGAGTGAAAGTGAATTGATAGAGATGCGTAATGTATTTGTTTTGTATGTTAAGTTGCCTGAATGTTGTGAACCTTATATTAAACGGTCTGAAAATCAGGATGATTTAGGTATAAAGCTTCGAAGAAAATTACTGGAAATATATGATAAAACGGTATGGAATAATGACGGTTGGTACATTGACGATGGTTTAATGCCCAAGTATCTTGAAGAACTTAGTGAACTTCTTGCAGGAAATCAGAACAATTCTCAAGAACATAAATTGAATTAGTTACCAAATCTGATATAGAGAAATTAAGAATAGAACCATGACTACCCAAATTAGCCGAAAGCTAATTTTAACTATAAATCAGTAAGCCACAATCACAACGTCATAGAATTATTATGAATTATTCCAACGACTATCACGACTATGTTTTTAAGAATGGGAAGTTAATCGGTGAATTTGAACAGGTGTATCAGAAGTCTAAGGATATTCCTTGGCATCAAGATAAAGATGCAGGCAGCCTTGATTATAAAATTGCTTTAGCTATTTCTTCAACGATTTCTCCATTTGATGAAATCTGTGAAATAGGTTGCGGGTTAGGATATTTTCTTGAAGCCTTAAGTGCTTGGGACTGATGGCTGCAAGTTGACAGGTTTTGATGTTTCTCAGACTGCAATAAAGAAAGCCAAAGAGGTTTTCCCTGATTTCAACTTTAAGGTTATTGATGTTACAGAATCACATAAAACTTTTAAAGCTAAATTAATTAAAGAGCAAAACATAACAAAACATAACAAAACATAGGACATTAACTGCTATTAGAGGGTTTTTCTGGTATGTTTTTCCGCACATAGATAATGTTATAAGGAATATAAGTTATTTAGTTGATAAAGAGCAATATTTGTTGGTAAGTCAGAATTTTCCTCCGCTTGGTACTGAATTCATAGGGAAGGATGTTATTCCTAATCCAGATAAGTTGTTAGAATTTTTTACTCCAAATTTTATGCCTGTTGTCACAAATTGGCAGGAGAATAAACATAGTAAAGAAAATAATAATTGGCTTACAGCACTTATGGTGAGAATGTGAAAGATTTAGTGATACAATGCCGGGAATGAAGATATCAATTATTTTCCGGTTACCATCCTGAAAAATATAAGCATGGAATAGAAACTGTTTCTAATGTCAAAAATATTTATAAATTAGTACCATTACATCTCATTGAGATGATCGAGACAAATAGATTCAGAAATCATCACGCAATTTGTCTATTTAAAAAAGATTGAAATGATGAAAATTCAATATGGAATGAAGGCTGCTCCCTTATACATGGAACAATTGAAGGACAGGATTGATAAGTTTAAGCAGCTTAAGTGTAATCCCATTATAGAGCTTCATCTTTTTGGTGAAAATGATATTCTTGATAAAAAGGGTTTAGAAATTTGTCTTGAGAATTGTGAATCAATTAAACAGTACCAACCCAGATTTATTGTCCATTTCCCTCATCAGGATATTTCGGGAAAAATATTTGACCCATTTGTTGACGGTGATGAAACAGTTTTAAAAGCACTGGATTTTTCATGTGGTATTAGTGCAACAGCAATAGTGATGCATCGTTATTGCTGTCTAGATAGAAATTTGTCTTTTGATGAAGCAGAACAATTATTCAACCAACGATTAAAAGGGTGGGCAGATGAGGCTAGACAAAGAAATTTGTCTATTCTTGTGGAAAACAACGGTTTCCTATGGCTCCCGACTCATTTCAATAAAGAATATGCGGTAACAGCCTTAGATCATTTTTTTCCCTGGGAAATCAGGCGGTTTAATACATTTTTGGAAGCAGAGGGTATTAGTAATGTTTTTCCTGTTATAGATATTGCTCATTCAACTCTTTCAATTAATATGCTCAAGTTATGGTATAGGTTTCGGGAATTCCGTGGTGATAAACGTTTTGCCAACATTACCATGGCTGAGGAAAAAGAAAGTCAGTCATTAACTATCGATGATTTTATCAAAGAGGCTCATTCTCCTTATCTGCATATATCTGATTCGATTCTGTTTGGAGAAGATGATAGATATTCAAAAAATATTGATGTTTATTTAAAGAGCGAAGGATTATCACTTGGAAGAGGTAATATTGATTTCGATAGTATTATGAATACCGTTTTAGATAATAAAATTGATATAACTCTTATCTTGGAAATAGAGCCTATAGATGGAAATCAAAACAACAATTTGGCCCAATTTGAGGGTATAAAAACACTTCAAAGTATCAGAGAAAGAATTATAAAGGGAAATCAAGAAGAATGTCTTGTATCATAATTGCCGAGATTGGAGAAAATCATCTAGGCGATTTGCATTTGGCAAAACAAATGATTGCCGATGCAGCAAAATCCGGAGCAGATATTGTTAAGTTTCAGTCATATTTGGGGAAAGATTTTAAGACTGATGATCCTGAAAAGGAATGGTTCACCAAAGTAGAACTTTCTAATGAGGCCCATTTTGAGTTAAGAGAGTTTTCAATGGAAAATGGTGTCGAATTTCTTAGTTCTCCATTCAGCTTGGATAGGGCCAGGTTCTTATGTGAAGAGCTAGGCTTAAAAAAAATCAAGATTGCATCGGGAATGATGCTTAATTTTCCTGTACTTGATTATATAAACTACATGAAAATTGATACGGTATATTTGTCTACTGGCATGGCGACATTAAATGAAATAAATACAGCATTGGAGCATATGAAAGATATTCCGAATAAATACCTGATGCATTGTGTAACGCAGTGTCCCTGTAAGGAAGAAGAGGCAAATCTTCTGGCTATTAAGACACTAAGGCGTGAATTCGGGTTGCCAGTAGGCTATTCCGATCACACAGTCGGAATAGATGCCTGTTTAACAGCGTTCATATTAGGAGCGGAGGTCATTGAGAAGCATTTTACTTTTGACAAAAACTGCCCTGAAGGCACAGACCATATTATTTCAATGACAAATGCTGAATTGAAGGAGCTAGTTACTAAAATAATTAAAATTGAACTTTTATTTGGAGATGGAGTAAAACAGCCCTCAAAAGGGGAAGAAGAAATTATAGAGTTTGTAAGAAATCGGTTTTTATAATGTTCTCGCTAGAATAATAAAGATCAGAGATGAACAGTTATTGTTAGATTAGAATAATGGGGCTACAAGTTGAGGGTAATATTACATGCAGTGTTTGCTTAAATACCTCAGGAAATACCCTGTTATTCGACGTTAATGGCTATAAAGTTTATGAGTGTTCTTTCTGTTCTCATCAGTTTCTATCTGAACATTCAGAATCAAAATCTTCTATATATGAGGATTCTTATTTTGAGGGCGGTTATGAGAAAACCATAGAAAGAAGAAAGAATGGTTTAGAGAAATCGCGAAGATATTATTATTTTATCTGAATAAAACAACTAATAAGACTATTTTAGAGATTGGATGTGCTTCAGGAGGTATGTTGGATGTCTTGAGGAACGAAGTCGGTGTAAATGCAGAGGGGCTGGACATTTCAAAATATGGTTCCGAACTGGCTCGTAAAAAAGGGCATACTGTTTATTGTACGCATTTTCTTGATTATAAAGCCCATAAACAAGATGATGTAGTCTTGTTTGCAGATAGTTTTGAGCACTTCAGGGATGTCCGGATGGTTGTGGAAAAGACATATGAGATTCTAAAGAGCGAGGGTCTAATTGCTATTGTTTTGCCGAATCATTCATCCTTTTCAGCGAAATTATACATGAAAGGATTTAAGGATTACGCTCCACCGTATCATTTAAATTTTTTTACCATGAGGTCAATCTGCTTTTTATTAAAAAGGCACGGATTTGGTATTTTGGCTATAGAGTTTCCCTACTTTGAATCACAATGGTTCAATAAGGAGGAGTTGCAAAAGCTAGGTAGAGACTTAATAGATTATGACATGGGGAAGACTTTTGATCATAATCAACCCGCGTTCTGGGGAAATGTAATGATGGTGATTGCAAAAAAATAGAAATAATATTCACGATGCGCACCAGGCTCCGGATGAAGACGAATTCCAAATAATAGAAGAGATGTTTTCTGGCAATCGTATAATACGTGATATTGTGATCGAATACTGGGAAGATGCAACATCTCTTATTGGGTCATATTGGGTGATGGAGACTTTCTTTAATGATAAAGATTAGAATCATTCCCAGGCTTGACATTAAGAATGATACAGTCGTTAAGGGTATTCATCTTGAAGGTCTGCGTGTGGTTGGTAAACCAGGAGAAATGGCTTATGAGTATTATAGACAGGGTGCAGACGAACTTTTATATATGGATGCCGTGGCGTCCCTTTATGAGCGCAATAGTTTGACTGAGATTATTAAAAAAGCAGCCAAACGAATTTTTGTACCACTAACGGTAGGAGGCGGTATCCGTAAACTGGAAGATATCAGTGACACTCTAAATTCCGGTGCTGATAAGGTGGCAATAAATACTGCTGCTATTAGAAATCCTGAATTTATAAGGGAGGCTTCTGTAAAATATGGTTCACAATGCATAGTCCTGTCAGTTGAAGCCAAAAAAACCACTTCTGGGTGGATAGCTTACACTGAAACCGGGAGGGAGCCGAGTAAATATAATGTTTTGGAATGGATACCACAAGCAATTAAGTTAGGGGCTGGTGAAGTACTTCTTACTTCAGTTGATACGGATGGTACTAAAGGCGGATTCGACACAGACTTGATAAAAGCAGTTGCTTCTATTTGTTCTGTACCACTCATCGTATGCGGTGGAGCAGGAAGCTCTGATGATATTTTGAATCTGTTCAATTCGGTTAGTATCGAGGCTGCTGCTGTAGGCACAGGGTTGCATTACGAACACTTTACCATTAACCAGGTCAAAACCCTATTGGGCAGACATCAGATAAAGGTTCGGCACTAAATGATAATTGCAGTTGTTGATTACGGATTAGGCAATTTGTACAGTTTGTCCAACTCCTTTGCACAATGTGGAAAAGAAGTTATAGTTACGAATGATCTGCAGCAGCTTTCTGAATCGGACGCTCTGGTTCTACCCGGGGTTGGAGCATTCAGCGATGGGATGTCCAGATTACAATCACTGGGTATTGATAAGGTTCTCAGTTCACATGCTTTAAAAGATAAACTGATTTTGGGAATTTGTCTTGGGATGCAGCTACTTCTTGAAAGCAGTGAAGAGTTTGGGCAACATGAGGGGCTGGGCCTGATCAAGGGACACGTAAAATACTTTCAACGCATAAATGGGTTTGAGAAGGATACCAGAGTGCCCCATATTGGCTGGAATGAAATAGAAATTACCCGGGAAACACCGCTTTCTGCAGATGTCAACCATAGAGATATGTATTTTGCACACTCTTTATGCGCTGTTACTACTAATATAGATGATACGCTGGCAATTAGTTCTTACGGTAATATCAAATTTGCATCTGTTATTGGTCAGGGTTCTGTATTAGGATGTCAATTCCATCCGGAAAAGAGTTCCGTTAACGGAATTATGATTATTCAAAATTTTATCAATATGGTCAGATGAGGCAAATGAGTGACGAACAATTAGAGGTCAGGTATGGACTGCCGCGTGAAGTCAAATATTGTAAGAAATGCGTAATATCCAATCAAAAACCTAATACGTCTATTGAACATATTAATAAGGGTGCTTCAAGGACGTACATTGATTTTGATGCAGAGGGAATATGTGCCGCCTGTAGGTACAATGAGATTAAAAACAATATTGATTGGGACGAACGGGAGCAAAAGCTAAAGAATTTACTTGAGAAATACAGGAAACATGATGGATCATATGATGTTATTGTTCCTGCCAGTGGCGGTAAAGATAGCATATTTGCGGCATATATGTTGAAGCACAAGTATGGGATGCATCCACTTACAGTTACATGGGCTCCTCACATTTATAGAATGATTGGCTGGAAAAACTTACAGCGTATGATTCATAAGGGCCAGTTGAGTAATATTTTGTTTTCGCCTAATGGAAGAGTGCACAGCTATCTTACCAGGATGGGATTAATAAATATGTTGCACCCTTTTCAGCCGTTTGTATTTGGGCAAAAGAACATTGGGCCAAAAATGTCAGTTGCTTTTAATGTACCTTTAGTTATGTACGGGGAAAGCAATATTGAGCAGGGTGATCCTGGAGATAGTGACGATGAAGTGATGAGCGTGGAGCGTTATGCCAGTGAAATAAACATGGATGAAATATTTCTTGGTGGGGTATCTGTCAATGAATTGGTTAATAACCACAACATAGATCTTAACGATTTAAAGGACTTTCTACCAGTTAGCACAGAATCTATAGTGAAAACAAGAACTAAGGTGCACTATCTTGGACATTATTTAAAATGGGATCCTCAGGAATGTTACTATTTTGCGGTTGACAAAGTTGGATTTGAGGCTGCGGAAGAACGATCTGAAGGAACGTATTGTAAGTATACCGAATTAGATGATAAGCTCCCTCCACTCAACTTTTATACGATGCATGTAAAATTTGGCATCGGAAGGGCCATGTATGACGCTGCTCAAGAGATAAGAAACAGCAAAATAACGCGAGAAGAGGGTGTTGCTCTGGTGCACAAATTTGACGGTGAATATCCAAACTTATACTTTAAAGAAACCTTGGAGTATCTTGGAATGGCTAAAGAAGAATTTGACGCTACTTGTGATACCTTCAGATCTCCACATCTTTGGAAAAAAGAAAATGATCAGTGGGTGTTGAGACATCCGGTTGAGTAATAAGAAATATGTATGATAATATAAAAAGATATAGCGAAAAAGACGTAGAAGAACTGCTTACAAAAGAGTTAGGTGAAAGATATTCTAATTACAGAAAAATATGGAATAACGTAGATTATGAGAATATCCCAGATTTTCCTATACATATAGACTTTGAAGTTATAGATGAGTGCAATCAGCGTTGTATAATGTGCCCAAGAAATGCTAAGACGCACCCTAATGTAAGCTATTCATTGAATACAGGCAAGGTACTGGATTATGAAAGATTTAAGGATGTCATTGATGAAGGTGTTAACAAGGGTTTGCTGTCAATAAATCTTGGTGCTTTTGCAGAACCGCTACTTAATAAGAAAGTTTTCGAGATGATTAAGTATGCCCATGATAAAGGAGTAATTGATAGTAGGTTAATTACAAATGGATTACTAATAAGTAGTTACATAGATGAATTTTTCGATTATGGATTGGTAAACTTATATGTTTCGCTCGATGCATTCAGGGATGAGACGTACTTTGAAATCAGGGGAAAAGGGTTTAATATAGTGAAAAAAAACATTCTTAACATAATTGAAGAGAAAAAAAGAAGAAATGCAATATTGCCAATTATTAGAGTTTCCTTTATTGATATGGAGATAAATAGAGAAGAAAAGGATAATTTTATCGAGTTCTGGAGAGATAAGGCAGACCATATAGATATACAGGTTTATGGTGATTTTAATTTTCCTTTATCAGGGAAAATTGATAAGTCAGAAGCGAAGAAGTGGTCTTGTATAGCGCCTCTTAAGAGGGTCTCTGTTATGTCAAACGGTAAAATACTCCCATGCTGTAATTTTTTTGGAATAAATATCCCAATAGGGAATATTTATAAAAATAGTATTGAGGAAGCTTGGAACTCTGAGAAAATGCATGAGATTAGGAGTGGAATTTTACACGATGATTTGGATAACTGTTCAATATGCCAGAGGGTTGGTTAATAATAGGGATGGGTTAAGTGTAAAACATGGCCATTAATGACTCGCACTATTGTTTAGTTACAACTGCCATAAAAGATTTCTGGGATAAAGACAGCAAGCTGCTTTTTTTGGGGCCATGGTGTTTGACAAATGAAGAAGGAGGTGTTTTTAACATGAATGATGTTCTGATTGTAGCTTCTCCATGGAAACCTGCTTACAGAATAAAAGAAGCCTCAGCCTATTGTTACACAATTTATAAGAAAATACTGCCTCAAATATCTTCAAGGTTGAATGCACTTCATAATGTTTCACATCCGGTTGAGTACTGGAACGTACTGATTGGTTATTGGCTATCGCACTTTATTCAAATGTTTTATGATAAATACATTAGAATCGAAGCTGTTCTGAATAATTATCCTAATTTTTTCACATATGTTTTACCGACAGAAAAATGTAAACCCATAACATATAGTTATAGTGATCTTCAACTTGGCAAAAATGCCAAATCGATGAATGATTGTTATACTCTCAAGTTAATCAGTATAGTGGCACATGAACTGTGCCCTGAAAAAACAGTCGTCAAGGATTATATAATAGAAGATAGGATAAATGAAACAAAGCAGGGATTGAAAAGGAGATGGTTTAACTATTTAAAAACTCCTTTTGAATCGGCCTTTAGAGGTAAAATAATTTTATCAAATATATACCATGTAGGTATTAAAGACCTCTTAAAACTCAAAATCAAGATAGGCTTTAATAACCTGGATTTCAGAGAGTTTGCGCTGATTGACCCGCAAATAGAACTAAATTTAATGAGAAGAATGTCTACTGAGATGAGAAATATATTGATGATCAGGGATTATGACAATAGGTTTGAGGCCCTTCTCAAAAAAACGATTATCGATGCTATTCCTATATGTTATGTTGAAGATTACGTTCGTTACTCTAATAATGTTAGCAAAAATAACGACTTAAACCTTTTAGGATCTGCAATAGGATGGTCTTGTAGTGAACTTTTTAAATTTTTTGCCGCTGAAGCAGTTTTAAAAGGGGCCAAACTGGCAGAATTTCAGCATGGCGGAAATTTTGGTAGTAGTCTATCAGTTCCTGAAGAGGATATGGCAGTCGAAAGAGGAATCTATTATTCTTGGGGCCATACTTATAAAGACAACAATAAGGTTACCCCACTGCCAAGCCCATACTTGTCAAAATTAATAGATTCTTACTCTTACAATATTATGAATAATAATATAGTGTTTGTAGGTACGACAATTCTCAAATATTTCAGAAGGTTTGACTCTCTTTTGTTTTCAGATGATATAGTTAATTATTTTAATAGTAAGAAGGTTTTTATTGATTCATTATTAGAAAAAATTAAAAAAAATGTTATATACCGCCCTGGTAATGAAGTAGGGTGGCAAGAGGTCAGTAGCATTAAAAAATGTTTTCCTGGAATTCAACATGATGTAAAAAGAAGACTTATTGACCTGATGAAAAAGGCAAAAATTACTGTAGTAGATCATTCGGCTACTTCATTCTTAGAAGCTTTAGTAATTAATGTCCCCACGGTCTTGTACTGGGACCATGATGTCTGTCTTATGAGGCCGGAAGCAGAGCCATATTTTCAGGCATTAAGGGATGCCGGAATACTTTATAAAGATCCGGTTAGTGCGGCTGAAAAGGTTAATGAGATATTTGATGATCCCATGGAGTGGTGGCATAGTAATACTGTGCAAAATGCAAGAAAAGAATTCTGTGATAGATTTGCTTATGCAAGAAAAGACTGGCTGGATGTATGGGTAAAGGAATTAAGGAAGTTTATATAATAGATTGTATATAGTGGTAGTAGATTCAATAAAGCCTGAGGTGTCTGATTATAGCCTAAGTGACTGAAAAAAGTTACTCGAACACATCTTAAAGGCATGGGTAAGAGGTTTGAATTTGTAGTAATTATGTGTCCATTTTGTACTTAAGAAGACAAGGGCTTTCATTTGTTTGTAAAGCACATAAAACTAGTAATTATTTATATTGTATCTGCTTTCACTGCATATTTCCTGTGGGTATTTTTTTCATATCTAATTGTTCCTTTTAGCCCGCCTTTGTATACTATTAAAGTTAATACTTGGGCCCAAGATGGTTATTTTAAAGTCCTGCCAGGTAAATACAAAAACGATAAATACAGCACTTTTTATACTATAAACTCAAAAGGTTTTAGGGGGGCTGAGTTTTCTGGCAAAGGATCGAAATATAGAATCGTAACAATAGGAGCGTCATCTACAATGGGGCTTGAGTCAAATGAGGGGGAAACATGGCCATCACAATTACAAAAAGTTCTTACTGAAGATGGACATTCTGTAGAGGTAATTAATTGTGCGATCGATGCCTCTTCGAGTGATCATCACTTAAAGATGATCGGAAGCGAGATAATAGAATATGGACCTGACATAATATTGTATTATGCAGGCAGGAATGATCATGCCATTAGTGGCACTGAAAGGTATCCAGGGCCTGCTTTGTGGCCAAAAGGTAGGATTAGTTATTTTAAGGCATGGGTTATCTACAAGAAGGCTCAAATACGCTTTATTTTGCTTAAATGGTTCGCCTTTGATCTGGAAACTATATTTTCTTATCCTAACAACTGGAAGGCTAAATACACAAATAATCTAAAGGAGATGATTATAGCAACTAAAAGATCGAAAGGTTTGTTTGTTATTATAACTCAGGTTATGGATTATCCTTTAGAGGTATTTGAGGACCTGGCATCTAATTCAGAAAATTTAATTAAAATACTTCAAATGAAAAACAAGCAAAGATATTTTTTTTTAAGGCAAAATGATCTCCTCAGGATTCAGTCTGGAATAGCCAAAGAAAATGATATAAAAGTAATAGACTTACATACTGTTTTTTATAAGGCAAAAAAGTCAGGTGTCAAAACCTTCTACGACAATATCCATCTTACACCAGAGGGGAACAAATTAATCGCAAGAAGATTAGCATCGTATATTGAGCAGGAGATTAACAATCAATATATGAAAACAATTAAGGAATAATATGAAAATCTTACAGCTTGCCTGGACATTTTATAAAAAGTATCCACTTCTTCTTATTTTAAATATTTCAATGCTCACTCTTGTCTGTTTTGTCCAGGTAGCAAGTACTCTATTGATAGCTCCTGTTATAGATGTGTTCATTAACCCTGAGCTTAAAAACGTTAGCCCGATAACACAAAGATTATTTAATTTATTTAATTTGCTTGATATTAGCGTAACAAAAATTAATATTTTAATTCTTTTTCTTTTATCTAGTACTCTACTTAGCGTTTCCATAATAATTACAAACTGGTTAATTCTAAAAAACCAATACGCAATGGTAAAGTCCCTGGCTGTAGAGACATTTAATGCTTTTTTTAATGCCCGATGGCACTTTTTCAATACCCAGCGTTATGGTTCAATTCTAAATACGTTAACCCGTGAGATAGATGGTGTCAGAAGTGCCTTTGTTTCAGTTGGTAGTATGTTTTCAGAATTTATACGGGCAATGTTTTTAATAGCCGTACCTATTTATATCTCTTGGAAAATTACTTCCATTGCAGTTGTATTGGGATGTTTTTTTGTTTTGCCTTTTATGCTTTTTAATAGAGTAAGTTACAGATTGGGTAAAGGAAACACCGTGTCATCTAATAAGGTTATGGAGCTAATACATGAAAGCCTGGGTGCAGTAAAAGTGATTTTGGGATATGGAAATCAGACAAAATATATGAGAAAATTCAATGAGGTTTTTAGTGAGCGTTGTAATTTTGAAATAAAGTCTACTGTCTTAAAAAATGCACTACCAAAGATCTTTGAGCCTTTTGGATGGTTGGCTATTATAATCACAATGTATATATCGTCTGTGTATTCTAAACTCACTATAGCAGAGATGGGCATTATAGGCTATGCTTTTTTAAGACTTCTTCCAATGATAGGGGGGTTCACATCAATTAAACATACCATCGTGAACCTTTATCCCAGTTATGAGCAGGTTACTTATATGAATAGGCTGGCATGTGAAAATATTCAAAAAACAGGTGGTTTCGTTTTTAACAGGATAGATGATGGCTTTGAATACAAAGGTGTAAGTTTTTCTTATCCTGACCATAATCCTGTATTGAATGATATTAATATGACAATTAAAAAGGGCAAGGTGACTGCAATCGTTGGTGAATCAGGATCTGGGAAATCAACTCTAATTGATTTGCTCATTGGATTTTATGGGCCTGATAAAGGGGAAATATTAGCAGATAATAGGCCTTTGCAGGAATTCGATATTTATTCATTTAGACAACATATTGGTTACGTTCCGCAGGACACTATTCTGTTGAATGATACAGTTAGAAATAATCTCTTGTGGAGTAATGAAAAAGCAACCGAAATGGAGATTACAGAGGTTTGTAAACTGGCAAACGCTCATGAGTTTATTATGAATTTGCCTGAGTTGTATAGTACTGTTGTTGGAGAGAGAGGCGTTAGGCTTTCCGGTGGAGAGCGTCAGCGTATTGCTCTCGCAAGGGCATTGCTTAGGAAACCGGAGCTATTAATTCTCGATGAAGCAACAAGTGCCCTTGACAGCCGCTCTGAGTTGCTTATCAAGAGCGCGATTGAAAATATTGCCCATAATACTACCTTAGTAGTAATAGCTCACAGGTTGTCAACGATAATTAATGCTGATTCTATTTATATGCTCCAGGATGGGTTTATAATTGAACAGGGGAGATATCAGGAGTTAATTTTGAGAGATGGAAAGTTTAAAGACATGGTAAAACATCAGGATTTAGATTATAAGACGAATGTTCTTAATACTATGTAAAGTGACAGCTATTACCTCTTACCGGAACAATATATCAAATTATTGTTATAAAGGCCTACCTGACAGCTAAAGAATATTTTGCAATCCAGACAGTTATTTGGCAACTTTTTTACTAAACATAGGATAATTAACTATATAATTCCTGTTAGGGAAAGGCAATGAGTATAACAAAGGATTCTACATTTCTCATATTAGTCGATGTCTTAGGGTTTGATGAACAACTTTGTCATTATTGGGAAATAAGCCGATTCTGGGAGAGGATAGAAAGCCTGAATACAGATTACGTTATATGGAATAACAAGGAATATGCGTTAAATAATTTTGAAAAAGCGGCTGATGTTTTACATACCAGTGAGGAACTCGTTAAATATGTCAACCAGAGAGATTTAAATGCAATCATTTATATAGAAGGAACACAATTGTTTGTTGATATTGGATTGATTAAAAATGCCATCCGACAATTTAACGAGTATTCCCCGGATTACTTTTCACAATTGGAACACAGTCGTCTTCCTGTGGGTATTGGAGTCAGGCTGCTCTCCATGGAAAGTATGTGTTCTAGCGAAGTGTTATCTCCTAAAGAGTATATAGATATAGTGAGGGAGGATTCCGGTGGTTTTTCTGTTAGATATGACGATACACATTACGCGACCTATAATGAGTCGTTACTTGATTCAAGATATTCGAGCGCTTTGCTAAAGTGTTTTGATGATGGCCATATTGATTTCTCATGGGACTTAAATGGCTTCCGTCATTTAGCCAGAAAATGTTCAGCGAAAATACCCAAATATACTCCACTTTCAAAACATTCTATGGTTGATGAAAGGAAGATGCAGGCGCCTTATGGGTTTGAATCAGCCGAATGCGCGGAATTCCCAACTTATATTATGTTCGATATCACCAATGTTTGTAACTCTGAATGTATTCATTGTCCTCATTCTGTTACTTATTCAGAGACTAATGCAA
>Ga0187827_10003864_pt1 | contig 18873 bp, 9 predicted proteins | sample ETNtaG_39_FD_167969 | JGI IMG/M metagenome (GOLD analysis project Ga0187827, IMG submission 167969) | Marine microbial and viral communities from oxygen minimum zone, Eastern Pacific Ocean - ETNP2014_SV_150_PacBio MetaG (Illumina Assembly) | ecosystem: Environmental > Aquatic > Marine > Hypoxic... | reverse complement strand
CATGGAAGGTTCTGCAAAGTAGACTTGCGGAGGAGGGGGCGATATTGATGCCAACAATGGCTGATGCAGAATTAGGATTACGAAGAGCCGCCACCATGGGTTTCATTGAATATGGGCCCGGAGAAATTGATTTCGAGTTTACTGAACAAGGACAACAGCGCCTCAAGTCAGTTCAGATTGAAGCACTTGAAAAGATGAAGGTGACAATGGATGGATTTGGCGGAACTGGTGTCTCAATATTGATATCACGGGTTCTTCATGAATCCCTCGCTCATATCGTTACATATCCAGTTCAAGACGAAACACATTGGACAGATGGCGACGGCAGAATCCTACCTGATGCACTTGTCGTACCAGATGATTCAACCGTAAAGGAACTTGCATATGCGGTTCATAGCGACCTTGGAGATGGATTCATCAAAGCGATCGATGGCAAGAGCAAGAGAGTTATCGGGGCAGAGCATGAATTGTCAGATGGTGATGTCATCAAGATTCACGCCAAGACTTGACATGATCAGTGGCCGGGGGGGCGCTCATGTTCAGGTGTCAATCTTGATAGCATTGCAGAATATTTTGCTCTGCCAGACAGATGATAAATCAACATTGCAATGGTGAGCACGGTCAAAACGGGCAATGATATCCAAATCGAGATGTTGGAGAACAAGGCGAACCAGAATATCCATACCGCCATTATCCACAACCATATCGACATTCTTCTGGAAAGCAGAGTCAATCGTGAGTTCGCAAGACTGGAATCAAAAATCATTGTTGCCTCCGATTGTTCAATCATTCCTTTCTCCACGCCACAGCGTTGACAGATATCCTTTCGAGGTCCATTTCCATGGATGAAGTACTCGCGTGGATAAGTGCCATGGCAGGATCTGCAAGTGGGCATCCGGCTTCCTCAACCCCTTCGACAGTGAACCCGTTCTTCAACATCGCGTCGCGCAATCAAGTGAATCATCTCCGTCGAAACAATTCAAGCATTCGTCTTTTGCTGAAGCCCAGTTGGCGATGAAAGGAATGTGGACAACAATTCCATACCGAGAATCGAAGCACAGGATTCAGGGTGGAACTGGATGCCATGAACTGGAAATTGAGGGTGACTGAGTGCCATGATGTTCCCATTCTGATCCCATGCGGTTATGTTCATTGTTGATACTTCATCTCCAACCACAACCAGGCTGTTGTATCTCGCCATATTCATGGGTGTGGAGAATCCACTGAATAGATTGGTGGAATCGTGGTGAATGTCAACACTTCTTCCATGAACCGCTCCACTTGGACAATGAATCAAAGTCAACCCAGCAGCCATTCCTATTGCTTGATGGCCGAGACAGATTCCGAGTAGGGGGACTGTCTCTCCAAGGAGTGCTCTTCTTGCTATTTCCATGCTGATTGGACTCTGTTGAGGCTTTCCCGGTCCTGGTCCTATTACAATATGCGACGGGTTTGAACGCGCAATAATCTCCTCAATCCTATCAACGCCATCCAATCTACCATGGCAATATTTCACATTAGCTCCTAATTCACAGAAGGCGTGCATGATGTTCCACGAAAACGAATCCAGATTATCGATAAATAGAATTCGAGAACCCTTACTAGGAACAATTTCATCATTATCCCAATATTGAATCGAACCCATAGTTGAACGCGAAGCATGTGGCTTCCCTCTGACCTCCAAGGGATGAATGGAATGGGTTGCGGAAACCAATGGGTCTTCGTCTTGAGCAATCCAACCAGCTGCTTTGCGCAAGGCTTGTGCCTTCCATTCAGCCTCCTCCACCTCTAGTGCTGGTACAGAATCCATCACTAACCCACCGCCAGCTTGTACTGTGGCTGTCCATTGTTCGTTCAGCAATTTACCTTCCAAGGTGCGGATGAGAATATTCCACATCGAGTATCCGGTTCTTGGGTCAACCACGCCGATAGAGCCTGTCCAGAATGATCTTGGCTGTTCTTCTAACTCATCTATGGACGCAATAGTAACTGTCTTCGGACAACCTGTAATACTACCCCCTGGGAACATGGCTTGCAGTACGCTCCACACATCTTCTTGATCTTCGAGTTCTCCTCTCACTTCGCTGACCAGATGTTGAACCTGAGAATATGCCTCAATCTGAAAACGGCTCTGCTTTACCGAACCAGGTTTGCTGACCATACCGATATCATTCCGCTCAAGGTCAACCAGCATCCGATGTTCTGCCAATTCTTTTTGACAATCAAGCAATTCATTGCGTAGTGCTTCATCCTCTAGAATATCTCCGCCTCTTGGACGAGTTCCTTTGATTGGTCGTGTCCTGACGATTCTATTATCACTGGCTAGCAGCAACTCTGGGGAACATGAGCAAAGAGCAAGACCGAGGTCTTCCGCAAGAAGCCAAGTTGACATTGGAGCAGGATTTTTTTCAGCCAATCTCATCATCGTGAACCATGGATGTTCAGCAAGATCTCCAAACCAACGTCGGCCGAAATTCAATTGATATAATTCTCCATCTTCAATCGAATTCTTCACACACTTCACAATATCAGAATGTTGTTGTGCATCATGACTAGACGATTCAGTATTCATCATCGCATCCATTTCAGGTATTTGGCATTCAACATTCAATGGAACAGAGAGACTTGAGAGAAGTTCCTCCACCTCATTTGCCCATTCATCATTTGTTTCAGCGACGAGATGGAGTGTTGAACTACTCCTATCTTGAATCAACCACCGATCAGCGCGATATAGTATCATCAGAATCTCACCTTCTTTTGGTGGATGAAAGAGCCTCCAAGGTTGTGTCCATTGAACCAGTTCATATGCTAACCCTCCAACCCAAGAGCCTGGTTTAACAGGTGTTTCATGGCCACTTAATTCAGGTTGCAAGGAGTTCAACGTTCTCAATGATTCAGCTAGGTCAGTTCCCATATGATATGCAATAGTGGCCCATGTTTTTCCATTCCATTCTTGAATATCCAGTTGTAGTGCTGGTGGAGGTGGCCCAAGTGGAATTTCTCCCTGTAGTGGGGATGGGTCATCATCCCTAGGGGGAAGGAATTTCTTCTCAGGTTGTCTAGCGATGACCCTGATATTTGCAGGCCCCATCAGCATACTATTTGAGGAGAATTCACTGAATGGCCCCCCTGAGATCAGAAGTAATTCATCGCTTCCGCCCCACTCTTTTCCTCCAAGCAGTGATTTAGAACGCAATAATTCGGTGACTCCAAGCAATAGGTTTTCATCACCTTCGCACGGCCAGATGTGATGTCTACTCATTCAACTCCCCCTCCCAAGATTCTCTAAGCGCCTTGTCAAGTGCCTTCACGGCCGTCTTTGTGAGTATTCCATCCATATTCACTCCGACGCTCTGTCCATCGATATCATTTATCCTGACAACACCGATTCCAGAGCCAACCACAATCAATTCCTTGGCCCTGCCTATCAGATTCTGGTGCAACCTTCCTTTGTTAATCGGTATTCCAGCCTTCTCAATAGCGGGAATAATAATTGAAGCAGTGACTGATTCGACACCCCCATTCCGTGCATCTGCAATCCAAGCAGTACCATCATTATCCAGCAATATGGGGGTTGCTCTATCGGCATCAGTAACGGCTTCATCATCCACGAACAGTGCGATGTGTGCCCCAGCTTCAATCGCACTTTGTTTGGCCTTCTTGTAAGGTGCCCAATCACCGTGTTTTGTTCCTTTTATTTCGTCCCCCCACTGTGGGTCTGGAACAGATATTGCTTTCATTGGAGATGTATTGTTTTCATTGGCTCTAAGAGATATTGAAACATCGCCTTCTCTTGTCAATCGGAGAGTAGCCAGATTGGAGGGCATCGCAGAATTTTCAACCATCCCTTGTAGTTCATTGATTGCAGTTGAAACGCGTTCAGGAAAGTCATCCGGGATATCGAGATTCAAACGTCCAGCATGACTTTTCAAACGCTTCAAGTGAGCATCAAGGAAAGCGATATTTCCATATTCATCACATGGCATTGTGGTGAACACACTGGAGAATGGATCTCCTTCCATGATAGCGCCCCATCGTCTCACAACAGGTCATCGAGGAAGGAGGTATCGATGCTACTTCCACTCTTCTTGCCGGGTTCATCGAGTAGGTCATCGGTCAGTCCACTGAGATTTGAGACTGATTGATTCTGTATAGGGACTTGTGCCCCCATATCGGGCATTGGGATAGCACCTCTTTGTTGCTCAATGTTCTGAGCAGCCGACATGATGCCAGTTGTCATTTCTGATTTCGGCGTTGAAAGAACATCGAAGTCATCATCCCAATCATTACGCGGTTGTATATCGATTCCCCACGTGGATTCTAGGTCCCAATGGCTCTTTCCTTTCCTCGGTTTCTTGTCTCGTATCATCACGAACAACAACAACAGTATTGCAATACCCAAGGCTGCTGCAAGCATATTCTGTGGAGTAGCGTAATCGGATAGACTGAAGTCGTCTTTTGCACTAGTTGCATCACTCTCTGTTGAACCGCTGCTACTAGGTGCTGAGAGATGGAGAGGGGTGATTGCCCTGCGGTATATGGGGCAATCTGGCCAACCTTCTCCGCATTCTGAAGCCGAAACTCCAACCCACCAAGTGGTTTCATTGTCCAGACTTTCATGGTTGTCAGTTGAGATGAATAATGAGTTCGAAGCGAATACAGTATCGACCAGAACTGCATCCTCCACATTATCGAATTGTTCATCGGAGATGTATATCTTGAACGATTGGACCACTGCATCACCTGTTGGGCTCCACGAAACAAGAATTCTACTTCCTGCTGATACCCATTCGACATTGAGGTCTGCAATGGTTGGCAGGTGTGAGCCGGGGTCATCTCCAAGATCATCCATTGGGGCTGCTGCTGCCATGGTCAGGCCGGTCATGTGTGCATTTCCATTGGTGTCCACCACTACGACGGTTACATAGACAGTCTGTCCAGGGATGAGCGGATCATCGAACAACTCATTGATAACAAGAGGAAGGGTTGGATTTCTATCGAGTTTCATGATGTAATTATCAGGGCCTTTTTGCCCAATTCCGACTTCACCCTCGAAGTCCCATGTCGCTGCGTAGACATGATATTCATCCACATCGCTGGCATCAGAAAGATCGAAGTCAAGTACCAATTTGTCTCCAGCATCGCCGCTATAATCTGAAAGGAGAATAAGATCAAGTCGCTCAGGAGCAGTTTCATCGAGGCTGTTGTTGATGGGAGTCACTGAGACGGTGTTCAATCCATCGAGATGGACATTACCTTTGATATCATAAACTGTGACTGCTACATTCAATTCCACATCAGGAATGATGCCCTGTTCATAGCCATCATATCTCGCATTGTGCATGACCACTGTCAGTGCTTCACCCGAATCGCCATTCTTCTGATTTGACACCTTCCGGCATCCACACATCGAGTAATCGGGGTTGTATAGCGCATCAGAAATGGTCAAGTCAGTGATATCTGAGTTAGATGCCCATACGACATAATAATCGAAATCATCTGATACATCTGGCTCCCATAGGACTTCAATGGCGGTTCCATCGTCATCAGGAAGATCCCACGCGTTCAGTGTATCAATGCGTTCAGGGGCGATATTGACGTTGATCAGATTCCTCAGCGGAGTTGCTTCAACAATATTGACATTACCCAAGTCTTCATTCAACCAATCATCTGAAGCGACAACAGCAATCCAATACGCTCTACCATCAACAAGGGGCATTCCATCAATTTCTGAGATGATGGTAGAATTCTGAGCACAATCAGTGACCACTTGAGAAACCAGGAAATCAACGACATTGGATGGAACACCATCTTCGTTGACTGGAATATCGACATTCAATTCCATGATGTAAATGGTATAGAAAGCACAATCATCGGCAGTTGATGGAATCCAACCTACTTCTATTCGCCCACCCTCATCATCAGGCACATCATCTGCCCAGACACCCTCGATTCTGGATGGAGGAATGCCGTCATTTATCCCACCAGTAGGAACCACTGGGCCAATAATAGTGGCATTCATCTGGTCTTCTTGTCCTGCCTCATCATAGCAGGTCAAACCAATCCAATATGGTATTCCTGCTTCAAGATCTATGATGGTTGAGTTTCCTTGAGTTGTTGGCACCGATGATGATTCAGTCATCCCAACAACATCTGTGATGGCTGTAGAACTGTGATAGAGATTGGTTCCAGCAAGATCCAATGCATCGCATCTCTTCCATTCAACAAATAATTCGCCACGTTCTCCACCTTCATTCGGTCCAGCCTCCACCCATTCAGGTGAGGCAGGTATCTCATCACTGGAAGTAGCAGATCCAAATGGTTGACTAACGGCACCCCAGCGACCATCGGAATATTCGACAACCACAACGCCCCAGTATTCGACACCATCAATCAATGGTGAACCGCCAGCAGTGACTATATCTGTCGAGGTCCTGCTATGAATGCTGATCGAAGCATCGGGTGTTAGAGCAGTCAAATCAGACTTCATTGGAGGGGTTGCCCATGGGCCTTCATTGAGGAATAGCAGGTATCTTGCGAAATCGACATCATGCACTAGACTCCAATTTGCAGTCAGTGTTGAACCACCGTCATTTGGTCTATCATACAGGTCGGTAATCTCGACTGGGCTATCGGTTCGAAGCCAATCATATGAGAGTTTGATATCCATAGAGCCATTGTTCGGACTCTGTAATCGGAGGGTGACGAATCTACTTCCATTGAGCAATTTACCACCATCAACAATTCTCTGTAATTTATCATCAAGTCCAGAGTCGGATTCATTCAACCACCATGTCCCACTGTAATTCAGTCCGTGACTAATGGCATAGGTTGCTGCTCCTGCAGTGGGCGAAGATAGAATCAGGGGCATCAACAACATCTTGATGCCTCCAGGGCCAGAATTTCCACCAACACTTGGAACTGATTGCGGGTTGCTGGAATCGACCAGAGTAATGGTCATTCCAGGATGAGTCTTGTCAGTCACATTCATTGAAGTAGAGAGGAAGGAGGCACTCAGGGGCGCCGCTCTTCTCATGGTGAACTGTTCGTATTTAGTGAAAGATGGAGCAGGCCCCCATCCAAACAATCCATCTCCGTTGTTTGTGGTCACCCATATTCCTGAAGAACTGATGAATCCATTTGTTGCACCTTGTAATATCTCAGTGTCCAACACATAATGTCCATTTCCGCTGGCATCGATGCGGGTGAATCCCATCGGAGTTGTTGCAATCAGATTAGTGCCGTCACTATTCATTCCTCTAACAGGCCAACCTATCGTCTGCCATGATGTGGCCCCATCTTCGAATTCTCTTGTTGTCAGATTCCAATGCACCAATGGCTCCTTGTTAGTAGCGATGTGAAGGCCCCACCAATCGCTTGCTAATGCAAACACATTGTTGCTTGGTAACTGGTCGATACGATGAATATCCACTACGGAATCATTCCCATTCAGATTGATTTCAGAGACACCGGGGCGAGTGGAACCTGAACCATCATGGGCAACAAACAAATTTGGGGTTGAGCCACTGTTGGCACTCCAAAGTTCAGCAGCTCCACTCTTGGTTCCAATCAGCCCGTGTGCCAGCGTCATAGTGGATAATGCAGAACCAGCCAATAAATCAAATCGAGCAAGACCGCCCGAAGTTCCGATATAGAGAGTACTTTCACTTACTGTACCTGATGAAGTGGATTGCCAGAGGTTCAGTGAATAGATATTGTTGGTTGGTAGGCCATCAAGACTGGTTAGAGAGTCCTCCCATTCTTCACTGCTCAGGTTCCATCGCCCTATTCCTCCTTCAGTGGCTATGTATGCAATCGAACCATCGATAAGGAAATCATTGACGATATTGCTGGGCAGACCTGAAATCAGCCGCCCCCCAGTCCATTGTTGCTGAGTAGTGTTGAGAATACTCACTCCGGGTCCGGAGTACCATGTTCCTTGGAGTCCGACAACCAAATCATCTCCATTAATGACTAGGCCATCAACCACGCTGTGCAACCCTTGCGGCATCCACATGGCTCGACCATTGCTAGGGTCCAATCTTGCAATTCCTCTGCCATTGACAGAGGCCCAGACATATCCATTGTGATAGACGATCTCTTCTACCTCTCCACCTTGACCACTCCAGCCGAATTCCCATTCTACACTTTCATTTGGGAGAATCAAGCCTTGGAGGACTCCGCTGCCCAATCCTTGCGAGGTTCCAGTCACAACCCAGACATGAGTAGAATTGGAAGTGAATTCCACAACATTTCCATTCATCAGTCCAGGGAGGTCAAATTCAGTGTTAAGTCCCAGTTGGTAATTGAACCGATCGACATGCGAGTAACCACTATCGGCACCTGCTTGTCCAATCAGCCAATCACCACCATCACTGAAGAAAGAAGTGACCGCAGTGCCAATTGACATGACGCTTGCTTGGCCAGCATTGTTCCCAGAAGCAGCCAGCATTGAAAATCCACCATATTGTATAACAGTATTTCCTCCTTGACCGCTTGTACCGGATTCGTGCCCAATCACCAAAACACCATTTGACCATGCCATGGAATCCCACCAGACACTGTCCCCAGAGATGCCATTTTTGCTTTCATCTATCTGACGAATAAATTTCGATTGTGAGTAACTATACCTGTCAATACCTTGGTCAGGGTTGAAATAACCAATGTATAGTGTATCTTGATTATCGCAGGTAACTGCAGAAGGAGAATCATCAGCAAGAGAACCTCCACTTTGGGTCCATGAGTTCCATTGACCAGTATTCACATTGTAACGCGCAACCCCCCCATTTTGGTTGTTGGACATCGCTACATGCACATAGTCATCACAACGAGCAAACGAGATTGGGAAACCATTTGAGATACCATTACTGCCTCCACCCCAGTCATCCCAGTTCCCAGTGTTATCCAATTTCAAGATAGTTGGGTTCTGAGGGTTGCCCCACCAGTTAGTATCTGAAGTTCCAACCCAAAGGTCGGTGCCGTCGACATGGATGTCCATGATCATGTCCGCTGCTGCAGAAGGCATTCCACTACCAGGTGTCCAAGTGCTCAACCATTGTCCATTGACTTCATCATATCTTTCGATTCCATCGCCTGTGGCGAATAGTAATTCACCATCAAACTCGAGAATTTCTCTGACAGGGAATTCAATATCTGAATCATCCCATTCTCCAGTTACAAGGCCACTGCTATCATAGCGCCTTAGAAATACAGAACCCCAAGCAACCCAGGTGTCTCCACTGGATGAAAGATACATCTCGACTCTTTCTACGGAGCCGGTGACTTCCCAGTCAGGTCCCCAACTTGAGGAACTGGTGTTCCAACGAACAACTGCACCTTCAGAATTTCCGTTCCAGTTTGGGCCGACACCGATGTTCAGATAGTCTCCAACCATACCAATGCCATGCACATATCCACTGAGTCCAGCGCGTTGTCCGGCGTCTAGACTGGAAAGTGCAGTGATAGTGTCCAGATTTATCCTATGGACGTTATCACCATAGTAGTAGTATGTCGAATAATACATGACATTACCTTCGATGACGATTTCTATTGGGTCTCCATTTCCACTGAAAGCACTAGAACTCTTCTCAATGTCAATTTCTTCTGTTTCGTTGACCCAATCAAGGCACTGGAAACCATCATCTCCACCAATCCATATCCGGTTTGGGTTGCGATCGGCAGCCATGCTGGTGACAATGTCAGTATCCAGTAATCCACCAGAACCACTTTCCCACATCGTTAACCAAGAATTTGTTGTCAGGTCGAACCGAGCAATACCCATGTTCCTGAGTGCAATGTATGCAATATCTCCGATGACCACAGTCACCGCGTTCCCAGTCTGTTCTCCGGCTTCCCAACTTTGCACGACTTCTTCTGTACTAAGGTCGATGAGGTTAGCACCATACCATGAACCACCGAATAGATTATTTCCATTCACTTTAACAGATTTCATCCAATTGGAAACCATGTCATCTCCACTGTCCCAGCACCGGTCAAGGTTCCTGCTGGAGAGAAAGAAAGCACATATTCCTGCGTTTGTAGCGGCGTATGCTCTGGTGGAATCTGAATCGAAATCATAGTAGACAGTTGGATTTGGTGATCCAGGTACATTATTCCCAGTATTTAGATTATTGAAATTCTGACCATCCCAAACTTTGGCGCCTTCTTGTGTTCCAAGCCATATATTTCCATTTGAATCAGCATGAAGTGCGTGAACATTGGAACTTGGCATTCCATTTCTCCCACCAAACCAAGTATCAAGGAATTCTCCAGTTTGTAGATTCTTTCTGACTACACCATAACCATAGAGACCGATATGCAGGATGTTTCCTGCAACAGCAATCGGGGCTTCCTGAACAGAGTCAACACCTGTTGAACGCCATGGAGTGAGTCTGCTGGCATTGATCAATTCGACACGTTCAATTCCTCCTTCATCCAATGCAAGATATGCAATGCCATCGAGGATGGCAACATCGTTGACCCGATCATTCTCAAGGCCGTTATCGCTGCCCCATGTCTGTTCGACACTACTGGTGGAAAGATCGATGACAGATGCTCCACCATCGGGGTGACCTACCACCAACCAATCGCCATCTGTAGCCAGAGAATTGACAACGTCATCGTTGAGATTACCATTCAAGGGAACGTTTAGACTTGCATTCCAATTTGTGATGAATGATGCATTGTTGATATCCAGAGCAACCACTCCACTATCTTTTGTTCCAACGTAAACCTGATTGCTATCATGTGCAAGAGCCATTGTATCTGAGCCAATGTTCACAGGATCCAGCCACAACTGAGAACTTGTATCGAAGCGGTCTACATATTCATCGACTGCAACCCATACTATATTTCCAACCTGAATTACATCTTGCATTGAATAGCCACTGGGTCCACTTGCAATTATGATGTCACTCTGCTGCATAGGGCTGCTTGATGGCTCAATAACAGCCAACCTACCACTGCCATCGCTGACCATCATCTGGTCGGCCGCAGGTGCTCTTTGCCCTCCTGAAGGCCAGTGTATGAGATTGAGCCCCTCTCTGGGAAGCCCGAGCGAGGAGATTGAGAGAGTGCTACTGAATGAACCGACTGAGGTATCGTACAAATGCAAGGATTGGTCTGTCAGAATTCCAATATTTCCTGACATCTCCACAATTCCAGCGATATTATTCGTCGATAACCAGTTACCATCGTTCCAAGTAGCCATCCAGAAATTGCTTTGATGATTGAATCTGGCTACTCCTTGATCGGGCGAGCCCATCAGGAGTTGAGTACCTGTATCATGGAGAATGTGGATGGTGTCACTCTGCAGATTGTTTGCCGTATTCCATACGGGCAATGGTTGGCCGTTGAAAAGGTCCCACCGAGCGATTCCTCCATCCCAGATGCTTACGAATAGAGTCGTACCTATTTTCAGCATACTAGCCGGTACTCCTGATGGCCAGTTGCTGGTATCAGACATTCTTTCCATGGTCCAACCAGTACCAGCACTGTTGAGGCTGAAGAAACCCTCAGGGCTGGCAGCGTAGATATTGGCACCATCAACCAATATCTGCGTAATTGCATCATCTGGAACAGGACTCTGCGGCATTTGGCCTAGATCTGCACTATTGGAGAGAGAGAAAGTGTGCAGCCCCATGTCTCTGGTGACTACGATGAGGCGGTCATTGACCAGATCAATATCGAGATCAAATATCTCATCGGCGCCCTTGAGGTCAAGAACATCAATCACGAGTGGGTCAGCATTTGCATCTATCTGCAGAATAATATCTGAAATGGCCATGAACATGCGTCCATCCTCAGGATGTATCGCAGTCCTTGAGATATCAAGAGAGTATGGTGTGAAGGAAACAACAGGGTCCAAAGGTGCCAATGTCTCAAAGATGAGGTCAGTGACGGTGGCGCCAGCGGGTAGTTCCCAAGATGCTCCATTGTCGCTGAATGGTGCTAATCGAGAGATATGTGGATTATTACCAGCGAATTGATCAGCCTTTCCAAATGAACCCCACCCATTCCAATCAAGCAGATTCTCATTGTTGTCCAAACCAAATAATCGAGGTTCGTCAATCGCAAGTCCAGAGGCACCATCGGCTCTGATGCCGAGGCTGACATTGGACAATTCAGCACCTGGAGGGAACTCGAGAACCAAATCGGTATAGGCGCTGATTCCAGTGTCGGGATTGCCTCCAACAGCATCGAGTGTTATCCAGCCGGTATCGTTCGAACCGTTGAGCGGCCAACTGGTGATTGAACTGTTTCCATGGGATGATACCAAGGGTGAAGTCAATATTGGAGCCATCGAGAACATGACCATCAAAGAGACTAGAAACATGCATTTCCGTTGACCGTTTGCGTCACTGAAGCGCGGGAACATGAATTAACTCGGTTCTTCAACAGTATATGAAGCACTTGACTAGATGTAACATTAATGCTCTCGCCATACCTAGGTATGGCGTTGACTTTCATCGAAGTTTCATTCTAAATCCATCAAGGAACCATCATTGCCAATCTCAAGTAATCTGATGGTGTTGGTTCTTCCAGTCATCGCTAATGGAGAACCAGTCACGGCAACTACTGTTTCTCCAGCCTTTACATCTCCATTTGCCAGCATCTTCACCGAGGCTGAAGCGAGAGTTTCCACAGCATCTGGCAGTTCTTCGACATGAACTCCAATCACTCCAGGAAGGATTGTGACCCTTCTGCAGGCTCTTATTCGATTGGTAACGGCAAAGATACGTTGCGGGGGGCGAATTGCAGCAGCCAGTCTTGGTGCAGTTCCGTGTTCCGTGGCAAACATCAGGTGGTCGGCATTGCTTCCTGTGGCCAAAGAAATGGCTGCGGTTGAAACAGCGCGCGTAGATTGGAATCGAGCCAATGCCGGCGCTTCACCGAGTTCTTTGACCTCTTCATCCATGGCTGTTGCAATTTTTGCCATTGTCCTGATCGCCGCAACTGGATGTTTTCCACTGGCAGTTTCTCCAGAGAGCATGACTGCGCTAGCACCTTGGCGAATAGCAGTCGCCACATCAGTGACTTCGGCTCTAGTTGGCCTAGGATTGTCACACATCGATTCAAGCATTTGCGTAGCGATAATGACCGGTTTACCTCGGGCCATCCCGGCTGCAAGAATTCTTTCTTGAGCAGCAGGTACTCTCTCAAGCGGAATCTCAACTCCTAGATCCCCTCTGGCAACCATCAGGATATCTGCGGATTCAACTATTGCTTCAAGGTCCTTCAATGCAGCAGGGTGCTCGATTTTTGCGATGATTGGAGTTCTCAGTCCCGCTGCATCAATCGCTTCTCTCGCAGGTTTGAGATCGTCTGCTGTTCTGACATAGGAAACTGCAATGAAATCTACATCGTGTTCCAATGCATGTGCGATTGCTGCTTGGTCCTTGGGGCCTACGGAAGGCAAGTCTACGATAGTAGCTGGAACATTGATACCCTTTCTTGATGAAAGCGGACCAGAATCGATGACAACACATCCAACTTTCGTGGCTTCTTCATGCGGAGCATCTACTACTTTCAATCGAACCAAACCATCTGCGAGAAGGATTGGGTCATCAACGCGTAGATTCTGTGAAAGTCCACCGTAAGGAACCGGCAGAATTACTTCGCCATCGATGATGACTTCATCGGCTTCATGAACACCACAATCTAGGGTTATCATCTGTCCATCTTCAAGGCTGACAGTGCCTTCAAACTGTCCAAGTCGCAATTTTGGACCCGGCAGATCTGCCAAGATTCCAACATATTTTCCAACTTCTTTTTCTGCAGCTCTTACTTTAGCGAACAATTTGGTTTTCCCCTCTAAATCGCCATGGCTGTAATTCAATCTGGTGATGTCTAATCCATCCCTGAGTAGTGTTACTAGAGTCTCTGGGTCGTCGCTTGCTGGACCGATTGTACCTATGATTCGGGTTCGTCGCATACCTGCCGGTATACCTTCAATGAAATGAAACATTGTATCGGAAAATTTCCTGAATAATCATGGTTCGCAACTGTCAAGGAGGGATTATTCGATGAAAATAGAGATAATCAAGAGGAAAACCAATTGAAGTGCCCCAATGCCCGATTGATTTCAATGGTTCCCAGCCCAACGGAAAAACGTTTCAAAAAAGATGCTCTTGATTATCATGAGATGGAACCACGGGGAAAAGTCACTGTTGAACCAACCAAGCCTCATTCAACTGCGAAAGAGTTGTCACTTGCATATTCACCAGGAGTTGCCTATCCCTGTCTTGAGATTGAGAAGAATCCTGAGGATGTATACAGATATACGACAAAAGGAAACCTAGTGGCGGTCATAACTAATGGAACCGCTGTCCTTGGATTAGGAGATATTGGGGCTTTGGCTTCAAAACCGGTTATGGAAGGAAAAGGGTTGTTGTTGAAGACTTTTGCAGGAATCGATGTGTTCGATATCGAAGTGGACCTTTCGGATCCGGAGGAATTCATTCGAACAGTCTGCGCCATTTCACCAACATTTGGAGGAATCAATTTAGAGGATATTAAAGCGCCTGAATGTTTTGAAATCGAACGACGAATATCAGAGGGGACCGATATTCCAGTCATGCATGATGATCAACACGGTACAGCGATAATCACTGGTGCGGCACTACTCAATGCTGCAGAGTTGCAAGGGAAGGAATTATCCAATCTCAAAGTGGTCATCGCTGGGGCAGGCGCCAGTGCAATTGCGTGTGCCAATCATTACATCGCTTTGGGAGTTCAAATGGAGAATATCACCATGTGCGATTCTAAGGGAATCATGACCAAGAAACGTTTGGAATCAGGTGAATTGAATGAATACAAAGCATTGTTCGCCAAGGATATCGTAGAAGGTGATCTCGCTTCTGCACTGGTCGACGCCGATGTCCTTCTTGGACTATCAAAAGGAGGGCTTGTCGATGCACCCATGGTAGAGAAAATGGCTCCAAATCCAATTATTTTTGCTCTAGCAAATCCTGAACCTGAGATTATGCCAAATGTTGCACGTAAAGCCAGACCTGATGCTATTATCGCTACAGGTCGTTCTGATTTTCCTAATCAGGTGAATAATGTGCTCGGATTTCCATATATCTTCAGAGGAGCCTTGGATGTTCGTGCCAAGGACATAACGCAGGGGATGAAGATGGCTGCAACCAAAGCATTGGCTGAATTGGCAAAAGAACCAGTTCCTGAAGATGTGATTAATGCATATGGTGGAGAAACTCTTCAATTTGGTAAGGAATACATCATTCCTAAACCATTTGACAGACGTGTATTGATTTGGGAAGCCAGTGCTGTGGCTCAGGCTGCGGTTAATGAAGGAGTAGCCAAACTCAGCAAGGAGGAATACGACCATGAGGAATATCGAGAGGAGTTGGAAGCTCGTTTGGGATTGACGTGGAGTGTGATGAGAAATGTGATCAACAAGGTCAAGGGTAGTGGCAAGAAACTGGTATTTCCAGAAGGTGACAATGAGAAAGTCATCAGAGCAGCAGCAGAATTGGTACAGGAAAGCATCTGTCATCCAATTCTACTGGGTAGTCAGACCAAGATTCAGCAGATGTTGGATGACCTTGAACTGAACTTTGAATGTACTATCATCGATCCACGCAAGGATAAGAGGCGTGAGGACAAATATGCGCAGGCGATGTTCGATAAACGCCACCGCAAAGGTTTGTCTTTCAATAATGCTCAGAGTTTGTTGAAGAGTAGACCTTATTTCGCCTCTCAAATGGTGGCGAGTGGTGATGCAGATGGAATGGTTGGAGGAGTCACCAGAGCCTATCCGGATGTGCTTAAACCGGCATTGGAAGTGATTGGTGCAGACCCTAATGCACATCGCATCATTGGGTGTTATATGATGGCGGTGAAAGGAAAGGTGATTTTCCTTGCAGACGCAACAGTCAATGTCTATCCAGATAGTAGGACATTGGCTGAAATTGCCGTTCAAACAGCAAAGGTTGCGAGACGTTTTGGCGTGGATCCGAAGGTGGCAATGCTGTCTTTCTCAAATTTCGGTAGCAGCAAGGCTCAGCGAACAGACCGAATCGAGGGAGCGATGGCTATTGCTAGAGAGATGGACCCCGAAATCGTCATCGAGGGCCCGATGCAGGCGGATACTGCATTAAACCCTGTAATTCAGATGGATTATCCATTCATGGAGTTTGATGGACCTGCAAATGTATTGATATGCCCGAATCTCGCATCTGCGAATATCTCTTACAAATTGCTAGAACAACTCGGGGAAGCCGATATGACAGGCCCCATACTTTCTGGAATGGCTAAACCTGTACAAGTAGTTGCCAAGGCAGATGGAGTCAGGCATATCATCAACATGTCTGCAATCTGTGTCATGGACGTATTCCGTAAAGAAGGTATCAGTAAAAAGAATGAATGAAATATTCACTCTTTGATTGGAGTCAATTCATTTCCCTCTTCATTCAGATACCAGGTCGGTCTTCTCGGTCGCCAAATCGTTGCACTGACCAAAGAGAAACATATCCCTCCGAACAAGAGATTGGCCCAGCCTTCGAATGCATAGTTAGAATAGCCCCTGAAGACGGGTATGAGGAATGAAGGAATAATTCCAATCAACAGTGCAAATAGTGCTTCTTGCTTCAAAATTGCACTGAAGTCCGCTTCTTCAGGAATTTTGATTGACTCATTTTCGGATTTTCTGCGTATCAGTAATCTGAGATGCGCATCTTTCTGGGCTGAGAATATCGGTGTTTGAGATTTGAAGACAAGTCCAGATTTCTTTGGATGTGATTTCATACAAACTCTGTATCTTCGCATCATGCTCTCTATTCTATCGTCAATTCTTGGCCGTCCATCTATCGGTGCCCCTCTGTTATTGTTGTGAGGATGATCCCACAATATTTCTTCACAGGCTAGAGGTAATTCGAATCCAAGATGGGATTTGCTCCTCACCCATTCAGCATGGCTAGGCAACCTGACTTCGTGTTCTGTTCCGACCTCTTCTTGTACAATTGCAATCATGTCCTCTATTTCATCCCAAGACAAGTTATCCACATTCGTCTTATCGCCATCATGTTCCCGACCCTTGATTCTGGCGAATTGTTTGCGAGTCAACAATGAGTCCATGATTTTGAAGGATTGAATATGGGCCTGATAACGAGGTCTTTCAGAACCATGGATCAATCCACCTTTGTTGCTACCTATCAGAACATTTCCTTCTGGGATATCAACGAAGGGTAATTCGAACAGATTTTTTGAATCACCCAGAGAAACTCCTCCTAAATTTTCAGAGTTGTTTCAACTCGCCTATACCACGCCATCCCGCGCGCATGCTCTTCCAGTTGAGAGAATTGAGAAAATGGAGAGATTGAACGCATGTACCCGAAGGCGGCCATATCAACGAGAGATGGTGCCTCTCCTCCAAAGAATTCCTTATCGCCGATTTCATCACACCAGTCATCCAAAAGATCGTGCCACAATTGCTTTGGTTTTCTACCATCTTTCTTTATGCGCTTTTTGGCAATTATCCCCCACATTATTGGGAATCCAGCCCATGCATAGAGCCTTTTTGAGATGAATCCAAATTTCTCCAATTTTGAGACTCTGATTGTCGTTTTCAGTGCAGAGACCAATCCACCATACAGGATTGGAATAGTGGCACGTTTGAAGTGTTCATCGACCCATTCAATCCATTTATCTCTCCTTTCTGAGTCACCAACCATCCATAATTCACCGTTATTGTAACGGGAATCTATCTCCTTCATCATTGGAGTTGAATCAACCAATACTTCACCGTCAGTCTCTCTCCAAACAGGAACCTTGTTCCAACCATTGGTGAAGGAGAGTTGCTTCTTTGTCTTCAGAGGGTTAACTTGCACTTCATCGTATTCAATTCCCAGATGTTGCAACAAACTCTTGACTTTCCATGAGAAAGGGCAAGTGTGCAGGAGGAACAATTCAGGTTTATCGCCCATGAGTGCGGGCGGCGGATTCCCCTTCTTCATGGTTCGTTATCTTCGATTTTCATGGTTCTCCATCCAGGTTTCCAGAATTCATCATCATCGAGCCAGCCCAACCATTCTTCATCTGTAGCCCGAATAAGTTGGAAAGCACGGCGCTCTAAGCCCTCAAACAGAGTGCTTCCGAGTTCTTCACGCGCTTGAGCATCCTTCCATTCAATCTGCATTTCACGGACCTGCATTCTTCCAGATTCGGGGTTGTCATGATTCATTTCGCAGATTTCCCTCAGTTCATCTAGCCATACTCTCGTACCTTTGATGTGGAGATTATCTCCACTATCTGAAGACTTTCGAGAGAATGGCCACCACCTCATGATTCTCGATATGGCCACCGGCTGTCATCTTTCATGGTTGTGCAAATTAGTTGCAGATTTCACAGACGTCCTGATACACAGGCTTGAAACATGAGTCATCCACCCGTCAACCGATGGGACTGGAGCATATCTTGTTGGTATGTATTACTGGAGTAACTGTAATCGGGATGAGTAAACGACAACCATTTCCCGAGGTATCAAAACGATTTGGCGCCATGTTGTTGCTCATAGGTGCGATTGGAATAGTTGCTCAGAATGCCCCAACTCCTCCCTCAGACAGGTCATGGCAATACGGTTTGACCTTTGTTGGAGGAATCGGAGTCGTAGTTGGGATGAGACATCTGACATATACCAGAATGGATGTTTTGATCGCTCCATTCTCAGGTATTCTGCTATGTGCAGGTTCTATTGGATTACTCTGGGATGAATGGAGCGTACTTTCTGAATTTGAGCAGATAGCCTCCTTTATTCTCTCTTCGTTTCTTTGTATTGGAGAGGTATATCTGGTTTTCAGAGGATTGTTGATCGGTCGCCTTCCACAGGCTTGGTCTCAGGCTGGATTGAGAAAT